>Ga0136615_10001596_pt1 | contig 11053 bp, 14 predicted proteins | sample AntDrymUQ2882206_2_FD_106647 | JGI IMG/M metagenome (GOLD analysis project Ga0136615, IMG submission 106647) | Polar desert sand microbial communities from Dry Valleys, Antarctica - metaG UQ288 (22.06) | ecosystem: Environmental > Terrestrial > Soil > Desert | place: Antarctica: Dry Valley...
ACGTCTCGGATGGAGCGGCCGGCGAGGGCTGAACGGGCCTTGACCTGTCGGTACAGCTGATCAGGGATGTCGATGGTTGCTTTCATGCTTACTGTATAGCCGCGTCACCGCGCCGCGTCAACGCGGAGAGGCGGCTGTCGCTATGGAGAGGCCACCCGCAAACCGATGGACCGTGCCGCCTCGCCCTGACGGGTGTCGTACGTGACGAAGGCCTCCAATTCGCGACCGAGTTGCAGCGCCGTCGCAAGGTGGATGGCATCCAGGGTGCGCAGGACTGGCGGCGCAAGGGCTGCCGCACCGGACACGATCGTTCGGTCCAGCGCGACGATGACGAGATCCTCCAGGAATGCCGACGCGGCAAGCGCCGCCTCGGGCCGCTTCCTGGCCACGGCGCGCGGAACCTCCACAGCGGAAAGGATGCTCGTCACCCTGGTCTCATGGTCACGGAGGAAAGCGACGGTGGCGGCCCGGCCCGGCTCGGCGGCGACGATCCGTACGATGGCCGACGCGTCCAGGTACACGACCGTCACCGTTCGTCTTCGTCCCGCATCTCGATCAGGAGATCCACCACGGACGGATCCGATCCCAGCTCGAGCGGCGGCCGTTCGAGCAGGTCGCCCTTGGCCCGTGTCGCGCGGCCATCCTGGATCCACTGCGCCAGCCGATACCGCTCATCGGACGCCAGTGGCATGAGGCGCGCGACCGGTCGACCCTGCTCGGTCACCTCGAGGCTCTCGCCATCCTTGACGCGTCGGAGGTAGACGGACAGATTCTGCCGCAACTCACGGACACCGACACGCGGCCGGGGTGTGGGATCGTCCCTCATGACGCACACCGTAGCACAAGTGCTCGAATGAAACCCGCACGGGTCCCTGTGCTGATGTACATCATCAGTACGCTGGCGTCAGACTCGGAAACATCGGGAAGTGCCGGACGTTCAGCGTCAGCAGTTCCGCGCCCAGCTTCTGTACGCAGGCGGCGATGAGGTAGTCGACGGTATCGACGCCTTTGTGGGAACGGAGGAATCGAGCGGCAAGCTGCCCTGCCGCATCAGCAAGCTCTACGGTGACGTCCATCCATCGGAGTCGATCGAGCAACGCGCTGATGGATGCCGCTTCCTCCGGGCGGGCACCGGCCAGGATCTCGGTTCGAACGACCGACAGGCTCCACAGCTCATCACCCGCTTGCACGGCCGTCCGCAGACGCCGGACCGCTCGCTCGTCGCCTCGCAGGTGGTCGATGAGCACCGACGTGTCCACCACCAGCAGCACGACCGGTCAGCCCTTCTCGTGCAGCCTGGCCAGCCGACCCCGCCGCAGGCGCTCGACGGTGGCCTGGCCGGTCTCGGTCCGATCGCTCCATAGGCCCGCCGTTCCCGCCAGTGCCGTCAAGAGGTCCTGCTCGTCCACGGCGGTGAGATACCTGGCCTCGACGGCTTCGCGGATGAGCTGCGAGCGAGTCCTACCGGTCTCGCGCGACGCTCGGTCGAGTGCCTCCGACTCGCGCTCGGTGAGGTAGATTTGTGTGCGCTGCATGATGTATACATACATCGCCGACGGGCCTGGTGTCAAGGGGAGCGACGGCCGTTCGCGACGGGGACCATGGACACGGCCGTGCCACCCATTGACATAGATCAGCCAGGTAATGCGCGATCCTCGATCTCCCAGGCATGGTCGAGCACGTGCCAGGCTGTCCGTCGCACGAAGTAGCGCGGGCTCCAGCGCTTCTTGACCTTGGTGGCGTGCTCCGGCTCGTTGCCGCGCGCACGCACGTTCAAGGTCGCCAGGATCGTCTCCCGCAGCGCCGGCCAGACTTCCGCCGCCAGCGCAGCCGCCGCCGACGCGTCGCCCCGGACACCAGGCCGGGCTCCCAGTTGGCGCAGATACGCCTCCTCGGCACCAACGACGTGTTCCACCACCTTGGCCAGGTCGCGTCCACCACCCCGAGGACCCTTCCGCAACTCGACACCATCAGCGTCCCGTGCGACCCCATCGAAGGCCGACCAGCAGGCGCGGAGGATGGCCTCGAGCCGGTCGAGCTCAGCCGTCGTCAGGTCTTCACCGTCCGACCGCGCCGGCTGCGACGGGATACCGAAGTCAGTGGACGCGTCGCCCTTCAAGCGCTCGACGATCTCGAAAGCCGACACATCGGCCGGTGGACGGAAGTCGGCCACCTTGCTGACGACCCGCCCGTAGCGCGGGCCGTAGGCCAGCAGAGCCCTCAGGGCGCCGTCCTCGTCCTTCGCGCCGCGCGACCAGCCTGGCCAGTCGAGCGCGCTGGCGAACGTCTTCTTGGCACCCGCCTCGACGTACACGGGGATGCGGCCGCTCACCCGGCCCCCGCGTACACCGGCGTCGGGCTGACGCACACCGTCAGACCCCGATGTCCTCGTGCCAGATCTCCGGGTGCGCGGCGATGAAGTCGCGCATGAGCGCTTTGCACTCTTCCGACTCCAGGTTCACGACCTCCACGCCCCTCGACCGCAGGTGATCTTCTGCCCCCATGAACGTCTGATTCTCACCGATGACGACGCGCGGGATCTCGTAGAGGAGGATCGCGCCGGTACACATGTCACAAGGGGAGAGGGTCGTGTACATCGTTGCTCGGCGGTACACGGCAGCCGTCTGTCGCCCCGCCACCTCCAGCGCATCGGTCTCGCCATGACGGATAGGGCTGCCCAGCTGCACGCGGCGGTTGCGCCCGGCGCCCAGGACCTGCCCATCGACCACCAGCGCGGCGCCGATGGGCACGCCTCCCTCGTCCCGCCCGATCCGCGCCTGGTCGATGGCCACTGCCAGGAACCGCTCATCTTCCAGAAACCGTTCATGCATGTCTCTCACCATAGCCTCTACGCCCGGCGATATGGCTTCAGGTATGCACCGGGATAGGCCACGTTGCGGCCTGACAGGGCGAGCGCCGCGATGACCACCAGGTAGGGCAAGGCCAGCAGCAGCTCGAACGGGACATCCTGCCAACCCGGCGTGACCCGCAGCCGCAATTGGAGCGAATAGACGGCGGAGAAGAGCAGGGCACCCGCGACCGCCCGCCAGATGCTCCATCGGCCGAAGATGACGAGAGCGATGACCACCCAGCCCCGCCCGGCGATGATGTCCAGGGTGAAGGAACCCAGCGCCGCGAGCGTGAAGAACGCGCCGCCGAGTGCCATCAGCGCTCCGCCCACCATCAAGGCGGCGTAGCGCGTCCGGAAGACGCTGATGCCGGCTGCGTCGGCCGCCTCCGGATCCTCCCCGACGGCACGGATGGCCAGCCCGAACCGCGTGCGCATCAGCACCCACCAGGCGACCGGGACGAACAGCAGGAACGTGACGTAGGTCAGTCCGTACTGGCTGAATGCTCCGCCCAGTCCAAGGGGGTCGACCAACGGATACGGATCGATGCGCCGAAGCGACTGACCACCGCCGAAGGCCAGGCGGTTCGTGAACTCGGAGACCCCGATGAGGAAGAGCGTCAGCCCCAGCCCCGACACGTGCTGGTTGGCGCCCAGGGTCACCGTCAGGAATGCCATCAGCCCGCCGGCCAGGAGACCGACCACGACGGCGGCGAGCAGCCCCATCTCCAGCGAGCCGGTCCAGAACGCGGTCGCGAAGCCGAAGAAGGCGCCTGCGTACATCGTTCCCTCGATGCCCAGGTTGAGCACGCCGGAGCGCTCCGAGTACGTCTCGCCGATGGTCCCCAGCGTCAGCGGCGTGGCGTTGCGGATGGTGGCCGTCAGTATGTCGAGGACGAACGCGATCACCTGCTGCTCACCTGCCGATCCACCTGCCGCTCGCCGCTCACCTGGCGCTCACCTGCCGATCATCCGGCGCCCTGGCGGACGCGTCTTCGGGCGATGATGGCGACAGCCCCGATGGTCACGAGCAGCAGCGTCGCCTGCACGATCTCGCCCACCTGGCTGGGGATGCCCAGCGCCCGCGCCGCCGACCCGGCGCCCACCGTGAGGTCCCCCAGGAGCAGCCCCGCCGCCGCCACGCCGGGCATGGTCAAGCCGCCCAGCGTCGCCACCACGATGCCGGTGTAGCCCGCTCCCGCTGACAGCCCGCCGGTGAGTCGATCCTGGATGCCGGCCACCTCGCTAACACCGGCGATCCCGGCTATGGCGCCGCTGATCAGCGCCGCGCGGAGCAGCGTGCCGTTCACATCCAGCCCGGCGAATGTCGCGGCACGCGGACTGGAACCCACCGCGCGCAGCTTGAGACCGGCGGAGGTGCGCGTGATGACTAACCAGGCCACGCCGATGATGGCCAACGCCAGGACCAGGCCGAGGTGCACTCGCGACCGTTCGATGAGCTGGGGAAACTCGGCGGAAGCGGCGATGGGCGCGGACTCGGGGAAGCCGGTCTCGGGGTCCCGCCAGGGACCGTTCAGCAGCGCATTCACCAGGAGGAGCGCCACGGGGTTGAGCAGCAGCGTGGTGACGACCTCGTCGATGCCCGATCGGACCCGGAGCAGGGCCGGGAGCAGTGCCCAGGCCGCTCCAGCGGCCGCGCCGCCGGCCACCAGGATGGGCAGGGCCAGGATGCTCGGCAGCCCGCCCACCACCATGCCCAGGCCGGCCGCCGCGATGGCCCCGGCCAGCAACTGTCCCTCGGCCCCGATGTTGTAGTAGCCGGCGCGAAAGGCGATGGCTACCGCGGCACCAGTGAAGAGGATCGGCGTAGCCGAGACGAGGACCTCCAGCACGGTCACCGTGGAAGTGAGCGGCGCGATCAGGAAACGGTAGAAGGCGTCGAACGGGTCGGCACCGGCGGCCAGCACGAAGAGCGAGGTGACGGCGAAGGTGACGGCAAGCGCCACCGGGACGACCAGCGGTGCGGAGCTGACGAGACTCCCGGATGCGATCCATCGGCGGCCCAGGCCGGACAGGGCGCTCACGCCGCCCGCCCCGCGCTCGATCGTCCGGCGCTCGAGTCCCCGCTCGAGTCCCCGCTCGAGTCCGCCCCGCCGCGCCCGGCCATGAGCAGCCCCAATCGACCCCGGTCGGCGCCCGTGGCCTCCATCTCCCCCAGGATCCGGCCCTCGTACATGACGACGATCCGGTCCGAAAGTCGGAGCAGCTCGTCCAGGTCCTCTGATATCAGGAGCACCCCGGCGCCCCGAGCTCGAGCAGCTAACAGCTGGGAACGCACGTACTCGGTGGCACCCACGTCCAGACCGCGTGTCGGCTGCGAGACGATCAGGACCCGCGGCTCCCGGGAGAGCACCCGCGCAAGGAGCACCTTCTGGATGTTGCCGCCCGACAGCGTCCGGACTGGCGCCTGCGGCGTCGCCCGGATGGCGAATCGCTCTATGAGCGACTCGGCGTGCTTCTGGATGGCCTCCTCGTCCAGGAGACCGCCCTTTCGATAGTCGTCGATCCGTTCCAGGACCAGGTTGTGAGCCACCGACAGGTCGCCCACGACGCTGGCGTGGCGGTCCTCCGCGATCCGACCGACGCCTGCTCGGACCACCTCGGGCACGCTCCCTCCGCGCAGCCCGACGCCGGCCACCCGGACCGAGCCACCGCTCCTTGGTCGCATGCCGGAAAGGACTTCCGCCAGTTCCGTCTGGCCGTTCCCCGAGACACCGGCTACGCCCAGGACCTCCCCCGCACGGACCTCGAAGGTGACGCCACGCACGGCGGGCAGGCCGTTCGATCCCTTGGCGTCCAGGCTTTCCACCTCCAGCACCGCGTCACGCGCCGTCGGCTCCGCCTCCGGGTCGGCCTCGCCCGCGGTCAGCCGTTCCTGACCGAGGATCGGCCGCCCGACCATCAGCTCGGCCAGCGTCCGCTCGTCGACGGACGCCGTCACCGCGCTTCCCTCTACCCGCCCGTGCCGCAGGACCGTGACGCGGTCCGTCAGCTCCAGCACCTCGCGCAGCTTGTGGCTGATGAACACGATGGCCATTCCCTGGGAGGCCAGGCGGCGAAGCGCGGCGATGAGCGCCTCGATCTCCTGGGGCACGAGCACGGCCGTCGGTTCGTCCAGGATCAGGACGCGACAGTCGCGCGCGAGGGCCTTGACGATCTCCACCCGCTGCTGCTCGCCGATCGACAACGAGTCCACCCGTGCCTCGGGATGGATGCGCATCCCCAGCCGGTCCGAGGCAGCGGCTGCGGCCGCCGTGGCCTCGCCCAGGTCGAGTCGCACGCCGGAGCCGCGGCCCAGGGCCAGGTTCTCGGCGACGGTCATCGGCCGGACCAGGGAGAAGTGTTGCGTGACCATGCCCACGCCCGCCGCGATGGCGTCCCTGGGCGAGCGGATCGCGACAGGTCGCCCGTCCACGAGGATCTGTCCCGTGTCCGGGTGCGTGAGCCCATAGAGGATCCGCATCAGGGTCGTCTTGCCGGCCCCGTTCTCGCCGAGCAACGCGTGGATCTCCCCACGCTGCACGGCCAGGTCGATGGCATCGTTCGCGACCAGCGGCCCGAAGCGCTTGGTGATGCCGCGCAGCTCAACGGCAGGCGGCACCTCCACGGCAGGCGGTGCGGCAGGGGGAGCAGGCATCGTGCCCGGCTCCATCTGGCGATTGACGCAGCGCTCGACGCGCGACCGCTACTCGGTCGGGGGGATCACCGAGCCGGGAGGCGCTGACTCTGTGATGTCGACCCGGAAGGTGCCGTCCGTGATGGCCGCCTGCTTGTCCTGCACCTGCTGCATCAGCTCGTCCGGGATGCCGCCCTCGACCTCCGCGTTGATGGGCGCCAGGGCAGCGCCGCCCTTGGCCACCATGGAGAAGTCCTTCAGGTCCTGGGCCGTGTAGGCGCCGGCTTGCACCTGGTCGATGACGTATTCGACCGTGGGCGTCATGTTCCAGGTCACGCTGGTGACGACGTTATCGGGTGCCAGCTCCTGTTGGTCGGACATGTTGCCGATGGCCAGCAGACCGTTCTCGCTGGCCGCCTCGATGACCCCGAACCGCTCGGCATAGAGGACGTCAGCACCTGCGTCGATCTGGGCCAGCGCCGCCTCCTTGGCGGCCGCGGGATCGAACCAGGAGTTGATGAAGGTCACTTTCACCTCGACTTCCGGGTTGGTCTCCTGGGCCCCGGCGATGAACGCGTTGGTGATGCGGTTGACCTCCGGGACGGGGAAGCCGCCGACCACCCCCAGCACGTTCGACTCCGTCAGCCCGCCCGCCAGCATGCCCGCGAGGTAGGCCGGCTCGTGGATCCAGTTATCGAAGACGGAGAAGTTCGGTTCGGCGGGACCGCCGCCGGATCCGAAGACGAAGGCGACCTCCGGGTAGTCCGCCGCGACGCGCCGGGCGGCCTCCTCGTTGCCGAAGGCGTCACCGAAGATGACCGCCGGCTGCTCCTGCGCGGCGATCTCACCCAGGACGCGCTCCATGTCCCCGGCGTATCCGATGTCATCAGTGAAGTCGTAGTCGACGCGGCCGGCCTGCTCTTCCAGCTCCAACGCTGCGTGGATGACGCCGTCCCACGGTTCCTCGATCTCCGTGGCGAACGCACCGAAGACCTTCAAGGTGCCGCCCTCGGCCGAACCGGCGGGACTGCTTCCCGGGCTGCCGCCCGGTCCGCTGGTGGGCACGGGAGCAGCTGCCTGGCATGCCGTCAGTGTCAGCACCGCGGCGCCAGCGATGGCGAGTCCACGCGAACCCCGGCCCGCTCGGGCACCTCTCTGCATCTCGTCCCTCCTCCGGCCCCGGCTGCCTCGGCTGAGCACCCGAACCAGTGTCCCGACCGGCGCGGTCATTGTCAATGTCGGGCTACTGCCCCTTGATGGCCTTGCCCTGGATGTCGCGGTGGCGCGCGATGTTGGCCGAGGCGGAGTAGCGCATCTTCCGCTCGCTGGCCGCCATGGGAGCGGCGAACTCGCCCTGTTCCTCCGCGAGCCGGTCCACGATCGCACGCAGCGCCACGTCGCTGCCGGCGTAGGCGTCGATGCGCTGGGCAACGCCTCGCAGCGCGCGCCGTGCCACATCGAAACGACCTTCGCGGTTGTACCTCGAGGCCTCCTCGCGGGCCCGAGCGGCATAGAGCGAGGCCACGCGGAGGTCGACGGCGCGATCGCGGGGCTGGGCATCCACTTCGCCGTGTGAGGCATAGCGCCACTCGATGTTCGCAGAGGCGCCACCCAGCACGCCGTCGCGGTCGGCCAGCCGGAATGTGACGTCGCGCCCTGCCCCGACATCGCTGGGCGGGAAGGACAGCTTCAATACGACATCGACCTGCTGGCCCGACACCAGGTCGCCCAGCTGCACCAGCGTCGCCTCGCCAGCGCGCGTGAACGGCAGGGGCGACAGCGGCTCGACCAGCAGATCGGGTGTATGTGCCGCGATGACCGCATCTCGCGCGACGACCTCGAGCGTCTCACCCACCTCGCTGGTGATGTAGTCCGAGATCTGCGGCGCCGACTCGATGTAGTAGAAGTGCCCGCCACCCGAGTCGGCCATGCCCTGGAGCAGGATCTCGTCGAAGTCGGCCCCGAGGCCGAAGGTCGAGGTGGTCACCCGCCGGGCGCGCAGCTCCGTGGCATGCCTGCGCAGGATCTCAGGGTCGGTGATGCCGTGGTTGGCCAGCCCATCGGTGAGCAGCAGGCAGCGACCGATGGCCTCGTCCGTCAGCGCCACCGCCACCTGTTCACAGCCACGCAGCCAGCCGGCTGCCAGGTCGGTCGAGCCGCGGGCGTCGATGCCGGCCAGGCGCCCCAGGGCCGCGGCCTTCGCCTCGGCGGTCGCCGGCGTGCTCTCCATGACCACGTCGACGACCTCGTCATAGGCCACCACCGCGAAACGGTCGCGATCGTCGAGGCGGGCAAGCGCCTGCTGGATGGCGGACTTGGCCAGCGCGATCTTGCGTCCTGCCATGGAGCCGGAGCGGTCGATGACGAACGAGAGGTGCACGGGCGGGCGGTCCGTGGTGCGCTCGAGCGTCGGGGCGACCGACTCGAGCAGGACGTAGCGGATGCTGCCGCCGGTGGTGCGGACGAGCGAGCGGTCGGTTCGGGCGGAGAGGGTCATGGCGTGTCCTCCTCGAGGAGCTGGCGGGCGAAGGCGACGATGCGCTCGACCTGGCGGTTCTGATGCCGGCTCAACGGCCGGCGGATGTGGAGCTCGATGTCCGGGTCGAGCGAGTGGCGTTCCCACTGGGAGCGGGCCATCGGCTTGGAGTTGGGGGGCGGCTTCATGGCGGGCGTGGGTATGCCGGACGGCATCGGTGTCATGGGCGGCGGCGTCGACCTGTCGTAGAAGACCTGGCGGGGACCTTCCCCAAGCCGGTTGGGCTTGTCCTCCAGGACCCGGCGGATGTAGTCGACTGCCGAGCCGGCCACAGCGGGCGGCGGGGTGGCCAGAAGGTCGTCGATGCCCTCGTCGTCCAAGCCCTCCAGTCGCGCCCGGATCTCCGCCAGCGGCAGGTGCTGGCGTTGCAGGTCCTTGACGAGGCGGAGCAGCTTCACGTGGCGCTCGTCGTAGCGAGCCTTGGGGCCGCTGCCCGGCGCGGGGAGCAGCCCTTGCTGGATGTAGTAGCGAACCGTCCGCGGCGTGACCTCGGCCCGGTCCGAGAGCTCGGTGAGGGTCAGTGTCTCTGGGGCATTCGGCTGGGTCGCGGCGGTTAATATGACAGCATCACGTCACGCTGTCAATACCGATCAGAAGAGGCTGTCTCGCTACCAGACGGTGAGCCGGCGCGGGTGGCGATGAGCCCGCATCCTCTGGTCCTTGGTGATGAGCGACCAGCCGTTCTCGATCGCGGTGGCATAGATCAGGCGATCAGCCGGATCACCCGGGAACGAGCTCGGAAGCAAGACCGCGGTGGCCGCGACCGCTGGCGTCGTGCCGGCGGTGCGGACCTGCTGTGACAACCCATCGAGCCAGGCCCGAAGCGGCACAGACAGGACGATCCGCTCACGATGGGCGAGCCAGGCGAGCTCGAACCAGGAGATGGACGCGACGGCGAGCTCGTCTGCCTGCTCGATGGCGCGGGTCGCGGAGCGGCTGAGACGGTCCGGCTCCGCGGACCACCAGTGGACGACATGCGAGTCCAGCAGGACCGTCGTCACGGCAGGTTCGTCACGGCAGATTCCAGTCGACTCCGGTCGAGAACAGGTCGTCATCTTCCGCTGCGGTCCTGGCGACACCGACGAATCGGCCCTTGAGCGCGTGCGGGCCGCTCGCCGCGGTCAACCTGGCGATGGTCCGGCCGCGCCGGGTGATCTGGATCTCTTCGCCGGCCTCGACCTCATCGAGCAGTCCCAGGATCGTGGCCTTGACCTGTGTGGCGGTCAGCTTCTTGGTCATATGGTCATATTAGTGGTCAGGTGGCGTCTGTCAAACGTCCACGCTCGAGCGTTTCGAGGATGCCGGGTCCGTACTTGTCGAGCTTCGCAGGGCCGATCCCGGGCACCCGCGCCAGCTCCGCCAGTGAGCGTGGGCTGCGCTGGACGATGGCCGCCAGCGTCGAGTCGTGGGCGATGACAAAGGGCGGCACGGCGTCCGCGCGCGCTCGCTCCAACCGCCAGGCGCGCAAGGCGGCCATCACCGGGTCATCGCTCGATCCAGTGCGCGGCCTTTCCTGCCGGGTCCGAGGCGTCGGCGCTCGGCCCGAACCCGCCGCCGACACTTTTCTGGCCGCCGGCATGAGGTCGCTCACGAACCGGCTGACCGAACGGCGCTGCGACTTGCCCCCGGCGGACCGCCGCTCCTGAGCCCACGACAGCGCCAGGTGGACCCGGGCGCGCGTCAAGCCCACATAGAGCAGTCGCCGCTCCTCGTCGAGCAGCGCTTCGTCATCCTTGGCCTGCGCCACCGGCAGCAGCCCCTCCTCCAACGATGGCAGGAAGACCGCATCCCACTCCAGCCCTTTCGCCCGGTGCAGTGTAAGGAGCTCGACCCCGTCGGCCGACCCCTCCCGTTCGGCGGCCGCCCGTGCCGTGAGCTCGCGCTCGACCCCCTCGCGGTCAGCCGACCCATCGGCCTCCGCCACCGACCTCACGACGGACAGCAGCGTCGAAAGCGCGGCTTGGCGTTCCCTCGCCTCCGCACCGACCACCTCCGCGCCCGCCTCGACCTCGAACCCCAGCCGCTCGCGCCA
>Ga0136615_10001597_pt1 | contig 11051 bp, 8 predicted proteins | sample AntDrymUQ2882206_2_FD_106647 | JGI IMG/M metagenome (GOLD analysis project Ga0136615, IMG submission 106647) | Polar desert sand microbial communities from Dry Valleys, Antarctica - metaG UQ288 (22.06) | ecosystem: Environmental > Terrestrial > Soil > Desert | place: Antarctica: Dry Valley...
CAGCAGCGCGAAGCCGTCCGGCACAGCGGCTCGCCGCTGCTCATCGTCGCGGGAGCGGGATCCGGCAAGACCAGGGTGCTCACCCACCGCATCGCCTACCTGCTGGCCGCGCGGGACGTGAACCCCGGCCAGATCATGGCCATCACCTTCACCAACAAGGCCGCCGCCGAGATGCGCGAGCGGGTGATCAGCCTGGTCGGCGGCCGAGCCAAGATCATGTGGGTGTCGACGTTCCACTCGATGTGCGTGCGGATCCTGCGCCGCGAGTGCCGTCACCTCGGGTTGAAGTCCAGCTTCTCGATCTACGACGCCGACGACTCGCGACGGCTGGTCGGCCTCGTCGCGCGCGACCTCGACCTCGACCCCAAGCGATACCCCGCCCGCACCCTGGCCGCCCAGATCTCCAACCTCAAGAACGAGCTGCACACCCAGGCCGACGCCGCGGCGGCCGCCTCCAACGACTTCGAGCGCCGGGTGGCCGAGGTCTACGCGGCCTACCAGCAGCGGCTGAGCACCGCCAACGCGCTGGACTTCGACGACCTGATCATGCAGACGGTGTACCTGCTGCAGAGCGCCCCCGAGGTCGCCGAGCACTACCGCCGCCGGTTCCGCCACATCCTGGTCGACGAGTACCAGGACACCAACCACGCGCAGTACCTGCTGGTCCGTGAGCTGGCCGGCGCGGAGGTCGACCCGGACGCCGTGGTGCCACCTGCCGAGCTGTGCGTGGTGGGCGACGCCGACCAGTCGATCTACGCCTTTCGGGGCGCGAGCATCCGCAACATCGAGGAGTTCGAGCGGGACTACCCGCACGCCCGCACGATCCTGCTCGAGCAGAACTACCGCTCCACCCAGACCATCCTGTCGGCGGCCAACGCGGTGATCGTGCGGAACCCGGACCGCCGTGACAAGCGGCTGTGGTCCGAAGCGGGCGCAGGCGAGAAGGTCATCGGCTACGTGGCGGACAACGAGCACGACGAGGCGGCGTTCGTCGCCGGCGAGATCGACAAGCTGGTCGACGCTGGTAGCACCCGCAACAGCGACGTCGCGGTCTTCTACCGGACCAATGCCCAGTCACGGGTGTTCGAGGACGTGTTCATGCGCGTCGGGATGCCCTACCGGGTCGTCGGTGGTGTGCGGTTCTACGAGCGGCGCGAGGTGCGCGACGCGTTGGCCTACCTGCGCGTGCTGTCCAACCCCGAGGACACCGTCAGCCTGCGACGCATCCTCAACGTCCCCAAGCGCGGCATCGGCGACCGCGCCGAGGAGATCGTCGCCTACGTCGCCGACCGGGACCGGATCTCCTTCGCCGCCGCGCTGCGGCTCGCCGCCGAGCACCCGGAGGAGTTCCCGACGCTGGCCAGCCGCAGCCAGCGGTGCATCGCGGGGTTCGTCGAGCTGCTCGACGGGCTCGGCGAGCTGGTCGACCGCGACGAGGAGGTGCACGAGATCCTCCAGACCCTGATGCACCGCACCGGCTACACCGCCGAGCTCGAGGCCAGCGACGACCCGCAGGACGCGTCCCGCGTGGAGAACCTCGCCGAGCTGGTCACGGTGGCGCGCGAGTTCGCCGGCGACGCCGCGGTGGCCGTTCCGGCCGAGGACGGCCAGCCCGAGCCCGGCTCGCTGGCGGCGTTCCTCGAGCGGGTGGCGCTGGTCGCCGACGCGGACTCCATCCCGGACAGCGACCAGGGCGTGGTCACGCTGATGACGCTGCACACCGCCAAGGGGCTCGAGTTTCCGGTGGTGTTCTGCACCGGCTGGGAAGACGGGGTGTTCCCGCACCTGCGGGCGCTCGGCGATCCGACCGAGCTGGCCGAGGAGCGACGGCTGGCCTACGTCGGCATCACGCGGGCCAGGGAACGGCTGTACCTGTCACGGGCCGTGGTGCGCTCCGCGTTCGGGCAGCCGATGACGAATCCGGCGTCCCGGTTCCTCGACGACGTGCCCGTGGAGCTGATCGACTGGCGGTACTCCACCATCGCCGAGCGGCAGGGCGATCGGTCGGCTCCGATGGGTCGGGTCGGGTTCGGCCGGCGCTCGGGCACCTCCGGCTTCGGTGACCGTGGCAGCTGGAAGCCGCCGTCGACACCCGCCCCGGCGATCACGCTGGAGGTCGGGGACCGGGTCAACCACGACAAGTACGGCCTGGGCACGGTGACCGCGACCGAGGGCGTCGGGGTGCGCGCTAACGCGACGATCGACTTCGGCAGCTCTGGAACCGTGCGGCTGATGCTGATCGGCGGCGTACCGCTGCAGAAGCTCTAGCGCCTCAGGTCGCGACGCCGCGCGCGGAGAGCCACGGTTGCGGGTTCATCTTGCGCCCCGCCGCGTCCCACACCTCGAAGTGCAGATGCGGACCGGTGGAGTAGCCCCGGTTGCCCATCTCGGCGATCTGCTGACCGGCCTTCACGTGCTGGCCGGCTTTCACCAGCGAGCGGTTGAGGTGGCCGTAGACGGTGGTGAAGCCGTCCAGGTGCAGGACGCGGACCCAGATGCCGAAGCCGGAGGCAGGGCCGGACTCCACCACGACCCCGTCCTGCACCGCGCGGATCGGCGTACCGATCCGGTTGGCGATGTCGATGCCGTAGTGCGTTGTGCCCCAGCGGGCGCCATAACCCGAGGTGAAGCTGCCTGCGGCGGGCCGGACGACCTGTCCGGCGGCCAGCACGGCGGCGTCCTTGCTCTTCTTGGCCAGCTCCTCGCCGACCGCCATTGCCTTGGTCAGGTTCTGGACGTCGACGACGTCGTCCACCTCGTCGAGCGGAAGCATCTCGCTGGTGAGTTGGTCACCGCCGACGCCGCGCGCCTCGTCGGCCAGTGGGAGCCGGTCGGCGCCGCTGGGGACCAGCGCACCGGCAGAGGTCTTGGCGACATCGGTGTGCCCACCGTCGACGACGAACGCGGTCAACGCCTGACCGGCTGCTACGACAGCACCGGCAGCGACCGCTGCGACGGTGGCTCGCCCGCGAAGCGCCGCGGGAGGCGCCGGGATCCGATGTGCCCCAGGGCGGACGTCCGCGACGACGGGCGCCACGAACTTTCTGCCTGGGGCTGGTCCAGCGCCGCTTGGGGAGCGGTGGCGCGCCAAGACCTGCCTTTCCGTTTCGGGTGAACGGTCGCGCTGCCGGGGCTGGGGACCCGGTGAAGCCGATTCGGGGTCGGCTCCATTTCAGCGGCGAGACCGATCTGTGACACGGACCGGGGGAAGGTAGCCAAGTGCGCGGTGCTGATGCAAGTCCGCCACGGGCTCGTCCGGAGCTGCTCTTGACGCCCGTTTGGGCTTCAGGAGGCCGGAGACCGCTCGGCGCGGAGGATGGCCGTCTCGGCGGATGGCTCCTGCGTCTGCGCCCCGACTGGGTGACGCGCATCATCCGAATGGGCGATCGAGCTGGCCACCCAGCGCACTGTCCGAGTGTGGATGGGCAGCGAGAAGTGACCCACGTCACTCAGCTCGAGCTCCTCGACGTCCAGGTCGGGATGCCGAAGCCGGGCGTTGCGCTGCGGGACGATCATCTGATCCAGCCGGCTCCATACGACGAGGAACCGGGTACGGCAGCCAGGGGCCGGTTCGGCGAGCTCGGTGAGCAGCTCCGAGCCCGGGCGCAGCTGGCGGGCCAAGGCGGTGGGCATCAGGTAGGCGGCAGCCGTGCCGCCGTGCGGACTGCCGAGGGTGACCAGGGTGCCGACCGCGGCGTCGCCGCCGAGCCGCTGTACGTAGTAGCGCGCGATCAGGCCGCCCAACGAGTGCCCGACCACGTGGATGCGCTCGCAGCCGGTGCGCTCCCGCAGCTCACGGACGTGCTTGCCGAGCTCGCGGGCCGCGGCCCGGATGTCGCCGGTGAACGGGCCGTAGTTCACCGCGTGCACAACGCCGAAGCCTCTGCGCCGCAGGGCCCTGCGGAACACCGCGAACGCCGAGCGGTTGTCCATGATCCCGTGCAGCAGCAGGATCGGGGTGCCGGCGGCCTGGATGTCGATGACGGCGAGGCCGCGCTGCACCGGCGGCAGCGGGTCGATGCGGTAGTGGCCGTAGGCGTCCTCGGGGCGCAGGTGCTCGCGGAACAGGCCCATCGGGTACAAGGCGAGGCGGCCGGCGAGCCACGCTGTCTCCACGGCGATCCCACGCAGGCCTGCAGGGCTGCCGAAGGTGCGGAGTGCGTAGCCGGCGGCCTTACCGGCTGCGGCCGCGGCGGGGCCCGCTCCGCCGGCCTTCGTGGCCAGGCGGGCCAGCCGAACCACACCGGCCGCCATTTCCAGACGGTAAGCCATGACGCCCCGCCTCGCCGGTTTCGTGCACTCGTGACGCGTCGCCCCGCTGGCCGGTGATCGCCGTTTCGGTGTTACCGCGCGCTCAGCGCGCACTTCTCTGCCGAAACGGCGATCACCGAGGGCACGGGTGCATCTGGCGTGTGACCTGTACCGCGACGGTCGGCACGGGGTCGGTGCAGGCGCTAGCGTCGCGGTCAGATCCCAGCGAGGAGGTCGTGGTGGGCCAGCGGATTCGGGTCGTGGTCGGCAAGCCGGGACTGGACGGCCACGACCGCGGCGCCAAGGTCGTCGCCAGGGCGCTGCGCGACGCCGGCATGGAGGTCATCTACACCGGGCTGCACCAGACGCCCGAGCAGATCGTGGCGACCGCATTGCAGGAGGACGCCGACGCCATCGGGCTCTCCGTGCTCTCCGGCGCCCACATGACGCTGTTCACCCGGCTCGTCGAGTTGCTCGCCGAGCGCGGGGCGTCCGACGTCGTGGTGTTCGGTGGCGGGATCATCCCCGAGGAGGACATCGCCAAGCTCGCCGAGATGGGCGTGGCCAAGGTCTTCACGCCGGGCGCCACCACCGCGGAGATCGTCGACTGGGTGCGCTCCAACGTCGCCCAGCGTGCCGGCGCCTAGACCAACTCATGATCACCGCGACTGGACATCCAGCCGCGGTGAGCGCGGTCGAACGTCCACTCACGCCGATCACCGCCCGTGGCCGGTGCCGCGCAACCGCCGGATAGGGTCGTCGGAGCGCACCAGCCAGCAGCGAGGGGCACGTGGATCTTTACGAGTACCAGGCCAAGGACCTCTTCGGGGCGCACGGCGTACCCGTACTGCCCGGCCACGTAGCCGACACCCCGGCGGGCGCCCGAACGGCGGCGCAGGAGCTGGGCGGCACAGTGGTGGTCAAGGCGCAGGTGAAGACCGGCGGCCGCGGCAAGGCCGGCGGGGTCAAGCTCGCGGCCGACCCGGACGAGGCGCAGCAGCGGGCCGAGGCGATCCTCGGGCTGGACATCAAGGGCCACGTGGTCGGTCGGGTGCTCGTCACGCCGGCCAGCGAGATCGCCGAGGAGTACTACGTCTCCTACCTGCTCGACCGGGCCAACCGCACGTTCCTCGCGATGGCCAGCGTCGAGGGCGGCATGGACATCGAGGAGGTCGCGGCCACCAAGCCCGACGCGCTGGCCAAGATCCCGATCGACCCGATCGCGGGGGTGGACGCGGCCAAGGCCCGCGAGATCGTCGCGGCCGCCCGGTTCCCGGACGCGGTGGCCGAGCAGACCGCCGACGTGCTGGTCAAGCTGTGGGACACGTTCGTCGCCGAGGACGCGACGCTGGTCGAGGTGAACCCGCTGGTCCGCGACCCGCAGGACAAGGTGATCGCGCTCGACGGCAAGGTCACCCTCGACGACAACGCGGCGTTCCGGCACCCGGGGCACGCCGAGCTGGCCGACACCGCCGGCCAGGACCCGCTGGAGACCAGGGCGGTGCAGCGGGGGCTGAACTACGTCAAGCTCGACGGCCAGGTCGGTGTGATCGGCAACGGGGCCGGCCTGGTGATGTCGACGCTGGACGTGGTGGCCTACGCCGGTGAGGACTTCGGCGGGGTGAAGCCGGCGAACTTCCTGGACATCGGCGGTGGCGCCAACGCGCAGGTGATGGCCGACGGGCTCGACATCATCCTCGGCGACCCCGCCGTGCGGGCGGTGTTCGTGAACGTCTTCGGCGGGATCACCGCGTGCGACCAGGTCGCCGACGGCATCGTGCAGGCCCTGGGCATCCTCGGCGACGCGGCCACTAAGCCGCTGGTGGTCCGGCTCGACGGCAACAACGTCGAGGAGGGTCGTCGGATCCTGCTCGACGCCGACCATCCGCTGGTCACGATGGTGGACACCATGGACGACGCCGCCCGGACCGCCGCCCGACTCGCGAGCACCGGGGCGTAGCGCCGTGTCGATCTTCCTCAACGGATCCAGCAAGATCATCGTCCAGGGCATGACGGGCTCCGAGGGCCGCAAGCACACCCAGCGGATGCTCGACTCGGGCTCGGCCGTCGTCGGCGGTGTGACGCCCGGGAAGGGCGGGCAGTCGGTCGAGTTCTCCGGCTCGACGTTGCCGGTGTTCGATTCCGTCTCTGACGCCATGAGCGAGACAGATGCTGATACAACCGTCGTTTTCGTGCCGCCGCGGTTTGCCAAGGCTGCGATCGTGGAGGCCATCGACGCCGGCATCGGGCTGGCCGTGGTGATCACCGAAGGCATCCCGGTGCACGACTCGGCATGGGTGTGGGCGCACGCCTGCGCGAGCGGCAACCGCACCCAGATCGTCGGGCCGAACTGCCCCGGCGTGATCTCGCCCGGCCAGGCCAACGCGGGCATCATCCCGGCCAACATCACCGGCCCCGGCCGCATCGGGCTGGTCTCCAAGTCCGGCACGCTGACCTACCAGATGATGTACGAGCTGCGCGACATCGGTTTCTCCACCGCGGTCGGCATCGGCGGCGACCCGATCATCGGCACCACCCACATCGACTGCCTGCAGGCGTTCTCCGACGACCCGGACACCGCGGCCGTCGTGATGATCGGCGAGATCGGCGGGGACGCCGAGGAGCGGGCCGCCGACTACATCCGCGCCAACATCGACAAGCCGGTGGTCGGCTACGTCGCGGGGTTCACGGCGCCGGAGGGCAAGACGATGGGCCACGCCGGCGCGATCGTCTCCGGCTCGGCGGGTACCGCGGCGGCCAAGAAGGAAGCGTTGGAGGCCGCCGGGGTCCATGTCGGCCGCACGCCCAGCGAGACCGCTGAGCTGATGCGGGAGATCATGAAGTCGGTCGGCTGAGCGACTGCATGGCTCGGTCGAATGGACTAGCGTCGGCCAGCGCAGCCGGAATCCGTCGGAGCTGATCAGGAGCGTGCGATGACCGACCCCGCCACACCGTCGGCAGCCACCGAGGCCATCCCGGACACCGGCCGACCAGGGCGGCCCGCTGTTCCGGCTGGCCCGGCTCGGATGCTTGTGCTGGTCACCGTCGCACTCGGCTTGATCATCTACATCATCAGCTTCTTCGGCGGCCTCACGCTGCTGAACATCACGCCGATCCCCGCGCTGCTGCTCGGCGGCGGGTTGCTGGCCGCCGCGACGCTGCTGCCCAGGTCGGGGCGGTTGCTGGTGCCGGCCGCGGTCGCGGTGACCGTCGGGGTGCTTCAGTTGCTGCAGGTGGAGTTCGGGTCCGGCTCCGTCGGCGGACTCGGCGCGATCGGCCGCATCAGCGGGACTGACATCGCCGTGTTGATCCTCGCCGTGCTCCAGCTCATCGCCGTCGTGGCTGCGGTGCTGCTCGACGCCGGCGTGATCGCTGCCGGCGCCGGTGCCGGCAGCGGTCCCGGCTCGGTGGCTGGACCGCAGCAGTTCCGTCGAGGCCGACGCGGGCCGGGCGGGCCACCGCCCGGTTACGGGCCGCAGGGCTACGGGCCGCAGGGCTACGGCCCTCCCGGGCCCGGCGGACCCGGTGCGCCTGGAGGTCCCGGTGGTCCTGGGCCCGGTGGTCCTGGGCCCGGTGGACCGGGTCAGCCTGGGTTCGGTCCGCCCCCTGGCTACGGCCCGCCGCCCGGCGCGATGCCGTATCCCGGTCCGCCCGGCGGACCCGGCCAGCCGCCCGGTTACCCGGGTGCTCCGGGCAACCGCGCGCCGTTCGAGCCGCCGTCTGGCTCGTTCCCGCAGCAGCCTCCGCCGCCGGGCTACCGGCAGCCCGACTACCCGCGTGCCTCGGAGTCCACCGACCCCGGCCTCGCCCCGGTGATGCCGGCGCAGTCCGGGGCGGCACCGTCCGAGCAGGGGTGGTCCGATCCGGAGCGGGCTGATCTGGGGCAGCCCGAGCCGGCGCAGGACGAGGGCAAGCTGACCCTGCACGACCTCACACCGTCGACGGAGGGCGGCGGCCACTACTACGAGCCGCGGACCTTCGACCCGCCCGCACCTCAGACGCCGACCGCACCGGATGTACCGCCGGCGGGCGACGGTGCACCGGATGCGTCACCGGCCGACGAGCCGGCCAGCCTCGGCGGTCGTGACGCGGTCACCGAAGGTGGGCAGGACGCTCCGGGCACCGCGGAGCCGTCGCAAGAGTCGGGCGGCGACCAAGGGCGCTCCTCGAGCTGAGCTCTACGTTCGTCGATAGGCGGCTGCTCACCCGGCGTGGCCGACCGCTCGTGCGGGTCGCCGCTGCCACCATGAACAGCTATGTCCGGCACCGCCTTGGCCCCGCCGCGGCCCACGTCGCAACCCGGGCCACCGCCCGCCCCGGTGTCAGATGTCGCCGGCCTGGCTGGGCTGGACCGGGTGCGGCTGCTGGTGGGTACGGCGATGGGCACCGTGCTGGTCAGCTACGGCCTGCTCGTGCCGGTCGCGACGCTGGTCGTGCTCACCACCGGAGCGTCCACCTCCGCCGACGCGCTGTTCGCCGCGTCCGTACCGTTGTGGCTCGCTGCGCACCAGGTGCCGCTGGTGCTCGACGGGGTCCCGCTGACCGCGCTGCCGCTGCTGCCCACCCTCGGCGTGCTGGCGCTGGTCGCGGCCGCTGCCCGGTTCGCGGCTCGCCGGCTCGCCGGTGTCTTGCCGGCTCGAGCCGGACAAGATCGCGATTTGGGGAGCGAAACGTTCGCTCAGCGAACGTCCGGCTCCACAGACGGTGATCATGGGGACGGCGCTGACGGCTGGCGGGACGCCGGACCGGTGATCGCCACCCTCGCCGGCACGCACGCCGCGGTGGCGGTGCTGGCCAGCGCACTGCTGCAGGCGGCTGGGCCCGTCACTGCCGCGGCGCCTTGGGCGGCCGCGCTGGCCGCGGGGCTCACCGCGGGACTTGCCGCGACTTTCGGCGTGCTGCGCGCGCTGGGGGCTGCGCCGTCCTGGCGTTCCACACCCCAGTGGCTGCGCTCCGGGCTGTGGGCCGGCCGGGTCGGGCTGGCCGGCCTGGCGAGCTGCGGCGCCGTGCTGCTCACGGTGGCGCTGCTGATCTCGGCCACCGACGTGCACGAGCTGGTGGCCCGCGTCGGCGGCCAGGCCGGCGCCGGCATCGGCCTGACGCTGCTCTCACTGGGCTACCTGCCCAACGCCGTGCTCGCCGCGTCCTCGTGGGCGCTCGGCCCCGGCGTGCAGATCGGCACCGCGCTGACCTCCCCGCTCGGGGCGGCCGGCGGCCCGTTGCCGCCGGTGCCACTGCTCGCGGCCGTGCCCACCACGGCGCCGCCGGCGTGGGCCCCGGTCGTGCTGCTGTTGCCGGTGCTGACCGGCGTGCTCGTCGGGCGGTGCTGCCGCACGGCCGGCGAGTCCCCGATTGCGCGGCTGCGGGCGGTCGGCGTCGCCGCCGCCGGGGTCGCCGCGGCGTGCGGGCTGCTGGCCCTGCTCGCGGGCGGCCGGCTGGCGCAGGGACCGTTCGATCCCGTGCAGCTGCCCGCCCTGGTGGTAGCCGGTGCGGCGTTGCTACTCATCGGGCTCCCGGCCGCCGCGGTGGCGGTGCCCGACACGCCACCGGACAGGCAGCGCACACCTACCCGCCTGCGCCTGCCTGCCGGGCTCGAGCGCCTGCGGCGGCCCCGCCGGTCGCCGATCCCGCCGCCTAGGGTGAGGCGGTGAGCCGGTACCGCATCCAGTTGCCCGTCCCGGCCAGGGTCGTCGTGCTCGTCTCCGGCAGTGGCACCCTGCTTCAGGCGCTGCTGGACGCCTCCGCGCGACCCGACTATCCCGCCGAGGTCGTCGCCGTCGGAGCGGACCGTGCCGGCGTCGCCGGCTTGGCGCGCGCCGAGCGGGCCGGCCTGCCCACCTTCGTCGAGGCCGTGGCCGAGTACCCCGACCGACCAGCATGGAACGACGCCCTCACCGACGCCGTCGCCCAGCACCGGCCGGACCTCGTCGTCAGCGCCGGGTTCATGAAGATCGTCGGGCCGAAGTTCCTCGCCGGCGTGGCCTGCCCGATGCTCAACACGCATCCCGCGCTGCTGCCGGCGTTCCCCGGCACCCGCGCCGTCACCGAGGCGCTGGCCTACGGGGTCAAAGTCACCGGGGCGACCGTGCACCTGGTCGACGCCGGCGTGGACACCGGGCCGGTGGTGGCGCAGCAGGCGGTGCCGGTACGCCCCGGCGACACCGTGGACGGGCTGCACGAGAGGATCAAGGTCGTGGAACGTGAACTGCTGGTCGACACCGTCGCCGCGCTGGCAGCGCAAGGCTGCACCGTCGACGGCAGGCAGGTGAGCTTCCCGTGAGCGAGCGTCGACCCGTCCGGCGCGCGCTGGTCAGCGTCTACGACAAGGCGGGCCTGCTCGACCTCGCGACCGGGCTGCACGCGGCCGGTGTGGAGATCGTCTCCACCGGCTCGACCGCGCAGCGGATCGCCGACGCCGGAGTGCCCGTCACCAGGGTCGAGGAGATGACCGGGTTCCCCGAGATCCTCGACGGCAGGGTGAAGACGCTGCACCCGCGGGTGCACGCCGGGCTGCTGGCCGACACCGGAAACCCCGAGCACACCGAGCAGCTCCGCAAGCTGGCCGTCACGCCGTTCGAGCTGCTGGTCAGCAACCTCTACCCGTTCACCGACACGGTCGCGTCGGGCGCGAGCCCCGCGGAGTGCGTCGAGCAGATCGACGTCGGCGGCCCGGCGATGGTGCGGGCGGCGGCGAAGAACCACGGCAGCGTCGCGGTGGTGGTCGACCCCGCGCGCTACGGCTGGGTGCTGGAGCAGGTCAACGCCGGCGGCTTCGAGCTGGCCGACCGGCAGCGGCTGGC
>Ga0136615_10001598_pt1 | contig 11048 bp, 11 predicted proteins | sample AntDrymUQ2882206_2_FD_106647 | JGI IMG/M metagenome (GOLD analysis project Ga0136615, IMG submission 106647) | Polar desert sand microbial communities from Dry Valleys, Antarctica - metaG UQ288 (22.06) | ecosystem: Environmental > Terrestrial > Soil > Desert | place: Antarctica: Dry Valley...
AGGTCGCCGCCGCCCAGCTCGCCGTAGCGGTGGACGAACGAGGCCCACGTCACCGACCCCTCCCACCACGCGATGCTGCGGACGCCGATCGCGCCGACGCAGCCGACGACGCCGACCTGCGGGTCGGCGAGCGCCCGCCGCAGCTTCGCGCAGAAGCCCGGGTCGGTGATCTCGGCGTCCTGGTGCAGCAGCACGAGCGCCTCGAGGTCGTCGCGCTCGGCGACCATGTCGAGGATGAGGTTGTAGGAGCGGAAGATCGACCCGGCGGCGGCCTGCGGCATCACCTCCGAGTCGGGTTCGGAGGCGAGGCGGATGCCGCGCCCGGCGGCGTGCTCATACATCGCCGGGTCGGTGATCGAGGAGGCGAAGACGATCATCGCGGGAGCCTCCGTCGCAGCCAGGGGCGCAGGCCGATCGCGGCCTCGGCGGTGGCCAGCCGCGCCCGCAGGCGCTCCAGCTCGGCCGCGAGCTCGAGCTCGCGCGCGGTGGGAGGTGGCGGGGAGGCGGGTCGTGCCGGCGCGGCGGCGGGCCGGGTGGCGGCGGGCGGCGCGATCGCGAGCGTGCGCGCGTCCTCCCGCCGCCAGCGCGCGCCGGAGAAGTCGATCGGCTCGAGCGGCTCGGCGATCCCGTGCTCGCTGCGGAACTCGTCGACCGCCCGCCGGCAGTCGGGGAACGAGCCGTAGTCGTCGACGACCACGTAGCCTCCGACGGCGAGGCCTGGGTAGAGCGAGGCCAGCGCGAGGCGCGTCGGCTCGTAGGTGTCGGCGTCCAGGCGGATCAGCGACCAGCGGCGGCCGGAGAGGGCCGGAAGCGTGTCCGCGAAGAAGCCGGGCACGAGCTCGACGCCGCGATCGCAGCCCAGCCGGGCGAAGCTCTTGCGCACCTCGTCCAGCGGCACGGCGAGGAAGTCGAAGGCGCTCAAGCGCAGCCCCTCCGCGTCGTCGTCGGCGGCCTCGGGGAAGCCCTGGAACGAGTCGGCCACCCAGACGGTGCGGTCGTCGCCGAGCGCGTCGAGCGTGGCGCGGACGAGCAGCGACGCGCCGCCGCGCCAGGCGCCCGCCTCGATCACGTCGCCGTCGACGCCGTCGGCGACGAGCGTCTCCACGCACGCCTGCAGGTCGTCGAGCCGGCCGAGCCCGACCATCGTGAGCCCCTGTAGCGGCCAATCCATGCCGGCGGCGCGCAGGCGCACGCCCTCGCCGCGCAGCTCGCGCGTCATCACCGTGCCGTCGTCCAGCGCGCCGACGGACTGGGTGCTCGCGCCGATCAGGTCGCAGAGCCCGAGCTTGAGCAGGTCGAGGTAGGCGCGGCGCAGCGCCTCGGCGTGCGGTCCGGGACCCGCGGCGCGAGGGTCGCGCGCGGCCGCGAGGTGGCGCCGGGCGTCGGTGTCGGCCGTCATCGTCGCGGAAGAATAGGTGCCGTCATGCGCGCCGGACGCCTGGTGGCGAACCTCGAGAGCCCGCTGCCCGCGACCCTGCCGGCCGGTCGCGGCACGGCTGTGTTCTGCTACGGGACGTGCTTCCACACGGACGCCGCAGTCGCCGGGCTCGAGCTCGTGGTCGACGGCGTGCGCCACCCGCCCGCCGCCGCGCGGATGCCGCGCCCGGACGTCCCCGGCGCCGCGCGCGGCGGTTTCTGGGGGACGGTGCCGATCGCGGCCCGCGAGCCGGGATTCGTGGAGCTCGCCGTGATCGCGCGGATGGCCGGGGGCGGCTCTCAGACGGCGCCGCTGGGCCGGATCGCGGTCGTCGCCCCCGCGCCGCCCGCCTCCGCGCCGCCCGTCGAGGACGGCCTGATCGCGATCTGCATGGCGACCTACGAGCCGGACCCGGACCTGTTCCGCGCCCAGGTCGAGTCGCTGCGCGCGCAGACCCATTCGCCATGGACCTGCGCGATCTCGGACGACAGCTCGGGCCCGGACCGCTTCGCCGCGATCCTGGCGGAGGTGGACGGCGATCCCCGCTTCGTCGTCTCGCGCGCGGAGCGGCGGCTCGGCTTCTACCGCAACTTCGAGCGCGTGCTGGCGCTCGCGCCGCCGGAGGCGGAGCTGCTGGCGCTCTGCGACCAGGACGACCGCTGGTATCCCGAAAAGCTCGCGGTGCTGCGCGCGGCGCTCGGCGACCGCTTCAGCCTCGCGTACTCCGACCAGCGCCTCGTCGACGTGCACGGTCGGGTGCTGCGCGACACGCTGTGGCGGGGGCGACGCAACAACCACACCGACCTCGCGTCGCTGCTGGTGGCGAACTCCGTCACGGGTGCGGCGACGCTCTTCACGCGCGAGGTCGCGGATCTCGCGCTGCCGTTCCCGGACACGCCGGGGCTGCAGTTCCACGACCACTGGCTCGGGCTGGTCGCGCTGGCGGCCGGGGACGTGGCCTACGTCGACCGTCCGCTCTACGACTACGTCCAGCACCGCGGCGCGGTGTTCGGGGACGTGATGGGCGGCGAGCGAAGCCCGCGGCGCCTCCTGCGCGGCGGGCGCGGCGCGTACTTCCTCGGCTACGCCGCGCGCGAGGTACAGGCGCAGGCGCTGCTCGTCCGCTGCGCCTCCGTTCTCACCCCATCGAAGCGGCGGGGGCTGGAGCGCTACGTCGCTGCGGAGCGTTCTCCGCTCGCGCTGGCGTGGCTGGCGGCTCGTGCCGTGCGGAGCCGGAAGGAGACGCTGGGCAGCGAGCTCGAGCTCGTGCGCGGGATCGCCTGGCGCCGGCTCGTGCAGATCCTCGGCCGGGGTGACGCCTCCTTCCCCGAGCCGCTCAGCTTCGAGCAGCGGCGGCTGCGACGCTGGCGTGCCCGCGTATGACGGCCGCGTACGCTTGCGGAGCCCGATGTCCCTCCACGACGACAGCCGGCCGGTGGTCATCGAGGCGCGCGGGCTCACGAAGACGTTCCGGATCCCCCACCACCGGGTCGACACGCTGAAGGAGCGCGCGCTGCACCCGTTCGCCGGTGGCGGCGAGCGCGAGCTGCACGCGCTGCGCGACGTCTCGTTCGATGTGTGCCGGGGCGAGTTCTTCGGGATCGTCGGGCGCAACGGATCCGGCAAGAGCACGTTGTTGAAGATCATGTCGAGCATCTACCGGGCCGACGCCGGCCGGGTCCGCATGGCCGGCCGCGTGGCGCCGTTCATCGAGCTGGGCGTGGGGTTCAATCCCGAGCTCACGTCGCGTGAGAACGTCGTGCTCAACGGGGTCATGATGGGCCTCGGCCGGCGCGAGGCGCGGCGCCGGCTCGACTCCGTGCTCGACTTCGCCGAGCTGCGCGAGTTCACCGACCTCAAGCTCAAGAACTACTCGTCGGGGATGATGGTGCGGCTCGCGTTCGCGGTGATGGTCGAGGCCGACGCCGACATCATGCTGGTCGACGAGGTGCTCGCGGTGGGCGACGCCGCGTTCGCCCAGAAGTGCATGGACGTCTTCCGCGAGAAGCGCCGCCAGGGCCGGACGCTCGTGCTCGTGACGCACGACATGGCCACCGTCCAGGGGTTCTGCGACCGGGCGATGCTGGTCCACGACGGCGAGCTGCGCCACCTCGGCGACCCGGAGGAGGCCGCGCTGCGGTACTACCGGCTCAACTTCGGCGGTGAAGGCGAGCACACCGCTCCGGGCGGCGTCCCGGACGTCAACGTGCGCGTCGTCGACGCGTGGCTCGTGAGCGAAGCGGGGGAGCGCGTCGAGAACGTGGAGCAGGGGGAGGCGCTCGGCCTGGTGGTGGTGTTCGAGGCGCGGCATGAGCTCGAAGCCCCGGTGTTCGGCTTCCACTTCCTCGACGCCGACGGCCACACGCTGTTCGGCTTCAACCGCACGGTCGCGGACGCCGCGGACCGCGTCCCGGCCGGAGGCCGCGTGCGCGTCGCGGGAAGGATCGAGAACCGGCTGCTGCCGGGCCGCTACTTCGTCAACTGCTGGATCTCCCGCAACCGCAACCAGGGCGATCTCGCGCTTCACGTGGTGCGGCTGCTCGACTTCGTCGTCTACGGCACGCGGTCGGGCCCGGGCAGCGTGTCCGTGCGGGCCGATGTCGAGGCGTGCCTCGACGCATGAGCGACACCGTGCCGGAGCTGCGCGAGGTCCGCGGCCCGACGGCGCTCGGGGGTGGCCGGCGGCGCTCGGCCGACCTGCTCTACCTGATCGCGTTGACCGAGTTCAAGCGCAGCTACCTCGGGACGGCGCTGGGCTACCTGTGGTCGCTGGGGCGTCCGCTGCTGCTGTTCGCCGTGCTGCTGACCGTCTTCACGCAGGCCTTCGACCTCGGCGACCGGGTGGTCGACTATCCGATGCTGCTGCTGTTCAACATCGTGCTCTTCGGCTTCTTCCAGGAGGCGACGTCGCAGGCCGTGAGCTCGATCGTCAACCAGGAGTCGGTGGTGCGCAAGACGCAGTTCCCGCGCCTCGTCATTCCCCTGGCGGTCGTCCTCACGAGCCTGTTCAACCTCGCCGTCAACCTGCTCGTCGTGCTGGTCTTCATCCTGGTCGCGGGCGTCTCCGTGATGTGGACGTGGCTGCTGTTCCCGCTCGTGCTCGTCCTGCTCGTCGTGCTGACCACGGCGGTGGCGACGATCCTCGCCGCGCTGTTCCCGCGCTTCCGTGACACCGGGATCATCTGGGGCGTCGCGGTGACGGCGCTCTTCTACGCGACGCCCGTGCTCTACCCGCTCGAGTTCCTGTCCGGGACGCTGCGCGACCTGCTGGCGCTCAGCCCGCTGACGCCGATCTTCGAGCTCGCGCGCAAGTGGGTGATCGACCCGGACGCGTCCGTGACGGCGCTGGACGGGTGGCCGTTCGCGCTCGTCCCGGCCCTGATCCTGGTCGCGGTCTGCGGGCTGGCCGTGTGGGTCTTCCGGCGCGAGGCGCCCCGGATCGCCGAGGCGCTGTGAGCGCCCGGGTGACGGTGGCCGCGGTCGCGGTCGCCGTGCTGGCGTGGCTGGGGGTCGTGGAGCGCGGGGTGCGGCTGCAGGCGGGTGTCCCGGGTGCCGCGGCGGCGGGCGACCTCGCGGGCGCCGAGGCCGACCTGCGCGCCGCGCGGTTCCTGAACCCGGACGCCGGCCCCGACCTGCGCCGCGCGGTTCTCTACCAGGGCAGCGGACGCGAAGCCGAGGCGGTCGCCCTGCTCGAGGCCGTGCTGCGGCGCGAGCCCGACAACCTCCCGGCGTGGGGCCTGCTGCGCACGTTCGCCGGCCAGCGCGACCCGGCCGCCGCGCGCCGGGCGCTCGAGGCGCGCCGCCGGCTCGACCCGCAGGGCGCGCGCGCCGGCTGAGCTGAACGCCGGTCGTCGTGTTCATCCTGCTGCTCTGCACGCCTACGCCGGCTCGGCCAGCGCGAGGAGTGCGCCGGCGAGCACGATCGCCGGCAGCGTGACCGCCGGCAGCTGCCAGTCCCAGTCGATCGACGCGTGCAGGAACCAAGCGAGCAGCGCCGCGCACCAGCCGGCGGCCATCGCGCGGTCGCGGGCGAGCGCGCGGCGCGCGGCCGCGACGACGCCGGCGACGGCGAGCGCGAAGGCGAGCAGGCCGGGCAGCCCCAGCTCGGCGGCGATCTCCAGCTCCAGCGAGTGCACGTCGCGGACCGCCTCGGCGATCGGGCGCTCCTGCAGCCACGCCACGCGGAAGCCGCCGGCTCCGAGGCCGTCGAGCGGGTGCTCCGCGAACGCCTGCACGCCGACGCGCCAGTACTCGTAGCGGTTGGAGCTGACCGTGGTCAGGCGTCCGGCGCCGGCGCCGGCCGACAGCTCCGCGGCCGTCGGCCGCTCGCTCAGGCCGCCCGCGACCAGCCCCAGGGCCGCGGCGGCGACGAGCGCGGCGGCGACGGGGCCGAGCCGGCGTGCCCGGGGCAGCGGGAGGTCGGGGCTTCGGTCGCGCGCCGTGACGAGCGCGGCGGCGACGCCGAGGGCGACGAGGATCGCCAGGACGATCGCACCGTCGCGGGCGCGCTGCGTGCCCGCCAGCGCCGCGACGCCGGGGAAGGCCGAGGCGCACGCCGCCGCCGCGACCCCCGTGGCGAGCGCGACGAGCGCGGCGCGAAGCTGCGCCCGAGACGGGAGCAGGGCGACGAGGGTCACGAGACCGAGGACGGCCACGGCGAGGGCTCCGCGCGAGTAGGACAGGTAGACGCCGGCGCCGAGCGGGGCGGCGGCCGCCGCGGCGGCGGCGCGGACGGCGGTCGCTCGCCGGTGGTCCCCGGCGAGGCGCGCGCAGAGGATCAGCCCGATCGCGGCGAGCGCGCCCTCGGCGTTCCAGTAGGTGATCGGCTGCTCGAGCCGTCCCCCGGCGCTCTGCGAGCGGGCCAGCTCGAGGACGTCCGGCAGCAGGCGCCCGGCCAGGCCGTAGCCGATCACGACGAGCGACCCGGCGGCGAGCGCGAGCTCGACGGCTCGCATCGCCGCCGGTGACCGCAGCGCGCCCACGGCGACGAGCAGCGCGCCGAGGTAGAGCAGGAGCCGCTGGAGGCTCTCGCCGGCCGGCCCGCCCAGCGGGGCCCAGGCGATCGAGAGCGCGCTCCAGGCGGCGAGCAGCGCGAGGCCGCCGGCGGCGAGCCGCCCCGGCCGGCTGCGCGGCAGCGGCGCCGGCCCGGCGAGCGCGAGCCCCAGCACCAGCAGCCACAGCCCGATCGCGGCGAGCACGCGCGGCTCGGTGTAGAAGCCACCCGAGAAGAACGCGAGCACCGTGGATGCGGCGAGCAGGCAGGCCGCGGCGACGGCGGGCACGGCGCGCAGGCTAGACGTCTACGACTCGCACTGAGGGGGAGGGGTCGAGCCGGCGAGACGTCAACGGCTAGCATCGAGGGGAGGGGTTCGAGCAGCGCGGCGCGCTCCGTTGCGAGTCAGCGTCGAGTGATCACCGTCAACGCCGCGCGCGCGCCCGTCGACGCGCCGCTTCCCGCGTTTGACGTCGATAATTACCGTCAACGCCGCTCGCGCGCCGGTCGACGCGCCGCTTTCCCGCGTTGACGTCGATACGGAGCATGCCGCCCCGGCCGAGCCCGCCCCCTCGATGCCCGCCGTTGAAGTACGCGTGTCAGCCCGCGCGCAGGCGTTCGACGATGATCGCGAAGCGACGCGCCGCCGCCGGGCCGTCGAACGCTCGCGCGCGCGCTCGCGCCGCCGCCGGCGCGCCCGGATCGGCCAGCACCGCGCGCAGCGCCGCCGCGCCTGCGTCGGCGTCGCCGGGCGCGTAGAGGCGGCCGCAGGCGGGCGTGACGATCTCGCGCGGCCCGCCGGCCGCAGGGGCCGCGACCGGGCGGCCGGCGGCCAGCGCCTCGACGAGGGCGAGGCCGAACGGCTCGCGGTCGGCGCAGTGCAGCAGGCAGTGCACCGGCGCCAGCGCGGTGCGCGGGTCGGCGACCGCGCCGAGGAAGCGCACGCGCCCCGCGAGATCGGGCCGCGCGGCGCGCGCTTGCAGCGCGGCGACGAAGGCAGCCGGATCGCCCGGCAGCGGCGCGCCCGCGACGTCCAACCGCAGCTCCGGGACGCGCGCGACGATCCCGAGCGCGAGATCGGCGCGCTTCCACGGCACCAGCGCGCCGAGGATGAGCGCTCGCGGCGGCCCGGGCGGGGCGTCGGGCAGCTCCCATGCGCCCGGCGCGACGCCGGGGCGGATCACGTGCGTCACGTCGAGGCGCCGGCCCGCCGGGTCGGCGGCGCGGGCGATCGCCCCCGAAGTCGCGATCACGGCGTCGGCCCGCCCGTACGCCGCCCGCAGCAGCGCGCCGGCGAGCGGGCCGGACGGGAGGTCGTGGGTGAGCGCGACGAGCCGCGCGCCGGCGAGCGGCGCCGGAGCGGCCGCGAGCAGCGGCCGCTGGCCCGACGCGACGACCACGCCCGGGCGGTGACGGCGGGCGAGCCGGGCGACGTCGCGGGCGAGCGCGGCCAGATCGCGGGCCGCACGGACCGAGCGCCCGCGGCGCCGCAGCGGCCGCTCCGGCAGCGCCGCCACCTGGAGGCCCGCGGCCGCCGCGGCCTCGGCGAGCGCCCCGGGCGGGCAGGCGAGCAGCACCGGCCGCTCGATGGCCCGGCTCCACTCCACCAGCACCCGCTCGGCCCCGCCCAGCGCCCCCGTGGCGGACACGAGCAGCACCGGCCGGGCGCTCATGCGCGCCGCGCCGCCCGCAGCGCCGCGAGCTGGCGCCAAGGGCGGGCGGCGTCGCCGCCGAGGAGTGCGTGGCCCGCCGCGCGCGACGCGAAGGTCAGGCCCTGGGCGAGGTCGTCGAGCGCCAGCGCCCGGCTCCCGCGGATCGCTCCGACCACCGCGCGCCGCCGCCGCGCCAGCAGCGCGAAGGGCTCGCCGTCGCGCAGGGTGGCGTGGCCGCCGGTGTGCACGACGCGGAGGTCCGGGTGCAGCACAGAGGGCAGGCCAGCGGCGCGCGCCCGCAGGCACAGGTCCATGTCCTCGGCGAACAGGTGCGCCGCGGGGTCGAACGGGCCGAGCCGGCGCAGCAAGTCGGTCGTGCCCGCGAGGCACGCGCCGATCGCCCAGCCGACGGTGCGCGCGCGCTCTGAGCGGTACGGCTCGAGGCGGTCCCGCAGCGCCGGCGGGACCAGTGCCGGAGGCAAGACCGCGCCCGCCAGCGCGCCGGTCGTGCCGGGCAGCGGATGGGCCGAGCGCTGGACGCTGCCGTCCCGGTTGAGCAGCCGCGGCGCGTGCAGCGCGTGCGGCCGCGCTCGCACCCGCGCGACCAGCCCGCCGAGCGAGCCGTCGAGCAGCTCGCAGTCGGGGTTGAGCAGCACGGTCACGTCGTGGCGGGCCCGCTCGACGCCGGCGTTGCTCGCCGCACCGAAGCCCGGGTTCTCCGGCCGCTCGACGACGTCCGCGCCCCATCCGGCGGCGAGCGCCGCACCGGCGTCGCGCGAGCCGGAGTCGACGGCGACGATCTGGGGGCGCGGACCGGGTTGCGCGGCGAGCGAGCGCAGGAGGAGCGCAAGCTCGGCGGCGGAGTCGTGGAGCACGACGACGACCGTGTAGGGCACGCCGCGCCACCGTAGTGGATAGCGTCGCGCCTGGTGGACGTCGCCGTCGTCATCCCCAACTTCGACGGCGAGCGCTGGCTGCCGGGCGTGCTCGCTTCCGTGGCGGCGCAGACGGTGCCGCCCGCCGAGGTGCTGGTGGTGGACGACGGCTCGTCGGACGGCTCGCTCGCCCTGCTGGCCGAACGGCACCCCGACGTGCGCGTGCTGGCGCTTCAAGTCAACGGCGGCTTCGCGCGCGCGGCCAACGCGGGCATCGCCGCGGTGACCGCGGAGGCGGTCGCGCTGGTCAACACGGACGTGGTGCTGGCGCCCGACTGGCTCGAGCGGGCGGCGGCCGTACTCGCGGCCGCGCCCGGCGCGGCGGCGGTGGCGACGAAGCTGGTCGACCTGGCCGACCCCACGCTGCTCTACGACGCGGGTGACGTGCTCCGCCGCGACGGGGCGTGCGAGCAGCGCGGCCGCTTCGAGCGCGACGGCGGCCGCTACGACGCGCCGGGGGAGGTCTTCTCCGCCTGCGCGGCGGCGGCGCTGTACCGGCGGTCGGCGGTGCTCGCCGCGGGCGGGTTCGAGGAGCGCCTCGGGACCTACCTCGAGGACGTCGACCTCGGCCTGCGCCTGCGGCTCGCGGGCTGGAGCTGCCGCTGGGAGCCGCGCGCGGTCGCCCGCCACGCGGGCGAGGGGTCGAGCGCCGGCCTGCGCCACGGCCCGGGCGCGTGGGTGGAGCGCAACACGCTGCTGCTGGTGGCGCGCGCGTTCCCGCTGCGCTGGCTGCCGCAGGTCGGCTATCGCCAGCTGGCCTGGGCGTGGCGGGCGGCGCGCGCCGGCCACGGCCGCGACCACCTCGCCGGGATCCGCAGGGCGCTCCCGTACCTGGTCGCCTTCGCGCGCGAGCGCCGCGCCCTGCGAGCCGCCGCCGTGGTGGCGATCGAGGCGGCGGTCCCGGACCGGCCGATCCGCGGCCCGCGCGCCGGAGGGCACCCGTCGTGGCACGCCGGCCGGTAGGAGACGACCGGCGCGCCGCCGCGGCGTACGAAGATCTGTCTCGGGACCGATGTGGACCGGGCGTCCGGCGGTTAGCGTTGGGCCGGTGGTGAGCAGAGCCGGTCGCGTGTGGGCGTGGATCCAGGCCCGGCCCCTGGCGGCGGACGCTGCGCTGGCCGCGGTCCTGCTGGGCGCCGCACTGGTCTCGTCCGACGTGACGCTCGGGTTGTTCCGGGACGACCCGGCCCTGGCGGCGCCGGACGCGACGGCCGTCGGAGCCGGGCTCGCGGCGATGATCCTCCCGCTCGCCCTGCGGCGCCGCTTCCCCGTGGTGGTGCTCTTGACCTGCACGGCGGCCTACTTCGTGCTCAGCCAGCTGACCGGCCCGGAGCTGGAGCCGGCGTTCACCGCGATCAGCATCTCGCTCGCGTTCTACCGCGCCGACGCGATCCTCGTGCGAATCGCGTCGCGCCGCGAGCTCTGACGGCCGCTAACCTGCCGCCCGATGTCGCGTCGCCGCCTCGCCGCGCTCGTGGCCGCGCTCGCCCTCGCCGCGCCGGGCTCGGCGGCCGGCCAGAGCGCCGGCGACGACCAGTACCAGGACCCGTTCGCGGGCGAGGAGCAGGCCGAGGAGGCGCCCGCCCCCGGCGGCGACGAGGATGCCGCCGCCCCGGTGCCGGCGCCTGAGCCCGCTCCCGCGCAGGCCGAGACCGCTCCGCCGCCCGCGCCTGCCACCGCGCCCGCGCCCGCCGAGCTGCCCTACACCGGCCTCGACGCCGGTCCCGTCCTGCTCGCCGGCGCCGTCCTGCTGGCCGGCGGCGCCGTCCTGCGCCTCCGCCTGCGTGAGCGCCCGTAGCGAGACCGACGGCGCGGCGGCGACCGAGCGGGCCGGGGCCGACCTGGCCGCCGAGCTGCGGCCCGGCGACGTGGTGCTCGTGTCCGGCGAGCTCGGGGCGGGCAAGACCACCTTCGTGCGCGGGGCCCTGCGCGCGCTGGGCGTCAGCGGCCCGGTGACGAGCCCGACGTTCGTCGTCGGCCTTCTCTACGACGGTCGCGGCGGCCCGCTCGCCCACCTCGACCTCTATCGCCTGGCCGGGCTGCACGACGAG
>Ga0136615_10001601_pt1 | contig 11034 bp, 14 predicted proteins | sample AntDrymUQ2882206_2_FD_106647 | JGI IMG/M metagenome (GOLD analysis project Ga0136615, IMG submission 106647) | Polar desert sand microbial communities from Dry Valleys, Antarctica - metaG UQ288 (22.06) | ecosystem: Environmental > Terrestrial > Soil > Desert | place: Antarctica: Dry Valley...
CGGCCAGCGCCAGCGCCTCCTCGTCGGTCGCGCGGAGGATGTGAAACGCGAGCCGGCCGGCGGTGCGCTGCCCGATGCCCGGCAGCCGCGACAGCTCGGTGATCAGGCGGTTGATGGGTGGGGCGAGCACGGCCCATCAGGGTACTCCGCACCTCTTCATCTCTCAGAGGCCGGGCAGGCCGAGACCCCCGAGCGGCCCGCCGGGGCCACCCATGCCGCCCGTGACGGCACCCATCTTGGAGGCGGCGAGCTGTTGGGCCGAGCGCAGCGCCTCGTTGGTCGCTGCAAGCACCATGTCCTGCAGCATCTCCACGTCGTCAGGATCGACCGCGTCGGGATCGATCTTCAGCTCGAGGATCTCGAGCTCGCCGCTGACCTTGACCGAGACCATCCCGCCACCGGCGCTGGCCTCGACGGTCTCGTGCTTGAGCGACTCCTGCGCCTTCTCCATCTCCTCCTGCATCTGCTGGACCTGGCGCATCATCTGGTTCATGTTCGGCTGCTTGGGCACGATCAGTCCTTGCTGTCGTCGGGTTCGTCGTCGAAGACCTCTTCGGCCGCGAAGTCACGCTTGAGCCGTTCGAGCAGCTCCTCCTCCCCCAGGGTGCGCACAGACCGGGGCTCGCGGGGCTCGGAGCCGAGCTCGAAGATGACCGGCATTGGCGTACCGGTGAGGCTGCGCAGCGCCTCGGTCACGAGCTCGCGGTTGCCCTCGGCCTTCCTCTTCATGAAGGCCGCGTCGGGCGGAAACTCGATCGTGAGGGAACCCGCGTCGTATGAGACAGGCTCACCCTCGGAGATCAGCGCGGCGACCATCGCGTTGCGCTCACGCACGACGTCAGCGATCGAGGGCCAGAGGGTCTTGAGGCCGTCGAGGTCGAGACCTGCCGCGACCGGGACAGGCACGGATTGCTCGGCCGCGGCCGGCGGCGGGCGCTCGGCGACGGCGGTCGTCGAGGGCGCCACCGCCCGCTCGAGCTCCGACACAGCCGCCTGCGACGCGCCGTCGGCGGGCGCCTCCTGCGGCTCCGTGGGCTCCACCGCCGCGGGCGGCGTTGCCGGGGTGGCCTCCGAGGCGGTGGCTGTGGCGGCGTTGCCGGCAAGCGCCGCCTCGAGCCGGTCGATCCGCGACATCAGTGCCTGCAACGACTGGTCGGCCTCGGGCTGGGTGGCCTTCAGCAGCGCCACCTCGAGCGCGAGCCGCGGCTCCGAGCCGTCCTTCACATTCGCGATCGCTACAGCGAGCAGGTCGATCGCGCGCAGCAGGTCGCTCTGGGAGAGGGCGCCTGACTGGGCGGCGAGGCGGTCCGTGTGCTGCGCGGTCACCGCGAAGGAGTCCGGGACCTCCCCGAGCGTCTGGACCACCAACAGGTGTCGCAGATGGGCGGCGAGATCGCGCAGGAACTGGTCGTAGTCGCGACCGGAGTCCGCGAGCCGGGCGACGACGAGCAGCGCGGTGCGCGGCGAGCGCTGCACGAAGGACTCGGCGGCATCGAGGATCAGCTCGGCGTCGGCGACGCCGAGGTTGTCGAGCACGTCCTCAAGCGCGACCTCGGTGCCACCGTAGGTGACCAGCTGCTCGAGCGTGCCGAGCGCGTCCCGGAAGCTGCCCGCAGCCTTACGGGCGATCATCCCAACCGCGGCGTCGGGGATCTGGATCTCCTCCACGCCGGCGACCCGCTGGAGCACTCCAGCGATCTGCTCGAGCGAAGGGCGGTGGAAGTCGAAGCGGTGGCAGCGGTCGACGATCGTCGCCGGCACCCTATGCGCCTCGGTCGTAGCGAGGACGAAGACGACGTGCGACGGCGGCTCTTCGAGCGTCTTGAGGAACGCGTTCCACGCCGCCGTCGAGAGCATGTGCGCCTCGTCGAGGATGTAGACCCGGCGTGCGCCCCCCATCGGTGACAGCGCGACGTTCTCCCGCAGCTCGCGGATGTCGTCGACCGAGTTGTTCGAGGCGGCGTCCATTTCGACGACGTCGAGCGAGTTGCCGGTCATGATCGCCCGGCAGTTCGGGTCGTCGGGCGAGAAGTCGGTCCGTGGCCCGTCCGTCGCGTTCAGGGCGCACGCGAGCAGCTTGGCCATGCTCGTCTTGCCGGTGCCGCGCGAGCCTACGAAGAGATAGGCGTGATGGACCTTGTCGAGCTCGATCGCGTTGGAGATCGTGCGTACGACGGGCTCTTGGCCGACCATCTGATCGAAGGTGCGCGGACGGTGGCGGCGGTAGAGCGAGAGCATCGGTAGAGCCATGTTATTGGCGACGGGCACGCCCCCAGCCGCACCGGCCGGGCGGGCGCGCGCGCCCGTCTCAACCTCAGCGGACCGTGCACCCTCCGTCGAAGCCGGTCCTTGGGCGTGCCGCCGTTCGTCGGCTCCGGCCAGGTTGGTCCGCGGCGCATGAGTGGGTCCGCTTAAGGCTGCTTCCTTCCGGACCTGACCTGGTTCGCAGTCACTCACCGCGCGGGACCCGGCCATCAGCACCTCGAAACGGCGTACTGACCCCAAGGGCCGAGCCCCTCGAGAGGGAATTCAGCCCCGCTAGAGCGGATTGCGGGTGCAGGGCACCGCTATCTCCCCGCCTAGCACGGTCCGTGGATGATCGTAGCGGTATGCGGGTTCGCGCCGGGACTTGCCGACGGCCATCGCAAGCGGACGACCTCCAGGTCGAGGACCCGCGGCACGCAGTGCCAGTCGCCGCCGGGGGCTTAGAATGCGCGATCTCCCGGGCGCGTAGCTCAGTGGGAGAGCGCTCGCTTCACACGCGAGAGGTCGCTGGTTCGAAACCAGCCGTGCCCATGCCGGATCGACGCTTAGGCCGAGGCGGAGAAGAGGGGCAATGTCTCACTCGTTGTCTCATTCGCTCGCTGTGCGCTTGTCGGTTGGCGCTCGCCTGGGAAGCGCATAAGGCGCCAGATCAGCGTGTCGTCGACTTGCTGGCGCTGTACCACTTGGGCGTAGACGTTCAGCGTCAGCCGGGCGTCTGTGTGGCCGAGCTGGCCCATTACCCAAACGCGGATCGCGCCCGGCGGCCAACACCAGGCTGGCGAAGGTGCGACGTAGCGCGTGCGGCGTCACTTTCTCGGGCATCAGCATGAGGCCCTTCTTCGCTCGCTTCTTGTTGGCTTGTTCGACGGTCTCTTTGAGCAGCCGGTTTGCGGATGTTGGAGGCGTTTAGGCGCCGGCCGGTTCGGGTGGGAAAGACGGGCATGGCCGCCCCTTGGCTGCCCCCCAGGCGGCTGGAGGGGATCGCTTCGAGGTGGGCTTTGATCTCATCGAGCAGGAAGGCGGTTAGCTCGAGATCGCGTAGACCGGCGTCGGTCTTCGCCTCGCCGACTCGCAGTCGGCCTCCGCGCAGGTCGAGCTGTGCGCGCGAAGCGTTGGTCAGCTCCGAGATCCGCGGTCCCGCGAGGCATAGCGTGGCGAGCACCGCGCATCGTCCATAGCGGTGATGGGGCTGCAAGCGGCGTTCCCAGGCGCCGGCCTCATCGAGTAGATCGACCACCATGTCTGGCTCTAGAAAGGAACGGCGCGGCTTCGCGACCCGCATTCGTCGGCGCTTGCCACGGGCAGGGTTCACATCGAGGAGGCTGTATTCGACGGCGTCGTCGAGCACTCAGCCTCGCCATGGTCTCTTCAGCGACCTTGCCCGGCTGGGCGTCAATGCGATCGGCGCCTGCTGTCGTCGGACTCGTGACCACTGAGGCGAGCGCTGCTTGGTCGCGTAGGCGTAGAGCAAGAGCGCGACCATCATCGACGGTTCGTAAGCAGACCGGCCGTGACCTTCGTCGCGGTAGTCGGCATAGAAAGCGGACAGGTCCATGTCGCCGACCGCGTCGATCACGAACCACGCCAGGTGATCTAGGGCAGCCACTCACGCACCAGCGGCGGCATCAGAAACACCTGATCACGATCGCAGTCGATGAAGTTCATTGCCATGCCTGGAAGTGTCTCCAGCGACCCTGACGACACGCCCTTTTTGCGACAGCGTCCGACGCAAGCGCAGCGGGGCACACCCGGAGGTGGCTCCCCGGTCTCTGGCCGATGCGCGATCCCGGAACGGCCGGCAGGTCCTTGGTTGCTCCGCGATGGATCGCGCTGACGGCCGCAGGTCGTTCTCCGCTTGCGCGCCACTTTGCCAGCTGCTTCGATCCAGCTGCGGTCCGTCGTCGCTAGCGTTGGCGCATGCGCTCCGCCGTGACTCCATCTCACCGGGGCGGCGATGGCTCACCGCTCGTGTGCCTGCACGGCTTCATGGACACCTGGAGGACCTGGGACCCAGCTGAAGGCCGCGGCGCCGTCCGCGGACGTGATCATGGCCTCAGCGGAGGGTCGACGCAGCGCAACCCAGCTCATCACCACGAACTTCGAGCACATCCCAGCCGAGCTCCTCGCCCATCAGATGCTCGGCATCGCGAGCTGCGACGCGGTCCCTCTGATCGAGTACGCGATCCGCGAGGGCTACAGCCTCCAAGCGGAGCACATCACCTGCCCGGTCCGGATCGTCTGGGGCACGAACGACCAGCTGCTCCCGTGGCCGTCGAGCGCCGCGCGCTTTCGCAACGAATGGCTCCCACACGCCGACTGGGTCGAGCTAGACGGTTTCGGTCACTGCCCTCAGCTGGACGCCCCGCTCGAGACCGCCCAGCTAGTCCTCGGGTTCACCGCACCGTGATATGCCCCTCGACCGAGCGACGCCCTAGGTTTCCCGGCCATGGCTCGACCGTCCCTCCTGCGGCGCTCTCTGGCGGAAGCGATCGCCGCCTTCTTCCTGGTCTTCGCGGGCTGTGGAGCGATCATCACGAACGCGAGGGAGGGCGAGCTGGGAGCCGTGGGCGTGGCGCTGGCCTTCGGCCTTGTGATCACGGTCATGGTCTACGCGACCGGTCACCTCTCCGGTGCTCACATCAATCCGGCGGTCACGCTCGCCTTCACCCTCACTCGCCACTTCCCCGCCCGCGAGGCGGGCGCCTACCTCACGGCGCAGTTCGGCGGCGCCACCGCCGGAGCGCTCGTCCTGCTCGCCGTATGGCCGAGCCAGCCTGCCCGCCTCGGAGCCACGGTTCCGGCCGTCGGGACGGGCACGGCGCTTCTGTATGAGGTCCTGCTGACCGCCATCTTGATGTTCGTCATCGTGTCGGTGGCCACCGACACCCGCGCCGTCGGCACAGGCGCCGCCATCGCCATCGGCGGCACGGTCGGGCTTGACGCGCTTGTCGGCGGCCCGCTCACCGGAGCCTCAATGAACCCCGCCCGCTCGCTGGGTCCGGCACTGGCTGCCTGGGAGCTGGACGACCTGTGGCTGTACCTCATAGGCCCGGTCGTAGGGGCCGCGCTCGGAGCACTCGCCTACCAGCTCGTTCGCGGAGAGCCGCCGGACCCCGCAGGCCCAGGGCGCGGAGGCAGTCGATAGCGTCTCGGATGTGGCCCGCGCCCTGTTCGTCTGCCTCCACAACGCCGGTCGCTCACAGATGAGCCAGGCGCTCTTCGAGCGGGCCGCTGCGGGCCGACACGAAGCCACGTCCGCTGGCACGACGCCGGCGGAGCGGGTCCATCCAGAGGTGGTCGAGGCGATGCGCGAGCTGGGCGTCGACCTATCCGACCGCCAGCCGCGCAAGCTCGACCGCGAGCTGGCCGAGCAAGCTGATGTCGTCGTCACGATGGGTTGTGGGGACGAGTGTCCCTACATCCCTGGCAAGCGCTACATGGACTGGGGCCTGCCCGACCCGAAGGGGGGTTCCGCCGAGGAGGTCCGCCGCATCCGCGACGAGATCGCCACCAGAATCGACGGTCTGGTGGCCGAGCTGGATAGCAACCGAGTCCCTACCGAGTAGACCGCGAGCCCACCCCCAAAGCCCCGCTGCGCGCTGAGGCGCCCTACAACGGCTTCGCGGGCCAGGGAGCCTTGCTGACCTTGCCCTGCGCGACTTCCCAAAGCGCCTTCTTGAGCCAGAAGGAGTTACCTGTCGGACCGTTCTCCTTGCCGCACTGCGGCGCGCCCTTCTTGCCGTTGGACGAAAGGCCCGGACGGGAGATCCACAGGAACGCGTCCGCGTAGACCGAGCCCGTGTTGGTGGTCGGCAGCGCGCCAAGACCGGCGTTGCGCGGATTGCACGCCGTCGCCTTGGAGCCGTACTTGCCCCATCTGCGCTTGGGCAGCGCGCCATTGGCGTTCTCGGCGGTATTGATCACGTAGTGCTTGCCGCCAAGTGCCTTGGCGACGCGGTCGCCGTAGGAGAGCTCGCGACGGATGCGATTGAAGTGCGTGGCGCCGAGCGCGAAGCCGCGGGTGTACTGAACTCCGGCGGCGCGCAGGTAGGAGATCATCCGCCCCTGCTTGATCCAGGACGACGAGCCGGCGTCGATGTAGACGTTGAAGCCAGGGGTCTGGCCGAGCTTCTGGGCCGCATAGCGCAGGATCTCCAGGCGGCCGGCGACCTCCGAGCGCTTGAGGCACGACCGGCGCGCACCCATCAGGCCGAGCGCGTCGGGCTCGAGGATGATCGTCATCTGACGGCTGGTCGGGACCCAGCGTCCACGCGGGAAGGGCTGGCCCATCCAGTACTGGTAACGCTCGCCGGAGTCGGGCACGAAGGTCATCTGCGCCTGCCGGGCGAAGGCGTCGATCCAGGCCTTGTAGCCGGCGGCGGACTGGCGACGCATGCCGTTGCAGTTGCCGTTGACCAGCCGACGAATCGCCACGACGGGATAGCTGCCGACGTAGGCGTCGCGGGCGCCCCGGCCGAGTGGTGTCGAGCACGATGGACCGCCCCACTGGGGGTCGTCGACATTCGCGAAGAACCGCTCGACATGGCGCGTCGGACGCTCCTCGATGCCGGCGAACCATTTCGTGCCCGGCACCTCGGCAATCCTGCGCAGCGCGAGGGCGTGCTTGGGGTTGCGCCGAACCGCGTACCAGGGGTTGTAGCGCTTGGCAGAGGACTGGTGGCTGGCCTCGCAGTCCATGAACAGCTGCTTTCCGCGCAGCGGGTTGGTCGGGTCGGTCGCCCCTGCAAGCGCGGTCTGGCTGAAGGCGAGCAGGAACGCGACCGCGGCCGCGAGTCCAAACAGCGTGAGAAAGGAGGTGGGCTGGCGAATGTTCATTTGAGCCGGTCAGGTGAGCTGACCGGTTCCCTTCCATCGGCAGGTCCGCCCGCCGCCTTCAGTCACGGCGCGGAATCTATTACAGGCGGCCGGCAGCCCCGTCCCGCACGGGAATGCCCCCCGGCCTGGTTAGATGGCCGCGTGCCGAGCGGCGTCAGACCCTCCGCACCGCGTCTGACGGCGGTGCTGCGCTCCGAGGAGGCCCGGGTCACGCTGATGGCCGACGACCCGACGTGGTCGGGCCTCCCGTAGACCAACCGCCCGTCGCGTAGGCCGGCGCCTAGCCGGGACGCGCTTGGACGATCTTCGGCAGCCTCGGTGACGGCTTCTCACGGGCCGCGACGACGACAGCCTCAATCACCCTCGTCTCGAGATCCGCCTCGGGGTGCCACTGGACCCCCAAGGCAAAGCGGCGGTCGGGCAGCTCGATCGCCTCGGCGATGTCGTCGTCCTCCCCACGGCCAGTCACTTCAACCCCTTCCCCGAGCTCGTCGACTCCCTGGTGGTGAGCGGACTTCACGGCGATCCGTTCACCGCCCGCGGCGCGGGCAGCGAGCGAGCCGCGATCGAGCCCGACGTAGTGGTCACCAAAGGCGCCCGGGGTATGGGCGTGGTCGGTGTGACCGAGGCTGTCCGGGAGATGCTGGTCGAGTGTGCCGCCGCACGCGACGTTGAGCAGCTGCATCCCTCGGCAGATTCCGAGCACCGGGATGTCGCGTTCGAGCGCCCTGTGTACAAGTGCCAGCTCGAACCGGTCACGCTCGGGCCAGGAGGCGCTGTTCTGGGGGTGCGGCCGGGCGCCGTAGGATGCGGGGTCGACGTCGCTGCCGCCGGACAGGATCAGGCCGTCGACACGGTCCAGCAGGTCGTCCGGAGCTTCGGCGACAGCATCATCGGGAGGTAGCAGAAGCGCCAGGGCACCGGCGCGCTGTACCGCCGCCGAGTAGGACCGCGGCAGGATCGTCGCGATCTCGCTCCAAGCCCCCCAGCGGGCGCGCTCGAGCGCCGCACAGATCCCGATCGCGACGCTCATCCGGCGTTCACCTCGATTCGTGTCATGACTGCAACGGTAGACCCTGCGGCCCTAACCAAGTCCGGCTAGGATCACCGTCGTGGACCAGCGCCGAGAGAAGATCGTGCTCGAGACCGACCGTTACCGGATCGAGGGAGAGATGACGCTGCCGAGCACCGGCTACCGCAGCCGCCTCTCGGACCACGTCAACCGGCGCGAGATCGACTTCTTCACGGTTCAGTCCGCCGTGATCACCCCGCTCGACGGCGACGGCGGCCAGAGCTGGACCACTCCGGTGCTGATGGTGGCAAATAGGCACGTGCGCCTAATCGCGCCGGCAGGAGAGCAGGACGACGCCTAGAAGAGTGCGGTAGGCCGCTTCCGTCCGCGGTCCGCAGGACGATTGGAGGCGCTCGTGTTCGCCATGCTCATATGTCGTGACCATGATTGCCGGGCCGCCTTCGAGGCGGAGGGGACCCGGGAAGCGATCGAAGAGCTGCGCTGCGAGGATTGCGGTGTCGGGCTCCACGCCACTGCGTGGGCCGCCGCCGAGCACGCCGACGAGTCCGCGAGCCCGATCGACGTGCGCCGGGCCGCCTGACCGCCTGACCGCGCCGACTCCCCGCTGCCCGCGAGGAGCTAGCCTTCACGCGGCTCCGGAGAGGTGTCCGAGTGGCTTAAGGAGCGCGACTGGAAATCGCGTGGGCGGGGTTACCTGTCTCGTGGGTTCGAATCCCACCCTCTCCGCTCCGCAGCGTGAGCCGCGGGCCCAACCGCCGGCGAGCCGACAGCATGTCGCCCTCGGAACCCGCGGCGGTCATTCGGCGTTTTCCAGACGTGCGGGCCTCGAGGGATGGGCCCCTCAGAGCCCGAGCTCGCGCACGCCCCGCTCGCCCCAGCCCAGGTGGTGCGCCACCTCGTGCCGGAGCGTCCGCTCGACCTGGGCCTGGAGGAGCTCGGGGTCCTCGCCGAAGTCGCGCTCGAGCGTGTCGCGGTAGATCACGATCCGCTTCTCGTACTGGTCGCGGGCCACACCGCCGCCGTAGTAGTGCCCGTAGGCGCGGTACTCGCGTCCGAGGTGAGAGACGACGATCGGGACCGACGCGAGGATGTCGCGGGTCTCCTCGGGAAGCTCGTCGATCGCGTCGATGACTAGCTGATCGAACTCGTCCGGCGGGCGCTCGGGCGGCTCCAGCACCGCGAGCGCCTCGCTGCGGTCCGTGATCCGCTCGACCTCCTCCTCGCTGAGCCCGTCACCGGCCAACGCGACCGTACCCCAGGCCGTGATCACGACCAAGGCGAGGCCCCCGCCGATCCACGTGATCAGCTCCTCCACGCCCGACAGCGACGGCGGGTTGATCAGGAACAGCAACGTGCCCACGGTGAAGGCCGTGATCGCCGCGGCTCGCAGGGGCTCTCGCAGCGTCTCCCTCACTCTGTCCAGGGTAGAGGGCCCGTGCCCGGCCAACACCGCGGACCCGGATAAGGTGGCGGCGTGGCCCCGCGAGCCAAGCCCCCCGGCCGCAGGCGCGTGCTCGTGCTTGCCTCCGGTGGCACGATCGCGATGACCGGCACGGGCGGCGCGACACCTACCCTGGGCGCCGAGGCGATGGTCGCTGCGGTGCCCGCGCTCGCCGATCACGAGGGGCTCGACGCGCGCACGGTCGTCAACCTCCCGAGCGCACACCTGACCCTCGACGACCAGCTACACATCTGCCGGGAGGCACGCGACGCCGCTCGGGAGGGCGTCGGCGTGGTGGTCACCCACGGCACGGACACGCTCGAGGAGACGGCGATGCTGTGCGACCTGCTGCACGACTCCGACGCGCCAGTCGTGTTCACCGGGGCGATCCGTCCGGCGTCCGCCCCCGGCGCCGATGGCCCGGCCAACCTCGGAGACGCCGTGCTGGTCGCATCCAGCGACACCGCCTTCGGCCTCGGCGTGCTCGTCTGCTTCGGCGGCGAGATCCACCACGCCCGCTGTGTCCGCAAGACCGACACGACGTCGCTGGTCGCCTTCTCGTCTCCCCAGACAGGCCAGCTGGGCCGCGTGACCGAGGACCACGCGACGATCTGGTCGCGCGTCCCGCGCAATCCACCGGTCGACCCGCGCGCCCTCGACAAGCGCGTGCTGATCGTCCCCACCACGTCTGGTGACGACGGCACGCTCGCTCGCGCGGCGCTGAGCACAGACCCCGATGGGGTGGTGATCGGCACGCTCGGCGCCGGCCACGTGACCCCAGACCTGCTGGAGCTCTGGGGCGAGGTCGCGCAGCGGATCCCCGTCGTCGCCTACACGCGGCCCGAGCGCGGTGTGATCCTTACCGCCACCTACGGCTACCGCGCGTCGGAGAGCGACCTGCGCGAGAGCGGGGTCATCCCGGCAGGCTTCCTCTCACCCCAGGCTGCGCGTATGAAGCTGCTCGCCTGCCTGGCCGCCGGGCTGGACCGCGACGAGGTCCGCTGGCTGTTTCGGCAGGACGACGGCTAGCTGTCGTGGACCCGTACGCGCGCCTCGAGGAACAGGTGGTTGGGCACGCGTACCGTCTCGCTGTCCGCGATCTTGAGCACCGTCGAGGCCGACTCGATCGCGACGATCTCGCCGCGGTCTTCACCGATCGTGATCCGCTGGCCGATCTCGAAGGCCGTGCTCACGTAGCGCCCCGCACTGATCTCCCGCGCGAGGTCGCGGCTGCCGAGGCCGAAGGCGAGCGTGAGCGTGAGCACCGCGCCTGCGGCCACGATCCCGGCGAGTACGGTGAGGATGTCGGTCGGCACGCCGAGCTGACCGAGCGCAACGACCCCGGCGACGCCCACAACGACGATTTGGACCGTCGGTCCGAGTGGGCCGCGCAGGTCCATCTGATACGCCACACGCTCAACACGCTCACGGGCAAAGCCGCCGAGCACGATGCCGACGA
>Ga0136615_10001602_pt1 | contig 11033 bp, 10 predicted proteins | sample AntDrymUQ2882206_2_FD_106647 | JGI IMG/M metagenome (GOLD analysis project Ga0136615, IMG submission 106647) | Polar desert sand microbial communities from Dry Valleys, Antarctica - metaG UQ288 (22.06) | ecosystem: Environmental > Terrestrial > Soil > Desert | place: Antarctica: Dry Valley...
GCGCGGCTTCCATGAGGTCGACCGCCTGTCCGCCTTCTTCGACCTCATCCAGCAGGACCCCACGGTGAGCGTGGTGAAGCTGATCGCGGAGCCCTGGGACGTCGGCGAGGGTGGTTACCACGTGGGGAATTTCCCGCCGCTCTGGTCAGAATGGAACGGCCGGTATCGGGACACCGTGCGCGACTTCTGGCGCCGGAAGCCGGAGAGCCTGGCTGACTTCGGCTACCGCTTCACGGGCAGCTCGGACCTCTACGAGACGACCGGCCGTCGGCCCTACGCCAGCATCAACTTCGTGACCGCTCATGACGGCTTCACGCTGCGCGATCTGGTCTCGTACAGCGAGAAGCACAACGAAGCGAACGGCGAGGGCGGGCGCGACGGGACGGATGACAACCGCTCCTGGAACTGCGGCGCGGAGGGTCCCACGGACGACCCGGACGTGAAGCGGCTGCGTGCCCGGCAGCAGCGGAACTTCCTGGCCACGTTGATGCTCTCGCAGGGCGTGCCCATGCTCCTGGGCGGTGACGAGATGGGCCGCACTCAGGATGGCAATAACAATGCCTACTGCCAGGACAACCAGATCTCCTGGTACGACTGGGAGTCAGCGGACCGGGCGCTGATGGAGTTCAGCAGCCGCTTGATCGGCCTGCGCCGCGCGCATCCCGTCCTTCGCCGGCGCCGCTGGTTCCAGGGTCGCCCCATCCACGGCCAGGGAACCGGCGACATGGCCTGGTTCACGCCCGAGGGGGTGGAGATGACCGAGGAGGAATGGGCCTCCGGCGTGGTCAACGCGCTGGGCATCTGGATGAGCGGCGCGGGACTGCTGGGTGCCGATTACGAGCCGGTCCCGGACGACACCTTCTACGTCATCGCCTCCTCACGCGACGGCGCCTCCAGCTTCAGGCTGCCGGGCAAGGCCTTCGGCAAGCGCTGGGAGGTCGTCTTCGACACGGACGCATCACCCTCCTTTCCGGCCCAGCCGCGGGTGCACCGGGCGAGTGCGGCGCTCTCCGTGGAGAGCAACTCCCTGGTCCTGTTGCGGAGGCTGGATGCCCTCGCCTGACGCCGCGGAGCCGGAGTCTCGGGCCGTGCAGCAGACCGCTGAGGCGCCACCGCGGACGCCCTGTGCCACATACCGTCTCCAGCTTCACGAGGGCTTCGACTTCGCGGCAGCCCGCGAGCTGTTGCCCTACCTTTCACGGATCGGGGTGAGCCACGTCTACTGCTCGCCCGTGCTCCAGACCACCCCGGGCAGCACCCACGGCTACGACGTGGTCGATCCGCAGCGCGTGAACGAGGCACTCGGCGGAGAGGCCGGCTGGCGCCAGCTGCTGGCCGCGGCGCGTGACGTGGGCCTCGGCGTGGTGCTGGACATCGTGCCCAACCACCTGGCCATCACCATGGAGAACCCCTGGTGGTGGGACGTGCTGGAAAATGGACGTGCCAGCCGCTTCGCGCGCTACTTCGATGTCGACTGGGCGCCCCCGGAACCGACCCTGCGCGACACGGTGCTGATGCCCATCCTGGGTGATCACTACGGCCGAGAGGTCGAAGCCGGCATGCTGCGCATCCTGCGCGACGGCGGCTCCTTCCGGATCTCATATCACGAGCATCGGTTCCCGGTGGCGCCTCGCTCGCTGGACGAGCTGCTGGCCGAGGCGGCACGCCTGGCGGGGTCGGACGAGCTCACGCTCTTGGCCGGCACCTTTGCCGCGCTCCCCCCGTCCACGGCCGATGATCGCGCCAGCGTCCACCGGCGGGACCGGGACAAGGAGGTCCTGCGCACGCTGTTGGGGCGGCTCCTTGCCGAGCAGCCGACCGTCGCCCGGGCCGTGGATGACGTGCTGGAGGCCATCAACGCGGACCCCGACCGGATGGATTCCCTGCTGGAGCGACAGAACTATCGTCTGGCGCTATGGCGCACCGCCGAACGCGACCTGGGCTACCGGCGCTTCTTCGACGTCACCACGCTGGCGGGCATGCGCATCGAGGATGAGACGGTCTTCGCCGAGACCCACGCCCTCGTGCTGGGCTGGCTGCGCGAAGGATCACTGGACGGGCTGCGCATCGATCATCCCGATGGCCTGCGCGATCCCGCGGAGTACCTCGCTCGCCTGCGACGTGCCGCCCCGGCGGCCTGGCTGGTAGTGGAGAAGATCCTGGAGCCGGGGGAGAAGTTGCGCAGCTGGCCGGTGGCCGGGACCACCGGTTACGACTCGCTGCACCGGGTCGATGGTCTCTTCGTCGACCCCGCCGGGGAGGAACCCCTGACACGCTCCTACGCGGACTTCACGGGGCTGGACGAGAGCCTGTCCCAAGTCGTCCGCGACGGCAAGCAGCTGGTCCTCCAGGAGATCCTGGGCTCCGAGCTGAACCGTCTCACGGCGCTTGCCCTGCGCATCTGCGAGCGGCACCGTCGACAGCGCGATCACACACGCCACGACCTTCACGAGGCACTGCGGGAGATCTGCGTCTCGTTCCCGGTCTACCGCTCCTACGTGCGGGCCGACTCGGGGCAGGTCGCGCCCCAGGATGAGGCCGTCATCTCCAGCGCTGTGCGCGACGCCAAGGCTCGCCGCCAGGATCTGGACGGCGACCTGTTCGAGTTCCTGGGTGACATCCTGGCCGTGCGCCTGCGCGGCCCGCTCGAGTCCGAGCTGGCGATGCGATTCCAGCAGCTGACTGGCGCCGTGATGGCCAAGGGCGTGGAGGACACGGCCTACTACCGCTTCGACCGGCTGATCTCACTCAACGAGGTGGGCGGCGATCCGGCCTGCTTCGGCATGGGGGTGGACCGCTTCCATCGCGAGAGTCTGGAGATCCAGGAGCGCTGGCCAGACACGATGTCGTCGAGCTCCACTCACGACACCAAGCGGAGCGAGGACACGCGAGCGCGGATCCATCTGCTCTCCGAGATCCCGGACACGTGGGATGCGGCGGTCCGACGCTGGGCGAGCATGAACACCCCGCATCCCCGTCGCGACATGCCCGACCGGAACACCGAGTGGTTCCTGTACCAGACCCTGGTCGGTGCCTGGCCCATCGCGATCGAGCGGCTACAGGAGGCGATGCTCAAGTCCGTACGAGAGCAGAAGCGGCACACGTCCTGGTCTCGCCCCGATGAGGCCTACGAAGAGGCGCTCAGCGGCTTCATCGCGGGGGCATACAGCAACGAGGCGTTCTGCAGGGACCTGGAAGCCTTCGTGGAGAAGCTGGCCCAGCCCGCGCGCATCACGTCGCTGGCCATGACGCTCCTGAAGCTGACCATGCCGGGCATCCCGGACATCTACCAGGGCACGGAGCTGTGGGACCACAGCCTGGTCGACCCGGATAATCGCCGGCCGGTCGATTTCGGCCTGCGTGAGCGCCTGGCGGAGGAAGCCGCCAGCCACACGCCGGAGCACATCATGTCCCGCCTGGCCGAGGGTCTGCCGAAGTTGTGGCTCATCCAGCATGCACTGGCAGTAAGACGCGAACGACGGGCGGCCTTCGGCCCGGAAGGCGCCTACCGACCGCTGCCCTTGGATGGGCGCAAAGCCACGCACGCGATCGGCTTCACTCGTGCCGATCAGGTCGCCACGGTCGTGCCGCGACTGGTCATGGGGCTGGGACGGGACTGGGGCGACACCTCCGTGGACCTGCCAGCGGGCGCGTGGCGCAACGTGCTGACCGGCGAGGACTGCGCTGGCGGCCGCCTGCCGCTGGCCGGCTTGCTGGCGCGCTTCTCCGTGGCACTCCTCGTGCGCCAGGAGCACGCGTGAGCACCGCGCGCGTCTGGGCTCCCGCGGCGGAGAAGGTCGAGCTCGTCATGGGCGAAGAACGCTGCCCGATGGACGCGGTCGGCGGCGGCTGGTGGGAGTCCGCGGCCGGGATCCTGGAGCACGGCACGGACTACGGCTTCGGGCTCGACGGCGGTGAAGCTCTGCCCGACCCCCGGTCGCCCTGGCAGCCCGACGGCGTCCACGGTCGGTCGCGCTGGGTCGATCATGGGCGCTTCGCCTGGTCCGACGCCAGCTGGCGGGCGCCCGAGCTGGCGGCAGGGGTGATCTACGAGCTGCACATCGGCACGTTCACGGCGGGGGGCACCTTCGACGCGGCCATCGAGCGGCTGGATCACCTGGTCGGGCTCGGCGTCAGCCACCTGGAGCTCATGCCGTCCAACGAGTTCCCGGGTGACCGCGGCTGGGGCTACGACGGTGTCGACCTCTTCGCGCCGCACCATGCCTACGGCGGTCCGGATGGGCTGAAGCGGCTGGTGAACGCCGCGCATGAGCGCGGCCTGGCCGTGCTGCTCGACGTGGTCTACAACCACTTCGGTCCCGACGGCAACTACCTGCCACGGTTCGCCCCGTACCTCACGGAGCGCTACCACACGCCCTGGGGCGCGGCGGTGAACCTGGACGACGCTGGCAGCGACGAGGTGCGCCGCTTCTTCCTGGACAACGCGCTGATGTGGCTGCGCGACTATCACCTGGACGGCTTACGCATCGACGCCGTGCACGCCTTCGTCGACCTGTCCGCCACACATCTGCTGGAGCAGATGGCACGCGAGGTGGACGCGCTGGAACTGGAAGTCGAGCGGCCGCTGGTGCTCATCGCGGAAAGCGACCTAAACGATCCGCGCATCGTGCGCCCGCGGCAGGAGCACGGCTACGGCATCGATGCGGCCTGGAGCGACGACTTCCACCACACGCTTCACGTCACGCTGACCGGTGAGACGAGCGGTTACTACGCCGACTTCGCGGCCGGGCTGCCGGAGCTGGCGCGGTCGCTCGAGGACGTGTATGCCTTCGCTGGACGCTACTCGCCGTTCCGGGGCCGCAGGCACGGACGCGAGGTGGAGGACCTGCCGCGAACGCGCTTCCTGGGCTATCTCCAGAACCACGACCAGATCGGCAACCGGGCCGTGGGCGAGCGGTCCAGCGCGCTGATGTCCGCCGATGCGCTGAGGGTGGCGGCTGCGCTGGTGCTGGCCGGGCCGTTCGTGCCGATGCTCTTCCAGGGCGAGGAGTGGGGCGCCTCGACGCCTTTCAGGTACTTCACCGACCACCAGGATCCGGCGCTGGCGAAGGCGGTCAGCGAGGGGCGGACGCACGAGTTCGAGTCCTTCGGTTGGTCAGCCGACCAGGTGCCTGATCCGCAGGACGTGGACACGTTCCAGCGCTCACGACTGGACTGGGCGGAGCGCGGGCGGGAACCGCACGCGTCGCTGCTGGAGTGGCACCGGGCGTTGATCAAGCTGCGGCGGGAGACGCCGGCACTGTGGGCAGGACCGGCCGCGGAGGTGACCTTCGACGAGACGGCGCGCTGGCTGGTCGTCGCCCGCACGGGCTCGCGACTCGCTGTCAGCCTTTCCGACGAGGAGCGTCTTGCCCCGCTGGATGGCGCGTTGCCATGGACCATCGCGCTCGCTTCCGCGGTCGGCATCGCCGTCGAGGGGGAGTCGGTACGGATGCCGCCCATGTCCGCCGCGGTGCTGCTACCCGCCTGAGACTGCCAGCCAGGCCCCCAGTCAGGCGGACTTCGGTGGCGCTGTCGATGTTGCCCTGCCCCCGTGAGTCGGGTCGGGGCATCCCGATAGTGCATGACGCGCATTTTCCCGCGCTGAGTGGGGCGTGGATCGGCTCCGATACGATCGCCCCGATGGACGATCTCGAGCCTCAGACCCTCGACCTCGTGCGGCGCAGCGCGGAGGTGGAGATCGAGACGCGGATGTCTGCCGACGAACCGGTGCATCGAACGGTCATCTGGATGGTCGTCGATGAGGTCGGTCGCGTGCTGGCCCGCTCCTATCGAGGCGCGCAGGCGCGCTGGTATCGCGAGGCGCTTGCCTCAGGGACCGCTTCGATCGTCATCGGCGACATGCGAATCGACGTGCGCGTCGGGCCTGCCCGGGACGAGGAGCGAGTCGCGGCCTGCAGTCGTGCGTTGGAGGCAAAGTATCCGGGTAGAAGCTCGACTCAGGCGATGCTTCGCCCGGAGATCCTGGACACTACGCTCGAGCTGATGCCGGCCTGAGGGCGCGTTCGTCCGGCTACCGGTGTCGTCAGCGCCAGTCCAGGCGCCGCTCCTGGAACCGGCCGAACCCGCGCTGGCCGACGAACGTTCCAGCGCGGATGACATCCTGGCCGCGCACGAAAACGTCGCGCACGGCGCCGGAGACCGCCATCCCCTCATAGGGCGTGTAGTCGCTGGTGTGGTGCAGCTCGTCCGCTCGGAGCGTCCGCTGAGCCGTCGGGTCGAAGAGCACCAGGTCGGCGTCCTTGCCCGCCTCGACGGAGCCCTTGCTCGCCAGGCCGAAGAGCCGGGCCGGGGTGGTCGATAGCAGGTCGACCATCCGTTCGAGTGTGATCCGCCCCTTTGCGACGCCCGTGCCGTACACCACCGCCAGCAGCGTCTCGATGCCCGGCGCGCCGTTGCTGATGTCCGTGAACGGCTGGCCGTCGTAGCGCTTCTCCAGCGCGAGCCGGTCGGGCACGTGGTCCGTGGCCACCAAGTCCAGCGTGCCGTCAGCGAGGGCCGCCCAGAGCGCGTCCGCGTTCGACGCCTCGCGCAGCGGCGGGGAGATGACGCAGCGGATCGCCTCCTCGGCGGGCAGGGCGTAGCGCGTCGAATCCAGCGCCAGGTAGTGCGGGCAGGTCTCGGCGAACACTTGCCGGCCCGCTCGCTTCGCCGCGGCGATGGGCGCCAGGGCGTCGGCACAGGAAACATGCACGGCGTACATCGGCGCAGCTACGTCTCCGGCGATGTCGAGCCCCCGAGCGGTGCCCGTGCCCTCGCAGGCCGTAGGGCGGGAGTCGGCGTGGCAGGCGGGGGCCGTGCGGCCCCGGTCCAGTTGTCCCCGGATGCCCGCCTCCAGCATCGCCCGGTCCTCGCAGTGCACAGCAAGGAGCGCTCCCTGATCGCGGGTGGCCTCCAACAGCCGCCGAAGCATCGACTCATCGACCCCGAAGTCGTAGACCATGAAGGCCTTGAAGGTCGGGATGCCCATAGTCACGGCGGCCGGCACGTCCGCAACGGGGTCATCCTGTTGGGCGGTGATCACCGCGCTCAGGCCGTAGTCGATGGCCGAGTCGCCGGCCGTGCGCCGGAGCCATTCGTCGATCCCATCGCGCAAGCGACCCTGCGCGGCCTCGCTGATCCCGGTGCCTGGGTTGTTGAAGGACAGGAAAGTGGTCGTGCCGCCGAACGCCGCCGCCACGGAATCCTGGAAAAAGCGGTCGGGCTCCGCATCACTGGCGATGCGCGTGTGCGTGTGGACATCGATCACCCCTGGCAGGACCAGCAGTCCCGTCGCATCGACCTCCCTGGCCGACCCGGCAGCGATCGCCGGCTCGACCGAGACGATGCGTCCGCCGGCATCGACCGCCACGTCCGCCTGCCGGCTGCCGTCCACGGTGACGACCGTGCCGCCCCGGACCAGCAGATCGAAGATCTGGACCGCCTCACTGGTCACGTGCCAGCATAGGCCGCGGGCGCCGCGCCACGAGCTGCGCCTGGGACGGCCGGCTCACGCCTCTGTGGCGCATCTGGAGGATCTCCATGACCGATGCGGAAACCGGCACCATCGCCAACGACATCGAGCGGACGCTCGACCTGCGCGGGCCCGTCGAGCGCGGCTGGCGGGCCATTCCACTGGGAGGACCACGGCGACTTTCCCATCCGCGTGGAAGCGGTCGAGGAGCCGCGCTACCTCGCCTGGCGCTGGGGCCTGGAGATCCAGCCCGGCCCGGATGTCCGCGAGTCACCCACTCTGGTCGAATGGTTGTTGGAACCGACCGACGATGGCGGCACGCTGCTGCGACTGCGCGAGTCGGGCTTCGTCTTCGAGTCGCACCGTACCGAGAACGACGCAGGGTGGGCCGAGGAGCTGGGCAAGCTGGTCTTCCTCATCGAGGGAGGCCAATAGGGTCCGCCTAGCGCTCCTCGATAGTGATGTCCTGGGCGCCTTCCCAGAGCACGCGCCGGCCCATCTCAGGCAACTGCTCGCGCCCCTCCACGATCGTCGCGAAGTGGTTGCCCGCCAGCTGGCCCACCTTGGAGCTGAAGGCCACGCCGCCGTAGGCCAGCAGGATCTCGCACTCGGAGAAGCCGCCCGGGTAGACGATCAGGTCGCCCGGCGCCGGATGACTGGTGTGGTTCTCCCAGCCGGTGTCCAGCTCCATGTCCCCGAACGGGATCCAGCAACCCTCACCGCTCCAGCGGCAATGGATGAGCTGGTTGCGCAGCGGCAGCATGGCGCGGATCCGCTCGACGGTGCGTGGCGCTTCGCTCTGCCAGCGAGCGCTAAAGTTGAGATCGCCGACGAGGATGCTCAGGTCGCCCATGGCCGGCAGGATAGCCGAGGGCGTCGGCGGAGGGAGGCTCCACACGGATGGCCAGGAGTGAAGCGCGTCCCGGGCGAGAAGCCACGACGGAAACGCTGCCGACGGTCTCGACCCACGTGCTGGACACGCAGGCCGGACTGCCCAGGCCGGGCGTCCGCGTCCGGCTGGTGCGCCTGGTCGACGACGGCGCCGAAGTGCCGGCCGGACACGGGATCACCGACGCAGACGGACGTATCCGGTCGCTGCTCCGCGGCGAGCTGACGATCGGCGACTACCGCCTCTACTTCGACCTGCGTGGTCACGGCGGGTCGTTCTTCGAGGCGATGATGCTGGAGATACACATCGAGGACGCGACGCGCAGCTACCACGTGCCGCTGCTGCTGGCGCCCTACGCCATGACCACGTACCGCGGCAGCTGAGATGGAGCAGATCCCGCCCATCGCCGAGCTCGACGCGCTGGGCGCCACTGCACTCGCCAAGGCGCTCGCGCCCCTCTTCGAAGGCGCACCCCTCTTCGCCGCCCGACTGGGCCTTGATCGACCGTTCGGCTCCTACGGAGCGCTGCTGGAGCGGGCGCGCGTGGTCGCCCTGGCCATGCCCGAGGCGGAGCAGATCGCCCTGCTCGATGCTCACCCGCGGATCGGCGCCCCACCGGCGACCGTGTCCCCGTTGTCCTTTCGTGAGCAGGGCTACGACCGCGAGACCCGGGACCAGGCGAGCGACTCCGTTGGCGACCCGGCCGCCAGAACCGACCCGGCTGCCAGCGCCGAAGAGGAGCCGGCCAGACAGCAGCTTGCCATCGAGCTGGAACGCCTCAACGCCGCCTACGAGTCGCGCTTCGGGTTCCGCTTCGTCATCCACGTGGCCGGCCGCTCCCGTGCGGACATCGCGCGAGTCATGGAGGAGCTTCTATCCGCTGAAGGCCAAGACGAGAAGCGGCGGGCCCTCAACGACGTGGTGAACATCGCGCAGGACCGACTCGTGCGCCTGCGGGCAGCGGAGGCGGCCGGTTGAAGACGGAGATCCACTACGGCAAGGCAGCCGTATCCACGTACCGCACCTATGCCACGCCGTTGCGCGGCGTCACACGTATCCCCGAGTCGCCCTTCACCGGACGCGAGAACGTGCTGTTCGCGGCGGAGCTCGACGTGCGTGTGCTGGGCGAGGGCTTCCTGCCGGCCTACACAGAGGGTGACAACCGGCGGGTCGTGGCCACCGACACGATGAAGAACTTCATCCATCGCGAGTCGCTGGCCTTTACCGGGTCCACGCTGGAGGGCTGGCTCTTCTTCATCGGGCGCCGCTTCCTGGAGACGTATCCGCACATGGAGCGGCTGGTCATGACGGGCCGGGAGACGCCCTTCGCGGCGGCGGTCGTGCCCGGCGACGAGGGCACGTGGCGCGACAGCGCGGTCCTGTTCCACCGCACGCGCGCCAGTCACGCGACCGCATCGGTGGGCGTGGACCGGGTCGCCGATGGCCGGATCGTGCCCTGCGACCTCCGATCGGGGCGAGAGGGCCTCCAGCTGATCAAGGTCTCGGGTTCCAGCTTCGCCTCGTTCGCGCGGGACGAATACACCACCCTGCCGGAGCGCCCTGACCGTCCGCTCTACATCCACTGCGACATCGGCTGGCGCTACTTGGAGACCGAATGGGGCGCCGCCCTGGACCCGCAGCCAGCGCACTATGTCGCTCCAGAACAGGTGGCGGACCTCGCAGCCACGGTCTTCGAGACCTTCGTGAGCCTCTCCATCCAGCACCTGGTGCATGAGATCGGCCAGAGTATGCTCGAACGCTGGCCGCAGCTGATGGAGGTCTCCTTCGAGGCGGAGAACCGGCTATGGGACCTGTCGCACACCTCCGAGGCTGACCCCCAGGTGAAGGTCTACACCGACCCACGCCCTCCCTTCGGCCGCATCGGCCTGGTGCTCAAGCGCGACTGAGGTGGGCCAGGTCGGCCGGCGTGTCGACATCCGGATTGGTGCCTGACACATCCACGAACAAGACCAGGTCCGGCCTCGCGCGCAGGAGCGGGCCGAACCCTCGGTCACCTTCCATTTCGGCAGCGAGGGGCCACGCCGCCCGCCGCACCAGCAGGGGATTGCTGCCGCCTCCCTCGGCGTATCGCGGCGCCACTATGAGCGACATGGGCGTCGCTGCCGCGGCTGCCAACAAGGCCCGCATCACCCCCAGGCGGACGCGCGGTTGGTCGCCGAGCATGATCAGGGCCGCGCCGGTCGACGCCAGCTCGGGCCGCGCCATCTCGACCAGGCCTACTCGGAGGGAAGAGGCGAGCCCTCGCTCCGGATGGGCGTTGATCACCCGCCGTTCCTGCCGCCAGGCGATGCTCGCCTCGATCGAGTCGGCGGCGGGTCCGCTGCCCAGCACGACTACCGTCGCAGCGGACCGCAACTCGGCGGCGCGATCGAGAACATGCTCCAGGACGGGCCGGCCATCGAGCGGCGCCAGCAGCTTGGAGGCGGCGACACCGTCACGCGCCGGCTGGTCGGTCCCAGGGAGGCCGGCCGAGAAACGCGACGCTGCGCCGGCTGCCAGGACCAATACCGCCACGTCCGATGGCTCCATTCGATGTCGCTCCAAACGACCCGTCGCTGGGCCTCCCCCCGGCACGCATCTACGGCTCGCTGCCTGTCGCTGCTCGTCAGGGCGTCACATGCGTATGCACGTCGGCGCGTGTGCCTTCAC
>Ga0136615_10001603_pt1 | contig 11027 bp, 9 predicted proteins | sample AntDrymUQ2882206_2_FD_106647 | JGI IMG/M metagenome (GOLD analysis project Ga0136615, IMG submission 106647) | Polar desert sand microbial communities from Dry Valleys, Antarctica - metaG UQ288 (22.06) | ecosystem: Environmental > Terrestrial > Soil > Desert | place: Antarctica: Dry Valley...
ACCGGCTCCGCGCCCTCCGGCCTCGGCCCGGGCGCGCCTGAAGCGCCGGACATAGACCGCGATCAGCGTCCCGATCGGGGCGAGCACCAGCAGGTTGCCGGTCCAGTCGATGTTGGGATGCGCGGCGAGCAGCGTCACGGGGAAGTCACCCGACACGTACGGGATTGTCGCAGTGGCGTGCCCCGCGAGCATCGACGGGGGGCGACCCTCTGCGGGTGGCTTCGTTTCTGGCAGGCGCCCTGTCGCTGGTCGCTCCTCCGTTCTGCTGGGCCTGTGGCTCGGACGCAAGTGGCGACGCCGCGCTCTGCGGTGCCTGTCGCGGGCGGTTGCGCCGAATGGGTCCGGAGTGGGTCGAGGTCGGCGGGCTCGAGCTTTGGGCGCCGCTTGCCTACGAGGGTGCGGCCGCGGCCTTGGTGCGGGCGCTGAAGTACCGGGGTGCGGTCGCGCTCGCCGATCCGATGGCCGCCCAGCTCGCGGCCAACGCGCCGCCCGGCCTGCTCGAGCGGCCGGCCGAGTTGGTACCCGTGCCCCTGCATCCGGCCAGGCGACGGCGCCGCGGCTACAACCAAGCGGAGCAGCTCGCCTGCGCCCTCGCAAGACGCCGCGGCCTGAACGTGAGCGACGTGCTCGTGAGGTCTGGGCCGGCGATCCGTCAGGTGGGCCGGGACCGATCGCAGCGGCTCAGGGGAGTCATGGGCTCTGTTGAACCGGCCCGCGGAGCGTCGATTCCAACGCGCGTGGTGCTGGTCGACGACGTGGCAACCACCGGGGCGACGCTCCGCGCCTGCGCGGCGGCGCTGTCGGCCGGGGGCGCACGGTCGGTACGGGCGATCTGCTTCGCCCGGACCCCTGGGCGGTGAGCGGCGCACAGGCTCATCCACCGGGCCAAGACGAAGACCCTCAGCTTGGGCCCGATCGACGGTTGCCAGGACGCCTACGGCGCGTCTACCATCCGTTGACCGACGACGGCACACCAAGGAGGCAGTCCGCATGCGCATCAGCGTGAAGGGGCGTAACGTCACCGTCACCGACGAGCTACGGGAGCGGGTGGACAAGAAGTTCGCCAAGGTCTCCCGGCAGGTCTCTGAGCTCGCGGAGATGGAGGTCGTCTTCTCTGAGGAGCGCAACCCAGCGATCAGCGAGTCGCAACGGGTTGAGGTCACGCTCCACCTCAAGGGAGTCACCCTCTGTGCGCACGAGGCATCCGAGGACATGGTTCACACGATCAATCTCGCGGCCGAGGACGTGCACCGCCAGGTCAAACGCCATCGAGAGAAGCGACGACGGCGGCGTGAGGCCAGACGTGCATCGCCACGGCTCGCCTAGGGGCCTATCCCAGTTGGCCCGCACGTCCCCGGACGCGCGGTTCAACCGCGTTGGCTCCTGACTCGTACAGCGCGCCGGGCGGTCCGTCTCTGAGGGCCGCTCGGCATTGCTAGTCTCGGGTCGATGCCTCTGTTCGAGAAGGCCCTGCGCCTCGGCGAGGGCAAGAAGCTCAAGACCTTCGAGCGCTACGTAAAGCGCATCAACGACTTCGAGCCTGAGCTGGAGCTCGAGAGCGATGCCGAGTTACGGGAGCGCTACGAAGCGCTACGTGAACGCGCCGTCGTTGACGGTGAGCCGCTTCAGGGCCTGCTCTACGAGTCGTTCGGGATCACGCGCGAGGCGGCCAAGCGGACGCTTGGCCAGCGCCACTTCGACGTGCAGCTGATCGGCGGCATGGTCCTCCACGACGGCTCGATCGCGGAGATGAGGACCGGCGAGGGCAAGACACTGACCTCGACGCTCGCCGTGGGTCTCAACGCGCTCACCTCGCGCGATGCGGACGGCGAGCCCGCCCAGGGCAAGGGTGTCCATCTCGTGACCGTCAACGACTACCTCGCCCGGCGCGACGCGTTGTGGATGAAGCCGATCTACGACCTGCTCGGGATCACCGTCGGGATCCTGCAGTCCGACGAGCACGACGACGCCAACAAGATCGCCGCCTACCGGTGCGACGTGACCTACGGCACCAACTCGGAGTTCGGCTTCGACTATCTGCGCGACAACCTCGCCGTCGACGCCAACGAGAAGGCCCAGCGGGGACACGACTTCGCGATCGTCGATGAGGTCGACAACATCCTGATCGACGAGGCCCGAACGCCGCTCATCATCTCCGGCGCGCCCGAGCAGGCGGCCGACCTCTACTACAAGTTCGCCAAGCTGGCGCCGCGCATGGAGCCGGGCAAGAAGCCCGAGGGTCTGGAGGCCAAGTCCAAGGAGTGGATCGCCGACTTCGACTTCGAGCCCGACGAGAAGCACAAGACCGTCGCCGTCACGGAGAAGGGCGTCGACAAGGCCGAGAAGTTCCTCGGCGTCGGCAACATGTACCGAGCCGAGCACGGCAACCTCGTCAACCACCTCCAGCAGGCGCTGAAGGCCGAGTCGCTCTACAAGCGCGGTGTCGACTACGAGGTCATCGACGGCGAGGTGAAGATCATCGACGAGTTCACCGGGCGCATCCTCGAGGGCCGGCGCTGGTCCGAGGGCCTGCACCAGGCCGTCGAGGCCAAGGAGGGGGTGGCGATCCAGGAGGAGAACCAGACGGTCGCCACGATCACCTACCAGAACTACTTCCGCCGCTACGACAAGCTCGGCGGCATGACCGGTACCGGCCTTACAGAGGCGACCGAGTTCATGAAGATTTACAAGCTGCAGGTGGTCGCGATCCCAACCAACCAGCCGATGATTCGCGACGACCGTAACGACCAGATCTACAAGACCAAGGAAGGCAAGTGGGCCGCGGTCGCGCGCGAGATCGAAGCGCGTCATGAGACTGGACAGCCGGTGCTCGTAGGCACGATCTCGGTCGAGACCTCCGAGCTCCTGTCGGCGCGGCTGAAGAAGAAGGGCATCCCGCACACCGTCCTGAACGCCAAGCCCGAGTTCGCCGAGCGCGAGGGTGAGACCGTCGCCGAGGCCGGCCAGCCGGGCGGGGTAACGATCGCGACCAACATGGCCGGCCGCGGCGTCGACATCAAGCTCGGCGGCAACGCCGAGCACCTCACCGAGCTCGCACTGCGCGAGCGGCGACTGACGCCCGGCACCGAGGAGTACGACCAGGCCTGGGACGTCACCCATCCGGGAATCGAGGACCAGGTCGAAGGCCAGCGCCGGGAGGTCGTGGAGGCCGGTGGCCTGTTCATTCTCGGCACAGAGCGCCACGAGTCACGTCGCATCGACAACCAGCTCCGCGGGCGCTCCGGGCGTCAGGGAGATCCCGGGGAGTCGCTGTTCTTCCTGTCCGCCGAGGACGACCTCGTGCGCCTGTTTGCCGGCGACCGCATCTACAAGATCCTCGATCGCCTCGGGCCCACCGACGAGAAGGGCGAGGAGGAGCCAATCGAGGCCAAGATGCTCTCGAAGCAGATAGAAGGCGCTCAGAAGAAGGTCGAGGAGCAGAACTTCCTGATCCGCAAGCGCGTCCTCGAGTACGACGACGTGATGAACCAGCAGCGCGAGATCATCTACGAGTATCGCGATCGGATCCTGCAGGGCGAGGACATGTCGGAGACGGCGCGCGACCAGCTCGCGAAGGTCACCGAGCGCATGGCCGACGAGTACATGCAGGGCGACTTCCCCGAGAACTGGGACCTGCCCGAGTTCTACACGCAGCTCGAGCAGATGTACCCGGTCGGGATCGACTTCTCAGACGAGGACGAGGACCGTCAGACGATCATCGCCGACCTGCGCGAGGACATCGTCGATGCCTACAACAGTCGCGAGGAGGAGCTCGGCGGAGAGCTCATGCGCGCACTCGAGCGGTTCATGCTGCTCCAGATCATCGACGAGCGCTGGCGCGAGCACCTGCATGACATGGACTACCTGCGCGAGGGCATCCATCTGCGCGGCTTCGCCCAGATCGATCCGCTGGTGGCCTACAAGAACGAAGGCTTCGAGATGTTCACCGGGCTGATGAACTCCGTCTGGGAGGAGTTTGGGCGTTACATCTTCGTGATCGAGGTCGAGGTCGAGTCGCCCGAAGGCGTCGACCCCGCCGTCCGCGGCGGCGATGGCGGTAGCGCCGGGGGCAACGGCGCCGCCGGACGCGGCGCACAGCCCGCCCAGCGCCGTGGCTGGGGTCCGTCGAGCTCCACCAGCTCGACTTCGTCCTTCAGCTACTCGGGCGGTCGAGCCGAGGACCAGCCCTCGGCGCTCGCTGCGGCCCGCGCGGGTGGAAATGCCGGTGCCGGCGAGTACGCGGGTGCGTACGACGAGGTCGAGATCCCCATCGTCCAGACCCGTCACGTCGACGAGCAGGACCGCATCGGGCGCAACGACCCGTGCCCGTGCGGCAGCGGCAAGAAGTACAAGAAGTGTCATGGCGCCTAAGCCTCCGTCCGGGCCCTACGGTCATGGCGCCTGGCGCTGATGACCTCCGCGACCGGCTGAAGCCGCTCGCGGACTATCTTTGACCCCGCTTCACTGCAGGAGCGCCTGGAGGCGCTCGAAGCTCAGATGGGCGAGGGCGGCTTCTGGGACGACCAGGACAACGCAGCGAGGATCTCTGCCGAGCACGCCCGGGCTCAGAAGCGGCTGACCGCCTTCCGGGCGCTGGAGGCCGAGGTCGACGAGCTCGCCGAGCTCGAGGGGATGGCTGCCGAGGACGACTCGATCGCCGGTGAGGTAGAGGAGCAGAGTGCGTCGATCGACCGACGGCTGGCCGAGCTCGAGGAGGCGCGCCTCTTCTCCGGTCGGTACGACGGCGGCGACGCCGTCGTGACCGTCAACGCCGGTGCCGGCGGCACCGACTCGCAGGACTGGGCCGAGATGCTGCTGCGGACCGAGATGCGCTGGGCCGAGCGTCGCGGCATGTCGGTCGAGCTCAAGGAGGCGTCGGCCGGGGAGGAGGCCGGCATCAAGTCGGCGACGTTCCTGGCGCACGGCGAGAACGCCTACGGACTCTTCGCAGCTGAGAAGGGAGTCCACCGGCTCGTGCGGATCTCGCCGTTCGACTCCGCGTCACGCCGTCACACCGCTTTTGCGGGCATCGAGGTGGCGCCGCTCGTTGAGGCCGCGACCGTCGAGATCGACCCCGACGACCTCCAGGTCGACACCTATCGCGCCTCCGGCGCCGGGGGTCAGCACGTCAACAAGACCGACTCCGCCGTGCGTGTCACCCACAAGCCGACGGGCACCGTCGTGCAGTGCCAGAACGAGCGCTCGCAGGGCGCCAACAAGGAGACGGCGCTGTCGATGCTGCGCGCGAAGCTGATCGCGCTCGAGGAGCAGCGTCGTCTGCAGGAGGTTGCCAAGGAGCGCGGAGAGGCCCAGGACGTTGGTTGGGGATCGCAGATCCGCAGCTACGTGCTGCACCCCTACACGATGGTCAAGGACCACCGCACGCAGGTCGAGGTCGGCAACGTGCAGGGCGTCCTGGACGGCGACCTCGACGACTTCGTCCGGGCCGAGCTGCTGCGCCGCTCGGGGACCACGGCCGGCGGCTCGACGGGACCGGCTCGGTGAACCGCTGCGCCGTGATCAGCCAACGCTGCCCATGACGCAGGCGGAGCTTTGAACGTCCGTACATCCCTCTGGCTCACCGCTTCCCCGGGCCCCGCCGCTCCCGCCGACTACGATCGTCCGCAATGACCGATGAGCAGAACGAGCGTCGGGCGCGCAGCCGCCGCGGCGCGCCGGAGCAGCGAACGTCCCCTGCCCGCGCGCCGCACGCAGGCAAGGGTCCGAGCTGGCGGGTGGATCCCGCGCCGGACGGTCGCGGCAAGCCGCCCGAGAAGCCGCCGATGCTGCCGTTCAGCTGGCGACGGTTCGTGACGATCCTCGCCTTCCTGCTGCTCGGCAACTACCTCTTCGTGGCGTTCTTCGCGCCCCCCGAGAAGCGCGAGCGGGTGCCCTACACGCCGACCTTCGTCGAGCAGATCAAGCAGGGCAACGTCAAGGAGATCTCCTCGAAGGGAGAGACGGTGCAGGGCGAGTTCAAGCGGGAGGTCTCCGGCGACAAGCTTTTCGAGACGGAGGTTCCGACGTTCGCGAACACCGACCTGCTCTCGCGTCAGCTGTCCGAAGCCGACGTGCGCGTCAACGCCAAGCCTCCGCAGGACCGCTCGCTGCTCCAGACGCTGATCTTCTCCTTCGGGCCGACGCTGCTGATCGTCGGCCTGGTCATCTACTTCATCCGCCGTGCTGCACAGCAGTCGGGCGGCGGTGGGATGCTCGGTCAGTTCGGCCGGTCCAAGGCCCGCCGTGCGGAGGGTGGGGAGGACACGCGGGTGAACTTCACCGACGTCGCCGGCATCGACGAGGCCAAGGACGAGCTGACCGAGATCGTCGAGTTCCTCAAGACTCCCGAGAAATTCCTCAAGCTCGGAGCACGAATCCCACGCGGCGTGCTGCTGTCCGGCCAGCCCGGCACCGGCAAGACGCTGCTCGCCAAGGCGGTGGCCGGCGAGGCCGGGGTTCCGTTCTTCTCGATCTCGGCGTCGGAGTTCATCGAGGCGATCGTCGGCGTCGGCGCTTCGCGCGTGCGCGACCTGTTCCAGCAGGCCAAGGACTCCGCCCCGGCGATCATCTTCATCGACGAGCTCGATGCGATCGGACGGTCGCGCTCGGGGGGCGGGGGCTTCTCCAGCGGTGGTCACGACGAGCGCGAGCAGACGCTGAATCAGATCCTCACCGAGATGGACGGATTCGAGACCGGCGACGGCGTCGTCGTGCTCGCGGCCACCAACCGGCCCGAGATCCTCGACAAGGCGCTTCTGCGCGCGGGGCGCTTCGATCGCCGGGTCTCGGTGCAGGCGCCGGACAAGGTGGGTCGTAAGAAGATCCTGGAGGTCCACACACGCTCGGTCCCGCTCGCCGATAACGTCGATCTGACCGGCCTCGCCCAGGCGACCCCGGGGATGGTTGGCGCCGACCTCGCCAACGTCGTCAACGAGGCCGCGCTGCTGGCCGCGCGGCGCGGCCAGGTCGCCGTCCGCCAGTCCGACCTCACGGACGCGGTCGAGAAGATCGTGCTGGGCACCGAGCGCAAGGTCGTCCAGTCCGAGGCCGACCGCCGTCGCATCGCCTACCACGAGGCCGGACACGCGATCGTCGGCATGCTCACCTCGGGGGCCGATCCGGTCCGCAAGGTCTCGATCATTCCCCGCGGCCAGGCGCTCGGCGTGACGATGTCCGCTCCCGACGCCGACGTCTTCAACTACGAGGAGAGCTACCTGCGCGGCAAGATCAAGGTCGCGTTGGGGGGTCGCGTCGCCGAGGAGGTCGCGTTCGGCACGATCACGACCGGGGCGGAGTCCGACATCCAGCAGGCGACCGGCATCGCCCGCGGCATGGTCGGTCGCTGGGGGATGAGCGACGAAGTCGGCTTCGTCGCCGTCCAGGCCGCCGAAGGGCAGAGCCCGCTGCTCCCCGGCGCCAGCGAGACCTCCGAGGCGACCCACCAGCTCGTCGATCGCGAGGTGCGCCGGATCATCGAGGAGGCCCATGAGGAGGTTCGCAACCTCCTCGAGCGCGAGCAGGACAAGCTCGAGGCGCTGGTCGATGCACTGCTCCGCGAGGAGACGCTTGACGAGGCGCCCGCCTACGAGGCGGCAGGGATTGAACGGGTAGCAGCGCCGGCTTGACATCAAGACACCAGCGAGCGTGATGTTATGATGCTGACATGCGTACCACGCTTACCCTCGAGCCTGACGTAGCTGCGCTGGTAAGGCATCAGATGAGTGAGCGCGGACTATCGCTCAAACAGGCCGTCAACCAAGCGATCCGTGCCGGTCTCGCTCCGGTTGAGGGTGGGCCGACCCTCCGTACCGCGACCTACGCGATGGGACCGCCGCGGGCGAGCCTCGACAGGGCGCTGGCGCTCGCGGGCGAGCTAGAGGACGAGGAGCTGATCCGCAAGCTGGCGGCTGGCAGATAGGCGTGGAGATCGTAGACGCGAACGTCCTGCTCTACGCCACCGACGAGCAGGCTCCAAAGCATCAGGCGTCACGGTCGTGGCTTGACGGTGTGCTCGCCGGTCAGGAAGCGGTCGGCTTCGCGTGGGTGGCGCTCCTGGCCTTCATCCGGCTGAGTACCAACCCCGTCGTGTTCCCTCGTCCACTGACGGCTCGTGAGGCTGGCGAGCAGGCCGAGCGCTGGCTCGGTGCAGCGAGTGCCGTCGTGGTCGTTCCGACCCCCAGGCATCTCAGTGTGCTGCGGGGCCTGCTGGCGACGGCCGGCGCGGCCGGGAGCCTCGTCAACGATGCGCACCTCGCGGCGCTCGCGCTCGAGCACGACGCCGGGATCGTCTCGTTCGACCGCGACTTCGGGCGCTTCGAGGGCGTCCGCTGGCGCCCGCCGGAGGAGCAGCGTGGCTGATCTGCGGGCTGTCTTGGAGGAGTGCGTCGCGCGCGCGCTCGACGAGGATGTCGGCGCGGGCGATCTGACGACGGCAGCAGTAGTCCCCGTTGGCGCTCCCGCCGTCGCGTGGATCGAGCAGCGCCAGGCCGGTGTGATCGCTGGGTTGGATGCGGTCGAAGAGGTGTTTCGCCAGCTCGATGAGGCGGTCGAGCTCCAGCCACTGGCGGAAGAGGGCGCCTGGCGTGATCCGGGACAGATCGCGAGGATCGAAGGTCCCGCGGCCTCGATCCTGACGGGCGAGCGTACGGCGCTGAACCTGCTTGGACACCTGTCCGGCATCGCGACGATGACCGCCCGCTACGTCGGCGCGATCGACGGCACGGGCGCACGCGTGCTCGACACGCGCAAGACGACGCCCGGTCTGAGAGAGCTCGAGAAGCACGCGATCCGCGTCGGCGGAGGCTCGTCGCACCGCGCGGGGCTCTACGACGCGATCCTCGTCAAGGAGAACCACTCCGCGCTCGCCGGCGGCGTGGGCGAGGCTGCTCGATTGGCGGTCGCGCGACGGATGGACGCCGACTTCGTCGAGGTCGAGGTCGAGACGCTCGACGAGCTCGACGCCGTGCTCGACACCGGGGTGGACCGCGTGCTGCTCGACAACATGAGCCTCGAGGAGGTGCGCGCGGCCGTGGAGCGTGCGCGCGGGAAGGGGGTGGTGCTCGAGGCCTCCGGCGGGATCGACCTCGACACCGTCCGCGCCGTCGCGCAGACGGGCGTGGCCCTTATCAGCGTGGGCGCGCTGACCCACTCGGCGCCGGCGCTGGACGTCGCGCTTCTGCTCGGCCTCTGAAGTAGACTGGGCAGCAGTGCCCACCGCGCCGCGGCGGGCGTCATTTCGACACCGAGCGAGGTTCGAAACATGCCGGCCCAGATCACGCCCTCAGCGGGGAGCGGCTTCGTACCCCTGAAGCTGGAGGACATCCCCGCGCTCAAACGTGAGGTCCGCGAGCTCGCCCAGCGCCGCAACGCCGTCATCCTGGCCCACAACTACCAGGTGCCCGAGATCCAGGACGTCGCCGACTACGTCGGCGACTCACTCGGCCTTTCGCGCCAGGCGGCCGCCGCCGGCGCGGCGGTGATCGCCTTCTGTGGCGTGCACTTCATGGCTGAGACCGCCGCGATCCTCAGCCCGGCGAAGACGGTCCTGCTGCCCGACCTCGACGCCGGTTGCTCGCTCGCCGAGTCGATCGACGTGGACTCGCTGCGCCAGTGGAAGGCCAAGCACCCCAGCGCGATCGTCGTGATGTACGTCAATACGACCGCGGCGATCAAGGCCGAGACCGACTACTGCTGCACGTCCTCCAACGCGGTCGGGGTCGTTGAGCACATCCGTCGCCAGCACGGAGAGGGCGTCGAGATCCTGTTCGGTCCCGACATGTTCCTCGGCGCCTATGTGGAGAAGGTCACGGGCCGCCCGATGCACGTCTGGGACGGGGAATGTCACGTCCACGCCGGCATCCGCCCGCGTGACATCGCCGAGGTGCGAGCGAAGAACCCGGGTGCCGACTTCCTGATCCATCCGGAGTGCGGCTGCTCGACCTCGGTGATGGAGTACGTCGCCGCCGGCGACGTCGACCGAGAGCGCACGCACATGCTGTCGACCGGCGGCATGCTCGATCACGCTCGTCACTCGGACGCCGACTCGTTCGTCGTCGCGACCGAGACCGGAATGCTGCATCCGCTCGAGCAGGCCAACCCCGGCAAGCGGTTCGTACCCGCCAGCCCAACGGCCGTTTGCCAGTACATGAAGATGATCACCCTGCCCAAGCTGCGTGATGCTCTGCGCGACGGGGGGCCGGTGGTGGAGGTCGACCCCGAGACGGCCGCGCGTGCCCGGGTGCCGATCGAGCGTATGGTCGCGATCGGCGGATAGCGCCGACGGCACACGCGGGGGCGGCGACACCGGTGGCAACGGCCGCACGGTCGACGGGCGGCGGGCGTCTGCCGTGGCCGGCGAATGAGACACCTCTCACGGTCGGGCCGCCGCCGCATCCCCGTTTTGGGATCCCTCCGTCGGCACGCATGCCGGACGCTACTTCGGGGTTCGTTACCCCGGCCTGCTGGACCGGGCACAGCAGTCGTTCCGGGCTGCCGGCCTGTCTGTGCCCTGGTACACGACCCGTGGCAATCACGACACCTTCAAACAGGGTGTCGCGCCAAATCACGGCGCCTACTTCCGCGGCCGCTCGACGGGCTGTCGCAAGGTCTTTCCCGGACGCTTCGATCCCGCCCGTCTCGCGCGCACGGGACTCGAGAATCTCTTTCCTCGGCTATCGGGGCGCGGCCTCCTGAACGCCGCGCGTCGCGACGCTCGACTCGTGCCCCCGGACCCGGACCGGCGGTCGGTGTCCAAGCGCGAGTTCAAGCACTTGCACGGCAAGCGCGACCGTGCGCACGGCTTCGGCTACGTCGCGCGCCGTGAGCTGCGCCGCTCGCGCGGGTCGGCGAGCTACTACGCGTTCAGTCCACGGCCCGGGTTTCGCTTCATCTCGCTCGACACCGCTGCGGAGGCCGGCGGAGCGTCTGGGAACGTCGATCACCCCCAGTACCGCTGGCTGAAGCGGGAGCTCGACCGCAACGGCTCGACCGAGCTGCCGGAGGGTCGTGGTCGGCCAAGGCGCGACGGG
>Ga0136615_10001605_pt1 | contig 11020 bp, 10 predicted proteins | sample AntDrymUQ2882206_2_FD_106647 | JGI IMG/M metagenome (GOLD analysis project Ga0136615, IMG submission 106647) | Polar desert sand microbial communities from Dry Valleys, Antarctica - metaG UQ288 (22.06) | ecosystem: Environmental > Terrestrial > Soil > Desert | place: Antarctica: Dry Valley...
GGAAGAGGCCGCGCCACGCGACGGGCTCCTGGTCGCCGAGTCCGTCGTCGCCGGCTACGTGCCGGGGGTGAACATCCTCAACGGCTGTGACCTGGTGCTCGCCGACGGCGAGCTCATCGGGGTCATCGGACCGAACGGGGCAGGCAAGTCCACCCTGCTGAAGTCGCTGTTCGGGCTCATCCCCATCCGCGAGGGCGGGATCCGGCTGCGCGGCGAGGACATCAGCGGTCTGGCGGCGCACACCCTGGTCGCCAAGGGCATTGGCTACGTCCCGCAGAACAACAACGTCTTCCCGCGGCTCACCATCGAGGAGAACCTCGAGATCGGCCTGTACCTGCGGCCGCACAAGTTCCGGGAGCGCTTCGGCGCCATCGCCGAGCTGTTCCCGCTGCTGGGCGACCGCCGCAAGCAGCGCGCGGGCTTGCTGTCGGGCGGCGAGCGTCAGATGCTGGCCATGGGCCGCGCGCTGATGATGGAGCCGTCGGTGCTGCTGCTCGACGAGCCCTCCGCTGGCCTGTCCCCGGCCTACCAGGACGAGGTCTTCATCCGCTGCCGGCGGATCAACGCCGCCGGCGTCTCGATCGTGATGGTCGAGCAGAACGCCCGCCGCTGCCTGCAGATCTGCGACCGAGGCTACGTCCTGGACCAGGGCCGCAACGCCTACACCAGCACCGGCGACAACCTCCTGGTGGACCCCAAGGTCATCGAGCTGTACCTGGGGACGCTCGCCAAGGCCTGACCGACGATCGGGTAGGGGGCCGGGTCGCCCGGCCCCCTGGTTCGTGCGGTGGAGCTACTCGCTGACCTCGGCGAGGCGGAACTCGGTGAGCGTCTCGTCGATGGCGTTCTCGGCGTTGTACTGCAGGATGCCGAAGCTGGCCTGCTGCGGGTCACCCGCGTCGCTCAACTCGATCGGGCCGGATTGGCCGTCGTAGTCGATGTCCCCGCCCTCGGAGATGATCGCCAGGCAGGCGGCGTAGTCGGTGCAGGCCTCACCCTCGCGGGTGACGTCGGCCAGCACCTCGGCCATCGCGACTGGGTCGTCGGACTGGGCCACCTCGGCGGCCAGCGCGCTGACGATCACCGCGTCGTAGGACTCGGCGGAATAGTTGAAGTCGACCAAGGCCGGGTCGACCTCCAGCAGCCGGGTGCGGAAGTCCTCCGACAGCTCGGTCAGCGGGGTGGTGCCCTTCATGCCCTCCAGTGCCCCGGGGGTGTTGGCGAACTGCTCGCCCAGCGCGTTGCCTATGTTGCCGTCCACGCCGTAGACGGCCTTGTCGGCGGGTCCGACACCGGCCGCGATCATCGAGGTGATGATGCGGGCGGACTCGTCGAAGCCGATCACCACGATCGCGTCGGGGTTCTCCGAGGCGATCTGCTGGACCTCGGCGTCGTAGTTCGGCGCCTGCGGGTCGTAGATGATGGGCTCCGCCGGGGCGAGGGTCGCGCCCGAACTCTCCAGCGAATCGGTCAGGAACCCGGCCAGGCCCTCACCGTAGGGGTCCTGCAGCGCAAGGACGCCGACCGTGGCGTTGCCGTCCTCCACGATCACCTCGCCCAGGATGGAGCCCTGCAGCACGTCGGATGGGGCGGTGCGGAAGTACAGCCCGTTGTCGTCATAGTCGGTGAACTCCGGGGCCGTGTTGGCCGGCGAAAAATGGATCACCCCGGCGCCGGTGATGGTGTCGATGACGGTCAGCGACACGCCGGAGGAGGCGGCACCGACAATGACGTCCGCATTCTCGCTGAGCAGACGGTCGGTGGTCTGGCTGGCGATGTCGGTGGTGGTGTCGCCGGAGTCACCCTGGCTCACCGTGACGTCCTCGCCCAGTACGCCGCCGGCCTCGTTGATCTCGCCCACCGCGAGGTCGACCCCCGAGGTCATCGGTGGTCCGAGGAACGCGAGCGAGCCCGTCTGCGGCAGCAGCGTGCCGACGGTCAGCACGCCATCACCCGCCGCCGCGCTCTCCTCCTCGGAGGGGCTGTCCTCCTCCGTGGCGCTCTCGTCCTCGGAGGGGCTGTCCTCCTCGGAGGACGAGGCCTCGTCCGTGGCCGACTCGGACGCCTCGGTGTCGCCGCCGCCGCCGCACGCCGCGACGAACAGGGACAGGACAGCGAGGAGTGCGAGCAGCCGCACCCACTGCTTCTGCTGCATCGGGATCTCCAGTGTTGGTGCCGATGGGACCGCCGCGTGTCCGCCGCGCTCCCGCGCATGGTAACCGACAGCGGTAGTAGGCGTGGCGAGGACCGCCGTCCGGGCGATGCCGCGGGTGACGCGCGTGGAGCCGTGCCGCTACCCGATGCTGACGGACTTCCGGCGATCTCGACGGCTGCAGAAGACCGCGATGGAGCGCCGCCTGTCGATGCGCGCGGTCGCCGAGCGGGGTTGTCGGACGGTACTCGTGACACGTTCCTTCGCGTCCTCCTACTCCGATAGGATGCATGCAGGCGAGGTCTTGGACCCCTGGAAGGCCAGGGGCCGCGGAAGAGGCCAGCACGACTGGAGACCGAATGCTCAGGCGGATCGCACTGCTGCCCCTGTTCGCACTGGTCCTGGTGGGCTGCGGCGGCGGGGACGAGGCGGAGGACACCACGGCCTCGGACACGGGGGCCGCGGACAGCGCGACCGACGTTGCCTCGGAGGGAGAGTCCGCGACCGAGGAGGACTCTGAGCCCGAGGCCGAGACCGGTTCCGAGGACACCGGTGCCGCCGCGGGCGATCTGGGCCTCGCCGAGGAAGGCTCGATCCTGGTCGGCTCCGACATCGCCTTCGCACCCTTCGAGTTCATCGGGGACGACGGGGAGCCGCAGGGCTTCGACATCGACCTCATGACCGAGATCGCGGACCGGCTCGGGGTCGAGGTCGAGTTCGTGAACACCAGCTTCGACACGATCTTCACCCAGCTCGCCAGCGGCGACTTCGACGCGATCATCTCGGGCATCACCATCACCGAGGAACGCGAGCAGAGCATCGCCTTCTCCGACCCGTACTTCGCGGCGAACCAGGCGCTGGCCGTCGGGGCAGACTCCGAGGTGACCGGGGTCGACGGCCTTGCGGGGGCGCAGCTGGCCGTGCAGGCCGGCACCACAGGGCTCGACTACGCCACGGAGAGCTTCACCGACGCCACGATCGTGGAGTTCCCCACCTCCGAGGCCGCCTTCGGCGCGCTGACCTCCGGGCAGGTGGACGCGGTGTTCATCGACCTGCCGGTGGTGGCGGAGCAGGTGGAGAGCAGCGGCGGGGCCGTGGAGCAGGCGGCGGAGGTCGAGACCGGCGAGCTCTACGGCATCGGCGTGCAGCAGGACAACACCGCCCTGACCGAGGCGATCAGCACCGAGCTGGCCGCGATGATCGCGGACGGCACCTACGAGGAGATCTACGGCACCTGGTTCGCCGGCGAGGTGCCCGAGCAGTTCGCGGGGGAGTGACGGGCCGGAGGTGGAGAACCTGGGCCGTCTGTTCTTCGATGTCGAGATCATCCTCGACACCCTGCCGGCGCTGCTGCGCGAGGGCCTGCGCAACACCCTGATCCTGTCGGTGGGGGCGATCACCATCGGCTTGGTGGCGGGTCTGCTCCTCGCCCTGGTCGGCATCTCCCGCCGCTGGTGGGTCCGGCTGCCCGCGAAGGTGTACATCGACATCTTCCGCGGGCTGCCGGCCATCCTCACCATCAGTCTGGTGGGGCTGGGTCTGCCGGCCGCGGGGCTGCGGATCTTCGGCCGGGAGCGCCTGCTGTACGGCATGCTCGCGCTCGGCCTGATCTCCACCGCCTACATCGCCGAGATCTTCCGGGCGGGCATCCAGAGCGTGGACCGCGGCCAGATGGAGGCCGCGCGCAGCGTGGGCATGTCCTACCTGCTGGCCATGCGCCTGGTGATCGTCCCGCAGGCGGTGCGCCGGGTGCTGCCGCCGCTGACCAACGAGGCCATCGCCATCTTGAAGGACTCCTCGCTGGTGTTCGTGGTGGGGCTGGCGGCCGGGGAGCGCGAGCTGACCCGGGTGGGGCAGAACATCGGCCAGCAGTCGGGGAACTTCTCGCCGTACGTGGCGGCGGGCCTGGTCTACCTCGCCCTCACCATCCCGCTGACCCGGCTGGTGAATAGGCTGGACACGCGGTTGCGGGAGGGGCCCTCCGTGCGCGCCGCGCAGGAGCTGCCCGCCACCCTGGCCCAGGAGCACTGATGGCGCAGGTCCCACGCGTCGCGCTGCGCGGCTTGGAGAAGCGCTTCGACGACGTCGAGGTGCTGCGGGGCATCGACCTGGAGATCGCCCCCGGCGAGGTCGTGTGCGTCATCGGCCCCTCGGGATCCGGCAAGTCGACCCTGCTGCGCTGCATCAACCAGCTCGAGCCGTGCAGCGGGGGCACGATCGAGCTCGACGGGCTCGACATCACAGGCCGCAAGATCGACCTCGACGCGGTGCGCACCCGCGTCGGCATGGTCTTCCAGAGCTTCAACCTGTTCCCGCACATGAGCGTGCTGGACAACGTCACCGTCGCGCTGCGCAAGGTCAAGCGCATGAACCGGCGGGAGGCGGAGCGCGTCGGCCGCGAGCGCCTCGCCGAGGTAGGCCTGGCGCACCGGGCCGACGCTCGGCCCGCTGACCTGTCGGGCGGGCAGCAGCAGCGCGTGGCCATCGCCCGGTCCCTCGCCATGGATCCCGAGGTCATGCTGTTCGACGAGGTCACCTCGGCCCTGGACCCCGAGTTGGTCAAGGGCGTACTGGACGTCATGACCGCACTGGCACGCGGCGGGATGACCATGGTCGTGGTCACCCACGAGATGGGCTTCGCCCGCGAGGTCGCCCACCGCGTGGTCTTCATGGACCAGGGGGCGATCGTGGAGCAGGGGCCGCCCGCGGCGCTGTTCGACGACGCCCAGACGCCGCGGCTGCGCGACTTCCTGGGCCAGGTGCTCTAGCGCGCCGACCCGCCAGGCCCGGCTCAGGTCTCCAGCACGAGGTCGGCGGCCAGGAACAGCGCGATCAGCGGCCAGCCGATCGGCCACAGCGGCCAACCGAACACGACGAAGGCGACCGCGGTCGCACCTGCGATGTACGCCACCTGCCGATCCCTCCCCGCCGATGAGTGACGACAGCGTAGCCGCACCGAAACGATCGGCGTAGTAGTATGCCCCGCCGCTGGCTCCGCCTTGGACCAGCACGGGCTACCCGTCTGGAGAAGGGCGCAGAACTTGAGCAAGAAGCTGCTGCAGGCACTCACCCTGGTCCTCGCACTCGCGCTGTTCGCAGCGGGGTGCGGCGGCACCGAGGGCGCGGGTGACGACGAGACAACGGCCGCCGAGGGCGGCGACGCGGACGAGGCCAGCGACACCGCCTCCGAGACAACCGACGCCAGCGAGGACGAGGGCACGGCTGGCGGGGACGCACCGGAGGCACTGACCATCGCGGTCCAAGGCCCGCTGACCGGCGACAACGCCGCGCTCGGGATCAACGTACTCTGCGGCGTCCAACTCGCCGTGGACGAGGCCAACGAGGCCGGTGAGCTCGGCATCGAGCTCAGCGTCGAGGGCCTCGACACCCAGGGCTCTCCGGACCAGGCGCCCGCCGTGGCGCAGGGCGCCGCGAGCAACGAGGCCATCGTGGCCATGGTCGGACCCGTCTTCTCCGGCGAGTCCGCCGCTGCCGGCCCCATCTACGAGGAGGCGGGGCTGCCATTCGTCACCCCGTCCGCGACCAACCCCGACCTGAGCGCGAACGGCTGGACGAACTTCTTCCGCACCGTGGCGACCGACGCGGCGCAGGGCCCCGTCGCCGCCCAGTTCATCGCGGAGAACCTCGGCGCCACCAGCGTCGCGGTGATCGACGACTCCGGTGAGTACGGCCGCGGCCTGGCCGACATCGTGGCCTCCTCGCTCGAGGAGGCCGGCGTCGAGGTCGTGTTCCGGCAGGGTGTCGAGGCCGGCCAGCAGGACTACTCGGCGATCGTGGGCCAGGTGGCCCAGTCGGGCGCCGAGGCCGTGTTCTTCGGCGGCTACTACTCCGAGGCTGGCCTCATCCGGCGCCAGCTCAGCGACGCCGGCGCCACCGACCTCACCTTCGTCTCCGACGACGGTGCCTTCGACCCGGGCTTCATCGAGGGTGCGGGCGCTGACGTGGCCGAGGGCTCGTTCGCGACCTTCCCCGGCGCTGACCCCTCGTCGGTGGAGCAGGAGTTCCTGGACGCCTACGCGGGCGTCGAGGGCTGCGACGCCCCGGGTGCCTACTCGATCGAGGGCTACCAGAACACCCAGCTGATCATCCAGGCCATGCAGGAGGGCAACACCGACCGCGACTCGATCCGCGAGTACCTGGCCGGCTTCAGCGGCGAGGTCTTCGGCAAGGAGATCGAGTTCGGCGACAACGGCGACATCAGCGCCCAGTCGTTCTTCGTCTACGAGGTCGTGGACGGCGAGTGGGTGCAGCAGGAGCAGATCGAGGCGGAGGTCTAGCGCGCCGCTGTGCGCCTGGCCGGCCGGGAGTGCGGGGGAACCCGCGTCCCGGCCGGTCGACGCACCGTTTCACGGCGCGTACCGCGCCGTCATCAACCGTTACCATGCTCCCGCTGTGCCGCCCCGGCCGGGGGACGGTACGGAGCGCGGCGGACCCGTGAGCCACGGGTCGGGAGGACAGACAGCGCGTTGCCAGGGTGTCTCGGTGATGAGACGGGGCTGGTGCAGTCCCTCGTCCTCGGGCTGCAGTCCGGCGCGCTCTACGCGGTCATCGCCATCGGCTACACCCTGGTCTACGGCGTCCTGGGCCTGCTGAACTTCGCCCACTCCGAGATCTTCATGACCGGCGCGTTCACCGCCACCTTCGTGGGCGCGGCCTTCTTGGCCGACGGCGGGCCCCAGACGGGCGGCGCGCTGGCCGTCAGCCTCATCGCCATGCTGATCCCCGCGATGCTGCTCGCTGGACTGATGGCCGTGCTCATGGAGCGCGTCGCGTACCGCCCCCTGCGGGTGCACGGCGCCCCCCGGCTCGCCGCGCTCATCACCGCCATCGGCGTGTCGCTGCTGATCTCCAACGCCGCGCTGGTGCGCTACGGCGCCGAGCAGATCCAGTTCCCCAATGTCATGTCCACGCAGACGGTGTTCTCGATCAGCGGCGTGGTGATCACCAACAAGCAGATCCTCACCCTCGTCACCGCATTCGCGCTGCTCGCCCTCCTCGACGTCTTCGTGAGCCGCACGCGCATCGGGAAGGGCATCCGGGCGGTGGCGCAAGACGCCGAGACCGCCGGGCTGATGGGCGTCAACATCGACCGCACGGTCGCCATCACCTTTCTGATCGGCGGCCTGCTGGGCGGCGCGGCGGGCATGCTGCAGGGCCTGGTGTTCAACACCATCCGCTTCAACATGGGATTCATCCCCGGCCTCAAGGCGTTCACCGCCGCCGTGCTGGGCGGCATCGGCAACATCCGCGGCGCGATGCTCGGCGGCATCCTGCTGGGGCTGTTCGAGAACTTCGGCGCGCTGTGCGTGCCGGACGGCGCCCGCTGGCGCGACGTGCTCGCGTTCGGCGTGCTGATCGCCGTGCTCATGACCCGTCCCACCGGCATTCTCGGCGCGAAGACAGCGGAGCGCGCGTGACGACCACCACCGCGGAGACGGTCTCGCGCCGGCTGCGCTTCCGGCGCAGGGTGCGTGACCTCAAGGCCGGCCTGCGTGGCGTGCTCACCCCGCTGTCGGTCGGCTGGGGGGACACGAAGCGCTCGTTCGCCGACGGCGGCGACCGCCTGCGCGCCGGGCTCCGCGACTGGCCGCCGGAGGTGCGGCTGCTGCTGCTCGCGATCCCGCTGGTGGTGCTGCTCGCGCTGCCCGTCCTGCCCTTCGTCTCGCCGTTCTACAAGACCGTCCTGATCGACCGCGTCGCCTTCTACGTCCTGCTCGCGCTCGGCCTGAACGTCGTGGTGGGCTTCGCAGGCCTGCTCGACCTCGGCTATGTCGCCTTTTATGCGATCGGGGCCTACGTCGCGGCCTACTTCACCGGGTCGATGCCGGTGGCGCCGCCGTTCGTCCTGGACCCGTTCCTCACCTTCCCCTTCGCGATCCTCATCACCATGCTGTTCGGGGTGCTGCTGGGCCTGCCCACACTGCGGCTGCGCGGGGACTACCTGGCGATCGTCACGCTGGGCTTCCACGAGATCGTGCGGATCACCCTGCTCAACGTCGAGGGCATCACCAACGGCGCCCGCGGGGTGAATGCGATCCCGCAGTTCGAACTGCCCTTCGCCGACCCGGCGGTCGTGAACTACGTGGTGGCGCTCGCGGCCGTCGGCGTGCTGCTGGCCGGGATCGGGGCCTACCAGCTCTACCGCGGCCGCCGCGACGGGGGCCGGAGCCGTGGCGCGGGGCTGCTGCTGGTGGTCGGGGGCGTGGCGCTCACCGGCGCGTCACCGGCGCTCGGCCTGCCCTTCGCGAACCTCGCCGAGCGCTTCGTCGACTTCGGCCTGGACCCGGTGCCCTACTACTACCTGTCGATCGCCATCTGCGCGCTCATGGTGTTCATCGTGCGCCGGCTGTCCGACAGCCGGGTCGGCCGCGCCTGGGTGGCGATCCGCGAGGACGAGATCGCCGCGGAGGCCATGGGCATCCCCACGCTGAAGATGAAGGTGTGGGCGTTCGCGATCGGCGCCTCCACCGCAGGCTTCGCCGGGGTCATGCTGGCGGTGAAGACCAGCTTCATCAGCCCCCAGAACTTCGTCCTGCTGCAGTCGATCATCGTGCTGGCGATGGTGGTCTTCGGCGGCATGGGCTCCATCGTGGGCGCGATCGTCGGCGCCACCGCCATCGGTTTCACCACCGAAGCGCTGCGCGACTTCGACGCGGTGCCGTTCCTGGAGGTCTTCATCGCCCTCGGCGTCGTCGTCGCCGTCTACGGGCTGCTGGTGGCCTCGAGGGTGGTCAGCAACCGGGCCGGGCCGGTATACGGCTGGTGGCTGGTTGCCATCGGCGTGCTCCTCGCCGCGCTGTCGCCGGTGTTGCGGCTGCCGTTCCGGGCGATCGCGCAGAACCCCGACCCGTGGCGGCTGTTCCTGCTGGGCCTCATCCTCGTCGTGGTGATGATCGCGCGGCCGGAGGGCCTGATCCCCAGCCGCCGCCGGGCCGCGGAGCTGCATGGCGAGACCACGGCCGCCGAGGCCAAGCTGACCGACGCGGGTGAGCAACCGACGACCGACGAGGCGCCGCTCGCCGGCGGTGCGCAGTGACCACCCTGCTGCGCGCCGAGGGGATCACGAAGCGCTTCGGCGGCCTGACCGCGGTGGACGCGGTGGACCTGACGGTCGACGAGGGCGAGATCGTCTCGATCATCGGCCCCAACGGCGCCGGCAAGACCACGTTCTTCAATCTGGTCACGGGCCTGTACGAGGCGACGCAGGGCACGGTGTCCTTCGGCGGCCGCCCGCTGGCCGGGCTCAAGCCGCACCAGGTCACCGCGCTCGGCATCGCTCGGACCTTCCAGAACATCCGGCTGTTCCAGGGCATGACCGCGCTGGAGAACGTCATGGTCGGCGCCGACGTCCAGGCAAAGTCCCTGGTCGGCGGGGCGATCCTGCGCCTCCCGCGCGCCCGGCGCGAGCAGCGCGAAGCCGTGGAGCGCGCTCGCATCCAACTGCGCTTCGTGGGCATCGAGCGCTACGCGTCGGAGGTGAGCAAGAACCTCAACTACGGTGACCAGCGCCGGCTCGAGATCGCCCGGGCGCTGGCCACCGAGCCGACGCTGCTGTTCCTCGACGAACCGGCGGCGGGCATGAACCCCTCGGAGAAGGCGGGACTGAACGACCTGCTCCGCCAGATCCGCGACGCCGGCATCACCATCGTGTTCATCGAGCACGACATGAAGGTCGTGATGCGCATCTCCGATCGCGTTGCCGTGCTCGACTACGGCAGGAAGATCGCCGAGGGCGAGCCCCAGCAGGTGCAGTCCGACCCGAAGGTCATCGAGGCCTACCTGGGAGCGGAGGCGGCGCATGGCGCTGCTTGAGGTCAGCGACGTCGAGGTGTTCTACGGCAACATCCGGGCGGTGAAGGGAGTGTCGTTCACCGTCGAGGAGGGCGAGATCGTCTGCCTGATCGGCGGCAACGGCGCGGGCAAGACCACCACCCTGCGGACCATCTCCGGCATGAAGCAGCCGCGGGAGGGCGTGATCCGCTTCGCCGGCGGCAGCATCCACGGCCTGCCGCCGCACGAGATCGTGGCGCTGGGGATCTCGCAGAGCCCCGAGGGCCGGCGGATCTTCGGCCGCATGACGGTCGCGGAGAACCTCGACATGGGCACCTACGGACGCCTGGACAAGTCCGACGTCGGTGCCGACCTCGACCGCGTCTACGTGCTGTTCCCCCGGCTGCGCGAGCGCCGCAAGCAGATGGGCGGCACGCTGTCCGGCGGCGAGCAACAGATGCTCGCCATCGGCCGCGCCCTGATGGCCCGGCCCCGCCTGCTCATGCTCGACGAGCCCTCACTCGGCCTCGCGCCGATGCTCGTGCAGACGATCTTCGAGATCATCACCGAGATCAACGCCCAGGGCACCACGGTGCTCATGGTCGAGCAGAACGCCTTCGGCGCCCTGAAGCTCGCCCACCGCGGCTACGTCCTGGAGTCCGGCGAGATCGTCCTGTCCGACGACGCCGACAAGCTGCTCACCAACCCCGAGGTCCGCAAGGCCTACCTCGGCGTGGAGTGAGGGGACCGTCATCTCGGGCGCATGGGGCCCAGGAGCAGCTGTCGGCACGCAAGGGCTCCTGACATACCTCTAAGACAGCTATAAGGTACATACCTCTAAGACAGCTAAAAGGTTCAGAACTATCTTTGGATTTGCTCCTTGACGGAGCGTCGAGGCTTGAGTTGGATGAAGAGATCAATCGGGAGGAGACCACCGACTAGGTGACGTCTTCACGGCGATGGCGACAGGCCGGGCAGGTGACGTGATGCAGACCTTCAGCACCGAATCCGCCCAGTTCACCGATGAGTTCGGCATCCAGATCGGCCGATGGGCCCAGTACGCCCAGAACAGCGCCC
>Ga0136615_10001606_pt1 | contig 11018 bp, 7 predicted proteins | sample AntDrymUQ2882206_2_FD_106647 | JGI IMG/M metagenome (GOLD analysis project Ga0136615, IMG submission 106647) | Polar desert sand microbial communities from Dry Valleys, Antarctica - metaG UQ288 (22.06) | ecosystem: Environmental > Terrestrial > Soil > Desert | place: Antarctica: Dry Valley...
GTCCAGCAACTGGCTCCGGGGCGCGTCCTTGAGCACGTAGCCGGCGGCGCCGACCTTCAGCGCCTCCAGGAGGTAGTCCTCGTTCTCGTGTACCGTCAGGATCAGGACGCTGACGAGGGGCCAACGGCGTTTGATCTCGCGAGTCGCGGCCAGCCCGTCCATCTCTGGCATGCGCACATCCATCAGCATCAGGTCGGGCCGCAGGAGATCACAGACCTCGATGGCCTCGCGGCCGTTCCCCGCCTCGCCGATGATCCGTATGTCCTCGACGTCCGCCAGCATGGCCTTCAGGCCCGCCCTCACAAGGTCATGGTCGTCGGTCAGGACGACCCTCGCCGGACCCGAGCCGCGTGTCGTGAAGCCTTTATCGCTCAAAGCAGTCATCCTACGTCGAAACAGCCTAGCATGTATCAGGAGTCCCCGGCGGATGGCCCTGAACTCCTGACCGCCTCCGGCAGCGGGACGAGGGCCGTCACGCAGCTTCCCGCGCCCTCCTGGCTATCTATTTTCAGGGTGCCGTCAACCAGCTCGACGCGCTCGCGCATGCTCGAAAGCCCGACCCGCTCGCCGGGTCCGCCATTGGATGAAACGGCCGGGTCGAAACCCTTGCCCTGATCCCGGACTCGCAGACGGATCGCATCGTCCAGCCGCTCCAACTCGATGTGGACCAGGGTAGTCTGGGCGTGCTTGCGGACGTTAGTCAGCGCCTCCTGGGCGACCCGGTAGAGGGCGGTCTCCATCTCCATCGGCAGGCGCTCGTCCCCTATTTCGCTCCGGTACTCGATCCGCCATCCTTCATCTCGCAGCGCCTCGACCTGAAGGCGAACGGCCGTGGCGAGGCCGAAGTCGTCCAGGGCGGTCGGACGCAGGTCGGCGATCACGCGCCTGGCTTCCTCCACGGTCTGCCGGATAAGCTCGATGCTCCGATCCAGCATCTCGTTTTCCCCTGGAGTTTCGGATGGGTGCCGCGCAACGAAGGCTTGCAGGTGCTGGTAGGCGGCGACCGCGATCTGGGCTAGCCCGTCGTGTACTTCGTAGGCGACGTGGCGCCGCTCCTCCTCCTGGGCCGTGATCAGGCGTCCCACCAGGTCCTTGAGCTGCCGCTCGCGTTCGGCCAGCTCGGCGTAGAGCCGGGCGTTCTCCAGGGCGCTCGCGGCTTGTACGGAGAGGCTGCCGAGGATCTCCATGTTGCTCCTGTCCATCAACGTCCTCGGGCCGTATGCCTCAAGCACGCCCACGATCCGGTCCCTCACCACAAGGGTCAGGCACAGCCCCGCCATGCGCCGGCGGTCGGCGGAATCCGGGTTCTCGAGCCGGAAGTTCTGGGGTTCGCCGGTTCGCAGCACGGCATCTCGCGCGGCCCTGGTCTCTGGAGATTCATGGGCCCGGCTCCACAGACTCTCGGGACCGGTGGTATGCCACACGCTCGGGTTCCGCTCATCGTCGAGCAGGCTGATGACCGCCGCGTCGAGGCTGGAGACGCGCTGCATGATCCTCAAGAGCCGCGTGCCTATCTCCTCCGGTTCGAGGGTGGAACCCAGGACCTGTCCTGCCTCGTAGAGAGCGAGCAGCGCGTCCACGCTGCGCCGCAACGCATCCCTGGCCTGCCTGCGGTCGGTTACGTCCCTGGCGTTGACCACGATACCAGCCATCGCCGGCTCGTCTAGCATGTTGTTGCCGACGGCTTCGAGGTATCGCCAGGTGCCGTCCGCGTGCCGGCAACGGAACTCCACGAGCGGCTGGATCCCACCCTCATCGAAATCCTCGTGGATCACGCCCGACGCACGCGCGAAGTCGTCCGGATGCACGTAGTCGAGGATGTTGGTCCCTATTCTCTGCTCCGGCGAGTACCCGAGCACCCGCTCGACGGTCGGGCTCTCGTAGCGTATGGCGCCGTCGGACTCGATGATCATGATGATGTCCGAGGCGTTCTGGACGAGCGTGCGGAACCTGTTCTCGCTCTCCTGGAGCGCCTCGGCGGCTTGCTTGCGATCCGTGATGTCCTCCACCACGCACACGAAGTAGCCTGGGAGCCCCGATGGATCGCGCACCACCGAGAGCGTCTGGTTCACCCAGATCCAACGCCCATCCTTGTGCCTGTAGCGTTTCTCCGCCGAGTAGGTTCGCAACTCGTCGGAGAGCGTCCGGGTGAACTGCTCGTAGTCGGCGTCGAGGTCTTCGGGGTGGACGATCTCCTGGAAACCAAGATGGAGAAGCTCTTGCTCTGTATAACCGAGGATCTGGCACAGCCTGTCGTTTGCCTTGAGCCAGCGGCTGAGGAGGCTGACGTGGGCCATGCCGACGGCGGCTTGCTCGAAGGCGGCCCTGAACCGCTCCTCGCTCTCCCGGAGCGCCTCCTCCCTGTGCCGGCGCTCGGTGACGTCGTGGGCCACGCAGCAGAGGGCCTCGCGCCCGGCGTAGGAGACGACGCTCGCGCTGACCTCCACGTCCACCAGCGTCCCGTCCTTGCGCCGGTAGCGGCGCTCACCGATATGGTGGTTCCCCCTTTCGAGCGTCTGGCGCACGCGGGCGTCAATGCTCTCCCGGTCGTGGGCGACGAAGTCAGGCAACCCCATGCGGGATAGCTCCTCCTCGTCGTAGCCGAGGAGCTTCCGAAAGGCGGCGTTGGTCATGAGGACGCGCAGGCTCCGGGAGTCCACCAGGAAGATGCCCTCGACGGTCTGCTCCACCGTGTTCCGGTAACGTTCCTCGCTCTTCCTCAGAGCATCCTCGGCCCGCTCACGCTCGGTGTCGTCCCGCCGGATGCCCCAGGCTTGCGCCAGCATGCCATCTTCGGTGATGCCGGTCAGGTTGTCCAGAAAGCGCCGGGTCTCGCCCCGGCGGTCTATCCCGAGCGCCCGGCGCTCGTCCAGCCGGTATCCGGCGCGAATGAAGGCCCGCAGGTACTCCACATTCTCCGGCACCGAGCGGGGCAGTAACTCCTCCAGGGGTTTCCCGGTCAACTCATCCGCCGTTTCGAAACCGTACATACCGGCCATCGCTCCATTGCACTCGGCCAGCCGGCCGTAACGGTAGAGGTGTGAGATCTGCTCTTCCTCCGGCAACCCCGTGGGGAGCGGCTGCTCGAACTCCACGCGCCAGATACCCTCGGTGCTTTGCTCCACGAAGCTCCGGTATCGTTCCTCGCTCCGCCGCAGCTTCTCCTCCGCCCTCCGGCGCCCGGTCACATCGTTCTGTACCCCGACGTGGCGAACGAGCCTGCCCTCTTCGTCGTACACCGGCGAGATGGAGAGCTCGTTCCAGAACGGCGTGCCGTCTTTTTTGTAGTTCCTCAAGACCACCGTCAGGTATCGTCCCTCCGTGATAGCCTCGCGCAGCTCCTTCGCGGCCGGCTGGTCGCGGTCCCCGCCCTGCAAGAAGCGGTAGTTGCGACCGAGGATCTCATCGGCGGGGTAGCCGGTCATCTCCTCGAAGGCAGGGTTGACGTAGATTATGGGATTGTCGAAACTGGTGGGGTCGGTGACGACGATGCCGTTGGAGGTGGCGGCGATGGCGCGGTCGCGCACCCGCAATCCCTCCTCGGCGCGCTTGCGCTCCGTAGCGTCGCGTACCAACGCGGAGAACCCGGTAAGGTTCCCATCTCCGTCTTTGAGGGCTATAATCTTCACGCTAGCCCAGAACCTCGAGCCGTCCCCGCGCACCCGCCAGCCCTCTCCCTCGTGGCGCGCGCTCTTCGTGGCGGCGCGCAGATCTTCCTCGGAGAGACCCCGCTCCACGTCTTGGGCATCGTATAACGCGGAGAAGCGGTTCCCGGCCATCTCCTCCCCGTAACCCCCGCTCCGCCCCGCGTTGCACGCGGAGACCCTCCCATCAGGGTCCAGCGTGAAGATGGCGTGGTCTCCGGTTTCTTCCACCAGGAGGCGGGAACGCTGCTCGCTCTGGCGAAGGTCATCGAGCGCTTTCCCGGCCCGCCGGTTTTCCCGGCGCATCGCCACGGCCAGGAAAGTGATCAAAATCCCCCCGGCGACGAAGAGCCCCAGGCTCAACCCATCCCCGAGACCATCCACCGCCAGCGCCGCCAGGACGGTCGTTAGCAGACCCGGCCCCAACCCGCCGAACAGGGCGCCCGCCATCACGGCGATGGAGAACGGAAGGAAATGACCCTGAACCCCGATCAGGGAGCCAAGCAACATCTCCATCACAAGCGCCACCCCGGCGGCGGCCACCGCGACGCCATAGCGCGCCGCCCTGGAACGTCCCTGCCCCAACACGCCAGATACCCCGGAAACATCGGTAAATTTCTTCACGGCCCTCCCGCTCTCGCGGGCCTATCCACACGTCAATTACGGGACAATGATATTAGATCCCATCGCGCCCGGCACTCCACGGTTTCGTACGCGCCCCATCCCGCGCGGACCAGTGGATCAAAAGTCCCCGCGAGAAGGTGAAGGGTGGTGAGGATAAGACGTGCTTACCGTCCGGGACCATCCGGGTAGCGGGAGATCTCGACGAGGTTCCCATCGGGGTCGCGGATGTAGACCGACTGCATTGGACCGAGCGCCCCCGTCTTCTCCACAGGCCCCTGGAGCACCTCGACACCACCCGCCGCGAGGCGGTCCATGACCTCGCCGAGCGGGGTCATGGTGATGAGGCAGAAGTCCGCCGAGCCCGGCGCGGGACGCGCCGCCTTCGGCTCGAACTCCCGTCCTGCCTGATGAAGGTTGATCTTCTGTCCGCCGAAAGCGAGCGCCCGGCGGCCCTCCGCGAACGTGACGGCCCGCATCCCGAGGACCTCCGAGTAGAAACGGACGGTCTCCTCCACGTCAGATACCGTCAGCACGATGTGATCGATCCGCTCTATCTCCACGTTCCCGCCTCGCAAAAGAAAAGCCCGGAGCGTGAAGCCCAGGGCTCTGAATGACTGCTTTGTCCCTGCTCTAGCAGGTGAAGGAGCTGCCGCAGCCGCAGCCGCCCTGCACGTTGGGGTTGTTGACGGCGAAGCCAGCACCCATGAGGCCGTCCACGTAGTCGAACTCGGAGCCCATGATGTAAGGGACGCTCATCGCGTCTATGGCGATCTTGACGCCCTTGGCCTCGAAGGTCTCGTCGTCGTCGGCGATCTCGTCGTCGAAGTAGATGGAGTACTGGAAGCCGGAACATCCACCGGGGCGGACCCCGATCCTGAGCGCCAAGTCTTCCTCACCCTCCTGCTCCATGAGCGTCCTGACCTTCTCCGCCGCGTTGTCCGTGATGGAGAGTATGGTTGTCGCCTGCTTCTGGTCCATCAGCACCTCCCGAAGAATGCTGTTGCGTTTGATCTGCTGAATAACGGAATTATTACACCGCCCCGTCCACAGTTCAACGTCGGGACTTTTCGCCGAGTTTTTCACGCAGCTTTCTGTGCAGTCTCTCGCTTATCCTCCGTAATGATTTGCCGATCCTCACCCTCGCCGCCGCCACGCTCCGTCCCGCCCGCGCCACGAGCGAAGATGGGTTCACGGCCGCGAGCGCCCGCCGCCACGGAGGCAGCTTCTCGAACGCCCGAACGGCCCTCCGGTGCGCGGCCGGGAGACGGCGGCCCTCGCCGGAGCGGGCCGAGTAGAGGTGTCCCGAATACGCGCGGGCGAACACCTCGAACGGCTCTTCCTCGACGCCCGCCGCGCCGGCGAGGAGCATCACCCGCTCCGTCGGGGTGAGCGCGGGCGAGACGGCGAGGGCGGCGCGCCCGGGCGGCAGAGCGTCCCGCAGACGCCCCCCGAGGTCCCTATACAGGTCCTCGGGGCGGCCACGGGCGAGGAGCGTGCGTTTCGTGAGCGGAACGGCGGCCACGAGCAACGCGCCGGCGATCACGACGAACAGCCACGCCGGGATCCGCTCGGGGTTCCCGGCCGGGTCCCTGTCAGCGGTCGAAGTGTTCCGGCGTTCCTCGGCGGGTTGCCTCTGCTGCTCATCCCGGTTCCTGCCGCTCAGGGCGAGGCTCTCGGGTCCGAAATTCCCCGCCGTGGTGGAGACCGGGGGCGCGGGAGCGTTCTGTTGCATGGCGGTGGGAATGGAGAAGCCGGGCGTGGGATCCATCGGGTACCATCCGGCACCGGGGAAGTAGATCTCGACCCACGTGTGCATGTTCTGGCCGGTGACCACATACTCGTCCGGCTCGACCTCCTCGCCCGGCGTGGCCCCGTAGACCACCCGCGAGGGCAGGCCCATCTCCCGCGCGATGAGCGCCATCGAGGTGGCGAACTGGGTGCAGAAACCCTGCTTGCCGTCCTCGCTGAGGAACTCCTCCACCGCCGTGTCCGCCCTGCGGTAGCTGACGTCGAGGTTGTAGATGAAGCCGCCGTCGTAGCGCAGGTAACGCTCGATGGCCCGCGCCCGGTCGTAGGGCGTGGCCGGTTCGTAGCGGCGCTCTATCTCCCGCGCCCGCTCGGCGACTACCCCTGGCGTGCTGTTCGGGAGCTGAAGGAACTTCTCCTCCACCGGGGCCGGATAATCCGAGCCGGCGCTCCGGAGGTGCGCCTCCGTTGGTTGCGGTATCTCCGAGAAGACCTCGTAGTCGTCACCTTCTTCGAAGGACCCATCTATGGACCACGAACCGTCGGTGTTCTGCTCGGCGTAGTCCAGGGAGGTGCCGATGATCCTGTACCCTCCGAAGATGCGGTCGGTCTGGGCTTCCAAAACCTCGACATCCTGTACAACGGGCTGGGTATCCACGCCGAACCCCACCTCTTCGCCGTATCCTTCCTCGGACTCCGTGGTGTCGCGCCACTGGAAGCCGTCGAAGTAGTCTAGGGTCCCCGCGCGCCACCGCAGCGGCTCCTCGCTATCTATCCGCAGTAGCTCCGCGTCCCGGCCCGACGTGAGGTAATCCCCCACGTCGGCCTGCACGTTTAGCTGGCTGGTCCCTCCGGTCCCGATGCGGGTCCAGTCAATGATCCCGCCGCTGACCGTCGTCCCCGAGAGGGGCGCTTTCGGGACCACGAGCACGAGCGCGACCACGGCCACACTTGCTATGACGCCGGGACGGACGAACATCCCGGAGGAGCCCGATGCGAGCAGCAGGGCCACGGCGGAGACGAGGAAGAAGGCGAAGTACGGGCCGGCCCCGATCTCGACGGACACGGTGGAGAGGACGCCAATCGTCAAGCCGAGGACGGCGACCGAGACGACCGGGCTCTCCTCATAAAGCGTGGCGGAGACCGCGAAGGCCACCACGGTCATGACGGCCGGGATCAGGAAAACGAAGATCCCCGGCGCCAGATCGTAAGGCACAGGCTGGAGATACATGACGCCGGCCGCCTCGTACACGTCGTTCCCGATCTCCCAGAACAACTCGCGCCAGCCCCGCAACGTAAACGGCGGCCACCCATAGACCACGAGCAGCGTATACGCCGCTATCGCCGGAAGGATCAGGACGAAGCGGTAGCGGCCTGAAGACCCGACGAGCAGCGCCACCAGCGCAGCCCCCAGCATCGTGAAGAAGGCGCCCATCCGATCCGCCAGCACATCCGAGACGGCGAACCCGCCGTACGAGTCGCCGGTGAACAGGATGCCGAAAGCCCCGCCGGTAGCCAGCGCCGCCGCGTACAGCGAGACCCTCACCGCCGGAGAGTTCATTACACGGCACCCCGCTCCCGGCCCCTTGCGGCTCCGGCGAGACCGGCGACGCCCGCAGGGTGGCGCAGCACGCGGGCGGTTGACCCGGCCGCCTCCAGGCGGGCCACGGTATGCAGGAACTCCGCCTCACGGTCCCGGCCTCCTCCGCCCCCGAACGCCTCCCTGTAGGTGTGGGAGGCGAGCGCCACGACGGCCACGGAGAGGCCGGCCCGGCGCAACCGGCGCACGCTCTCCGGCAGTCCCTCGTCTGGGGAGCGTAGGATCAGGACTACCCCTTCCCCGAGCCCCTCGCGTTCTTCGAGGAGGGCGCCGGGGTCTCGGTCGCCGTCGGCCCGAACGGTCGCCAGCAACCGCATAGCTTGCCAGTGAGAGTCCTCGTCCGCGTGAAACTCCGTGGCGCTGCCGGCCCGATCCGTACACGAGAGCCGGGACGGCAGACGCTCCCGGTAGAGATGCGCAAGCACTGAGGCGGCAGCGGATACGGCGTCCTCGACCTCCTGCCCGGGGACGCGCAGCCCCCTGCGGCGCAGGTCCAGAGCCACGGTGTACCGCTGGGGGGCGTGCAGGGCGAACTCCTTGACGAACAGCTCCCCGGTGCGGGCGACGCTCTTCCAGTGGATGTGCCGCCGGTCGTCGCCGCGCCGGTACTCCCTGAGGCTGGCGAACTCGTCCCCCCGCTGGCCGGCGGATCCCCTCGACCCCGCCTCGACGTTCCCGGCTCCTAAAGAGAAACCCGTCAGATCGTGGACCCTGGGATAGACCACAACCTCCGTGCGCTCATCGAACCTGCGGACGAAACGCAGGAGGCCGAACGGGTCCGTCGCGCGGACCTCGGCCGGGCCAAGCTCATAGACGCCGCGGCGGGCGAAGGTCACCGGGGCTTCCATCACCTCGCGCCCGCCGCCCGCGAGCGCCGGTAGCGCGTAGCTCCGTTCCTCTGGGAGCCGGTCAACGACCTCAGCCCCGGAGATGCCGGAGCGCGAGCCGTTTGAGACGCGCAGGTCAACGTGGGCCACGCTACCGGCGGTCATGCGGGCGTTGGAGAGGATGCGGGAGAACCCGAGACCCCGCGACGAGAGGATGCCGAGCGCCAGCGCCGCGACGGGGAGGAGGAGCAGCGCGTAGGCGAGCTGGTGGAACTGGGTAGTCCCGATCATGCGCGCCACCGCCAGCGCCACCGCCCCGGCTACCAGCGCCTGCCACCCTCGGGCCGTGGGCCGGACGCCGAACCTCTTGCCCAGCGCCCGTCGCAGCGTTCCGGGCAACGGCGTTAGACCGCCTCGGTGACGGGGACGGAGGAGAGGATCTCTCGCACTATCCCGCCGGCTACGACCCCCGCGCCACCAGCGAAGCCGTTCGCGTCCGGGGAATCCGCGAGCCGGGCCTCGGCGGACGGGATGATCCTGTGCCCCAAAACCGCCGGGGCGAGGGCCTTCACGTCGTCGGGGATGCAATACGAGCGACCGTTCGCCGCCGCCCGCGCCCTGGACGCCGAGAGCAGCATCCGGCTCGCCCGAGGCGAGGCACCGAGGAAGATGCCCGCGTGATCCCGCGTCGCCGAGGTAACCGAGACGACGTAGCGCAAGACGGCCTCGCTGGCGTGTACCTCTTCGACCAGTTGGCGCATCTGGAGAAACTCCTCCAGTTCCACGACCGGCGAGAGGTCCGAGGAGGGGTCCTTGCTGAGCTTCAGGAGATCCATCTCAGCATCCTCGTCCGGGTATCCGAGGTCCATCTTGATCATGAACCGGTCCAACTCCGCGTGCGGCAACGGATACGTGCCCTCGTGCTCAATGGGGTTCTGGGTGGCGATCACCCCGAACGGCTGGGGCAGATGGCGCGTCTCGCCGTCCACCGTCACCGAAGCCTCCTCCATCGCCTCCAGAAGCGCGCTCTGCGTCTTCGGGCTGGCGCGGTTGATCTCATCGGCCAGCACCACGTTGGCGAAGACCGGCCCCGCCCAGAACTCGAACCCCGCCTCGCCCTGGTTGTAGACGTTCAGGCCCGTCACGTCGGCGGGCAGAAGGTCCGGGGTGAACTGTATGCGCCGGAACTCAGCCCGGATGGAGCGGGCGAGCGACTTGGCGAGCAGAGTCTTCCCCATTCCCGGAACGTCCTCTATGAGGATGTGCCCGCCGGCCAGGAGGGCGACCACCGCCTGAAAGACGCCCTCACGCTTGCCTGAGACGGCGCGCTCGACGTTGTCCACGAGCTGCTCCGCCTTCTGCGAAAAATCGTTGTAGTCCAAAACCCCGCCAATGCCTATACGACGAAACGTCTGTACGACGAAGCAAGATTATAGCAAGCGGTCAAAAACGATGATTGCCCGGTTGCCCCGCCTTACTCTCCGGGCGGCAATGCCTCCGCCACGTCGAACGCGAGGTTCGGAACGGTCGGGGAAGTCACCCGCTCGCCGCGCCGCGCCAGGGAGACCGTGCCGTAACCGTTGACGGTGGGATCCGAGTAAACCTCCACATGGTCTTCCGTGAGGTCCAAGATCCACGCCTCGGGGATGCCGGCCGCGGCGCAGAGGGGCAGCTTCGTCTCGCGGTCATGCCGGAGCGAGGTGTCGGAAACCTCCACCACCAGCAGCGCCTCCTCGGAGGAGAAAGCGCCGGAGCGGTCGCCGCTCCTCCGCAGTAGCACGAGGTCGGTCTGGGGTTCATCATCCCCGGCGAGAACGAGGGGATTCTGCACGCTTACAAAGAGCGCGTCATTCTGAGGGGAATCGAAAGTCCAGTGCGAGAGCAACCGGTTCAGGCGCGTGACAGTCTGCATGTGCCTCGACCCTATAGGCGACATCTCCACCACCTCCCCGTCTATCAGCTCGACCCGGTCGTCTTCGGAGATAATGCCGGTCTCGCCCATCCTGTGGTACTCCTCGACGGTGAAGCGGTGCTTTCTGGCGGCTTCCACGGCTGCTCCCTCCGGGGCTAACGGGCCAGTCCGTCGGCGGGCTCGCCGTAGAACTGCTCGACGTAGCGGCGCTGGACGGCATTGAGGCCCCGCGAATACCACACCATGACCACGTATCGCGGCTCCTTGGGGGTGCTCTTAGGATACATGCCGCACTCCATCGGCAGACGGTTGCCCTTGCGCGCGTTGCACTTGGTGCAGGCTGTAACCACGTTGTCCCAGGTGTTGCCGCCACCGCGCGAAATGGGCTTGACGTGGTCGCGGGTCAGGCACTCGCGGCGGTTCAAATCGTCGCGGTGCTTGCCGCAGTACTGGCACTTGTAGTTGTCGCGGGCGAAGAGGATGGTGTTCGTTACGTGGCGTCTGAGGCGGCGGGGTATCTCGACGAACTTGATGAGCCTTATAACCAGCGGATAGGGATACTCGGCCTTCTCGGAGCGGAACCGGCGCTCCAGGTTGGCCTCCACGATCTCGGCCTTCTCGGAGACGACGAGGACGATGGCCCTCTTGGCCGGAACCAGGGCCAC
>Ga0136615_10001608_pt1 | contig 11013 bp, 9 predicted proteins | sample AntDrymUQ2882206_2_FD_106647 | JGI IMG/M metagenome (GOLD analysis project Ga0136615, IMG submission 106647) | Polar desert sand microbial communities from Dry Valleys, Antarctica - metaG UQ288 (22.06) | ecosystem: Environmental > Terrestrial > Soil > Desert | place: Antarctica: Dry Valley...
CGAAACCGAGGGACGATCGGCGGCAACGTCTGCTCGAGCGACCCGACGAACCACTTCCTGCCCCTGATGGTCGCGCTCGAGGCGCGCATGACCATCGCAGGCGCCGGGGGCGAGCGAACCGTGTCGGCGGAGGAGTTCTTCCTCGGCGTCTACATGACGGCCGTCGGCCCCGGGGAGCTGCTCACCCGTATCACGTTGCCCGGGGGGCGCAGCGCGGGCTTCTCGGCGGTGACGCTCGGCGCGGACGGAACCTGCATCGTCAACGCCGCCGCGGGACTGAACGGCGGCGCACCCCGGATCGCGATCGGCTGCGTCGACGCCATCCCGGTCCGGGCGGGAGAGATGGAAAGGCGCCTGGGCGGAGGCGAGCTCGGGGAGGAAGCCGTGCGTGAAGCGGCACGGGGGCTCGGCGCCGGCCTCGACCCGCCCTCCGACGTCCACGCCTCGGCCGAGTACCGCCGCCACCTGGCGGAGCTGTGCGCGGCCCGGGCCGTCCTGCAGGCAGCCGAGCGAAGGAGAGGCTGAGAGCGTGCGCGAGCCGGCAGCCCACAAGGTCGTGAAGGTCGAGGTCAACGGCACGGTCTACGAGCGCGAGGTCGACGCGCGGCGGTTGCTCGTCCACTTCATCCGGGACGAGCTCGACCTGACCGGCACCCACATCGGTTGCGACACCGGCAACTGCGGCGCCTGCACCGTCCTGCTCGACGGCCACACGGTCAAGAGCTGCATGCTGCTCGCCGTCCAGGCTGACGGAGCGAGCATCGAGACGGTGGAGAGCCTGGCCGGGGAGGACGGTGAGCTGCACCCGCTCCAGCAGGCCTTCAGCGCCCGCCACGCGCTCCAGTGCGGCTACTGCACGCCCGGGATGCTGATGAGCGCGAAGTACTTGCTCGACAACAACCGCGAGCCGACCGAGGGCGAGATCCGCAAGGCGATCCAGGGCAACATCTGCCGCTGCACCGGCTACTGGAACATCTTCGAGGCGATCGACGCTGCTGCGAAAGGGGAAGTCAGTGCATGAAGGTCTTGAAGTAGGGGGCCCACGGGGGAACATGGTTTCCCCCGTGACCACGAGGTGAGCGCGTGATCGAGGACTCGACGACGGTCATCCCCGAGCGGGTCGAGACCGAAGCGCCGCAGAAGGGCTTCATGGGCCAGAACGTGCCGCGGAAGGAGGACAAGCGGCTCGTGCAGGGCCTGGGCGTGTTCGTGGACGACGTCAAGCGCCACGGGATGGGGTACGTGCACTTCGTCCGCTCGCCGTACGCGCACGCGAAGATCAAGAGCGTCGACGTCGCCCGCGCGCTTGAGCTCGAGGGCGTCTACGGAACGCTGACCGGCGACGAGGTTGCGATCCACACCGATCCGTTCTTCCAGATCTCCTCGCCGCCCGGCGCGCACGTGAAGGACTACGCGCTTGCGGTCGGCCGGGCGCGGTTCGTCGGCGACCCGGTCGTCGCCGTCGTCGCGGCCACGCGCGAGCTCGCCCGGGATGCCTCCGAGCTCGTCGAGGTCGAGTACGAGCCGCTGCCGGTCATCGTCGACGCTCGGCGTGCGCTCGATGACGAGGCGCCGATCCTGCACGAGGACGCGGGCTCGAACATGTCCTGGCACGGCGTCTACGAGTGGGGCGACCTCGAGGCGGCCTGGGCGGAGGCGGACCATATCGTGCGGATCGACGAGCTCCACTTCCATCGCTTCAACTCGACGCCGCTCGAGTGCGACGGCTGCCTGGTCGAGTACAACCAGGGCGTCGGGCAGTGGACGATCCACACGAACAACCAGTTCCCCGGCTTCGCCGCGATCATGATGGGCCCGGCGATGCGGGTGGGGCTCGACAAGCTCCGCTTCGTCACGCAGGACATCGGCGGCGGCTTCGGCAACAAGATCACGACGCATCCGCAGCTCGTCGCCTGCTGCCTGCTCGCGCGCAAGCTGAAGCGCCCGATCCAGTGGACGGAGTGGCGCACGGACTTCCACCTCTCCATGTCGCACGGCAACGAGCGCTGGTTCCACGAGATCGAGGTGGCCGTGAAAGCGGACGGAACGCTGCTCGGCTTCCGCTGCAAGCAGCTCGACGACGCGGGTGCGTTCCTGCGCTACGAGCCGCTCGGCGGGGTGATCTGGGCGCAGGTCGCGGCCGGCCTCTACCGCTGGCGGAACATCCGGGTCGACTTCACTCAGGTCGTGACGAACAAGGCGCCCGTCTCGCCGAACCGGGGCTACTCGCGCATGCAGCAGCTCTGGTTCACGGAGCGGCTGATCGACATCGTCGGCCACGAGCTCGGGATCGACCCCGTCGAGATCCGCAAGCGCAACTACATCAAGACCGAGGAGATGCCCTACGAGACGCCCAACGGGTGCATCTACGACTCCGGGGACTACGCCCGCTGCCTCGACATCGCGCTCGACCTGGTCGGCTACGACCGGCTCGAGGAGCGCCGCCGCGACGCGGAGTCGCGCGGGAAGCTGCTGGGCCTCGGCATCGGCTCGACCCTGGACTCGGGCACGAACAACTTCGGCCAGTCGCAGCTGATCAACCCCGACCTCCAGTTCTCGGGCAACAACGAGGTCGCGACCGTGAAGCTCGACCTCTTCGGCGAGGTCGTCGTGACGCTCGGGACGACACCCCAGGGCCAGGGCCACGAGACGACGGCGGCGCAGGTCGTCGCCGACATCATCGGCTGCACACCCGACGACATCAACGTGAGGCCCGGCCACGACTCCTTCTGGAACTCGCACGCCGGTTTCTCGGGCACCTACGCGAGCCAGTTCGCGGTCACCGGCCTCGGCGCGGTCAAGGGCGCGTCCGAGATCCTCGCCGGCGAGATGAAGAAGCTCGCCGCCGTCGTCCTCGGCGTGACGCCCGACGAGATCGAGCTCGCCGAAGGGCAGGCGCGGATGAAGGAGAACCCCGAGGCGGCGCTGCCGTTCATGGCGCTCGGCGCGATCATCAACGCGAACAACGCGGGCCTGCCCGAGGATCTCGACGTCACGCTCAACGCCCGCTACGTCTACCGGCCGGCCTTCGAGGTGCCCGACCTCGAGCGCAAGTTCGGCAACCTGACGCTCACCTACGCGACCCAGATCCACGCGTGCGTGCTCGAGGTCGACCGCGAGACGGGCGTCTACGAGATCGTCGACTACGCCGGCGTCGACGACTGCGGCATCCGCATCAACCCGCGGATCGTCGACGGGCAGGTGCACGGCGCGACGGCGCAGGCGCTCGGCGCGGCGACCTGGGAGACGTTCGCCTACGACGAGGAGGGGAATCTCCTCACGCCCAACTTCTACGACTACCACGTGCCCCACGCGATGGACATGCCGCCGCTCAAGAACGGCTACATCGAGTCGCCATCCCCGTTCACGCCGCTCGGGGCCAAGGGCATGGGGGAGGGCGGCGGCGCGGGTATCCACGCGGTCTGTGCGGCCATCCAGGACGCGCTGCGCCCGCTCGGGAAGCCGATCGTCGTCGACAGCCACAACCCGTACCAGCGGGTTTGGGAGCTGATGCAGCGGCCGGAGGCGACGCGAGAGCGCGTCCGGGTCGAGAGCCGCAGCTAGCCGTTCTGGATTGTTTCGGCGAAGCCGGGCTTGCCAGGCGCAGCCACCCGCGGCTCCGGCGCGTCAACCTCTGAAGGAGGGGGCCCGTGGGGGAACCATGGGTTCCCCACGCTCTAGCGTGCGAGGTAGCCGCCGTCGGCGACGAGCGTCGTTCCGGTGACGAACGACGCATCGTCGGAGGCGAGGAACGCGATCGCGGCCGCGATCTCCTCCGGCCGGCCGACCCGGCCCATCGGTGTTCCCTGGGCGCCCGCGTTCTCCCAGATCGCGTCTTCCTCCTCCGCCGAGAGCTGCGGCATGAAGTGGCGCACCTGCTTGGTTCGCGTCGCCCCCGGCGCGACCGAGTTCACCCGGATGCCGTCCTTCGCGTAGCGGGTCGCAAGAGCGGTCGCGAGCTGGCGAGCCGCGGCTTTCGTCACGCTGTAGGCGAAGAAGCTGGGGCCGCCCTCGTCCGCCTCCTGCCCGATGAAGGCGCTGATCGAGGCGAGGTTGACGATCGAGCCCGAGCGCTGAGCGAGCATGGTGGGGAGGACGTGCTTGCAGCAAAGGAACATGCTCCGCACGTTCGTCGCCAGCAGCCGATCCCAGTCCTCGACCGACGTCTCGGTGATCTCGCCGATGAAGAGGTCGCCGACGTTGTTGACCAGGATGTCGATGCGGCCGAAGCGGTCCAGGGCGGTCTCCGCCAGCCGTCGCGCGGCCTCCTCCGTCGACACGTCTCCGACGACCGTCTGGTGGCCGCTGCCGAGCACGCCCGAGAGCTCGCTCAGATAGCCCTCGTCGATGTCGTTCAGGACGAGACGGGCGCCTTCGTCGGCGAGCCGCTGCGCAGTCGCGCGGCCGATTCCGCTGCCCGAGCCCGTGATGATCGCGACCTTGCCGTCGAACCTCATTTGCGTCTCCTCTCAGCTCGCGAGCAATTCTTGTCGTCGTCGCCCTGCGGGCGCCTGGTTCGGCGGAGCCGGGCTTGCCCGGCGCAGCCACGCCGCGCGCAGGCGCGTCTGCTCGTGAAGGAGGGAGCCCGTGGGGGAACCATGGTTCCCCCACGTCAAGTACCGGGGTGGCCGGCGGGCCGCCCCAGCTTCTGCCGGATCTGCGCGCGCGCGATCCGGGCCCCGCCCGCCGCGAGCGGTCGCACCGTCGAGCCGAAGGCGCCCGCGATCGCCGCCCGCGCCTTCTTCGTGTCGTGAAAGGCCTCGGTGACGAGGATCGGATCGTTGAAGTTGTTGATGAAGGCGTCGGCGATCTTCTGCTGGCCGCTCGTGTTGCCGGGCTTCCCGTCGCTTCCGTACTGCGCGATCAGGAGCATGCGCCCGGCCGGCGTCAGCGGCTCGAGGAGCGTGTTGTTGAAGAGGTCGATGTACCGGTGCCTCGCCCAGAAGCGGTCGAACGTGGCGCGCATCCAGGCGGCGTCGAACGACTGCTCGCCCCGCTCCACGATCGAGTCGATGTAGACGCGGGTCATCTTGTTCCCGTTGTTGGCGCCCTGGCCTCCGATCGGGTCGAGCGAGTGCGCCGTGTCGCCGAGCGCCATGACCTGACGGCCCGACGGCAGGGTTCCGACCACCTGGCGCACCTCGGGCGTCAAGGAACCGACGAGCCAGGCGTTCTCGTCGCAGACCTCGGCGTCCTTGAGCAGCTCGTAGTCCCACGGCATCAGCTGTCGCACCACGTCGAGCCCGCGCCGGAGGACATCCTCAGCGCTCTTGCAGTCCCGGAAGCGGTCGAGCGGGGAGCCCTCCTTGGCCTCGAAGAGCATCCCCCAGGACGGCTGCCGGCCCTTCGAGTACCACGGGACCCAGAAGGCCTCTCCGAACTCCGCGAAGAAGTTGAACTTGACCGGCAGGATCCACGGCGCATAGGGCAGGGTCATCGGGGTGTTCGTGACGTTCACCATCGCGAGGAACCGTTGCGGCCCGCTGTAGGTCGAGCGGGACTCGTCCCGGGGGAACAGCTGTTGCACCTCGCCGCGACCGGCTGCGACGAGCGTGAGATCGTTCGCCTTCGCAATCTCGTCGAGCCGCCCGAGGCCGACGTTCTCGATCTCGATCCGGCCGCCTCGCTCGTCCAGCTCGCGCATCCACGTCGCGCTCTGCAGCCGCAGGTCGATCGCGAGGAAGTAGTCGTCGAGCCGCCCGACCAGGGTCACGAGCTGGTTGTCCCTGCTCGGCGAGAAGTGCAGGTGGACGCCCTCGCCCCGCGGCGCCTCGTCGCCCCAGTGCTCGAGGCCCAGCTCGCGCTCGAAGTCGAGCGCCATGTCGAACCGCGCTGCGACGCCGGTCGGCCGGGACTTCGTCAGAAAGTCGTCCGGCGTCTTGTCGGAGTAGAGCGTGACGTCGTAGCCTTTCTGGACGAGCGCGTGGGCCGCGAGCAGCCCCGCCTGTCCGGCGCCGACGATCGCAATCTTCCTCATCGCTCTTCGCCTCCCGTTCCTCGTGGTCGTGGTGGAGTCGGCACGCTCGTGTGGACCGCCGCCGGAGCCCGTTTGACACGGCTGCGCCGGATTTGATCAAAATTGCCGTGAGTTCGAAGGGATCCCGTTTGAGCGAAGGTGGAGGTGAGGCATGAAGGTCGACGGCACGCGAAGCTTCGCGGCCACACGAGAGGTCGTCTGGAGCGTCATCAACGATCCGGTCCAGATGGCCGAGCTCATGCCGGGGGTCCAGAGCTTCGACGTGCAGGACGACCGGCACTGGTCGGCCAAGGTCAAGATCCCGCTCGGGCTCGGCGGCCTCAAGATGAGCATCAACTTCGACAAGGTCGAGGAGCGCGAGCCCGAGTTCGCCAAGCTCCACGCGAAGGGCACGGGCGTGGGCGCGCTCATGGACATGGAGACGCAGTTCCACCTCGCGGAGGAGGGCGCGGGCACGGCCATGCACTGGGAGGCTGACGTCCGCATCGCCGGCCCGGTCGGGAGCATGGGCCAGCGCGTGCTGCAGCCGATCGTCAACCAGCAGGTCTCGAACGTCCTCAATGCGCTCGACAAGCAGGTGGTCGAGGCGCAGGCCCGGGTAGGTTCCCCCGCGTCTCCGGGCAGCGGCTCGCCGGCGAGCACGGGCAGCGCGGGCGCCCCGGAGCCCACGACAGAGGCCGTCGCCGCGACCGAGGCCGACTTCTTCGAGGGGCCCGAGCCCGGGTCACCCCCGCACCTGCCGGGGGAGGGAGCGCCGAGCGCCGGCGGGGGCGCGACCGCCCCGGCCACGTCCGGGGCCGACCCTGCCGAGGAGGAGGGCTCGAGCGGCGCCGACGAGGGCGTCAACCCGTGGAGTCCGAAGGCGTACGACGAGGAGCCGCAGGGGCCGACCACGTCCACCGAAGACCGCCCCTCCTAGGTCCACCGGATGAGCGTCCCCTTCCGCATCGGCGTCATGCAGCTCACCATGGAGCCGCTCGAGGAGATGCTCGAGAACGCGCGGGTGATGGACGAGGTCGGCATGGACACGATCTGGCTCGCCGAGGCCTACCCGTGGTGGCGCAAGCACGGGATGGAAACGCGCTCGTCGACCGCCGTCTCGGCCCTGATCGCGCGCGAGACCGAGCGCCTGGCGGTCGGCTGGGGCATCATCTCGCCCTTCACGCGTCACCCCGTGCAGGTCATGATGGACGCCAGGGTGACCCAGGAGCTGGCGCCCGACCGCTTCTACGTCGGCTTCGGCACCTCGAAGATCTTCCTCAACAACGCCAAGCGCGGGGGCGAGAAAATCTCGACGCTCGGAGCGATGCGTGATTCGGTGGAGATCGTGCGGCGCGGGCTCGAGGGCGGGGCGCTCGAGTACGACGGGAAGGTCTTCAGCGCCTCGCTGCCGGCTCTCGCCCCCGAGGCGCACAGCCCGCGCGGTGAGGTCCCCATCTACGTCGCCGGCACTGCGCCGAAGATGCAGACCCTCGCAGGCGAGATCGGAGACGGTCTGCTCACGCCCTCGATCACGACGCCGGCGTTCGTGCGGTATTCGCGCGAGAACATGGCGCGGGGCGCGGAAGGGGCCGGCCGGGACGTGGACGACCTCGACCTCGGTTGCACGATCGTCGCCTCCATCGGCCTCGACCGCGACGAGGGGCGCGAGGGCGCGCGTGAGATCGCGGGCATGTACCTCGCAAACAAGGTGCAGAACATCCGCGGCGCGGCCGACACGCTGCTCGAGCTCGCGAACATCGACCCTGAGGAGATCCGGCCCGTCGCCGAGGCGATGGAGAGCGGTGGCCGCCTCGCGGCGAAGGCGAAGGTGACCGACGACATCCTCGACCGCTGCAAGCCCATCGCCGGCACGCCGGAGGACTGCATCGCAGCGATCGAGGAGTACCGCGACGCGGGCTGCACGCACATCATGCTCGAGCTCTGGGGCGAGGGACGGCACGACCAGCTTCGCCTCTTCGGCGAGAAGGTGCTGCCGCACTTCAGCCGCGAGCGCGTCTCGGCCTAGGTGGAGCCCGCGCCTTCCGGGCTCGGCGTGCGGATCGACCGGGATCGCCTGGTCGACTGGGCCTCACAGGCGATCGGGATCCCGAGCTACACCGGCCAGGAGCAGGCGCTGGCCGAGTTCGTGGCCGAGACCTTCCGGGCAATGGGCCTGCACGTCCAGTGGCAGCAGGTCGAGGAGGGTCGTGCGAACGCCCTCGGGATCTGGGAGGGCGCGGAAGGCGGGCCGAGCCTGATGTTCAACGGGCACCTGGACACCTCGTACTCCGGGCGCGAACCGTGGCTCGCGGGCGTGCCCGGCTTCCAGCCGAGTGCCTTCGTGCGGGACGGGCGCCTCTACGGACTCGGGATCTCGAACATGAAGGGGGCGCTCGCCTGCTACGTCGAGGCGGTTCGCGCCCTGCAGGAGGCGGGGGTGCGGCTCGCCGGCGATGTGCTGATCGCCGCGGTCTGCGGCGAGATCGAGAAGACCCAGTGGGGCGAGGCCACGGGCCGCGAGTATCGCGGCTATGCCGCCGGGTCGCGCTACCTCGTCACGCACGGCGGCCTTGCCGACATGTGCCTGCTCGGCGAGCCGACGGAGGGCAAGGTCGTCCTCGGCCACTTCGGCTCGCTGTGGCTGCGCATCTCGACCGCGGGAAACTTCATCCACACCGCCTTCAGCGAGGGCAAGCGCGACCTCAACTCGATCCTGCGCATGCACGAGGTGCTCGAGGCGGTGCGGGAGTGGATCCCCACGTGGGAGGACGACCCCGAGAACGGCTGGGGCGGCGCCAAGGCGATCGTGAACGTCGGAGCGATCCAGGGCGGGTTCGGCTGGCGCGTCTCGCGGACGCCGCACCGGACTGATCTGTTCCTCGACGTCCGCGTCCCGCCGTCGAAGCCCATGCCGGTGGCCCGGCGGCAGGTGCTGGAGTTCGTCCGCGTGCTGCGGGAGCGCTTCCCGGACTACGGCGTGGAGGGCGAGGTCTACGTGACCGCGCCGGGCGCCGAGATCGAGGAGGGGCATCCCCTCGTGGCGGCGATCGACGAGAGCCACGAGGAGCTGTGGGGCGAGCTGCCGGAACGCGATGTCCCGCGCTGGTTCTCGGACGCGTCGGTGCTGACCCGCTACGACGTGCCCACGGTGAACTACGGCACGTCGACGGGGCTGATGGACACCGAGTACGGCGAGAATCTCGACATCGAGGGCCTCGTGAAGACGGCGCATTGCTACGCGCTCGTGGCTGTAAAAGTCTGCGGTATCGCGCGGTGACGAACGCGTACGCCCTGCCCGAGAACCTGCCCGTGCCCGAGGACGACGGCGCCTGCGCAGGGCTCGTGGGGCGGGAGCTCCCCGCGCTCGTGCTCCCCTCCTCGCAGGGGCCGGTCGACCTGAGCGAGCTCGCCGCGGGCCTGCTCGTCCTCTACCTGTATCCGCGCGCGGGCCGACCGGGTCGACCCAGTGCGGCCGGCTGGGATGCGATCCCGGGCGCCCGCGGCTGCACTCCGCAGGCGTGCGGTTTCCGTGATCACGCGGCGGAGCTCGAGGCGCTCGGGGCACGCGTCGCGGGCCTCAGTGCCCAGACGCTCGACGATCAGGTCGAGTTCGCGGAGCGTAACCGGCTGCCGTTTCCCGTCCTCAGCGACCCTGGCCTCGAGCTCGCCCGGACCCTGTCGCTGCCGACGTTCGAGGTCGAGGGAGAGACGCTCTACAAGCGTGCGACACTGGTCGCCGAGCGCGGCACGGTCGTCCGCGTCTTCTACCCGGTCTTTCCCCCCGACCGCAACGCGGAGGAGGTCGTGCGGTGGCTCGAGAGGGAGCGCTGAGGGGGTGAAGCTCGTCACGTTCGACGAAGGCCGGGTGGGCCGGATCGACGGCGATCGCGTCGTCGAGCTCGACGTGCCGACGATGCGGGCGTACTTCGAGCGCGACGGGGCGGTGCGCGAGACGGGCGAGACCCTCGCGCTCGCCGACGTGGATCTGGAGGCGCCGATCGTGCCCAAGAAGTTCTTCCACACCGCGGGGAACTTCCGCGAGCACGAGGAGGAGTCCAAGCGCGTCGGCTGGTCGCACGCCATCGCGCCGTGGATCATGTTCTTTCAGAACGTCGACGCGATCGTCGGCCCCGACGAGCCGATCGTCTACCCGGAGCACCTCACCGAGGAGCTCGACTACGAGCTCGAGCTCGCCGTGATCATCCGCAAGGCGGGCAAGCACTTCGGCCCCGAGGAGGCGATGGACTACGTCGGCGGGTACGTGATCTTCAACGACATCACGGCCCGTGACATCCAGCGCCGCGAGATGAAGTCGGGGGTCTTCTCCTTCTGCAAGGCGATCGACACGTTCTGCCCGCTCGGCCCGTGGATCGTGACGCCGGACGAGGTGCCCGATCCGCACGATCTCGCGATGGAGCTGCGCGTGAACGGCGAGCGCCGCCAGGTCTCGCACTCGGGGAACATGTCCGTGACGATCCCGGAGATCATCAGCCACTACTCGGCGCTCGGCTACAGCCCGGGCGACGTCCTGTCGACGGGGACGGTCTCGGGCGTTGCGGGCTTCAGCGAGGACGCCGCGTCGCTCTACCTGCGGCCGGGGGACGTGATCGAGTGTGAGATCGAGCGGGTGGGCGTTCTGCGGAATCCCGTCGTCTCCTGGCAGGAGGCCCACGGAGAGCCCGCGCCGCCGCGCGTCCGCTGGTGAGGCCGTGAAGCCGTGAGCTGGCCGCGCGACGACGCGAAGCTCGAACGTGTCCGCCGGATGCTGGGCGACCACGAGCTCGACGCGCTCGTCGTCCGCGCGCCCGACAACGTCCTCTACCTCACCAACTACTGGGGCATGAAGGGCTACGACATCGTCGTCTTCCCGCGCGAGGGCGACCCGACTCTGATCGCGCTCGAGCCCTCGCGGGACGACGTGGAGCGAAGCGCCTGGACGAAGGACATCCGGTTCTTCCGCGGCTACGACGAGCGGGACCCGCGGCCGCCGACGCTGCGGGCGCTCGATCTCGCGCTCGAGGCTGCCCGTCCCTATGAGCGGATCGGGCTCGAGC
>Ga0136615_10001609_pt1 | contig 11012 bp, 9 predicted proteins | sample AntDrymUQ2882206_2_FD_106647 | JGI IMG/M metagenome (GOLD analysis project Ga0136615, IMG submission 106647) | Polar desert sand microbial communities from Dry Valleys, Antarctica - metaG UQ288 (22.06) | ecosystem: Environmental > Terrestrial > Soil > Desert | place: Antarctica: Dry Valley...
AGCTCGCTCCCGGAGATGCCCACCGGGAAGCCCAGGTAGTTCTCGATGAGGGCCGCTGTCGCGGCCTGTCCACCGGTGCCGACGGCGTCGACCACGATGGTCGCCAGACCCTCGGACGCGCCGTACACCGCGGCCGCGAGGCCGGCCGGACCGGCGCCCACCACGAGGAGGTCGCACGCGCCGACGCCCGAGATGGTTCCGCGCAGACCCATGATCTCGGCGACCCGCGTGCTGCTCGGGTTCCGGAGCACCCGGTCCTGCCAGATGACGACTGGCGTGGCCTCCGGCCCGATCCTGAGCTCGCGGAGCACCGCTTCCGCCTCAGGGTCCTTCTCGAGGTCGAGGAACCGGTGCGGCAGCCGGTTGCGGGCGGCGAACTCGCGAAGGCGGAGGGTGTCCGAGTCGAACGGCGAGCCCACGACCCGGAAGCCGAATCCGAGCCCGAGCGCGAGGGTCCGGCGGACCAGGTAGGCCCGCAGCACCAGATCGGCGATCTCGGGCTCGTCGGCAAGCAGGCGGCGCAGGTCGCCGAGCGGCACGGCGAGCACTGCACCGTCTGTGCGGGCGACAGAGCTGACCAGCTCGGGCTGGCGGGTGATCACACCGAGCTCGCCGAGGAAGCGCCCGGGCCCGACGACCCGGAGGAGCCGCTCCTGCGGCGTCCCGCGGGCGTCCAGGACGGCGACCGCGCCCTCGAGCACGACGAAGAACGCGGGGCTCGGCTCGCCCTGGACGGCCAGCACGTCGTCCTTCCGGAGTGGGCGACGTTCCCCGTACCGGCGGAACACGCCGATCTGCGCGGTGTCCAGACGCGGGAAGGCTCCCTGCGGGTCCGGCGTCTCCAGCGGCAGCCCGTCGGGTGACGGCGCCGGCTCCGCCGGACCGGTCGTGCTTTCCATTACGCCGCGCCGTGCTCCGTGGCCAGGTCCTCGATGCGGTGCGCGAGCTCGACGTCGAGCTGCGTGACCCCGCCCTCGGAGTGCGTCGAGCAGGCGAACGTCACGTTGCGCCAGCGGATGTCGATGTCCGGGTGGTGGTTCATCTCCTCGGCGTCACGGGCGACCGCGTCCACCAGCAGGATCGCCGCCGGGAAGTCCTCGGCCTCGTACGTGCGGCTGATAACGCTCGCGTCGCCGGTCCAGCCCGGCAGGTCCTCGAGCTGTTGGGCAACATCGTCGGCGTCCAGCACTCGGCTCATGCCCTGACGCTCGCCCCTGCCGACCCTCAGGTCAACCCTCGCCCGGCGACGACTCGGACTGGTAGTCCTTGCGGCGCTTGAAGAGGAAGGCGAGGGGGTCGTAGCGCCTGTCGACCACGCGCTCCTTCATCGGGATGATCGCGTTGTCGGTGATCTTGATGTGCTCGGGGCACACCTCGGTGCAGCACTTCGTGATGTTGCAGAACCCGAGGCCCTCCTCCTTCACGAGCTTGTCCCGACGGTCGACCGTGTCGTACGGGTGCATGTCGAGCTCGGCGTACCGGATGAAGAGCCGGGGTCCGGCGAACGCGGGCTTGTTGTCCTCGTGGTCGCGGATGACGTGGCAGATGTCCTGGCACATGAAGCACTCGATGCACTTGCGGAACTCCTGGCCGCGCTCGACGTCCACCTGCTGCATCCGGTAGTCACCCGGCTGCAGCCCCTCCGGCGGCGTGAAGGCATGGACCTCCTTCGCCTTCTCGTAGTTGAACGAGACGTCGGTGACCAGGTCACGGATCACCGGGAACGTCCGCATCGGCGTGACGGTGATCGTGTCGTCGCGCTCGAACGTGTCCATCCTGGTCATGCACATGAGCCGCGGCTTGCCGTTGATCTCCGCGCTGCAGGATCCGCACTTGCCAGCCTTGCAGTTCCACCGGACCGCGAGATCGCCGGCCTGGGTCGCCTGGACGCGGTGGATCACGTCGAGGACGACCTCGCCCTCGTTGACCTCCACCTCGAAGTCGACCAGATCACCGGCGGTCGCGTCGCCCCGCCAGATCCGGAACCGGCCCTGGTAGGACTTGTCCCCGTCCACCTCGGTCCCGGCGGTCGTGGCGGCGCGGTCGTCCGTCGTGGTCATGAGCGCGAACCCTCCTCGTCGAAGATCGACTTGAGCTCGTCCGGCATCACCGGCAGCGGCTGGCGGGTGATGCCGGCCGAGCCGTCCTCACCGAGTGAGATGATCAGGTTGATCGTGCCCCATTCCTTGTCGGTCGCCGGGAAGTCATCGCGCGTATGGCCACCGCGCGACTCGGTGCGCTCGAGCGCGGCCATCGCGATGCACTCCGACACGAGCAGCATGTTCGGGATGTCCAGCGCGAGGTGCCAGCCGGGGTTGTAGGGCCGGTCGCCCACGACGGTCAGCCTGGTCGCCCGGTCGCGGAGCTCGGCCACCTTGTCCAGCGCCGCCTGCATCTCCTCGGCGGTCCGGATGATCCCGACCAGGTCGTTCATCGACTCCTGCAGCTCGTGGTGGATCGCGTACGGGTTCTCCCCGCCGCCGATGAGGAACGGCGCGAGCGCCGCGGTCGTGGCCGCCTCGACCTGAGCCTGGTCGGCGGCCGGCACCCCGTCGCCGAGCGAGGACGCGTACGCGGCGGCTGCGTCGCCGGCCCGCCGGCCGAAGACCAGGAGGTCTGACAGCGAGTTGCCGCCGAGCCGGTTGGCACCATGCATGCCACCGGCCACCTCACCGGCCGCGTAGAGCCCCGAGACCCTCGACTCGGCGGTGTCCGCGTCGACCTCGACCCCGCCCATGACGTAGTGGCAGGTCGGTCCGACCTCCATCGGCTCGGCGGTGATGTCGACGCCCGCGAGCTCCTTGAACTGGTGGTACATCGACGGCAACCGCTTGGTGATGTACTCCGCGCTGCGGCGCGAGGCGATGTCGAGGAACACGCCACCGTGCGGCGAGCCCCGACCCGCCTTCACCTCGGAGTTGATCGCACGGGCCACCTCGTCGCGCGGGAGCAGCTCCGGCGGCCGCCGGTTGTTCTTCTTGTCCTCGTACCAGCGGTCGGCCTCCTCCTCGCTGTCGGCGGTCTCCGCCTTGAAGAACTCGGGGATGTAGCCGAACATGAAGCGCTCGCCGTCAGAGTTCTTGAGGATCCCACCGTCACCGCGGACGGACTCTGTGACGAGGATGCCGCGCACCGACGGCGGCCACACCATGCCGGTCGGGTGGAACTGCACGAACTCCATGTTGACGAGGCTGGCGCCGGCCGTCAGCGCGAGCGCGTGCCCGTCGCCGGAGTACTCCCAGGAGTTGCTGGTCACCTTGAACGACTTGCCGATCCCGCCGGTCGCAAGCACCACCGACGGGGCCCGGAAGCTGACGAACTTCCCGGTCTCCCGCCAGTAGCCGAAGGCTCCGGCCATCCGCTGCTGCCCGGTGGACTGGTCGCCGTCGGTCAAGAGTGCGGTGATCGTGCACTCCATGAAGACGTCGATCCCGAGCGCGACCGCGCGCTGCTGGAGCGTCCTGATCATCTCCAGGCCCGTACGGTCACCGACGTGGGCGAGCCGGGCGTAGCGGTGCCCGCCGAAGTCGCGCTGCGAGATCTTGCCGTCCTTCGTGCGGTCGAACAAGGCGCCCCAGGCCTCGAGCTCCCAGACCCGGTCCGGTGCCTCCTGTGCGTGCAGCTGCGCCATCCGCCAGTGGTTCAGGAGCTTGCCCCCCCGCATCGTGTCGCGAAAGTGGACCTTCCAGCCGTCCTCGGGCCACAGGTTGGCCATCGCCGCGGCGATGCCGCCCTCGGCCATGACCGTGTGCGCCTTGCCGAGCAACGACTTGCAGACGATCGCGGTGCGCGCGCCGGCGTCGTGGGCGGCGATCGCGGCACGCAGGCCCGCCCCCCCGGCACCGATGACGACGACGTCGTACTCGTGCGCCTCGACCGAGGTCTCGGTACCGGCGATCGACCGGTACTCCCCGTCCGTCGTCGGACCCGTCGTCATCGAAGTGCTCCCTCGCTCGCCACCGCTAGAAGAACCGGAGGTCGGTGATCGTGCCGCTGGCGAGCAGCCGGACGTAGAGATCGGACAGCGCCACCCACACGAGCGACACCCAGGCGATCTGCATGTGGTACGCGTTCATCTTCGAGACCTGCGTCCAGGCCCAGTAGCGCACCGGATGCTTCGAGAAGTTGTTGATGCGCCCGCCGACGGAGTTGCGGCAGGAGTGGCACGACACCGAGTACAGCCACAGCAGCGCCGCGTTCACGAGCAGCACGAGCGTGCCGAGACCCATCCCGATGCCGCCCTCGGGGTCGGTGAAGCCGAGGAACGCCTCGTAGGTGAGGAAGCCGTTCAGCACGAGGCCGAGGTAGAAGAAGTAGCGGTGGACGTTCTGCAGGACCAGCGGGAACCGCGTCTCACCGGTGTAGCTCTTGTGCGGCTCGGCGACCCCGCACGCCGGCGGGGACAGCCAGAACGCGCGGTAGTAGGCCTTCCGGTAGTAGTAGCAAGTCAGCCGGAAGCCGAGCGGGATCGGGAGGATCAAGAGCGCCGGGGAGAGCTTCCACCACTCGCCGATGAACGCGAGCTGGCCAGTGCCCTCGACGCAGATGTCGGCCAGGCACGGTGCGTAGAACGGGGAGATGTACGGCTCGGCGAAGTAGTTGTCGCCGACGAACGCCGCCCAGGTCGCGTACAGGATGAAGGCGAAGAGCACGGCGAACGTGATCAGCGGCGAGCGCCACCACTGGTCGTTGCGGAGGGTTCCCGCCTCGATCCGGGCCCGTCCTGGCGCGGTCCGTACGTCACTCACGAGAACCTCCTCAGGCGGCGGTGGGCGACTGCGCCTCGGCGTTCCTGAGTGTAGGGCGAGCGCTCTGCACCGCTCGCCGGGCGCAGTGGTGAGACGCATCACACCGACTGGCGTACTATCTGGTCTCGCGCGTGTGACGGGCGTGTCCCGGGCGCGCACCGGAGCCGTCACGAGTCGGTAACAGCCCTTGCCGTGCACTCCGGCATCCGCGAGGGTGCCTACGAATCACTCTCTTCAACCATGCCTTTGGAGGCTCTTTATGCGCGGACTCAAGCGCACACGCTGGGTGGCGGGCGCTGCTGTCGTCGCCCTCGCGGTCACCGCATGCGGTGGCGACGACCCGGTCGACACGCCCGACGAGGGCGGCGACCCCGGTACCGAGACAGAGGCCGGTGGCACCTTCTCGGTCTACATCGGTGAGCCGGAGTCACTGATCCCCGGCAACACGAACGAGACCGGCGGCGGCGAGGTGCTCGGCGCGCTGTTCTCGGCCCTCGTGGAGTACGACCCGGAGACCGCGCAGCCGAGCAACCTGGTCGCGGCGTCGATCGAGTCCGAGGACCAGCAGGAGTGGACGATCACCCTCAACGAGGGCTGGACGTTCCACAACGACGAGCCGGTGAACGCCCAGTCGTTCGTCGACGCTTGGAACTCCACGGCCTTCGGCCCGAACGCCTACGGCAACAACTACTTCATGGCCAACATCGAGGGCTACTGCGACCTGAACCCGGGTGCGGCCACGTCGGCCGGTACGGCGTGCGAGGGCGACCCCGCGGTGGACGTCCCGACCGTCGAGGAGATGAGCGGTCTGGAGGTCGTCGACGAGCAGACGTTCACGGTTTCCCTCGAGACGCCGTTCAGCCAGTTCCCGCTGACCCTCGGATACACCGCATTCTACCCGATGCCGGCAGCGGCGTTCGATGACATCGACGCCTTCAACGAGGCTCCGATCGGCAACGGCCCGTTCCAGATGGACGGCGACTGGGTGCACAACCAGTCGATCTCGATGACCCGGTTCGAGGAGTACGGCGGCGAGCCCGCCCTGGCCGACGGCGTCGAGTTCAGGATCTACTCTGACCCGGCCACCGGGTACAACGACCTGCTGGCTGGTGAGCTGGACGTCATGGACAGCCTGCCGCCGGAGCAGCTTGCCGCAGCGCAGGACGAGCTGGGCGACCGGTTCATTTCGCGGGAGAGCTCGAGCTTCACCTACCTCGGCTTCCCCCTGTTCGGTGACACCTACGCCGACCCGGACCTCCGCCGGGCCATCTCGATGGCCATCGACCGGCAACCGATCATCGACGCGATCTTCAACGGCGCCTTCACGCCGGCGACGTCGGTGGTCTCCCCGGTGGTCGCTGGCTCCCGGCAGGACGTGTGCGAGTACTGCGTCTTCGACCCGGAGGCGGCCGCGGAGCTGTGGGAGTCCTCGGGTGGGCTCGACACCATCGAGCTCACGTACAACGCCGACGGCTCCCACGCAGCGTGGATCGAGGCGGTCGGCAACCAGCTCCAGCAGAACCTTGGCGTGACGCCGACGTTCACCCCGGTGCCGCTCTTCGCCGACTACCTCGGCCAGCTCGACGCCGAGACGGTGACCGGGCTGTTCCGGCTCGGCTGGGTCATGGACTACCCGAGCCCGCAGAACTACCTGGAGCCGCTGCACGCCTCTGGTGGCTCGTCGAACAACACCGGGTACTCAAACCCCGAGGTCGACGAGCTGATCACCCAGGGCAACCAGGCGGCGTCGGTGGAGGAGGGCATCACCTTCTACAACCAGGCTGAGGACATCATCCTCGACGAGATGCCGATCATCCCGATGTGGTTCGGCCTGACCCAGGGTGGCCACTCCGAGAACGTGGACAACGTCGTGATCGACGCGTTCACGCAGATCGGGCTCAGCTCGATCTCGGTGGTCAACCCGTAACACAGGGCTGCCCGTGGCTCGGGACTCTGCGAGCCTCGACCCACTAGCGGTGCAGGGACAGCCGGCGCGATACTTGCGCTGGCTGTCCCTGCATCTGCAAGCGCTCGTCCGGATCGGTGAGGAGAGCAATGGGTCGCTACGTGGCACGTCGGATGCTGCAGATCATTCCGGTCTTCTTTGGCACGACGTTCCTGATCTTCGCGATGGTCTTCGCCCTCCCCGGCGATCCCATCCGTGCGCTGGCCGGTGACAAGCCGCAGCCGCCCGCGGTGACGATCGCGCTCCGCGACCGCTACAACCTCGACGACCCGTTGCTGGTGCAGTACGGCAAGTACATCTGGAACCTCTTCCAGTTCGACCTCGGGACGAGCTTCCGCGGGCGCGAGGTCTCGGACATCATGGCCGAGACCTGGCCGGTGACGGTGAAGCTCGCGCTGACCGCGTTCGTGATCGAGATCGTCATCGGCCTCCTGGCCGGTGTGCTCGCGGGGCTGAGGCGCGGCAGCTTCCTCGACAACCTCGTGCTCATCTCGACGACGCTCGTCGTGTCGGTCCCGGTCTTCGTGCTCGGCTTCACCGCGCAGATCCTGCTCGGCGTCCAGTGGCGGATCTTCCCCGTCGCCGGGCTGAGCGACGGCTGGCCGCGGAGCTACATCCTTCCAGCGGTCGTGCTGGCATCCATCTCGCTCGCCTATCTCGCTCGGCTGACCAGGACCAGCCTGACCGAGAACCTGCGGTCGGACTACGTGCGAACCGCCGTCGCCAAGGGCCTCCCGCGTTGGCGCGTGGTGGGTGTACACACGTTGCGCAACTCGCTGATCCCCGTGGTCACGCTGCTCGGCGTCGACCTGGGCTCGCTGATGGGAGGTGCCATCATCACCGAGGGCATCTTCAACATCCCCGGCGTCGGCCGGCAGGTGTTCAACTCGGTGCGCACGCAGGAGGGCTTCGTGGTGGTCGGGATCTCGACGGTCCTGGTGCTGGTCTACCTCTTCGCCAACCTGATCGTCGACCTCTTGTACGGCGTGCTCGACCCGAGGATCCGCTATGAGTGACCGCGACATCGGGGACCCCGACTCCGCGACGCCCGGCGCGACCTCGACGGCGACCGCCCAGGTCGGTGGGTTCGGCGGCCGGCAGGCCAGCCTCACCGCCGACGCCTGGCGCGAGCTGCGGCGCAACCCGCTGTTCATCTTCGCCAGCGCGGTCATCGTGCTCATGCTGGCCATCGCGATCTTCCCGGGGCTGTTCAGCGGGGTCGACGCGACCAACAAGCGGGAGTTTCCGTGCCTGCTGTCGAACACCGTGGGGACACCCACCGCCGACCACTGGTTCGGGTTCGACCTGCAGGGTTGTGACTACTACTCGCGGGTGATCTACGGCGCCCGGCCGTCGATCACCATCGGCGTGGTGGTCGTCGGGCTGTCGGTGCTCATCGCGCTCCTGTTCGGCACCCTCTCGGGCTTCTACGGCGGCTTCCTCGACACGCTGCTCTCGCGGGTGACCGACGTCTTCTTCGGCATCCCGTTCATCCTCGGTGCGATCGTCTTCCTGTCGGCCATCCAGGGCGTCGAGGTCCTCGGACTCATCACGCTCGAGCGCGGGGTCACGACGGTGATCATCGCGCTCACCATCTTCGGCTGGACCACGCTCACGCGGTTGATGCGCTCGTCGGTGCTCTCGGCCCGGGACATGGACTACGTGCAAGCCGCCCGTGCGCTCGGAGCGAGCAACCGGCGACTCATGATCCGGCACATCCTGCCGAACGCGATCACACCTGTCGTCGTGTACGGCACGGTCTCGGTCGGGCTGATCATCGCAGCTGAGGCGGCGTTGTCGTTCCTCGGCGTCGGGTTGCAGACGCCGGCGATCTCGTGGGGGCTGATGATCTCCGAGTCCCAGAACCGCATCCAGAGCGCACCTCATCTCTTGCTCTTCCCCGGCCTGTTCCTGAGCGTCACCGTGCTGGCCTTCCTCATGCTCGGTGACGCCGTTCGTGACGCCTTCGACCCGAAACTGCGGTGACCATGGCTATCGACATCTCCGATCGGCCGCTCCCCGCCGACCGCGAGGACTCTTCCCGTCTGCTGCTCGAGGTCGACAACCTGCATGTCGAGTTCCGCACCCGCGACGCGGTGGTGAAGGCCGTCAACGGCCTGACCTACTCGCTGAGCTCGGGCGAGACGCTGGCGATCCTCGGCGAGTCCGGCTCCGGGAAGAGCGTGTCCGCGCAGGCGGTCATGGGCATCCTCGACTCCCCCCCCGGTTTCGTCACCAACGGCACGATCCGCTACCGCGGCGAGAACATGCTCACGATGCCGGAGGACCAGAGGCGGAAGATCCGCGGACGCCGAATCGCGATGATCTTCCAGGACGCGCTGTCCTCGCTCAACCCGGTCTTCACCGTCGGCGACCAGATCGGCGAGATGTTCCGCGTCCACCTCGGCATGAGCAAGAAGGACTCGCGGGTCAAGGCGGCCGAGCTGCTCGACCGGGTCCGGATCCCGTCGGCGAAGGACCGCGTGAAGGACTACCCGCACCAGTTCTCCGGCGGCATGCGCCAGCGCGTGATGATCGCCATGGCGCTCTCGCTGGACCCGGAGATCGTGATCGCCGACGAGCCGACCACTGCCCTCGACGTGACCGTGCAGGCGCAGATCATGAAGCTCCTGTCCGACCTCCAGCAGGAGATGTCGATGGGGCTCATCCTCATCACGCACGACCTCGGGGTGGTCGCCGACGTCGCCGACCGGATCGAGGTCATGTACGCGGGCCGGGTGGTCGAGGAGGCCGACGTCGGCGACATCTACGCCCGCCCGGCTCACCCGTACACCGAGGCTCTGCTCAAGAGCATCCCGCGCGTGGACATGAAGGGACAGGCACTGTCGACCATCCCCGGCACGCCGCCGAACCTCGCTCGGATCCCGGCAGGTTGTGCGTTCCACCCCCGGTGCCACCGGGCGCAGGCCATCTGCGCCACGGACGAGCCGGAGTTCGCGCAGGTCGCCCTCGGGCGACGAAGCCGTTGTCACTTCTGGCCGGAGGTCCTCGATGACCAGCGATGAGGTGATCCTCGAGGTCAAGGACCTGGTCAAGCACTTCCCGATCACGCAGGGCATCGTGTTCAAGCGGAAGATCGGCGATGTCCGGGCCGTCGACGGCGTCAACCTGCAGCTCCACCGCGGTGAGACCCTCGGCCTGGTGGGCGAGTCCGGGTGTGGGAAGTCGACCCTGGCGAAGCTCCTCATGGTGCTCGAGCGACCGACCTCGGGCGTCGCCGAGTACAAGGGCGACGACATGTACAGCCTCAGCGGCAAGGCGCTGCGGCGACTCCGGCGGCAGATCCAGATCGTGCTGCAGGACCCGTACACCTCGCTGAACCCGCGGATGACTGTCGGCGACATCGTCGGGGAGCCCTTCGAGATCCACCCGGACGTGGCGCCCAAGGGTGATCGCCGCAAGCGGGTCCAGGAGCTGCTCGAGGTGGTCGGGCTCAACCCGGAGTTCATCAACCGGTTCCCGCACCAGTTCTCCGGCGGGCAGCGTCAGCGCATCGGCATCGCCCGTGGGCTCGCCCTGCGGCCGGAGATCATCATCTGCGACGAGCCGGTGTCCGCGCTGGACGTGTCGGTCCAGGGCCAGGTGATGAACCTGCTCGAGGACCTGCAGAACGAGTTCGACCTGTCCTACCTCTTCATCGCGCACGACCTGTCCGTCGTGCGGCACATCTCCGACCGGGTCGCGGTCATGTACCTCGGCAAGATCGTCGAGATCGGGACCGAGGACGAGATCTACGAGACCCCGACCCACCCCTACACGCAAGCGCTGCTCTCGGCCGTCCCGGTCCCGGACCCGACCCTGCGCGGGCTGCGGAACCAGATCATCTTGCAGGGTGACGTGCCGAGCCCGGTGAACCCGCCGTCCGGCTGCCGATTCCGTACGCGGTGCTGGAAGGCCGAAGACCTCTGCGCGCAGGAGGAACCCCTGCTCGTCGTCCGCGAGACCAGCGCCGGCCACCCGAGCGCCTGCCACTTCGCGCAGCAGCGCGACGTGGTGCACGCCCAGGCCGAGGCCGACGTCGAACTCATCGAGGTCGAAGGCTCCGGCGAGGCAAGCGTCGACTCGGCAGCACACACCGACGACGCGTCCACCGCGGCCGTGCCCTAGACGCCCAGCTCGCGCTTGAGGAAGCCCACCTGCAGCAGAAGCAGGTTCTCCGCGACCTCCTCCTGCGGCGTCATGTGGGTGACGCCTGACAGCGGGAGCACGGTGTGCGGCCGCCCGGCGGCGAGCAGCGCACCCGAGAGCCGGAGCGAGTTCGCGGCCACCACGTTGTC
>Ga0136615_10001611_pt1 | contig 11006 bp, 13 predicted proteins | sample AntDrymUQ2882206_2_FD_106647 | JGI IMG/M metagenome (GOLD analysis project Ga0136615, IMG submission 106647) | Polar desert sand microbial communities from Dry Valleys, Antarctica - metaG UQ288 (22.06) | ecosystem: Environmental > Terrestrial > Soil > Desert | place: Antarctica: Dry Valley...
GTGGTGCTCGAGGCGGCGACCAACTCCGGATCCGATCGGATCCCGGCGGTCGAGCCCGCCACGCCGGTCGAGCCCGCCACGCCGGTCGAGCCCGCCACGCCGGTCGAGCCCGCCACGCCGGTCGAGCCCGCCAGTCCGGTTGCGACTGCGACGCCGCCGAGGGTGTCCGGATGATCGCTGTCGAAATCAGGAAGATGCTGCGTCGGCCGCGGACCTGGGTGACGATCCTGATGCTCAACGCGCTGCCGACGCTGATCGCGGTGCTCTTGGCGCTCACCGACATCGGCCCTCGTCCGGGGGAGGGACCGGTGTTCCTGTCTTCGGTGCTGTCCAACGGCACGCTGTTCCCGCTCGCTGCGCTGGCGGTGATCCTGCCGCTGTTCCTGCCGGTGGCGGTGGCGGTGATCGCCGGGGACTCGATCGCTGGCGAGGCCCAGTCGGGAACTCTGCGCTATCTGCTGGTCCGTCCGGTCGGCCGTACCAGACTGCTGGTCGCCAAACTCGCCTCGATCTTCGTCTTCGTCCTGGTAGCCGTCGTGATCGTCGCGGGGATCGCCTATGTGGTGGGAGTCAACCTGTTCGGCACCGCCAGCGTCGCGGCGAGTGTCTCCGGAACCACGCTGACCAACGACCAGATCGCGGTCCGTACGGCGTTGGCCATCGGCTACATCACCCTGTCGATGCTCGGTGTCGCCGCGGTGGCGCTGTTCCTGTCCACGCTGACCGACTGACCACTGGCCGCCACGCTCGGCGCTCTGGCTTTTCTGATCGCCTCGTCTTTGCTGTTCACCCTCGACGCTGCCGACGCGCTCGCGCCGTACCTGCCGACCAGGTACTGGCTGTCCTTTGCGGACCTGTTTAGAGACCCGATCCAGTGGCGCGACATCACCCGAGGCATTGCGCTGCAAGGGGTCTACGTCGGGGTTCTGCTGTCGGCGGCGTGGGCCAACTTCACCACCAAGGACATCACCAGCTGACCCATGGTCTAGCGCAGCCGCGCACAGTCCTGGGTGGACAGTGCGACGGGTGGCGTCGCGCGCAGTTGCTCAGCGACTATGCCGGCCACGAGAGGGTCGGTGACCAGGCCGGAGTGGGTGACCCGTGAATCCACGCAGACGCTCTGCACGACGATGCCCAGCGCACCCTCCAGTTGTGCGGAATCAGGTGGCGTGACGGTCTCGTCCAGGGTCGTCCAGATCGAGACGAACGCTGGTCCGTCGGGTGTCTCGTCGCCGGCATTGAGCTCACGCAGGAGGTCGCTGTCCGGTGCGAGTTGTTGGCAGGCCAGGGGGCAGGCCCCGGGAGCGACATCCTCGGCCAACCCGGCCAGCGTGGTTCCGTGGTGGGGTGCGCCGAGCGTGACCACCCGCCGGGCCATTCCGTCCCCGCCCAACTCGGTGACCCAGAGCCGCGCGACCAGGCCACCGGCCGAGTAGCCGACGATGTCGACCGATGCGGCCCCGGTCCGCCCGATGACCGCGCTCACCGCCTCGTCCAGAGCTAGCGCCTGCACACGTAGGTCGCCCGTACCGTCGCCGGGCAGCGGAAGGACCGTGACGTCGCGCCCGTCACCTCGCAGCGCTTCGGCCAAGACGTTCAGCCCCCTGGTCGAGCCGCCGAAGCCAGGAACCAGCAGGACCGGCCCCGGTTCGTCCTGGGGAACGGGCGTCGCCGACGACGTCGAGCCTCGCACGGCCAGGAAGACCGCAACCAGCGTGGCCGCGAGCACGATGGCGATGACCCCGAGCAGCAACCGGCGTCGCTGCGGTGCCAGCCCGGCAAACATCACGCCATTGTCTGCTGATACCCGTGAAAGCAGCGTCAGTCTCGGGTGTCGCTGTCGCGGGCATAGACGAAATGCAGCAGGGCGGCGACCTGGCGGTAGGGGTCGCGACGTCCCGCTTCTCGCTCGGCGGCCAGGAGCAGGGCGAGTTCATCCGGCGGTGGTAGTTCGTCGTCCTCGCGGTGGTCGGTGAGGACGCGCACGCCGTACCAGCCGAAGGGCTGCCAGCCGTCCCCGTGCAGAATCTGGTCGAAGTCCTCGGCGGTATGTGCACGGGCGGCCAAGCCGAGTCGGTTGGTGTAGTCGCCGCTGCCGAAGGAACCCACTGCGTCGGCCCACTGCCCCCGCAGACCTGGGCGCATCGCCGGGGCCAGGCCGTTGCGGACCAGCAGCGACAGGGTCGCTCGGGGAGCAGCGACGGTGGACATAGCGCTCAGCAGAGTGCGCACGTCGTCGAAGTAGGGCAGCACTCCATGGCAGAGGATGAGATCGAAGGGCCCGGGAGCTAGTTCGGCGACAGCTTCTCCCGGGCCTTGCACGAACCGGACCCTCGACCGTAGGTCCGCGGACTCCGCACTCAGTTCTGACTCGAACAAGGTCAGCAGATCGGCAGAGATGTCCAGTCCGGTGACCTCGTGCCCGGCGCGGGCCAGCAGTAGCGCTTGAGTTCCCTGCCCGCAGCCGATGTCGAGCACCCTGGCTACGCGCGGTCCCCGTACGGCGAGCAGTTCGGCTAACTGAGCCGCCAACACATGTTGCCGTACAACATCTCTGAGCCTCCCCAGGACGCCGATCCACGCGTCGACTCCTTCGAGGAACCTCGTGTTGGCCCCGGGGTGGTCGGCCACGCGGGCGACGGCTCGGCTACTCGTCGTCGAGCCGGAAACCCACCTTGAGCCCGACCTGGAAGTGCTCGATCGCACCGTCGACGAGATGTCCGCGGATCTCGGTGACCTCGAACCAGTCGAGGTTGTGCAGGGTCCTGCTGGCCCGGGACACCCCGTTACGGATCGCCGGTTCTACGCCCTCGGTGCTGGTCCCGACGATCTCGGTGACCCGGTAGACGTGGTCTGCCATGACTGCCTCCTGTCGAGGGTTGCTCGGACCGCGAGGTGTGCGGTCCCTCACGGGCAACGTAGTACCAGCGAACGAGTATTGCGGTGCCTGTACTGACCTGACCCGGCATGATCGGCATCATGCGGAAGCGGACCGGATTTGTCGCCGCACTCCTCGCCGTACTCACGATCTTGTCTGGGTGCGCGTCGGTTGCCGACTCCGGTCCTGCTGACCGTAGCTCCGACGGGGCCCGAGATTCCGCGGAGCCGACGGCGCCGGTGGCGACCCCGGCCGTACCGGGGATGCGCGGGCAGGCCGTACGACTGCGCACCGACGCCGCAGTGGGCGGCCAGTTCCAGACGCGGATCACCAACACCAGTTCCGAGGCTTTCATGGTGCTGGGAGTCAGCCTCGACTCGCCCGGCTTCGAGCGGCTGCCCTTCGCCGGCCGTGCGGCAACGTTCAACCCCGGGGCGACGATCGACCTCCCGACGCAGTACGGGGCCGCGTTCTGCGCCGAGGACATCCAGGTGGATCCGGCGTTCACCGCCATGCAGGTACAGCGGCCGGACGGAACTACAGAAGAGTTACGGGTTCCGCTCGAGGCTCCCGACGACATCGTGGATCGGATCCATCAACAGGAGTGCCATGCGGTCGCACTAGCCGCCGCAGTAGAGGTCGATCTCGGCGAGTTCAACAGCGCGGAATTCGACGGAGAGCCGGTGCTGCGGGCGACGGTCACCCTGACCCGCGGGACGAATAGCGAGGCGATCGCGCTGGTCGGGCTGACTGGCAGTGTGGTCTTCGACCTGCTCTTCGCCGATGACAGCGAGCCGCCTCCGTCGATGCCCAGCGACGAGGACGAACTCGCCGTCCCGGTCATTGTGGGCATGACCGGTCGCGGCTGCGATGCGCATGTGCTCGGCGAGACCAAACAGCCGTTCCTGTTCCCCTTCTATCTCACCTTCGACGGCGGGGAGGTCCAGTACGGCGTCTTGGACGTTTCTCCCGAGCAGCGCGACGCCTTGTGGAGCTTCGTCCAAGTTGCCTGCGCCTGAGGGTTACCAGCCGAACGGGAGCCCGGTGTAGTTCTCGGCCAGACTCTGCGCGGCTGCCCGCGACGTACTGAGGTAGCGCAGCTGGGCGAGTTGCAGTTCCCGGGCGAACGGGTCGCTGCCTTCGGTGTGCAGCATGGAGGTCATCCACCAGGAAAAGTGTGTACACCGCCAGACCCGGCGCAACGCCGTCTCCTGGTACGCGTCGAGCGGGGACACACCCCTGAAACCGTACGAGGCGATGATCGCGTCGGCGAGCAGCTTGGCGTCGGCGACCGCGAGGTTCAAGCCCTTGGCGCCGGTCGGCGGCACGATGTGTGCCGCGTCTCCGGCCAGGAACAGCCTCCCGTACCTCATGGGTGCGCTGACAAAACTGCGCATCGGGGTGATGCTCTTGTCGAGGACTGGACCGGTCGTCAGTTCCCAGCCCTCGTGTGCCAGCCGGGTGGTCAGTTCGGTCCAGATCCGGTCGTCGGACCAGTCCTGCAGCGTCTCGTCGAGACTGACCTGGAAATAGAGCCGGCTGATCGACGGGGACCGCATGCTGTGCATCGCAAAACCGTTGGGATGCCAGGCGTAGATGAGTTCGTCGGTGGACGGCGGCGCCTGCGCCAGGATGCCGAGCCAGCCGTATGGGTAGTCGCGCTCCCAGCTCCGGCTCGCCGCTGCCGGGATGGCCGAGCGAGAGATGCCGTGGAACCCGTCGCAGCCGGCGATCAGGTCGCACTGGATCCGCTGCGCGTTGCCGTCGACATCAAGAAAAGTGACGGCGGGGCGGTCGGTGTCGATGTCGTGTACGGCGCTGTCGGACACCTCGAAGTACATCGGCTGCCCGGCTCCGAGCCGCGCGGCGACCAGGTCCTTCACGACCTCGGTCTGCCCGTAGATCCACACCGAGCGACCACACAGCTCGAGAAAGTCGAGGTGCTGTCGGGTGCCAGGCCACTGCAGATAGATGCCGTCGTGTCGCAGCCCCTCCCGATCCAAGCGGACGCCGACGCCGTTCTGACGCAGCAACTCAACGGTGCCCTGTTCGAGGACCCCCGCCCGTAATCGCGCTTCGATGTAATCGCGGGAGCGGTTCTCGACGATCACGGACTCGATGCCCGCGTTGTACAGCAGGTGGGCGAGAACGAGCCCGGCTGGTCCGGCACCGATGATCGCCACCTGAGTACGCATGCCTGAGACCTTCCCCGGCCGGAAGTCATTTTCCAACCGTTCGTACGAGCTACGGCGATCGCCACCTCCCAGGCGCCAGAAGCCCGGAGCGGCCGGCTCTGGGAGGCCCGGTCAGCACAGCGCGCGGGTCGCCCGGCTGCTGGACGCGAGGCACACACAATCCCGGCGCGATTCACCGGGCGATCGGACCGGAACGTTCTGAAGACTTCGCCGAGTGGAATGCTCTGGACTGGATGGCATCGACGATGACTCCACCGATGGTCCGGTACTGGGCTGACATGTCGGCGAGGTGACGTGCTGGTCCTCGAGGGTAGGACCGGTAGCCCGTCGTAGAGCAGTTGCCGGCGACTCCATAGCCTTGCCTACGACCACAACCCGGCGGTTACTCCGAAGGAGTTCCATGCGCATGTCCCTCTCCTCGGGCGGGGCGGCGCCAACGCAGTTCCGACCGGATCCGGAGGGGACGCATCCGCCGCTGCTCAGCCCGGACTATGCCTCCACCCGACTGCGGGCCCCGCTCAAAGCTCCGGTGGACCTGCCGCAGCGGCTGACCGAGCTGACCGGCCCGGTCCTGGGTGAGGGGCTGGTGCGTCCAGGCGATGCCGATCTCACCCGTGGGTACGCCGAAGAGCCGGTGGGACAACGGATCATCGTCTCGGGGCGACTGCTCGACGGCGACGGACGGCCGATCCCGCGCAGTCTGGTGGAGATCTGGCAGGCCAACGCAGCGGGGCGTTATCGCCACGATCGGGACAACTGGCCGGCACCTCTGGACCCGAACTTCGACGGGATGGGCCGCACCCTCACAGATGAGCAAGGCCGCTACAGCTTCACGACGGTCAAGCCCGGCGCGTACCCCTGGAGGAACCATCACAATGCCTGGCGCCCAGCGCATATCCACTTCTCGCTCTTCGGGCGGTCCTTCACCCAGCGGCTGGTCACCCAGATGTACTTTCCCGCCGATCCGCTGTTCGGTCAGGACCCGATCTTCAATTCCGTACCCGAGGCTGCCCGAGATCGGATGATCGCGGACTTCTCCCTCGCGGACACCCAGCCGGATTGGGCGCTAGCGTTCAGCTTCGACATCGTGCTGCGCGGCAGCGACGCGACGCCGTTCCAGGAGGGGGGTTCGTGAAGGCGGAAATGCTCAGTACGCCGTCGCAGACCGTCGGACCGTTTCTCTCGATCGGGCTGACCTGGGAGCAGGGTGAGTTCGTCGTACCCGACGGCACGTCAGGCTCGTTCTGGGTCCGCGGGCGACTTCTCGACGGGGCCGGCGAACCCGTACCGGATGGTGTGATCGAGACCTGGCAGGCCGATCCGTACGGAAAATTCAGTCATGCGCTGTTGCCGCTGGAATCCGCGGTCGAGGGCTTCGGTGGTTTCGGGCGCAGCATGACCGGGCCCGACGGACGGTACGGCGTGCACACGGTGAAGCCCGGCCCGGTCGGCGACGGACAAGGCGGATTCCAGGCACCGCATCTTGACGTGTCGGTGTTCGCCCGTGGGCTGTTGCACCGCGTCGTCCTACGTATCTACTTCGCTGACGAGGACGAGGCGAACGCCGACGATCCGGTGCTGTCCGCCTTGCCCGATGAGGGCGCACGAGCGACGCTCATCGCCCAGCCCGACGGTGCCGGCGCCTACACGCTCGACATTCGGCTACAGGGTGACGGCGAAACCGCCTTCTTCACGGTCTGAACTAATGAGCCGAGAGGGCGGGAGCATCGCAGCGAGGAACGAGCGAGGAGCAGACCGACCGGTGAGCGCAGCGAGCGAGGCGGATAAGCCGAGCGACGGCCTGTTCACCCAGACCCACGAGCGGGGTCCGGTCCGCGACGAAGTGAGCAGCCGGGCATGGTTGGTCGCCATGCTCGACGCCGAGGCTGCGCTGGCTGGCGCCTGTGCCGATGCCGGTGTCGTCCCGGCCGCCGCGGCGGAGACGATTGCCCTGGTCTGCGCCGACGCCGGCCGGTTCGACGAGAAACAGCTCGGCGTTCTGGCAGCCGAGACCGGCAACCCGGTTGTCGGCCTGGTCGCCGCCATCCGGGCAGCCGTCCCCGACGATGTTGCCGCCTACGTCCACTGTGGAGCGACGAGCCAGGACATCGTGGACACTGCCGCGATGCTGATTGCTCGTCGCGCGATCGCGGCTGTGTCGGCCGATCTGGACGGTTGCGCCGAGTCGGCGGCAGCATTGACCGAGCAGCATCGCGACACACCGATGGTCGCCCGGACACTCCTGCAGCAGGCGGTGCCGACCACCTTCGGGCTCAAGACGGCCCTGTGGCTGCACGGGCTGACCAAGGCTGGCCTGAACCTGCGCCGCATCCAGCAGGAACTGCCGGCCCAACTGGGCGGCGCGGCCGGCACCTTGGCGGGATACCCGGCCCCGGGCAGTGGCTTGCACACCGCCCACGCGTACGCCGCCCGCCTCGGACTGGTCAACCCGCAGTTACCTTGGCACACGCTGCGCTACCCGATCGGCGACCTGGCCGGCGCCCTCGCGACGACTGCGGGAATCCTCGGCAAGATCGCCCTGGACCTGGTCCTGCTCGGCCAAAACGAGGTCGGTGAGATCACCCTGTCCGACGACGGGCGCGGCGGCAGTTCGACCATCGCGCACAAGCGAAACCCGGTGGCGGCCATCGCTGCACGGTCAGCGGCCAAGCGTGCGCCCGGGCTGACCGCCACCCTGTTCGCGAGCATGGAGCAGGAGCATGAACGGGCCGCCGGGGCCTGGCACGCGGAATGGCCGACACTGAGCGAGCTGCTGATCTGCGTAGGCTCAGCCGCCGCCTGGCTACGCGATGCATTGGACTCCTTCGACGTGGACGAGGATCGGATGGCCGCGAACCTGACGGCGCTCGACTCGGCGGCCACGGCCGGTAGTGCCGTTGCCCTGGTGGATCGGGCGCTAGCTGAGTACCGGACGACGACTGACAAGAGCGAGTGATCAACGACTGCATGAGGGGACTGCTCTGATGGGCGCGATTGCCCTGCACCACGAGATCACCGGAGAGCCCGAGGCGCCGCCGGTACTGCTGTTGAACTCTCTCGGCAGCACGCTGGCGATGTGGGAACGACAGGTCCCTGCGCTGGCCGAGCGCTTCCTGGTGATCAGGTGCGACACCCGCGGGCACGGTGAATCCCCGGTTCCGCCAGGGCCGTACCTCATCGACGACTTCGTCGACGACGCCGTCGCCCTCCTGGACAACCTCGGGATAGAGCGAGCACACGTTGCCGGCCTGTCATTGGGCGGGATGGTCGCGATCCGGCTGGCCGCCGTCAATCCAGAGCGGGTCGACCGCCTCGCCCTGCTGTGCACCTCGGCGCAGCTCGGACCGCCGCAGACCTGGACCGAACGCGCGGCGACCGTACGCGCCAAGGGAACCGGTGCCGTGGCAGAGACCGTCGTGGCCCGCTGGCTGACCGAAGACCGGCGCGCGGCCGATCCACTCACCACGGACTACCTGCGCGACATGGTCGCGGCCACACCGGCCGACGGATACGCGGCCTGCTGCGACACGATCCGTGACCTGGACCTCCGCGACGCCCTGCCCTCGATCACGGCGCCCACATTGGTCGTCGCCGGCACCGACGACCCCTCCACCCCACCGGTGCACCTCCAGACCATCGCCGCTGGCATATCGGGTGCCCGCCTGATCGAACTCGCCGACTGTGCGCACATGGCGACGATCGACCAAGCCGAGGCGGTCACCGCCGCACTCGTCGAGCACTTTTCGGCAGGGGAACAGCGTGGATGAGGAACGGCGTCGCGCCTTAGGTTTTGAGGTGCGCGGTCAGGTCCTCGGCGAGGAGTACGTGGATGCGGCCATTGCCCGTACCAGCGCTCTGACTGCGGACTTCCAGGACTACCTCACCCGTACGGCCTGGGCCGAGATCTGGTCGCGTCCCGGCCTGGATCGCAAGTCCCGCAGCCTGGTGACCATCTCGGTGCTCACCGCACTCGGCCATGACCACGAGCTGGCCCTGCACATCCGGGCGGCCGTACAGAACAACGGCCTCACCCCTGAGCAGGTCGCCGAAGTGATCCTGCACGCTTCGGTGTACGCCGGAGTGCCCGCCGCGAACCGGGCGATGGCCGTGGCACAGCACGAACTGGCCGACCTCGGTTACGCCTCCGCGCAACCCGGATCTGGGAGCCCGAGCTAGCCGATGCGCGCCGTGCACTTTCGGCGTCCAGCGCGGCGCCGGGCGGTGCGGTTTGACACGATCAAGATCAACGGCGTGACCTCGCATCCACCAGACCACAACCGGCCCTTCCAACCGCCGCAGAGCCCACCAGGGCAGGCGCCGTACACGCCGTCCCAAGCGTTCCAACCGCCACCGGGTCAGCCGGGCCAGCCTCCGTATCCCGGCCAGCCTCTGCAAGGACCGCCTCAGCCGTACGGCCAGCCGGCCCAACCGGTCCAGCCCTACGGCCAGCCGGCCGAGCTACCAGCCCAACCGCAAGGGCCGCCGGCGAACGCCACGGCTGGCCGATCTGCCTTGTGGCCGGTTGCCCTCGTGGTCCTCTCGCTGGTCGTGGTGGCGGCGTCGTACTGGATGGGCACCTACCTGGGGGTCTATGGCAACCGGGGGATCAGCTTCTACCTGCTGATCGCGCTCGTGGCCGTGACGGTCGCAGCGCTGGTCGCGGTCTGGTCGGAGACCGCCTTCGAGGTCCGTACCTGGGGGAGCGACCTGTTCGGCAAGACCGCCCTGGGCTGGCGGCGAATCGACCTCGCCAACCTCACGTCGGCGGCCATCGCGGCTGGGCGCGGCAGCAAGTACATCGTTCTGGGCGACAGCCAGGGCCGAATCATGTTCTCCGACAAGAAACTAGGGCCAGTGATCGACAGTGTGCGTCGCGGCCTGTTCGAAGCCGCCCAGAAAGGTCGCTTCGCCGTACCGACCGATCTCGCGAAGCTTCTCGGGCTCCCCGTACAGCAGGGTGCACGCCGGCTCGGAAAGAGCGGCAATCTGACCCGGGTGTTCACCGTGCTCGGGCTCATCGCGATCGGGCTGATACTCGGCGTTGTCCTCGTCAGTTAGCGTGCTTGCTTGTGTCCGAGGGTCGTCGTGGTGTGCTCTTCGGCGTCGCGGCCTACACCCTCTGGGGCCTGTTCCCGCTGTATTGGCCGTTGCTCAAGCCGGCCAGCCCGCAGGAGATCCTGGCCCATCGCTTCCTCTGGTCCCTGGTCTTCGTCGGCGTCCTGATCGCTATCGGGCACAACTGGGCGAAGGTTCGTGCGGTCTTTCGCAGCCGCCGTACGACACTCATCCTTTCCGCTGCGGCGGTTCTCATCGCGATGAACTGGTTCACCTACATCTACGGGGTCAACAACGGATTCGTGGTGGAGACCTCGCTGGGCTACTTCATCAACCCGCTGGTCAGCGTCGTTCTGGGCGTGGCCTTCTTCCGGGAGCGACTGCGTCGTGCGCAATGGGTGGCGGTGGCACTGGCCACGATTGCGGTAGTCGTGCTCACCGTCGACTACGGCCGACTGCCCTACCTCGCCCTGGTTCTTGCCTTCTCCTTCGGCTTCTACGGGCTGCTGAAGAAGTTGGCGCCGGTCGGCTCGGCGGTCGGCCTGACCGTCGAGAGCGGGGTTCTTGTGCTGCCGGCGATCGCCCTCCTTGCCGTGCTGGCCGCCCGTGGTGAACTGGCCTTCGGACAGGTCAGCCTCGGCAACACCGCGTTGCTGATCAGCGCGGGGGTAGCAACCGCCGTACCGTTGCTATTCTTCGCCTCTGCCGCTCATCGGGTGTCGCTGAGCACTCTCGGGATCCTGCAGTATCTGGCACCCACGCTGCAGTTGGTCTTCGGGCTGACCGTATTCGGGGAACCGATGCCGCCGGTCCGGCTGATCGGCTTCGCCCTGGTGTGGGTGGCTCTGGTCATCTTCTCGGTGGACGGTCTATGGGTA
>Ga0136615_10001612_pt1 | contig 11000 bp, 14 predicted proteins | sample AntDrymUQ2882206_2_FD_106647 | JGI IMG/M metagenome (GOLD analysis project Ga0136615, IMG submission 106647) | Polar desert sand microbial communities from Dry Valleys, Antarctica - metaG UQ288 (22.06) | ecosystem: Environmental > Terrestrial > Soil > Desert | place: Antarctica: Dry Valley...
GCGAACCTACCACGTGCTGACGCGGCCTCAGCGCAGTCCGAAGCCCTCGCCGGAGATGATCCGTTCGAGGTCGTTGGTGAGGCCGAGCAGGAAGATCGGGATGATCAGGATGATCCCGATCATCCCTGCGCGCTCCATGACCGCGAAGGGGATGCGCCGCCCGCGGACCTTCTCGGCCAGCGCCCAGAAGACGTGCCCACCGTCGAGGGGCAGGAAGGGCAGCAGATTGAACACGGCCAGCGACAGCGAGATCAACCCGAGGATGCGCACTGCGAGCTCGATGTCGAGCTCGATGGCCTGGCGCGTGGCCTCGTAGCCGCCCACGACTCCGCCGAGCTCGTCCCGCGCCTGCGCGGAGTAGAAGAGGCCGGCCAGCGTCTCGCCCGTGATGCGCGTCACCTGCCACATGAGATCCAGGCTCGCCTGGGAGGCCGCCAGCGGCCCGGCGGGCTGCTGCTCTCCCGGTCCGAAGCTGAAGCCCAGCAGCATCCGGTCGAGCTCGGGGTCGTACCGCGGGGCGAGCGCGAGCCCGCGGGGCTCGCCGCCCGGCTGAGCGACGGTCAGCATCACCGGGCTGGCGGCCACACAGCCCTCGGCCTGCCCGCCGCCGGCACACGGGTGATCGTCGACGATCATCATGAGCCGCTCGATGCGGGCATTGGCCTCGGCGGTGCTCAAGCCGGGCTCGAAGATCCGGGTCCCGTCGGCCGCGAGGATCCGATCGCCCGGGCGCAGCTCCCCCGCCGCCGGAGCCCCGGGCGTGGTCTCCCCCACCGCGACCGTCGGCTGGGTGATCCCATCGGCCCAGAAGAACCCCGCGAGGATCACGAAGGCCAGCACGAGGTTGACCGCCGGGCCGGCCAGGATGACCACGATGCGCTTCCAGACGGGCTGGCGGAAGTAGGCGCGGTGGGCGACCTCCGGCGGGATGGGCTCCGCCGGGTTCATCCCGGTGATCTTCACGTAGCCTCCGAGCGGGATCGGTCCGATGCCGTATTCCGTCTCGCCGCGGCGGAAGCTGACCAGCGGCTTGCCGAAGAACAGCGAGAAGCGCTCGACGCGCATGCCCACCCACTTGGCCACCGCGAAGTGGCCGGCCTCGTGCAGGATGATCAACGTGGCGAAGCCGGCGAAGGCCAGGAACCAGCTCACGCGTGCACCGCGCTCTCGACGAACCCGCCGGCCACAGCCCGGGCGTCGCGGTCGGCGTCGTAGAGTGACTCGAACGCACGTACCCGCGCCGCGGGCAGGCGCTCGAGCGTGGACTCGATGACCGCGGGGATGCCCAGGAAGGTCAGGCGCCCGTCCAGGAAGGCGTGCACGGCGACCTCGTTGGCCGCGTTGAGCACGCACGGAGCGGTGCCACCGGCCACCGCCGCCTCCCGGGCCAGGCGCAGGCAGGGAAAGGCGGCCTCGTCGACGGGCTCGAAGCTCAGGTTGGCCACCTCGCTGAGCGAGAGCGCGCGGGTGGGCACGTCGACGCTCTCGCCCTCGTGCAGGGCGTAGGAGATGGCGACGCGCATGTCGGGATGGCCCAGGTGGGCGAGCTGGGCCCCGTCGGCCAGGGTCACCAGCCCGTGGACAATGGACTGCGGGTGCACGACGACGTCGATGCGCTCGTAGGGAGTGGCGAAGAGGTGGTGGGCCTCCATGACCTCCAGGCCCTTGTTCATCATCGTGGCCGAGTCGATGGTGATCTTGCCGCCCATGGCCCACGTGGGGTGGGCGAGCGCCTGGTCGACGGTCACACGCTCCAGCTCAGCGCGCGTTCGCCCGCGGAATGGCCCGCCCGAGGCGGTGATGGTCAGGCGCTCCACCTCGCCGGGGCGCCGGCCCGCCAGGAGCTGGTGCAGCGCGGTGTGCTCGGAGTCCACGGGCAGTAGCTGGGCGCCGGTGGCCTGGGCGAGCTGGGTGACCAGCTCCCCGCCGACCACGAGCGACTCCTTGTTGGCCAGCGCCAGGTCGATCCCCTCGCCAAGCGCCGCCACGGTGGGCCCGAGGCCGGCTGAGCCGACCAGCGCGTTGAGGACCAGGTCGGCCCCCGATCCGACGACCAGCTCCACGAGGCCCTCGGCTCCGCTCAGAACCTCCCCGCCCGTCCACGCCTCGCCGGCGCGCGCGGCGGCGTCGGGGTCGGCCAGCGCGATGCGCGACACCCCGAAGCGCTGGGCCTGGGCGATCAGCGCCTCCCAGTCGCTCCGGGCGCTGAGGCCGACGAGCTCCAGCTCGTCGGAGCGCTCGACCAGATCCAGCGCCTGAGTCCCGATCGAGCCCGTGGAGCCCAGGATGAGCAGGCGGCGGGACACGCCGGCTCAGCGTATTGCCAGCGCACGATCGGGTAGGACGGAGGCGATGGCCGATCACGGCGCCCCGATCTCCTACCTGACGCTGGCGCAGGGCACCCCGGTGTACGCCTCCGACGGCGAGCAGGTGGGCACCGTGCACCGCGTGCTGGCCGACGCGGAGGCCGACATCTTCGACGGACTGGTCCTCGACACCCCCGACGGCGAACGCTTCGCCGACGCTGCCGCGGTCGGCGATCTCTTCGAGCGCGCGGCCTACCTGGACCTCACCGCCGCCCAGGCCCGCCACCTCCACGCGCCCGACGCCAACCCGGCCGTCATGGACGCGGGTCTCGACGACGCCGAGGCGCCCGACCTGCGCGACCGCCTGCGCCGCGCGTGGGACATCATCTCGGGGCGGTAGAGAGCTGCCGCCTACAGCATCGCCGACCAGACGTAGAAGCCGACCACCAGCGTGAACAGGGCGGCGTCGAGGCGGTCCAGCGCCCCGCCGTGGGCGCCGAAGAGGCGACCGGTGTCCTTGGTGCCCACGTCGCGCTTGAGGTAGCTCTCGAAGAGGTCGCCGATCGGCGCCGCCACCGCGACGGCCAGGCCCAGGAGCAGCGCCTGGGTCCCGCTGAGCCAGTCCATGTAGAGGCCGGCGAGCCAGACGAAGACCACCGCGGTGAGCATGCCGATGAGCAGGCCCTCGACCGTCTTGCTGGGCGAGATCGAGGGGGCCAGCGGGCGGCGGCCGAACGCCTGTCCGCCCACGTAGGCGCCGGTGTCCCCGGCGAAGGTGCCCACGAGGACGGCGACCATGATGCCGCCACCGTTCTCCAGTTCGCGCAGCAGCACCGCGTGGCCGATGGCCAGCCCGATCCAGCCCAGGGCGAAGACGGTGACCGCGATGCCCGCCATCCCCGGCGGGCGGGCCTGGACCAGCCCGATCGCGAAGACCAGTGGGATCGTCGCCACGAAGGCCAGCAGCACGGTCTCCCGGTCGCCGAACAGCGCCGCGCAGCCCAGCCCCACGAGCCCCAGGAAGCCGGCCAGGCGCACCGGCGCCGTGAAGTCCAGCAGGGTGAAGAGCTCGTGCAGGCAGGCCACGCCCAGCAGCACCGCCCCGGCCATGAAGATCGGGCCGCCTGCCGCGACGATGAAGATCGCGAAGGCGATGGCGGGGACGGCCGCGATGATCCGGGCGACCAGGTCGGAGCGCTCCCGACCCGGCCCCTCCCCCCGGCGGGTCGGCGGCGGGCCGGAGCGGCCGCGCGGCGGTGCGGCGGCCATCAGCGCCCGCCGAAGCGCCGGCGACGGGCCTCGAACTCGGCCAGGCTCCCCTCGAAGGCCTCGCGACCGAAATCGGGCCACAGCTCGTCGCGGAAGACCAGCTCCGAGTAGGCCGACTGCCACAACAGGTAGTTGCTCAGCCGCCGCTCCCCGCCGGTGCGGATGATCAGGTCGGGGTCGTGCATCTCGGGCGCGTAGAGCAGGCGCCTGAAGGCCTCCTCCCCGCCCCCGTCGTAGCGGGCCGCCGCATCGACGATCTCCGCGCGGCCCCCGTAGTTGAAGGCCACGAACAACGTGATGCGCTCGTTGGCGGCGGTGTGCTCCTCTGCCCAGGCCATCTGCGCCACCAGCTCGGGGCGCACGCCCTCGCGCCGGCCCACGAAGCGCATGCGCACGCCCTCTGAGTGCAGCTCGGGCGTCTCGCCCAGGATCCGCTCGGAGAACATGCCCATCAGCGCCGCCACCTCCTCGTCCGAGCGCGACCAGTTCTCGGTGGAGAACGAGTAGACGGTGAGCTCGTGGACGCCGAGGTCCGCGGCGTCGCGCAGCCGCGCCTTCACCGTGTCGGCACCCGCCCTGTGACCCTCGGCGACCGAGAGGCCGTGCGCCTGCGCCCACCGGCCGTTGCCGTCGGTGATGATGGCGACGTGGCGCGCGCGTGCGGGCACCGACCCGCTCACACCTCGAGGATCTCTTCTTCCTTGCCCTTCAGCAGCGCGTCGAGCTGGGCGGTCCTCTCGTCGGTGAGCCGCTGGAGCTCGGTCTCGGCGCGGTGCTCGTCGTCGGCCCCCGTCTCGCCGCTCTCCTTGAGCTCGCGCAGGTCGTGCATGCAGTCGCGGCGGATGTTGCGGATGGCCACGCGACCCTCCTCCGCGATGTTGCGGGCGACCTTGACCATCTCGCGCCGGCGCTCCTCGGTCATCTCGGGGATGACCAGGCGCACGATCTGCCCGTCGTTGGAGGGCGTGAGCCCGAGCTGGGCCTCGATGATGCCCTTCTCGATGGCCTTCATCGACGACTGGTCGTAGGGCTGCACGGTGAGCATGCGCGCCTCGGGCGCGTTGATCGTGGCGAGCTGGCGCAGCGGCGTCTGGGCGCCGTAGTAGTCCACCATCACGCGATCCAGCAGCGCGGGGCTGGCGCGGCCCGTGCGCACCGAGCCGAACTCCGCAGAGGTGGACTCCACCGACTTGCCCATCCGGTCGCGGGCGTCGGCCAGCAGCTCGTTGGTCATCTCGCTCACGGCGTGGCCACCAGGGTCCCGACCATCTCGCCGGACACTATCCGGTCGATGTTGCGCTCGTCGTCCATGTTGAAGACGTGCAGGGGGAGCTCGTTCTCCATGCACACGGTGAGCGCCGTGGTGTCCATGACCTTCAGCCGGCGCTGGATGGCCTCCATGTGCGTGATCCGCTCGATGAACTGCGCGTCGGGGTCGGTCCGGGGGTCGCCGGAGTAGACGCCGCGCACGCCGTTCTTGGCCATGAGGATGGCCTCGGCGTGGATCTCGACGGCACGCAGCGCGGCGGCGGTGTCGGTGGTGAAGAACGGGTTGCCGGTGCCCGCGGCGAAGATGACGATGCGCCCTTTCTCGAGGTGGCGCATCGCGCGGCGGCGGATGTAGGGCTCGGCCACCTCGGAGATCGTTATGGCGCTCTGCACCCGGGTGTGCGCGCCGCGCTTCTCCAGGGCGTCCTGGAGCGTGAGCGCGTTGAGGACGGTGGCCAGCATCCCCATGTAGTCGGCGGTGGCACGGTCCATCCCCGACGCGGCGCCCCGCAGGCCGCGATAGATGTTGCCCGCGCCGACGACCAGCGCCACCTCCACGCCGCGCTCCTGCACCCCCGCCACCTGCGCGGCGATCACCGCGACGCGCTCGGGGTCGGTGCCGAACTCGCGCTCACCCATGAGCGCTTCCCCCGAGAGCTTGAGCAGGAGGCGCTTGAAGACGGCGTCGACCACCGTACGCTACGCGCCGACCTGGAAGCGCGCGAAGCGGCGGATGACCACGTTCTCGCCGGTCTTCGCCGACAGCTCCACGCGCAGCTCCTCGATGGTCTTGCCCTCGTACTTGTCGGCGTTGACGTGGACCTGATGGAGCAGGACCACGTCCTCCAGCCACTTCTTGAGCTTGCCCTCGGCGATGCGCGGGCGCACGAGCTCGGGCTTGTTGGCGGCCTGCTGCTCGTAGACGCGCAGCTCGGCCTCCCGGTCGGCCTGCGGGACCTCCTCCTCGGTCACGTAGAGCGTCTGCGGGCTGGCGGCCACGTGTAGCGCGATGTCACGGGCGAAGGCAGTGAAGTCATCGTTGCGCGCCACGAAGTCGGTGTTGCAGTCGACCTCGACGAGCACGCCGATCTTGCCGTTGGCGTGGATGTAGGCCTGGACGGTCCCCTCGGTGGCCTCGCGGCCGGCCAGCTTGGCCGCACCGCTCAGGCCCTTCACGCGCAGCTGCTCGACGGCGGCGTCCATGTCGCCACCGGTCTCCTGCAGGGCGTTCTTGCAGTCCATCATCCCCGCGCCGGTGCGCTCGCGCAGGGCCTTGACGTCGCTGGCGGTGACCGTGCTCACGGCTTGGTCTCCTCGGTGCTCTCGGGGGTCTGAGTGGGGTCGGGGGCGGCCTCCTCGGCCGGCGCCCCGGGGTCAGCCGCGGGCGCCCCGGGGTCAGCCGCCGGCGCCCCGTCCGGAGCGACCGCCTCGGTGACGGGCGTCTCGACGGCCGACGCGGGATCGGGCGTCTTGGCCTCGGCCTCGGCGACCGGGGCGGCCTTGGGGGAGGGCGGTCCGTCGTCGCCGCTCTTGCGCGTGCGCTTGGCCTCGGGTTCGTTGGCCTGGGGGGTCACCCGCGGGTCGGGGTGCGGCCGACCGCCCCCCTGGACGGCCTCGGCCACCTGCGCCTCGGCGACCTGGCGGTCGCCGCCGCCCTCGGCGCTGACCAGCTCGCTCTGGCGGGCACGCTCCTCCTCGCGGGCCGCCTCCTGGCGCGCCGCCTCCTCACGCGCTGCCTCCTCCTCGGCCTCCCGGCGGGCCTTCTCCTCGGCCTCGAGACGGGCCTGCTCCTCCGCCTCGCGGCGCGCGCGCTCCTCCTCCTCGCGGAACAGGCGGCGGCCCTCGCCTACCACGTCGCCGATGGCCTTGGTGATGAGCGCGCAGGAGCGGATCGCGTCGTCGTTGCCGGGCACCACGAAGTCGATGCCGTCGGGGTCGCAGTTGGTGTCGACCAGGCCGATGATCGGGATGCGCAGGCGCTGGGCCTCGCGCACCGCGGTGACCTCGACATTGAGATCGACGACGAACATCGCATCGGGGACGCGCTGCATGTTCTTGACGCCGCCCAGGTTGGCGCGCAGCTTGGCCAGGTCGGCCTCGGCGGCCAGGCGCTCGCGCGTGGGCAGGAGCTCGAGCTGGCCCTCGGTCTCGTAGCGCTCCAGGTCGTGCAGGCGCTTGATGCGCGCGCTCATGGTCTGGTAGTTGGTCAGCAGGCCGCCCAGCCAGCGGTGGTTGACGTAGGGCATCCCGGCGCTCTCGGCGATGTCCTTGATCCCGTCGCGGGCCTGCTTCTTGGTGCCCACGAACAGGACGGTGCCCCCGCGGTGGCTCAGCGCGGAGGCGAACTCGCGCGCGTCGCGCAGCAGCCTCTGCGTCTTGAGCAGATCGATGAAGTAGATGCCTGCCGCCTCGCCGTGGAGAAAGCGGCGCATCTTCGGATTCCAGCGGCGCGTCTGGTGGCCGAAGTGCACGCCGGCCTCCAGCAGCTCCCTGATGCCGACGTCGGCCATGGTGCTGCTCCCTTGATCGTTGTGGTGGGTGGTTCACCGCCCGTGCGGATGGCGCGAACCCGGCGCCTAGGGGTGCCGGGCAGGGCCGCGCTCCGCTGTGTTCGGGCGGGGTTGGATTACGGAACCCGACGGAGTTTACGCAAGGTTTCGCGGATGCCTGCGTTGTGGAGTGTGCGGGCCGGCCCTCCCTTCCCCTACCTCCGGTGGTCCGGTCCGCCTTCTGCGCGCCCGAGTGCCGCTGCGAGATCGTCTGGCAGCGGCGACTCGACGCGGACCTGAACCCCGGTCGCCGGGTGGGCGAAGGCCAGGGCGACGGCGTGCAGGAACTGGCGTGCGAGGCCGAAGGCGCCCGCGCGGCCGTACTCCGGGTCGCCGCATACGGGATGGCCGATGGCCTCCAGGTGCACGCGTATCTGGTGGGTGCGCCCGGTCTCCAGCGTCACGTTCAGCAGCGTGGCGGCGGGCAGCTCGCGCTCGACGGTGAAATGGGTGCGCGCCTCGCGCGGCGCGTCGGTGTCGGTGGAGATGCGGGTGCGCACGCGGCGGTCGCGTCCGATCGGCGCGTCGATGGTGCCGCTGCGCGCGGGCGGGCGGCCATCGACCAGCGCGACGTAGCTGCGCTCGATGCCCCGCTCGCTCAGCTGGGCCTTGAGCGCGCGGTGGGCCTCCTCGGTGCGCGCGACCAGCAGCAGGCCCGAGGTGTCGCGGTCCAGGCGGTGCACGAGGCCCGCCCTCGCCGGGTCCTCGCCGCCGGCGGCACCCGTGCCGGCAGCGCTCAGGGCCTGGGCCAGCGTGCCCGTGCGGTTGCCCCGCGCCGGGTGCACCACGACGCCCGCGGGCTTGTCGACCACGAGCAGGTGCTCGTCCTCCCAGGCGACGGCGAAGGGCGCCTGCGGGCCCGGGGCGGACAGCCGACGCTCCGGCGGCTCGTCGACCACCACGATGGCCCCGGCGCGCACCAGGTGGCGCTTGGGGCGCGTCGCGCCGTCCACGGTCACCCGCCCCTCGTCGATCAGCTGCTGCGCGCGGGAGCGCGAGCCCAGCGGCACGGCCAGGAAGGCGTCCAGGCGCTCCCCGGCGGCCTCAGGCGGGACCGGGAGTTCCATCTTCGCCCGCGCGCCGCTCGGCGCGTGCGTTGAGCTCGACCACCACGAACAGGAGGACGACGCCCACGGTTATGGCTGCGTCGGCGACGTTGAAGGCCGGCCACGCCGGAAGCTTGAGGAAGTCGATGACCGCCCCGACGCGGATGCGGTCGATCACGTTGCCCACGGCGCCCCCCAGCAGCATCCCCACGGGCAGCCACAGGGCGGGACCGCGCGCGTTGCGCGCGAAGAAGACGAGCAGCGCGGCGACCGCGAGGCCCACGGCGATCCCCACCAGCGCGGCGCGGTCCTGCAGCAGGCCGAAGGCGACGCCCGTGTTGCGGCCATTGACCACGTCGACGAGCGGTAGGAGGTCGCGGCGTTCCCCGCGCTCCAGCGCCCCGGTGACCCAGAGCTTGACCCCCTGATCGACGGCCACGACCACCGCGAGCACCATGCTCGCGCGCAGCCACGCGACGCGGGCGCTCAAGCGAACGAGCGGATGAGCGGCACCAGCAGCACGTTGCCCACGATCTGCAGCGTGAAGATGGCCACGATCGGGCTGAGGTCCAGCGGGCCCAGCGGCGGGATGAACCGCCGGAAGAGGCTCAGGTAGGGCTCGCACACTTCACGCAGGAACCCGAGCAACGCCGAGGACCAGCGCGCGTAGGGGATGCGCGCACCGAAGGACTGCACCAGCGAGCTGATGATGTAGGCGAAGATCAGGATTATGTAGACCAGGATCAGCGCCGAGACAAAATCGGCGATGGCGTTGGCGATCATTGCGCCTCCGGGGTCGGGTACCGGCCCATCATGGCTGTTCGGGGTCGAGCACCGCGTCGAGGGCCGCAGCGAAGGCGGCCCGTACCCCGTGGCGCTCCAGCGCGGCCAGGCCGCGCGCGGTGGAGCCGCCCGGCGAGGTCACCTCGCGGCGGACGGCCAGGGTGTCCATGGCCCGCCGGTCGATCAGCGCGGCGGTGCCGGCCATGGTCCCCACGACGAGCCGGGCGGCCACGTCGGCGGGCAGGCCCCGACCCACGCCGGCATCGACCTGGGCCTCGGCCAGCAGCGCATAGTAGGCGGGCGCGTTGCTCATCAGTCCCATGGCCACGTCGACGAGCGCCTCGTCGAGGGTCACGACCGGCCCCAGGCGCCCGAAGCGCTCGAGCACCGCCTCGGTGTGGGCGGCGTCGGCCTCGGGATCGCGCGCATGCACGCAGACGCCCCGGGCCACCTCGACGGGCGTGCTGGGCAGGATGCGGACCACGGGGGCGCCGGAGTAGGCGCGCTTGACCTCGGCCAGCGAAACGCCACCGAGGATGGAGACCACCCCCCGGGCGCGGCCGGCGACCTCATCGGCCACGGGCCCCAGGCCGGCGGGCTTGTGGCACAGGATGAGCACATCGACGCGCTCCGCCAGCTCGGCGTTGGTGGCCACCGCCTCGCCGCCGACCTCGTCGACCAGCGCCTGCGCCCGCCCGGGAAAGGCGTCGGTGCACAGGATCGGCTCGTTCCACCCGCGCGCGAGCGCACGAGCCATGTTGCCGGCGCCGATAAGGCCGAGCCGCATACTCAGGACTGGTTGAAGAAGCCCTTCTCGATCAGCCGGGCCCGCTCCTCTGCGGAGATCTCGACGTTGCGCGGCGTGAGCATGAAGACCTTGTCGGCGATGCGCTGCATGCCGCCGTCGAGCGCGTAGGTGAGCCCGCTGGCGAAATCGATGAGGCGCTTGGAGAGATCGGTCTCGGTGCCCTGCAGGTTGAGGATCACCGGGACCGTTTCCTTGAAACGATCGGCCACCTGCTGGGCGTCGTTGAAGGACTTGGGAACCACCAGGTGCACGCGCACGTCCTTTCCGTTGCGGCCTCCCTGAACGGGCCGGAGCTGAGCTGTCCGTGGGCCTTCGTCGTCGGCGAAGATGTCGTCGAAGTCGTTGCCCCGGCGGCGGTTGGGCATGCGGCGGACGTTCGCGGGGCGCTCGCGGTAGCGGTCCTCGAGCTCGGCCTCGGGCTCGTAGGGCTCCTGGTGGTGCTCCTCGGTGTAGGGGTCGCGATCCTCGGCCAGGCCGAAGTAGACCAACGTGCGATGCCAGGAGTCCTTGAAAGCCATACGCAGCGGAGATTAGCCGCGGGGGGACAGAATCCTGCCTCCTATCCGGACGATCGTGGCCCCCTCCTGCGCTGCCACCTCGAAGTCCTGGCTGGTGCCCATGGACAGGTGGCGCAGGTCACGCTCGGCGGCCAGCCCGCGCAGCCCGGCGAACCAGCGGCGGCTGTCCTGCGCGTTGGTCGCCAGCGGCGGCATGGTCATAAGCCCCGCCACCTCGCCCCCACCGGCGCCGCGCAGGCGCTCGAGGAAGGCGTCGAGATCGCCCGGGGCGACGCCCGACTTGCCCTCCTCGCCGGCGATGTTGACCTCGACGAGCAGCTCGAGGTCGGCGCGTCCGTGCCGGGCGAGTTGGGTCACGGCCGAGTCGGAGCCCACCGAGTGGATGCGGCGCACCAGCGGCGCGACCTGACGGACCTTGCGGCTCTGCAGGTGACCGATGAACTCGTAGGCGA
>Ga0136615_10001613_pt1 | contig 10997 bp, 6 predicted proteins | sample AntDrymUQ2882206_2_FD_106647 | JGI IMG/M metagenome (GOLD analysis project Ga0136615, IMG submission 106647) | Polar desert sand microbial communities from Dry Valleys, Antarctica - metaG UQ288 (22.06) | ecosystem: Environmental > Terrestrial > Soil > Desert | place: Antarctica: Dry Valley...
CGACCCGGGGCCGGCGCTCGCGCTGCCGGGCGTGGTCGCCGTGGTGACCGCGCAGGACGTGGGCGGCTCCGGCCGCCACGGCCTGAGCCGTCCCGACCAGCCGGTCCTGGCCGCCGACGTGGTGCGCCACCACGGCGAGCCGATCGCCGCGGTGGCCGCCACCAGCCTCGCGCTGGCCCGCCGCGCCGCCACCCTGGTCGCGGTGACCACGCGTCGGTCGACCCGCTGGTCGATCCCGACGCCGCACTCGCGGCCCCGCCGCTGCACCCCGACGGCAACGTGTACCGCCACCTCGTGGTTCGCCACGGCGCGCCGGAGGACCCCTTGCCGGCGGGGCTGGTCAGCGTCGAGGGCAGCTACGAGGTCGGGATGCAGGACTCGGCGTTCCTGGGACCGGAGTCGGGCCTGGCCACGCCGACCGAGCATGGGGTGGACCTCGCCGTCTCCACGCAGTTCCTGCACTCCGACCGCGACCAGATCGCCGCGGCCCTCGGCCTCGACCCCGCGCATGTGCGCCTCACGCTGGCCGGGGTCGGCGGCGCCTTCGGCGGGCGCGAGGACCTGAGCCTCCACCTCGCCGCCTGCCTGCTCGCCCGGCGCACCGGTCGGCCTGTGGGCATGCGCTATGACCGCGCGGAGTCCTTCCTCGGCCACGTCCACCGCCACCCCGCGCGCCTGTGGTACCGCCACACCGCCACGCCGGAGGGTGACCTGGTGCGCGTGGAGGCGCGCGTGCTGCTCGACGGCGGCGCCTACGCGTCCACCAGCGCGGCGGTCCTCGGCAACGCGGTGTGCTTCGCCGCCGGCCCCTACCGGGTCTGCTCGGCGCGCATCGAGGGCTGGGCGGTGCGCACGAACAACCCGCCGTGCGGGGCGATGCGCGGGTTCGGCTGCGTGCAGACCTGCTTCGGGCATGAGTCGCAGATGGACGCGCTGGCGGCGGCCCTCGACATGGACCCGCTCGCGCTGCGGCTGCGCAACGCGCTGGAGCCGGGCGACCGGCTCATCACCGGCCAGCGCATCACCGGCGCCGCGCCGGTCCGCGCGTGCCTCACCGCCGCGGCGGCGCTCCCGCTGCCCCCGCCGCTGCCCGCGGACCCCGACCCGCTTACCCTGCCCGGCGGTGCGGGGCTGTCCGCGCAGGCCGCCGACGTGCGCCGCGGTGTCGGTCTGGCCGTGGGCTTCAAGAACCTGATGTTCTCCGAGGGCTTCGACGACTACTCGACGGCCTCGGTGCGTGTGGAGATCGACACCGACGGCGAGTTGGTCGCCACGGTGCACTGCGCCGCCGCCGAGGTCGGCCAGGGCTTCGTCACGCTAGCCGGGCAGATCGTGCGCTCGGAGCTGGGCATCGAGCGCGTGGCGCTGCGCGCGGCCGACACCGCGATCGGTGAGGCCGGCTCGTCGAGCGCGTCGCGCCAGACCTGGATGAGCGGCGGCGCCATCGCCGCCGCCTGCGCGGCGGTCCGCGAACGCGTGGGCGCCGGGCCGCACCTGGACGCGCGGCATCTGCGCGACGGTCCCATCGAGGAGACCCGGGTCTTCCGCCACGCGCCGACCCAGGCGCTGGACGACGACGGCCAAGGCGACGCGCATGTCAGCTTCGTGTTCGCCGCCACCAGAGTGGTGGTCGACGTCGACCCCGAGCTCGGCTCGGTGAACGTCGTGCAGGTCGCGACCGGCCAGGACGTGGGCCGCGCGCTGAACCCGCTGTCGGTGACCGGGCAGATCGAGGGCGGGATCGCGCAGGGTCTGGGCCTGGCGCTGTTCGAGGAGCTGCGCACCGAGGGCGGGGTCGTGGTCAACGCCAGCCTGCGCGACTACCTGCTGCCCACCACCCTCGACGTGGCCGAGGTGGTCACCGCACTGGTGGAGCAGCCCGAGCCGGACGCTCCCTTCGGCGCGAAGGGTGTCGGGGAGATCCCGACCATCCCCATCACCCCGGCGATCGTCGCCGCCATCCGCGACGCCACCGGCCGCGCGCTGCGCCGCGTCCCCGTCCGTCCCGCCGACATCGCCCTGGGGGAAGCGTGAGCCGGCTGGTGGTGCGCGGGGCGCGCTGGCCCGGCGACGTCGCGGTCGCCGACGGCTGGATCGTGGCGCTGGGCGACGTGCCCGCAGAGGGCGGTGACATCGTCCTGCGCGCCGACGGCGACATCGTCACCGCCGGCCTGGTGAACACCCACCAGCACCTCTACCAGTGGATGACCCGGGGCCGCGCGGTCGACGGGGACCTGTTCGCGTGGCTCACCGAGCTCTACCCGGTGTGGGCGCGGCTGGACGTCGCCGACGTGCACGCCGCCGCGCTGGTCGGACTGGCGGAGCTGGCGCGCAGCGGCTGCACCACCGTCGCCGACCACCACTACCTGGTGCCGCACGGCGACGACACCGTCTTCGACGCCATCGCCGACGCCGCGCGCACCGTGGGCGTGCGCCTGCACCTGGCTCGCGGGTCCATGGACCTCGGCGAGTCCGCCGGCGGCCTGCCGCCCGACGCGGTGGTGGAGGACCTCGACGCCATCCTCGCCTCCACCGAGTCCGTCATCGCCCGTCACCACGACGGCGAGCGCGTGGTGGTCACCGTCGCGCCCTGCAGCCCGTTCAGTGTCTCGCCGGACCTGATGGCCGAGTCGGCCTCGCTTGCCCGCCGCCACGGGCTGCGCCTGCACACTCACCTCGCCGAGACCGTCGACGAGGAGCGCGACGCCCTGGCCCGCTACGGGCGGCGTCCGGTCGCCGTCCTCGACGACCTCGGCTGGATCGCCGACGACGTCTGGGTGGCGCACGGCATCCACCTCGACGACGCCGAGGTCACCCGGCTGGGCGCGGCGGGCGTCGGCGTGGCGCACTGTCCGTCGTCCAACGCGCGCCTGGCCGCGGGGGTGTGCCGTGTGACGGACCTCCTGGCGGCGGGCGCGCCGGTGGGGCTCGGCGTGGACGGGGCCGCCTCGAACGAGGTCGGCGGGCTGGCCGCCGAGCTGCGCCAGGCGCTGTACGCCGCTCGCCAGCGCGCGGGCAACCCGGCGGCATTGAGTCCGGCGGACGCGCTGCGCCTGGGCACCGAGGGCGGCGCCGCCTGCCTCGGCCGCGGCGACCTCGGACGCCTGGCGCCGGGCTACCGGGCAGACCTGGTGGTCTGGCCCGGCGACGACCTCGGGGACATCCCCGACCCCATCGCCGCGCTGGTGCTGGGGCCGGCACGCGCGGCCCGCCACGTCCTCGTCGGCGGGGACGCGGTGGTCACCGACGGGCAGCTGACCGGCGTCGACCTCGCCGCCGCCCACCGCGACCTCGCGCGTCGCGCCCGCCGCCTGTGGCCGTAGCCCCCTGACAGTTCACACCTGGTCGTGCATCTCCTAGGCTGCCGCGATGCGACCCCTCGCCGCGCTGCCCAAGGCCCACCTGCACCTGCACTTGGAGGGCGGGATGCGCCCGGGGACGCTCACCGAGCTCGCGGGCGCCTACGGGATGGCGGTGCCGCCGATCCGCGGGTACGGGTCCTTCAGCGCGTTCGCCGGCATGTACCTGACCGCCTGCGAGGTGCTGCGCACGCCCGCCGACCTCGCCCGCGTCGTGCGCGAGGCGGTGCTCGACGCCGCCGCGGCGGGGGCGGTGTGGTTTGAGCCCTCGCTGTACCCGGTGATCCACGCCGACCGGCTCGGCCCCGCCCGGGACGTGCTGGAGATCGTGCTGGACGCGTCGCGGGCGGCGGCGGATGAGGCCGGCATCGGCGTGGGCTGGCAGGTCGCGGGCGACCGCACCGTCGACCCGGCGATCAGCCTGCAGATGGCCGAGCTGGCCGCGGCGCACGCCGACGCCGGCGTGGTGGCCTTCGGCCTGGTCAACGACGAGGTGGGGCATCCGCCGGAGCCGTTCGCGCCGGCCTTTCGGGTGGCGCGCGACGCCGGGCTCATCGCGGCGCCCCACGCCGGCGAGCTCGCCGGGCCCGACAGCATCCGCGGCGCCCTCGACGCCCTCGGCGCGCGCCGGATCCAGCACGGCGTCCGCGCACTGGAGGACCCTGCCCTGGTCGAGCGCCTCGCCGACGAGCAGGTGTGTCTCGACGTCTGCCCGACCTCGAACCTGCTGCTCGGCGTGGTCACCGACCTCGCCGACCACCCGCTCCCACGTCTGCTGTCCGCCGGGGTGCCCTGCAGCGTCAACGGTGACGACCCGCTGCTGTTCGGCTCCGGGCTGCTCGACGAGTACACCCGCTGCCGCGAGCAACTCGGCATGGACGACGCGGCGCTCGCCCGGGTGGCCGCGGACTCGCTGACCCACAGCGGCGCGCCCGACGACCTCAAGGCCGCGGGGCTGCGCGGCGTGGCGGCTTGGGTCGCCGAGGGCTGAACCCGAGGTTCAGGTCCAGGGCGGCGGCGAGAGCTACGCCGCGGCGGCGCCGTCGAAGGCAGCGCGGGACGCCTGAATACCCTCGATGTGGCACTCCGCCCAGTCCTTGAGGGCCTTGAGCGGCTCGACGAGGGTGTGACCACGCTCCGTGAGCGAGTACTCGACGGTGACGGGGACGGTCGCCTCGACACGGCGGGTCAGCAGGCCGTCGCGTTCCAGTTCGCGCAGCGTCTGGGTGAGCATCTTCTGGCTCACGCCGGCGATGCGGCGCCGCAACTGCGGGGTGCACTTCCCGCGCCCCGACGCGGGCGAACAGGGTCTCGGCGTCGTGCTCGCTGCCCACGCTGCGGCCAGGATGCGGCGCTGGGTCAGCGACAACCCGTCGCGGGTCCAGGGATACTCCCGGCAGAGGCGGTCGAAGGCCTCGTCCAGGAAGCGCAACTCGCTCGAACGCGAGGAGGCGACGCTGCCGAGGTCGCCGGGCTGGGGCGAACGCAACGATCGACACCAGGACCTCGTCCGAGAGGTCGGCCTCCCTTTGCCTCCTGGTGAGCCGGGCTGGGGCCGGCTGCGGGAGGTTGGGCGCGGACGATCGGCCGCCCGAGATCCTACCGGCCGGAGAGCCCGTCGAGGCGCGCGAGCTCGCGGCGGAAGTCCTCGGTGGAGGTGAAGCCCTTGTACACGCTGGCGAAGCGCATGTAGGCCACGGGATCGAGGGCCTGGAGCGCATCGAGGACCTCGCTGCCGACGCGTTCGCTGGAGACCTCGACCTCGCCCAGGGCGCGCACGCGCGCCTCGACCCGCGCGGCGGCGCGCTGCAGCGCGGCATGGCCGATCGGCAGGGTGGTCGCCTTTGCCATGCCGGAGCGCAGCTTCGCGGCGTCGAACGGCTCGGTCTCACCGGTACGCTTGCGTACGCACAGGACCTGCTGCTCCACCCGTTCGTAGGTGGAGAAGCGGTTGCCGCAGGCCGCGCACTCGCGGCGCCGGCGCACGCTGGCGCCGCCCTCCACCGCACGGGAGTCCACCACGCGGTCGTCGTCCGCCTGGCACTGGGGGCATCGCATCGACGTCTCCTCGCCTCGCAGCGAAAGTTCACCTGTGGATTTCGCCGGCTCGGCGGGGCTGTGGTCCACACCCGGTGGGGGCGGTTCCCTGCGGGTCCGGTCGGCTGTCCACAACCTGTCGACAGCCTGGGCGAAGCTGTCCACAGCGGCGGCGCCTGCCGCCCACAGGCGCGCCGGACACCACCCGGGCCGCTGTCACTCCGCGCTGCTAGCGTCCTTCCTCCACAGCCGGGGACCGGAAGCTCTCCACACTATATAGTAGTGGTCCGGGCGGGAGATCCTCCATGTGGTGGCGAGGACGAGCGCGTACAGTCCCGACATCGCTGTAGTTCCAACGCTGGGAAGGGCCGCGCACGCGGCAGGGGAGAGCACACCTTGGTCACCACACGCGACGCCGTCCACGCCGTCACCACCGGCAAGAAGAAGGCGGGTCTGAAGATCGGGCGCCACTTCACGTCCGCCGGCGTCCACCCCTACGACGGGATCGCATGGGAGCTGCGCGACGCGGTCATCACCGACTGGCGCACGGGCGAGACCGCGTTCGAGCAGCGCGGGGTCGAGTTCCCCTCGTCGTGGTCGATGAACGCCACCACGATCGTGTCCCAGAAGTACTTCCGCGGCCAGCTCGGCGCCCCCGAGCGCGAGCGCAGCGTGCGCCACATGATCGACCGCGTCGCCGACACCATCACCGGCTGGGGCCGCGCGGACGGCTACTTCGCCGACGAGGACTCCGCCGAGGCCTTCAACGCCGAACTGAAGCACATCCTCGTCCACCAGATGGCGGCCTTCAACTCCCCGGTCTGGTTCAACGTCGGCGTCGAGGAGCGCCCCCAGTCCTCGGCGTGCTTCATCCTGTCCGTCGAGGACCGGATGAGCTCGATCCTCAATTGGTATGTGGAAGAGGGGACGATCTTCAAGGGCGGGTCGGGGTCAGGGGTCAACCTGTCGCGCATCCGTTCGTCGCAGGAATCGCTCAAGGGCGGCGGCACGGCGTCGGGGCCGGTGAGCTTCATGCGCGGGGCGGACGCCTCCGCCGGGACGATCAAGAGCGGGGGCAAGACCCGTCGCGCCGCGAAGATGGTGATGCTCGACGTCGACCACCCCGACGTCGAGGAGTTCATCTGGTGCAAGAGCCGTGAGGAGCTCAAGGCCCGCGCCCTGCGCGAGGCCGGCTTCGACATGGACCTGGACGGCAAGGACTCCGCCTCCGTCCAGTACCAGAACGCCAACAACTCCGTGCGCGTCACCGACAGCTTCATGCACGCCGTCGAGGCCGGCGCCGGCTTCGCCCTCAAGGCCGTGACCACCGGCGAGGCCCTCAAGACCATCCAGGCCCGTGACCTGCTCCGCCAGATCGCCACCGCCGCCTGGGAGTGCGCCGACCCCGGCGTCCAGTACGACACCACCATCAATGATTGGCACACAACGCCGACCGCGGGCCGCATCAACGGCTCCAACCCGTGCTGCTTCACTGGCGACACGTTGGTGGAGACCGAAGAGGGGCGCATCGCCTTGGACCTCCTCGAGAAGCGGGCGCGGGCAGGAGAAGACCTCCCTCGGGTTCGGACGTTCGATCTTGCCGTTGGCGCGCATCGATTCGGTGACGTCCGAGACGTTTGGGTTGCGGGGCAGGCCGAATCGCTGCTCGATGTGAGGACGGCGGGGGGACAGAGCCTGCGCTGCACCCCCGAGCACCGCTTCCTGCTTGCCGACGGCACGTATGTGGAGGCTCAGCAACTCGCGGAGGGACTCGTCCTGCGTTGCGTGGACGGCGACGGGCGGGATGCAGCGGACACGATAAGGTCGGTCACCCGTGTTGAGACCGACGGCGCTGTCACGGTCTACGACCTGGAGGTGAGCGGAACCCACAACTTCGCCGTCCGCGACCAGTTCACAGGGGCTGGACCGAGTGTTCTCGCGCACAACAGCGAGTACATGCACCTGGACAACTCCGCTTGCAACCTCGCGAGCTTGAACCTGCGGAAGTTCGAGGCTGGTGGGACGTTCGACGTCGCGTCATTCCGGCGGGCGGTGGAGATCGTCTTCACCGCGCAGGAGATCATCGTCGGGAACTCCAGCTACCCGACGGAGCGGATCGAGGCGAACGCACACGCGTACCGCCAGCTCGGGCTGGGGTACGCCAACCTCGGCAGCCTGCTGATGAGCCAGGGGCTGGCCTACGACTCCGACGAGGGCCGGGCATGGACCAGCGCGATCACCGCGCTGATGACCGGGCACGCGTACCGGACGTCGGCGGAGATCGCCAAGGTCACGGGACCGTTCGCGGGCTTCGAGCAGGACCGCGAGGGCACGCTGCGCGTCCTGGGCAAGCACCGCGACGCGCTCGGGGGGGTCGACCGGACCCTGGCGCCGGTCAACGTCCTCGACGCGGCGGCGGAGTCGTGGGACGAGGCCGTGATGCTCGCCGGCGAGCACGGGGTGCGCAACGCCCAGGCCACCGTGCTCGCGCCCACAGGGACCATTGCGTTCCTCATGGACTGCGACACCACCGGCATCGAGCCCGACCTCGGCCTGGTGAAGAGCAAGAAGATGGTGGGCGGCGGGTCGATGCGGATCGTCAACCAGACGGTGCCGTTCGGCCTGCACCGCCTGGGTTACCCGCAGGAGCAGGTCGAGGCCATCGTCGCCTACATCGACGAGCACGCCACCATCGAGGGCGCCCCAGCCTTCCGGGCCGAGCACCTGCCGGTGTTCGACTGCGCGATGGGGACCCGCTCCATCTCCCCGATGGGTCACATCCGCATGATGGCCGCGGCCCAGCCCTGGATCTCCGGCGCCATCTCCAAGTGCGTGGTGGGCGACACGCTGCTCTCAACCGCCGACGGACTGGTCCGCATCGACAGCCTCCACCGAGGAGAGGCGCCGGACTCGTTCCGCGACGAGGTGCTGGAGGTCGCGTCGCTCGGGGGCACCCAGAAGACGGACGCCTTCTATTTCGGCGGGCAGCGCAAGGTCCGCCGGGTCCGGCTTCGTTCCGGGCACACCGTCACGGGCACAGAGAACCACCGGCTCTTCGTCGTCGGCGCGGACGGTCCGAGGTGGCGGTACCTGGACGAGATCGAGCCCGGTGAGTACGTCGCCGTGCAGTACGGCGCAGAACTGTGGTCCGCGCTGCCGGCCCGCTTCGACGATCACCGTCCCATCGCCCCCCACGGAAGCCAGACCTCCGTGACGTTGCCCTCGCAGATGACCGAGGAGCTTGCTTTCCTTCTTGGGGCATTCGTTTCCGAGGGGCACATCAACCGCTCCAACTGGACGGTCGTCATCACCAACTCCGTCCGCGACGTGCTTGAACGCGTGAGGGCTGCCTGGCGCCAGGAGTTCGGGGTCGAGGCAAGGATCCTCGAGCAGCCGGGCAAGTGCCCTGGCGTCGTGCTCGCCTCGAAGGGCGTGGTGGAGTTCCTCGACTACCTGGGCTGCGGCAGGCGAGCCTCGGAGAAGCGGATCCCTGACGCCGTGCTGCGCTCGCCCCGGCCGATGGTGCTGGCCTTCCTTCGGGGACTGCATCTCGATGCCTACGCAGCCGTGACCGGGATGAAGAAGCTGGCGCTTTGCGTCGACTCGCCCGCGCTGCTGGACGACTACCAGGCGGTCCTGACCAACCTCGGGATCGTCCACGGCCGGATCCGCAAGTACAACCGCGAGTACGACAAGACCTACGACGAGGTGTATGCCACTGGAGAGCACGCGGGGCGCCTCGCCCAGCTCGTTCCATTCCTGGAGCCGGAGAAGGCGGCCAGGGCGGAACGTCTACCGTTGACGCGCTCGCCACACTCCACTTCCGACATCGTTCCGGGTGTGACGGGCCGGGAGCTGTACGACCTGCTTCCGTCCGGCGGCTATCCGGGCGGTCTGCCCAAGTCGATCTATTGGCGATTCCTCCTCGACGCTCGCACCACGCGCGTGAGCCGGGGGACGCTGGCGCGTTGGGCGGATGCGAAGGGCGTCGAGCTGCCGGCGTGGTTGCAGTCCGTGCTCGATGACGGCCTGCACTTCAGCCCGGTCGAGACGGTCGAGGACGCAGGCGAGCGTGACGTCTACGACGTCTCGGTTCCCGCCACACACGCGTTCGTCGGTAACGGCATCGTGAACCACAACACGGTGAACCTGCCGGAGTCCGCGACGGTCGAGGACGTCGAGGACACCTTCGTCGAGGGCTGGAAGCTGGGGCTCAAGGCGATCGCGATCTACCGGGACAACTGCAAGGTCGCTCAGCCGCTGTCGCTGGCGCGCAAGGACGCCCCGGCGGCGACGGTCGAGGAGGCCGCGCTGGAGCACGGGATGGTGCGGCGCCGGCTGCCCAAGCAGCGGCCGAGCCAGACCATCTCCTTCCAGGTCGGCGACGCCGAGGGTTACCTGACCGCGGGGGAGTACCCCGGCGACGGGCTGGGCGAGATCTTCGTCAAGCTCGGCAAGCAGGGCTCGACCCTGTCAGGGGTCATGGACGCGCTGGCCATCAGCGTGAGCGTCGGCCTGCAGTACGGCGTGCCGCTGGAGACCTACGTGAAGAAGTTCACCAACATGCGCTTCGAGCCGGCCGGCCTGACCGACGATCCCGAGGTGCGCTTCGCCAGCTCGCTGGTCGACTACATATTCCGGCGCCTGGCCATCGAGTACCTGCCGTCCGGCAAGCGCCAGGAGCTCGGCATCTACACGATGGAGGAGCGCAACGCCTCCCTCGACGCCAGCTACCCGCCCGCCCAGGCCCCGCAGCCCGACCGCCCCCTGGCCGACGCCACCGGCCAGACGGTCCTGCCCGTCGACCGCCCCCTGCCCGTCGACGACCTCTACGGCGACGCCCCCATGTGCTACACGTGCGGCGTCAAGATGCAGCGCGCCGGCTCCTGCCACGTCTGCACCAGCTGCGGCACCACCAGCGGCTGCAGCTGACGACGAGCACGCCGTTCGTGCAGTGGGGCTCGGACGACCTGCTGCCGGTCGGCGCTCGTGGGTCAGCGGCTGAGGTGGGAGAAATTCCGCACCGCAAGCGGGGGCCTGGCCGCGCTGTCGATGCGCAAGGTCGCGGCCGAGCTCGATGTCGCTGTACCGGCACCTTCCCGGCAAGGGCGAGCTGCTCGACGTGATGCTCGACCACGTGTACGGGCCGCGGGACGCGCTGGAGGAGCATCGGGGCACGTCCTGGCGCAGCACCATGGAGCTCGTGGCCCGCGGCACCTGGGAGCTGTACGTCAGCCATCCGTGGCTGCTGCAGGTCAACCAGTCGCGCCCGCTGCTGGGCCCCAACGCGATGGGCGGGTTCGATTTCGCCTTGGCCGGCCTGGCCGGCTTCGGCCTGACGGGCCGGGAGAAGGTCGCGGTCATCCTGGCGGTCGATCACCTGGTGACCGGCACCGCACGGACCCATGTCCTGCAGCAGCAGGCCATCGAGCAATCCGGCATCTCCGGCGAAGAGTTCTGGGCCGCCCAGGAACCCTTCCTGGAGGGGGCGATGGCGACCGGCGACTACCCGGAGGTAGCCGGACTGGCTGAGGACGCCTTCAGCATCAGCGGCACCGAGGCCCTCGAGTTCGGCCTGGGCGCGCTGCTCGACGGGCTGGA
>Ga0136615_10001614_pt1 | contig 10996 bp, 9 predicted proteins | sample AntDrymUQ2882206_2_FD_106647 | JGI IMG/M metagenome (GOLD analysis project Ga0136615, IMG submission 106647) | Polar desert sand microbial communities from Dry Valleys, Antarctica - metaG UQ288 (22.06) | ecosystem: Environmental > Terrestrial > Soil > Desert | place: Antarctica: Dry Valley...
CAGGGCGCCGACCCAGACCGGTCCGAGGTTCCCCAGCGCGCCGGTGACGAGCGCTACGCGACCGTCAAGATCGAACTCATCCACCGTATCCCGCGCCGGACTGGGCGAGCTGCACCGACCCCTCGGGCAGGGGCTCCTCGAGGATCTCGAACGTGAGCGAGGAGTCCCGGCTCACGGGGTGGTGCAGGGTGCGGCCCACGAGCCGGTCGGTCTCGTACGGCGGCAGGCCGTCGCCGGGCGAGCGCTGGGCGATGTCCTCGGGGCGCAGCGTGTGGCCGGCCGGCAGGTCGGCCGCGGCCACGAGCTTCTTGCCCATCTTCTTCTTCGGCTCGGCCTCGCTGGGGTACATCTTCTTGAGCCCGTCGCCGAGGCCCTCGCGCGTGCGCTCGAGGTCGCGGATCATCTTGTCGAGGCCCTGGGGCTCGAGCGAGAATCCGTGATCGGTCCCGCGCATCGCGCGGTTGAGCGTGAAGTGCTTCTCGATGATCCGCGCACCGAGCACGTACGCCGCGACCGCCATGGCGATGCCGTTGTCGTGGCTCGACAGCCCGATCACGGTCTCCGGGAAGAGGTCGCGGTAGGTGTCGATGACCCGCAGGTCGAGCTCCTCGAAGGCTGCCGGGTAGCCGGCGGTGCATTGAAGGACGGCCACCTGGTCGTTGATCTCCGCCACGCAGTCGTGGCCGCGGCGGACGTCGTCGAGGGTGGCCGCGCCGGTGGACAGGATCATCGGCTTGCCGATCTCGGCGACGTGGCGCAGGAGTGGGAGGTTGTCGAGATCGCCCGAGGCGACCTTGTAGGCCGGCATGTCGAGATCGGCCAGGAAGTCGGCGCTCGGCATGTCGAAGGCGGTGGCGAAGAACGTGACGCCGATCTCCTTCGAGTAGGCGATCAGCTCCTCGTACTCCTCGGAGTCGAACTCGAGCGCCTCACGGTGCAGGCCGTACGTGGGGCCGAAGGAGTTCTCGTTCTCGTAGGGCTTGTCGAAGAACTCGCGCGTGTAGAGCGTCGGGTTGTCGCGCTTCTGGAGCTTGACCGCGTGCGCGCCGCAGCGCTTGGCCTCCGCGAACATCTCCTTGGCCTTCTCGACCGAGCCCTGGTGGTTGTGCCCGATCTCGGCGATGACGTAGCAGTCGCTCGCGTCGGAGATCTCGACCCCGTCGATGTGAAGCGTGCGTGTGTCGTAGGCGTGGGTCATGGCGCTTCTCCTCCCTGGTCGGCTTCACCCTGGGTGCGGCGAGGAACCGTGTCGGCCGTGGGCCCCGCGAGCCTACAACGCCCGAGCCCCCGCGAAGTCGCGCGCCGGGGGGCACGTGGCGCGGGCGATCATAGCCCCGGTCCGGCGGCCCGCAGGCGGTTCGCCAGCCCACCCCCGAGCCGCCGGGCGCGCCGTACGGGCCGGCGGATGCGCTTCGCGGTCGACCGGCGAGCCCTCCGGAGCTGGTCGCGGCGCCGGTCCACCCGCTTCCGTGCACGGCGCCGGCGCTTGGTCAGCGACTTCCCCGGGGGCGGCTCGAGGGCGTGTGCGGTCGCGTGCCAGAGGTAGGTGCCCGCGAGTACGAGCGCCTGCCGCCTGGGCACCGCCGGACGTGCCGCTCCCCGCACTCCGAGGTCCCACGCGAACAGACCCGCGTGCACGAGTGGCGCGGGGAGGGGGGCGTGAAGCGGCGTCCCGTCCATGAAGAAGGCGGCCCTCTGGCGCCCGCGGCTGTAGGGGGAGACGATCCGCCGGTACCAGAGCGTCTCGGGCACCTCCACCACGTGGCCGTGCACCGCCAGGCTGCGCACGAGCAGCCGATCGGGCTCGAGCACGTGGCGGAAGGGCCCCGCTCGGCGCAGCGCGGGCACTCGGGCCAGGCCGTAGACGGCGTCGCCCGCCACGAGCTCTCGGCAAGCCGCACGTAGCCGGCGCCCGGCATCGTCGTGCCGGCGCGAGTCGTAGGCCGCGCGGTGGCGCAGATGCAGGACATCGCCGGAGGCGTCGATCCGCTCGTTGGCGGTGAAGGCGAGGACCACTTCCGGCGAGCGGTCGAGCTCCGCGGTGACCGTGGCCAGCCAGCGCGGGTGCCACACGTCGTGGTCGCTCGCCCAGGCGAAGTAGGGGGCATCCGGAAAGAGCTCCGTGGCGATCTCGAGCGTCCGCCGCCAGTTGCCGACCAGGCCGAGGCGCCGCTCGTTGCGCCGGTAGGTGATCCGCTCGTCGAGGGCCGCGTACGAGGCGGCCACCTCGGGCGTGGCGTCCGATGAGCCGTCGTCCACCAGCACCACGGCAAGCCTCGCCTCGGTCTGGGAGAGGAGCGACTCGAGGGCCTCGGGCAGCGTGTCGGCCGAGTTGTAGAGAGGTGCGCCGAACACCGCGCGCGGCCTCACGGGTGCAGGCGCGGCCATCCCACCAGGTGCTTGTAGCGCTCGGGGGCGGGCGCCGGCCGGCGCTTGCGCCACTTGGGCGGGAGGGGCTGCGGGTAGGAGACCGGGAGCATCGGCACCTCGTGCATCCAGTAGCTCTCCCTCAGCACCTGGCCGACGCTCGAGATCTCGACGTTGTAGTGCGAGCGGTCCCGGTTGAGCGAGTAGAGCCAGGGGCACCCGAGCTCCCGCGCGTGGCGCGCGTAGCCGCGCACCTGTGCGGTGGTCATCTCCTGGAAGGAGACCATGTTGAGAGCCAGGTCGAGCCGCGCGGGGCGGGTCTCCGCCAGCGCGGTGTTCGAGGCGAAGACGAAGTCGACCTCATCGAGGTCGGCGAACGCCGCGGCGCCGTCCCCCGGTGCGTGGAAGCGCACGCGGGCGTCGGGGAACACCGTCATCAGGTAGGTGGCGGAGAAGAGGAGCACCTCGGGCAGGTCGGTGATGAGGTAGGTGGTGTCCGGGAAGAGGGTCTTGAAGTGGTGGGCGTAGCCGCCCCATCCCCCTCCCACCTCCCAGACCGCGAGTCGGCCGGGGCGCTCCACGAGGGCGGGCAGGACCCCTCCCCGGCGCAGCGCGAGCGAGCACTCGAGGAACTTGAGGGTGTCGACGTTCCAGAGGCCCCCGTCGATCTCGAAGCCGAAGCCTCCGAGCGCCGGCGACTCCGGCACCGCCAGGTCCTCGCCCAGCTCGCGCAGGGCCTCGAGCTTCTCGGCCAGCGCCCGGCGGTGCTTGTCCCGCTGCGAGCGGTACTCGTATACCCGGAGGCCGGTCAGGTGGTAGGTGTGGTGGCGGAGCTTGTCGACTACGAGGGGGGAGGCGTCGAGCATGTACTCGAATCCCTCGAGCTCCTCGTGCCAGTAGTCGCTCGGCCGGAGGTCCCCGTCGGCGAGGTCCGCCTCGCGCTCCTTCATCTCCATCACCCGCTCGCGCACGGTGAGGTAGTTGGCGAAGGCGGGCTCCTCCCGCAGGGCCTCGACCCGGGAGGCGAAGGACGTCGAGAACGCCTCGCCGGGCCCGGCTCTCACGCCGCGTCCCGCGTTCCCGCCGCCGCGACTCCGACCGGCGGGTCCGGGCGGTCTCCGTTCGAGCCGCTCGAGTGGGAAGCCACGGCGTCGTCCCGGGCCGGGGCGCCCGCCGGTCCGGCGCGGGCGCGCCTCGCGCCTTCGGCCAGGGCGCGGCGCAGCGCCCGGCGTGCGCGCCGGCGCGCACGCCGGGCGGGCTTGCGCAGGCGCTTGCTCAATGCTCGCCGGGTCTTTCCCCGATGCTTGCCGCTGACCTCGCTCAGCGTGGTGCCGATCGCCCAGAGAACGGCTTGGCGCACGGGGCGGCCGTCGCTCGAGCGCGGCGCCACCGGCAGGTGGGCCGCCCCCTCGATCACGTCGGCGGCGAGCGGCGTGGCCGGCTGCTCGAGCCCGTTCGGGCGGACGAACGAGCCGACGAAGCGGGAGAGCTCCTCGCCGACCGTCTCGGGATCCGAGAGGACCTCGGCGAGCTGGGTGACGTGCTGACCGAGGTCCGTGGCCACCCGCAAGAAGCCGCCGTTCTCGGGCAGCAGGTAGTGGAAGTGGACCGTCCCTCCCTGCGTGTCCGCGAACTCGGGCACGCGGAGGGTCAGGACCGGCCGGCCGACTATGGCGGTCTCGATCATGGCGCTCGTGTTGATGCCGACGGTGGCCGCGCTGTGGTACATCGAGTCGAAGTAGTCGGCTCGGTCCTCCTCGTTGACGGGGTTCGCGCCCCCCCGCGGCCAGACCGTGATGTTGCCCAACCCGGAGAGGTCGGCCTCCTCCCATGTGCCCGGGTTGTAGGGGTGGGGCCGTACGAGGACGGCGATCTCCCGCACGGAGGGGTCCGGGCCGGCTCGCAGGGCGCTCACCCACTCGTGGACGAAGCGCTGCTCGGCCAGCGTCTCGGATATCGAGGCGGTGGAGCCCAGGAACAGCACGAAGGGCTTGCCGGGCGGCAGGCCAACCTTGGCGGCGAAGGCCGCGCGGTCGAGGGTGGGCCGGCGCCCGAACCAGCGGTCCCACGGATGGGCGCCCGTGACCACCACCTCCGAGCGCGGTACGTGGTGGTACTCGAGCGCCTCCTCGCGCTGGGTCTCGTTCCAGACGATGATCCGGTCGGGCCTCAGCTTGATCAGGCCCTTGGTCGACAGGTGGTCCCAGCTCGCCACGCCCAGGACCGTCGGTATCCCGAGCGCCTGGGTGCTCTTGAGCAGGTCGGTCTGACGGGTGAAGTCGGCCACGAGCGGGCTGATGAGGAGGACGTCCGGCCGCGCGTCGGCGACGAAGCGCTCGAGCTCCGGGCTGCTCGGGACCGCCTGCTCGAGCCAGCCGAGGAAGCGGTGGCCCAGGCGCACGACGCGAGGGTCGAGGCTGGGCAGGCGGGTGAGCCAGCGAAAGCCGCGGGGGATGAAACGCTCGTGGCGGCGCCGGAGGTGCTCGGCCTCGGCGTAGTGCGGGTGCAGGTAGCGCGTGTAGTCGGCAAGGTCGCGGATCACGGAGGCCACGGGCTCCCATGTGTCCCGGCGCTTGGGCACCCGGGGTGCCTTCACGACCCGGCCGCTCGGGTGCCACAGGCCCTCGATGCCCTCCTGCTGCTTGACCTCGTTCGAAAAGGCGACCACCACGTCGTGGCCGCGCTCGGCCAGCTCGTGGATCACCGAGTCGTAGTAGCGCAGGTAGCCCGGATAGTGCAGTACGCAGAGGACTCTCATGGCTCTCATGCAGGGTGCCGGGTCGGGGGCTGAACGGCCGAGGGGGCGGCCGTGGGACCGCTCGAGTCGAGGCCGACCGCGAACTAGCGTATCTTCGCCGAGCGGGGGGCGGCGCCTCTGACGCGGGCCCTGAGTCCTCGCCGGATGGCCTCGGAGCCGAGCGCACCGCCCCGACCGACCATGGCGAAGAGCACTGCCACCTCCTTCCTCGGGCGCGCCAGGCGCGCTCTGAGCCTCGTGGCGCCGGCGCGATCGGAGGCGCTGTGGCGGTTGGAGCGCCGCCTGGCGAAGCGCCTCGGCCGGCGCATCGACAAGCTGGAGCGGCGGCTCACCAAGCGCCTCAAGCGCGTCGAGGGGCGGCTGGAGCGGCGGCTCACCAAGCGCCTGAAACGCGTCGAGAGTCGGCTCGGGCGCGCGATGGAGTCGAAGGATTCGAAGGACTCCGCGACCGCTGTGGGCCGCGTCGACTACCCCGGCGCCGCGATCGAGCTGAAGGCCCGCACCGTTCGTGAGTGCTTCCGGCTTCGGGCCACCGAGAAGGAGCCGTGGACGGTCGACTGGCTCGACGGCTCCGTTCATCCCGGTGAGTGCGTGTACGACGTAGGGGCGAACGTGGGCGCGTACTCGCTGATCGCCGCGATGGGCGGTGCCCGGGCGCAGGTGGTCGCCTTCGAGCCGGGCTTCGCGAGCTTCGCCACCCTCTGCGAGAACATCGCCCACAACCGCGTCGACGACAGGGTGACGCCTCTGCCCCTGGCGCTCTCCGACGCCACCGAGCTCGCGACCCTGACCTACAGCGCCCTGGGGTCGGGAGAGGCGATGCACCGCCTGGGGCCGCGGGACATCTCCGGAGCCGGCGTCTTTCGCCAGCCGCTCCTGACCTACCGCCTGGACGACGTCGTGGAGCGATTCGGCCTCCGTCCCCCCGACCACCTCAAGGTCGACGTGGACGGGAACGAGGTGGCCGCCCTCCGGGGGGCGGAGAGGACCCTGGCCAGCGCGACCCTGCGCTCGGTGATGGTCGAGGTGGAGGCGGAGGACGCGAAGGCCATCGAGGCCCTTCTCCGCAAGGCCGGACTGGAGTGCACGGTGCAGACCGAGCGGCGGGTGAAGGACGCCAAGCGCGTCGACCACTGGTACGAGCTGTGGGTGCGTCCCGAAGGGCCCGGCCTGAGAGCCGACCGCTAGCCTCGGCGTCCAACCTCGTGGCGAGCTCTCCCCTCACACCCGCCCCCGAGGTCGAGGCGCCGGCCGAGGGCTTGGATGGGTCTCTCGAGTGGTTGGCTGGTGACCCGACGCGGGCGGTAACCGTCACCGACACCCCGCCCGGGGCGTTCGGAGTGCTGCGCGACGCCTGGCGCGCGCGGCGGCTATGGCCCTCGCTCGGGAACCGGGTGCTGGTCAAGCTCATCTGGGGCACGAAGCTCGGCGCCTGGTGGCTCGTGCTCCGGCCGGTCATGGACTCGCTCGGCAAGTCGCTGATATTCGGCGGTCTGCTGCAGGTGGCCACCCCCGGCGGGGCGCCCTACTTCCTCTTCCTGATCGTCGGGCTGATCGCCTGGCGGTCGTTCGACCGGCTCGTGCTCTACGCCACCAGGAGCTTCGACTTCTACCGCAAGATCATGCGGGAGATCGACTTCCCGCTCCTGCTCGTGCCGATCGGGTCAGCCGCGTTCCCGCTCGTCGAGGTCGCGGTCTACACCGCCGTGTTCATCGGGACAGTCCTCGCCTTCTTCGCCTTCACGGGCGACTTCTGGCTCCAGATCGGCTATGAGACTCTAGCCGCGCCGGTCGGGTTGGCGATCCTGGTCACGACCGGCTTCGGTTTGGGCTTCTGGACGTCGGTACTCAACGGCAAGGCGCGCGATACCCGCCTGGTCATGCGCTACGTGCTCGAGTTCTGGATGTACCTCACTCCGGTGGTCTACCCCCTGAGCGCGGTCCCGCCCGCCTACCAGTGGCTCGCCACGCTCAATCCGCTCACCGCCCCCGTGGAGTTGGTGAAGACCGGCCTTCTCGGCACGGGCAACGTGCAGCTCTACCCGCTCGTCTGGGGCATCGTCTTCGCTTCAGCCATCTTCGTCTCCGGCCTGTGGTTCTTCAGCCGGGAGGCGACGCGGAGCGTGGACATCCACGGCGCCGCGGACCTCGACGAGGAGGAGTAGCAGCCGTGGTGGGCACCGACGAGCAGAGCGGCGCGGGCGCGGAGGACGAGGCGACCCTCGAGCCGGAGGGCGCCGCGGTAGGCGCGCGGGACTGGCAGGTCTGGCTCGACGGCCGCCCCCGCCGGCTGACACGCGGAAAGCACTACACGGGCGACTCGAAGGCCGTGGCGCGCGAGGCGCGCAAGGCCGCTACCCGGCTCGGACGGACCGCGGTCGCGAGCCGCGACTCACAGGGGAAGTACGACTACATATGGATCCAGTTCGTCGACGGCGAGGTGGAGCCCGGCAGACCCTGCCCGCTGTGTGGGGGCACGACTCTCGAGAAGGTGCAGAAGCACTTCCTGCGCTGCTCGACGTGCGGGCGCACCCTGTGGGCCAAGGATGAGTGGGAGGTGGCCGCGGGGACCTACCCGACCGCCTCGTCCGAGCCCCTCGAGGACGCCGACGAGGACGATGTGCCCGGCACCAGGCCACGGCCTCGGGGCAACGAGCACGCCGAGATCCTGCGCACGCGCCTTTTGGCCGCGGACGGCGCGGAGACCGTCCAGCCCAGCCTCTCCGAGGACTTCACGCTGGCCGTCGAGGTGCGCTTCCTCCGTCCGGTGGAGTGGGCCCTTCCCTCGTTCGTCCTGGCCGTACGGGACGTGGGTGCGGCGCTGCGGATCGACTGCCCGAGGCCGGTGAGCGCCTCCGTTCCCGAGACCGTCGAGGCCCGCGTCCGGGTGCCGTCCCACCTGCTGGTGGCGAAGGACTACACGGTCGAGACGGTGGTGGCCCTCGTGCCCGAGGCCGCCGTCAAGGGGCGCGCCCTGCTGGCCGATCGCAACGCGCTCACCTTCCGCACCGTCGAGGAAGGGACCTCGGCCGCGAAGAAGGCCAAGCCCTGGGGCGAATACGGCTCCCCGTTCCCGTGGGAGTTCGAGGTCAGGCCAAATGACCCGAGCGTCCCCGGACCGCGCGACCCGGACGAGGAGGCTGGTGACGACCGCGAGGACCTGGACGCCCTGGACATAGAGGGGGCCGACCCCCTCCGGTGACGTGCGGGTCCTCTTCCTGATGCGCCACGCAGGCTTCGCGCGGAACTTCGAGTCCACGCTGCGCCTGCTGGCCGAACGTGACCACGAGGTCCACGTGGCGTTCGACGGACCCTTCGCCGGTGCCGGCGCCCGCCCCGGCGTGGTCGAGCGCCTGGCCTCCGAGCACGCGTCGATCACCTTCGGGCCCGCGCCCGACCGGACCCTCGATCCGTGGTTCGCGCTCGGCCTGCGCCTGCGCCTCGGCCTCGACCTGCTGCGCTACCTCACGCCGCCCTTCGCCGATGCGCCGAAGCTCCGCTCGCGCGTCGAGGCCCGGGCCGGAGCGCTCGTGCGCGCCCTCGCACGGGTGGCGGCCCGGCGGCCCGGCGGCCCGGCCGTGCTCTCGCGCGCCCTGCGGGCGCTCGATGCCGCCGTCCCCGTCGGCTCCCGCACCACGGAGTTCGTCCGCGCCACGGCGCCCGACGTCCTGCTGGTCACTCCGCTCGTGGAGCTCGGTGAGCCGCAGACGGACTTCCTCCGGGCGGCCCGCGACCTGGCCATTCCCACCGGCCTGTGCGTGGCGAGCTGGGACAACCTGACCAACAAGGGGCGGGTGTCAGAGCTCCCCGATCTCGTGACGGTGTGGAACGAGGCGCAGCGCCGGGAGGCGATCGAGCTCCACGGCGTCCCGCCGGAGCGTGTGGTGGCCACCGGGGCCCAGACCTACGACCACTGGTTCGACTGGTCGCCGTCGCGCGATCGCTCCGCGTTCGCCGCGCACGTCGGGCTGCCCGCGGAGGTGCCGTTTCTCCTCTACCTCTGCTCGTCGGTGTTCATCGCCCCGGAGGAGGCCGACTTCGTGCGCCGGTGGCTCTCCGGGCTGCGCCGCCGCCCGGAGACCGCTCTGCGCAGCGCGGGCGTGCTCGTGCGACCTCATCCGCAGCACGCCGCGCAGTGGTGCGATGCGGATCTGAGGGATCTCGGGCCGGTGGCGGTGTGGCCCCCCGAGGGAGCCGATCCCGTGGATCCGGACTCGCGGCGGGACTACTTCGACTCGATCCACCACTGCGCCGCGGTGGTCGGGGTGAACACGAGCGCCCTGATCGAGAGCGCGATCGTCGGGCGCCCGGTCTTCACCTACCTGGCCCCCGAGTTCCGCGAGACGCAGGGAGGGATCCCCCACTTCGCCCACCTCTCCGAGGGGGGGCCGCTCACGCTGGCCGCGACGTACGAGGACCACGCCGCTCAGCTGGCCGCGGCGCTGGGCGCCGACGGCGACCTCGACCGGGGCCGCGCCGTGCGCGAGGGCCGCTCGACCGAGGACGGGGCACGGGCCTTCGTCCGCTCGTTCGTGCGCCCGCACGGTCTCGAGACGCCCGCCACCCCGCGTCTGGTCGAGGCCATCGAGGGTCTCTCGCGGACGCGTCGCCCGGCATCGCGGCGATCACCCCGCGTCCTCGTGCTGCGCGCGCTGATGACCCCGTTCGCGGGTCTCGCGGGCGCAGACGCCGCGCTCCGGGCGGCGGTGAGGGCCGTACTGGCCCGGACGCTCTCGCTCCCGCTCGTCGGAGCGCTGGTGCATCGTGCGCTCCCGGGCCCGCTGGCCGCCGACCTCGCCCGGCGGTCGCGCCTTCCCGGGCGGTGAGTCCGCGCGTGGTGATCGGAGCCCCGCTCCACGGGCGGGCGGAGTACCTGCCGGGCGCGCTCGGGTCGCTGCTCGGACAGTCCTTCGAGGACTTCGCGGTGGTCGCCCTCGACGACGCCTCGCCCGACTCCACGTCGGAGGTGCTCGCCGGGCTCGCACAGCGGGATCCGCGCCTGTGGTGGAGTCGCCATCCGCGACGCGTGGGGATGGCCGCCAACTGGCGCCTGGCGTTCGAGCTCGCGACGCAGCGCCACCCCGAGGCCGAGTACTTCGCCTGGGCGAGCGACCACGACATCTGGGATCCGCGGTGGCTCGAGGCCCTGGTCGCCGAGCTCGACGGAAATCCCGAGGCGGTGCTGGCCTACCCCCGCGGCGCCGTGGTGGACGCCGGCGGCCGCACCGTCCGCGGCCCGCGAGCCTTCGAGACCCGCGGCGTCGGGCGCCCCGGCGCCCGCCTGGTCCGGGCGGCGTGGGGCATGCGGGCGGGGGACATGGTCTACGGCCTCTTCCGGGCCCCGGCGCTGCGTCGCGCCGGAGTCTTCCGCCCGGTGCTCTGGCCCGACCGGCTGTTGCTCGTGGAGCTGACCGCGGAGGGGCGCTTCCATCAGGTCCCCGAGCTCCTCTGGTGGCGGCGCTTCGCGCCGGAGACGCGCGTGCGCTCGGCGGCCGAGCGCCAGCGCCGGGCCCTCTACGCCGGCCGTGCCCCGCTCACCGCCCGCCTGCCCTGGTGGCTCGGCCACGTCGTCGCGCTCGTCCGCAAGGCCCTCGCCGGTCCGCGGCCCGCATGGCCGGGCGGTCTCGCCTTCGCCGCGCGCTACCTGGCCGTGGTCGCGGTGGCCGAGGGCATCCGGTGGACGCTGCGGGCGGGCCAGCGGCTGGCCGCTCGGATGCTTCGCCGCTCGCGGCCTCAGCCCGCGTAGCGGAACGGGAGGTCGGCCTCGACCTCCCGGAGCCGCGGCGTCGCGGCGTCCCGGGCCGAGGGTCGGAGCTCCTCGGGAGGGAGCGGCCAGGCGATGCCCACGCCGGGGTCGTCGTAGGCGATGCC
>Ga0136615_10001617_pt1 | contig 10971 bp, 9 predicted proteins | sample AntDrymUQ2882206_2_FD_106647 | JGI IMG/M metagenome (GOLD analysis project Ga0136615, IMG submission 106647) | Polar desert sand microbial communities from Dry Valleys, Antarctica - metaG UQ288 (22.06) | ecosystem: Environmental > Terrestrial > Soil > Desert | place: Antarctica: Dry Valley...
ACCGCCTTCATCTGGCCGTGCACGATCTCCAGGCGCAGCGGAGTGCCGGGCACGCCCGCCAGGTCCGTCGCCTCGGGCCAGGCCTCCCTCACCAGCCGGGCGGCGCCCTCGACGCTGGTCGCCTCGCTCTCCTCGGTCTCTTCCACGAGCGGCACGATCACGAAGGCCCGGTGTCCGGCCATCACCTGGCTGGCTAGCAGGGGCAAGGCCCCCGGTCGCTCCCCGACGCGGAGCAGCTCGTCGGGCCGGCGCACACCGGTGATGATGAGCTGCCGCCCGAGCGGGTTGGTGCGCAGATCGGAGACGTCCAGGTCGGCGTGGAGGATCTGGCCCAGCGTGCGCGGGATGGGCGTGGCCGTCATGAGCAGCACGTGCGGCGCGCTGCCCTTGGCCGTCAGTGCCTCGCGCTGGGCCACGCCGAACCGGTGCTGCTCGTCGACGACCGCCAGGCGCAGGTCGGCGAAGGCCACGTTCTCCTGTACCAGTGCGTGGGTGCCCACCACGACCCGACCGAGGCTGAGGCCGCCGGTGGTGCGATCGAGCGGCGAACGGACCAGCTCCAGTGCTTCCCGTCGTCGAGCCGCTGACAGGGATGCCGAGAGCAGCGTGACACCGTGCCCCAGCGGCTCGAGCAGCGACTCCAGCGTGGCGGCGTGCTGGCGGGCCAGCAGGTCGGTCGGTGCCAGCAAGGCACCCTGGCGCCCGGCATCGGCCACGAAGGCGAGAGCCAGCGCTGCGACGGCCGTCTTGCCCGAGCCGACGTCGCCCTGGAGCAGTCGCAGCATGGGCCGTTGCGAGGCGAGGTCCGCACGGATGGCCTCCAGCGCGGAGCGTTGGTCCGCTGTCAGTCGGACCGGCTCGATGGCTTCCCGTGGGGAAGGGTCATGGCGCTCTGCCCGTCGCTTGCCAACGGCACGGTCGATGACCGCCTCGATGGCGGCGACCGCCTGGGTCAGGCGCGCCGCTGGTACCTCGATGCGGTCAGCCAGCACGGTCTGGCGCTGGCGCTGCCGCGAGACCATGCCTATCTGAAGCGCCAACAGCTCATCGAAGGCGAGCCGTGCCAGGGCCCTATCGCGCTGCTCGAAGCCGGCCGGGTAGTGAGCGGCTTCGACGGCCTCGCCGATGCCCATCAACCCCTGCTCGGCGGCCAGGGACCCCAGATACTCCGGGTATGGGCCGTAACCGTCGAGCGCTCCACGGATGGCGGCACGCAAGGTGCGCGCCGAGAGCCCGCCCGACAGCCGGTAGATGGGCACGATGCGACCCACGTGCAGGAGGTCCGAGCCATCGTCGGGCTGGAAGTCGGGGTTGTCCAGGCTGACCGAGAAACCACGCTGCTTCACCCGGCCGCTGACGACGATCCATTGACCCTCCTTGAGCCGCCGCTCGATGTAGCGTCGCCCGAACCAGGTCGCCTCGACCTCGCCGGTCTCGTCTCTCAGGGAGACAACGGTCCGCTGGAGCCGCCGGCGGAACGTCTGCTCCACGCGCAGCGTCACGACCTCCAGCCTCGCCGTGACCACGGTCCCCTCTTCCTGAACGGCCAGCTCGGCCGCCGTGAGGACCTCACGCAGATCCTGGTAACGGCGGGGAAGATGGAAGAGCAGGTCGCGGACGGTGTGCAGTCCGAGCTTCGGTCCGACGCGGCGAAGGACGGACGAACCAGGCAGCCCGCTGACGCCCAGGGCCGTGTCCAGACCCGCCCCTAGGAAGGGCTGCTGGGCGCGGGCAGAGGGTGCGCGCGGCACGCTACTCGGCGGCGATGAGGTAGCTGTAGTGGGGCTGCCCGCCGTGCAGGATCTCCACCTCGACACCCTCCAACGACTCAGCCAAGCGCTGAGCCAACTCCTCGGCCTCGCTCAGATCCGCGCCTTCCCCGTAGTACACGGTGAGCAGTTCGAAGCCCGGCTCCAGGGCGGCCACCCCAGCTAGCACAGCGGTCAGGCGATCGCGATGGGCGGCCACCAAGCCTTCATCGGCGTCGAGCACGATGGTCTGGCCCTTGCGCACCCGCCGCTCCCCGATGCGCGCGTTGCGGATCGCCTGCGTGACCGCAAGGGTGCGCACTGCACGCGCCGCGGCGAGCATGGACGGGGCGTTCTCCCTGGCGGTGTGCCGCGGATCGAAGGCCAGCATGGCGGCCACGCCTTCCGGTCCGGTGCGCGTGGGGACCACTTCCACGATGAGGTCCGGCGCGAGGGTCGCGGCCTGCTCGGCGGCCAGCCGCACGTTGGCGTTGTTGGGCAGGACGATGACCTCTGCTGCGTCGGTGCCGCGGATGGCGGCCAGCAGCTCGCCGGCCGAGGGGTTGGCGGATTGGCCGCCACGCACCACGCTGCGGGCACCGGTACTCTCCATCGCTCGCGCCAGACCTTCTCCCGCCGCCACCGCGACCACGGCCGGTCCGTTCGGAACGGCCATCGCGCCCAGAGCAGCATCAGCCTCACGCTTCAGCGTAGCCGTGGCGTTGCTGATGCCGGTCTCCATCGTCGAGGTCGGGGCTCCACTGGCGTCATCAGCTGCTCCGTCCTGCACACCGGTGAAGGCGTGAGCGCGTGCCTCCGCCACGTCCAGTGCCTGATCATCCAGGTTCTCGACGGTGATCCGCGAAAGCCTGCCCAGCGTGAGGCCGTAGGCGATGATCCGGTCGGGCCGATCGTTATGGATGTGCACCTTGGCCGCGCTTGCGTCGCCGGCCACCAGCACCGAGTCGCCCATCACTTCCAGCTCTCGACGCATCACCTGCAGGTCGAGTGCCGGCCCATCGGCCGAGATCAGGAACATGGTCTCGTAGCCCCATCCGTCGGACTCGGTATGCGTCACCAGCGACGCGCGTCCCGGGCGCGCGGTGATGCTGACGGCCACGGTCTCGCCGCGCATCGCGCCGAGTGCCCCTTCCAGGAGGCGGAACAGTCCCTGTCCGCCCGAGTCGACCACGCCGGCTTCGCGCAGGATGGGCAACAGGGTCGGCGTTCGAGATACCGACCGGCGCGCGGCCTCGACGGCAGCCGCCAGGACGGCCTCCAGGGAAGGTGTCCGCTCGGCTGCCTCGACGGCCGCATCGGCCGTCTCGCGGATGACCGTCAGGATGGTGCCCTCGATTGGCCTGGCGATAGCGGCATAGGCCGTCTCGCTGCCACGCCGCAAGCCATAGGCGAGGTCGAGGCCATTCACGATGCGCCGCTCCCGACCGACCTCGACCATGCCGCGAAAGATCTGCGACAGGATCACGCCGCTGTTCCCGCGCGCACCCATCAGTGCTCCGAAGCTGATGGCGGCCGCGACGCGCGGCAGCGTGCGCGACGCGAGGGGCACGGATTCGGCTTCGGCCAGCGCGGACCGCACCGTAGCCAGCATGTTGGTGCCGGTGTCCCCGTCGGGCACCGGGAAGACGTTGAGCGCGTTGACCTCCTCTAGATGCACCTCGAGGTTGGCCGCAGCGGCACGGAAGGCGACGAGGATGGCCGCGCCATAGCCCGAGCGCGTGCTCATCGCGGCGCCCTTCGGCCGGCCGTGGCGGTCGACGGTGGGCGCACACGCTCGACGTGGATGCGCACCGCCGCGGGCTCTCGACCCAGGGTGGTGCACAGCGCATAGCGGATCTGGTCGGCCACATTCTGGGCGACCCGAGCGACCGGCAATCCGAGGGCGACGGAGAGGTAGACATCGATCTCGAGCTCTGGGGTGGTCGACACCCGAACGCCTGGCACCGATCGGGTGAGCCAGCCGAGCAGGGCCGCCCCCGGGCCGCGTCGACCGATGCTTACCACGCCATAGGACGAGAGGGCGACCCGCCGCACCTCCTCGGCGATGACGCGGCGCGTGACCAGCGCGTGGCCGGGGACGGAAGGAGGTGGCATCGCGGTGGATGCTATAGTACGAAGCCCGCGCGGCAGTCCGTCGCGCTCTCTCGTTGATCGAGGACCTGCTTCCCCATGGCCCGTTCCTGCGCCATCTGCGGCAAGATCTCGATGGGTGGTTTCAACCCCCAGTCGAGCGGTATGAACCGTGTCCGCGCCCATCGCCGCTACAAGCCCAACCTGCACCCGCTGCACATCGCGCGCGGAGATCGCATGATGAAGGTCGTGGCCTGTACGCGCTGCCGTCGTACGGCTCGCAAGATCTCCTGATCGCCGGCCGCTACGCCGCGTAATCCAGTTCGCGCAGACGGGCGCCACCGATGCGCTCGAAGAGAGCGATATCAGCGCCGCTCAGGTCCCGCCGCCAGCGACCGATCGACGACGTCACGAGGGCTCCCTGCGCATCGAACTCTGCGCCACGACGGATGACCTCCCCTTCAGCGCGCTGGGACAGCATCCCTTCCTCGAAGGACTCGCCGAGCCAGGCCAACAGCGGCTCAAGGGTCTCGCGCGGACGCGTCACCAATTCCTCGTAGCGGACCTCGCGGTAGCGCTCGTCGCCGCGGAAGCGCAGGCCCTTGCCGGTGCTGAGGACCCAGCGCCGCACGATGGACTCCATCGACTGGTGACGCGTGACCTCCACCATCCGATCGCCGACCAGACGCCGGTCCGGGTGCAGCCGCATGGAACAGGCCACGTCGCGCCCGTCTCGGATGACATGCACGAAACGCGCTTCCGGGAAGTGCTCCCAGATCCAGTCCAGGTGCCACACGTTGAGCGGTGTCTTCTCACTCCAGCGCGGCTTGCCCAGCCGCTCACGGTAGGTCCGGAAGAACGTCTCCACGAACTCGGCCTGCGAGCCGCTCTCACGCAGCATCATCCGGATGCGTGCCGCGTCGATGCCATAGCCACGTTCCAGCAGCGCCACCGGCACGCGGCCGGGCAGGAAGAGGCTGGACTCGGGCCCGGAACAGATCCGGGGATGCGCGTCGAGGATGCGGCGCAGCAGCGTGGTGCCGCTGCGTGGTGAGCCGCCGATGACGATGGGACGTTCCGACGAGATGTACCGCCGGGTCCGCCAGCGGTGGCTCCAGAACCGGCCGGCACGGTTCCGGAGTCGCGTCCGAAGGCTCACCGTGCCTCCGCCGCCGAATCGAGCCAGATGGTCATCGGACCATCGTTGACCAGCTCCACCTCCATCTCGGCCCCGAAGGTGCCACGTGCCACGCGGACGCCGCGCGCCTCCACGGCCGAGGCGAAACGATCGTACAGGTCGCGTCCGAGATCGGGCGCCGCGGCACCCAGGAACGACGGCCGTCGCCCGCGGCGCGTGTCGCCGAACAGGGTGAACTGGCTGACAGCCAAAAGCTCACCCGCCACGTCCATCAACGACCGGTTCGTCAAGCCAGCCTCGTCCCGGAAGATGCGCAGATCGACGGTCTTGTCGGCCAGGCTCGCTGCGATGGCCTCTGTATCATCCGGCGCCACGCCGACCAGCACGACCAGGCCGCGACCGATGGCCCCCACCGCCCGACCATCGGTGCGCACCTCGGCGCGGGCGACACGTTGCAGCAGCAGACGCACTCGGCGAGGTCAGCCAGCCGTTCGACCGAAGGCCCCAGGCCGGCCGTCGTCGAGTTCGTCGTGGTGACTGGCATCGTCCTCAGCCACGAGGCGCGCTGCTTGCGCACGGTCGCGCACGAGGCGGACCTCGTCGGCTGCGTCCTGGCCGCGCTGGAACAAGGCGGATCCGACGATGTACACGTCGGCGCCGTAGTGGCCGCCGAGTGAGGCCGTGTCACGATTGACACCACCGTCGACATGCACAAGGCCGCCCGAAGGCGCCATCCACTGGCGGGCCAGACCGATCTTGGGGGCAGCTTCGGCGATGAACCGTTGGCCGCCGAAGCCCGGCTCGACGGTCATGACCATCAATGCATCTAGAGCAGGCAGGAACGGGCGTACCGCTTCGATGGGCGTGCCCGGACTCACCGCCAGACTCGCTCCGCAGCCGGCCGCGCGGATATCCGAGAGGGTCGCAGCCTTAAGGTCCTCCGGCTCGTTGACCTCGATGTGAAAGGTGATGGTGTCTGGTTCAGCTGCCAGGAACGTGGACATGTAGCGCGATGGCTGGGAGATCATGAGATGAACATCCACGGGCAGCGAGGTCAGCCGACGAAAGGCAGCCACGATGTCCGCCCCGAAGGTCAGATTGGGCACGAAGTGGCCATCCATCACGTCGAGGTGCAGCCGGTCGACACCGGCTCGCTCCAGCTTGCGCACCACGCGGTCCAGATGACCGAAGTCGGCCGTCAGGATGCTGGCCGCGACCTGCGGTCGCCAGACACTGGTCATCGCGGTGCGGCCAATGGCCTGTCGCGCAGCGCGGCGGCGCTGCGCTCGACCAGGATCTCCCGGCGGCGGGCGACAGCGGCCGGCGCGGGCTGAGCGGCCCGCTCGGCGGCTAGCTGGCCGCAGGCGGCACCGATCTCGGTGCCCCTGTTACGCCGCACCGTGGTGTGCAGTCCCGCTTCTCGCAGGGTCCCGGCGAAGGCTTCGATGCGCTCGGATCCGCTGGGCTGCCACGGAGTGTGGGCCACTGGGTTCATGGGGATCAGGTTGACGTGCGCCAGTCGGCCGCGCAGGAGCGCCGCCATGTCCGCTGCATCGGAGGGCGTGTCGTTGATGCCGGCGATCATCACGTACTCGTAGGTCACGCGCCGCCCGGTGACATCCGCGTAGCGGGTGGCGGCCTCGACGACCTGCTCCGCGGGCCAGCGACGGTTGAGAGGGACCAGGACGTCCCTGAGCCCGGCTCGCACGGCGTGCAGCGAGACGGCCAACGTGTATTGCGGTGCGAGGGCCGTGATGGTCTCGATGCCGGGCACCACGCCACTGGTGCTGATGGTGATATGGCGGGCACCAAGCCCGAAGCGCTGCGGGTCGCTGATGGCCGCCGCGGCCCGCACGACCTCGTCTGGGTTGAGCAGGGGTTCGCCCATGCCCATGAACACCACGTTGGTCACGCGACGTGCGTCGGCGGCCAGTCGTCGCGACCAGAAGCGCACCTGGTCGACGATCTCGGCGCTGCTAAGATCTCGCCAGAAGCCGAGTTCGCCCGTGGCACAGAAGGGACAGCCCACGGCACATCCCGCCTGGCTCGATATGCAGATCGTGGCGCGCTCCCGCCGGGGGCCGCGGGCCGGGTAGCGCATCAGCACCGACTCGATGGTGCGGCCGTCGTCGAGGACGTGGAGGGCCTTCTCCGTAAGGCCCTCCTCGGCCGGTCGCACGGAAGTATCCGCCATGGTGTCGAACCGGAACGCATCCCCGAGGGCCGCGCGCAGCCCGGCCGGCAACGTCCGCGGTCCGTCCAGGTCCACGCTCCTGTCGGACCACAGCTGATCAGCCACCTGCCGCGCCCGGTAGGCCGGTTCTCCCCGCTGCGCGAACCAGTCTCGAAGCGCTTCCAAGGGAACTCCGGAGAGGCCCGGTCGAGGGTCTCGAGTGCCGGCCGGCGGAGCATCGATGAGCGGCAGCGCCCGACCTTCGAACTGCCTGGGCTGGGGCATCGTGGAGGTTCGCGGGTCCATGGGAGCGGTCATCCTACCGTTCCCTCGCGGACCCGGCTGCCGATGAGTCCAGGGCGGCCGCGGGCGTATTCGGACCCGAGCATGCGCCGGCCGCCCGCCGGCTGGACCTCGACCAGTTCCAGGATCCCGTCGGTGGTGACCAGCCCCAGGCCATCGCCGACCGCCACGAGCAGCCCCCGTGCGGCGTCCACCACTCTACTCTCGGACCCAGTGGTCTGCTCAGCCCCGTCCCAAACCCGGCCCTGCCACGCCACGAGGCGGCCCTCGTCGGTCTCCAGGAACGAGCCCGGCCAGGGCTGATACGCCCGGATCTGCCGCTCCGAGGATGCCGCGGATCGACCGGGGTCCAGGCGCCCGTCCTGCCGGCGCAGCGGCCGGCTCAGCGACGCTCCCTCGTCCGGCTGGCGAGTGGCCCCCAAACGGCCTGCCAGCCAGGGAGACAGGGAGCGGGCGAGCAGCTTGGCTGCCACTCGCGCCAGGGCCGCCTCCAGAACGGGCGTCGTCTCATCGCCGTTCAGGGGCACCTCGCGGACAGCGATGAGCGGTCCCGTGTCCAGCCCCTCGTCCATGCGCATCAGGCTCACGCCCGTGCTGCGGTCCCCGGCCAGGATGGCGGCGGGGATGGGCGTCGCACCACGGTGACGGGGCAGAAGAGAGGGGTGCAGGTTGAGCGCACCCTGAGGCGGTAGTTCCAGCAAGGAGCGGGGCACGATCTGGCCGTAATCGGCCAGGATGATCAAGTCAGGCCGAAACGCCTGAAGCTGATCGATCGCCTCGGGGGCGCGCAGCCGCTCCGGTGCGAGGACGGCGAGCGCCATCGCCGCCGCCCGGGAGCCGACCACGGACGGGGCGATCCTCTGGCCGCGACCGACTGCTCGCGGCGGTGCAGTGACCACGGCCCGAAGCTCGATCCGCGGGTGCTTCACCAGCATCTCCAGGATGGGGACCGCGAATGAGCCGCTGCCCAGGAACACCGTCCGGGCCGCCGTCACGCCAGGAGGGCCGGCTCCCTGTCGGCGCCTTCGCTCCCCTGCTCATCCAGCTGGCCGATCGGGATGAGTTCGTCGAGCGAGCCGAGGTAGTCGATGTAGAGCTTGCCCGCCAGGTGGTCGAACTCGTGCTGCATGGCGCGTGACAGGAGACCCGTGCCGGCGACCTTGACCTTCCGGCCGTGCCGGTTCTGCGCGACGACCCAGACCCGTTGGCGCCGGGTGACGTAGGCCACATAGCCGGGCAGCGAGAGGCAGCCCTCGAGGTCGTGGTCATCGCCGGTGGCTCGGACGATGCGGGGGTTCATCAGCTCATGCAGCTGACCCTCCACCTCGACCACGCAGGCCTGTAGCGCCACGCCCAACTGTGGAGCAGCGAGGCCGACGCCCGGCGCGGCGCGCATCGTCTCGGCCAGGTCGTCCAGCAGATCGTGAAGGTACTTCCCGAAAGCATCCACCGGCTCCCCCTTGAGCCGAAGGCGAGGATCACCGAGCATCACGATGGGCTGAACGGTCATGGGCCGATTATAGGTCGGCGGCTCGGCTCGCCCGGATGATCGCTCACATGACGCTTTCCGGGTCGACATCGACGCTCCACGGTGCGCCCGGATCGCCACCCAGGAGTGCCGCCGGGTCCGGCCCTCGCAGTACCAGCTGAAAGCGCCAGCGTCCGGCACGCCGCGCGATGTAGGCGGGCGCGGGACCGAGCACCGCGGCGGGTGCTTCCTCTGCGCATGCCGCCGCGCGGGCTCGCAGGTCGGCCGCCAGGCGACGGGCCTCGCCCAGGGCCGCCTCTCGATCGGCCATGGCCACGGTCAGCTTGATGACCGAGCCGAAGGGCGGCGAGCCAAAGACGCGGCGCTGGGCGAGCTCGCCCGACAGGAAGTCCTGGGCATCACCGTCGGCCACGGCTCGGATGGCCGGATGGTCGGGCTGATACGTCTGGATCAGCGCCCGTCCAGGTCGCTCGCCGCGGCCGGCGCGGCCCACTGCCTGGGTCAGCAGCTGGTAGGTCCGCTCGGCGGCGCGTTCGTCGGGCAGGTTGAGAGCCACGTCGGCGGACACCACGCCGACCAGCGTGACCTCTGGCACGTCCAGCCCCTTGGTCACCAGGCTGGTACCCACGAGCACGTCCAGCCGGCCCTCGGCGAAGTCATCGATGACCCGCGCTGCGGCGCCCCTGCGCTTCACGACATCCCGATCCAGACGGCCCACGCGCAGCTTCGGAGACCGCATGGCGACCTCTCGCTCGACACGCTCCGTCCCGCCGCCGAGGTATCGGATGCGCACCGAAGCACACGCCGGACAGCGCTGGGCTGGTGGCGCCGTTGCGCCGCAATGGTGACAGCGCAAGGCCATCGCGACGGCATGAAAGACGAGCGGGCGCTGACACTCGGGGCACACCTGCACATAGCCGCAGTCCCGGCAGAGGACCACCGAAGCACTACCACGCCGGTTGATGACCAGGATGGCGCGCTCCCCGCTGGATCGGTCCAAGCCGTCGAGTGCCTCCGCCAGAGCCGAGGAGAGCAGGCCGCGGTTGCCTGCCGCCAGCTCCGTGCGCAGATCGATCACCTCCACCTGGACGCGACGCGTCCTGGAGCTCTCGACCAAGCGATGGTGCTCGACCTGCCCGTGCTCCGCCCGCCCCAGGGTCACCACGTCAGGTGTGGCGCTACCCAGGATGACCGGCGCGGCAGCCAGACGCCCCAGCTCCATGGCCACATCGCGCGCCTGGAAGCGCGGCGTCCGGTCGGATTTGTAGCCGGCGTCATGCTCTTCGTCGACCACGATGACGCCCGGATCGCCGAGTGGCGCAACGACGGCCATGCGCGTACCCACCACCACCTCCGCATCATCCTCGCGGATGCGCCGCCACTCATCGGCCCGTTCACCCTCGCTCAGTGCCGAGTGCAAGAGCGCGGGATGGATGCCCAGGTCGTGGCGCAGCCGATCGAGGAGCGGCGTGGCAAGGGCGATCTCCGGCACCAGCACGATGGCACCACGGCCGTGTCGCAGAGCGGAGGCTACGGCCGCCGAGTACACCGCCGTCTTGCCACTGGCCGTGGCGCCCTCGACCAGCAACACCGCATGCTGCCGCTGCATGACGAGACCTTCCACGCGCTCCGCGATGACGCGCTGCTCAGCACGCAGCTCCGCTCTGGGCGGGAGGCTGCCGCGCTCCGTGCTGCCACGAGCGGCCGCCCCCAGGCCCTCGGCCGGGCGGCGCTGGCGCGTGTCCGTCCCCAGTTCGAGCAGCCCTCGACGCGCCAGTCCTGTCACGGCGGACGGGCCGTGGCTGGCCGCCAGGTGGGCGGCGGACACGCTGCCCGGCGCGTCGGCGGCGACCATCTCACGAAGCAGAGCCTGCTGCCGCGGTCCCAACGGGCGGCCCGACGGCGCCCGGCCCGCCGCCAGGTCGTGTCCGATCACCGACCCTGCCGCCGTCAGCCGGGCCACTCGCTCGAGGCGAGGCCGCGCTCCGGGGGGACGAAGGCGCCACTCCAGGGAGAGCCGCCCCGCCGC
>Ga0136615_10001619_pt1 | contig 10960 bp, 11 predicted proteins | sample AntDrymUQ2882206_2_FD_106647 | JGI IMG/M metagenome (GOLD analysis project Ga0136615, IMG submission 106647) | Polar desert sand microbial communities from Dry Valleys, Antarctica - metaG UQ288 (22.06) | ecosystem: Environmental > Terrestrial > Soil > Desert | place: Antarctica: Dry Valley...
CGTGACCGGGCTCGAGACCGCGTTCGCTGCGATCCACACCGACCTCGTCGTCCCCGGTGTGCTCGATCTCGAACTCGTCGTCGAGCGGATGACCTCCGGCGGCGAGCCGTTTGGCCTGACCACTCCGACGATCGCCCCCGGGGCCGCCGCGAACATCTGCCTGGTCGATCTCGAGTCAACATGGGAGGTGGGGGCAGCCGGCTATGAGAGCCGCTCGTCGAACTGCGCTTTCGCCGGGCGACGCCTGACGGGGCGCGTCCGGATGACGATCGCGGCGGGTGCCGTGGCCTATCGGGAGCGTTCGTTCGCGATTGCGGGGGTCACCTGATGGAGATTGCCGGCCTGCTGGACCGCGAGCGCACCGCGCTCGTGGTGATCGACATGCAGGAGGCGTTTCGGTCGGTCGTCGAGGGCTTCGATGCCATTGCGGGCCGGACGGTGATCCTCATCAGGGGGGCGCGAGCGATCGGATTGCCGGTTGTCGTGACCGAGCAGTATCCGCATGGCCTCGGCTCCACGGTGCCCGAGCTGGCCGAGCATCTGAAGGGCATCCAGCCTGTCGAGAAGACGGTCTTCTCAGCAGTCGGCGCGGAAGGTTTCGACCTCGCGGGGCGCGACCAGGCGGTTCTGTGCGGGATCGAGGCCCACATCTGCGTATCCCAGACGGCGCACGAGTTGCTCGAGGACGGAATCGAGGTCCACGTCGCTCGTGACGCGATCGGCGCACGCGATCCGGCGGACCGCGAGCTCGGGCTGCGCAAGATGGAGCGCGCCGGGGCAGTCGAGACCGGCGTCGAAGCGGCGCTGTTCGAGCTGTTGCGGGAGTCGGGAACGCCAGAGTTCAGGCAGGTTCAGGAGCTGGTCAAGTGAGCGGGGCCTATCTGCTGCTCGAGGACGGCACCCGGTTCGACGGCGAGGCCGTCGGCGCGTCCGCGCCGGCCACCGGCGAGGTTGTTTTCAACACCGCCATGTCCGGCTATCAGGAAGCGGTCACCGACCCCAGCTATCGCGGCCAGATCATCGTCTTCACCTATCCGCTCGTCGGCAACTACGGCGTCCAGCAAGCGCACATGGAGTCAGCCGCGGTTCACGTCCGGGGAGTGGTGATGCGTGAGGCCGTCGACCACGCCCACGCACCGCATGCGCAAGCGGGCTGGCTGGCGTGGCTCGCCGAGCAGGAGATCCCCGCTCTGACCGGCATCGACACACGGGCGCTGGTACGCCACATTCGCGACAAAGGCGCGATGCGTGGCGGCGTCTTCCCCGTCGCCATGCCCGCCGCCGAGGCCGCCGCGCGGACGGGCGCCGAGCCTCCGATGGCCGGCGCCGACCTGGCTCGTGCGGTCACGCCGTCCGAGCCGATCGCGCTCGGGCCGCTCTCCGAGCAGAGCGGCCCGCGCATCGCGGTCATCGACACCGGCATCAAAAGCTCGATCGTGCGCCACCTGCGCGAGCGAGGCGCCCACCTGACGTTGTACCCCTGCGACACCACGCCGGGGGCGCTGCTCGCGGGGAACCCCGACATGGTCTTCCTCGCCAACGGTCCAGGCGATCCTGCGGCGCTGGGCTACGTGGTCGAGACTGTCCGGGCGGTGACCGGCAAGCTGCCGGTGTTCGGCATCTGTCTGGGTCACCAGCTGCTCTGCCGCGCGGTCGGCTTGCGGACCACGAAGCTCCGGTTCGGCCACCGGGGTGCCAACCACCCCGTCAAGGACCTCGAGACGGGTCGCATCGACATCACGGCCCAGAACCATGGCTTCGCGGTCAAGGGCCCTGAGGGCTCCACCACGATCGACACGGACGAGCCTGTCCGCTGGGAGACCGACGTCGGCACCGCGGAGCTCACCCAGCTCAATCTCTACGACCGCACTGTGGAGGGCCTGATGCTCCGCGACGTGCCAGGCGGGACAGTCCAATACCACCCCGAGGCGGGACCGGGCCCGCATGATTCGCTGCACATCTTCGATCGGTTTCTGAGGCTGGTCGCATGAGCCTGCCAACCGCAGCATGTCGGCGTTCTTACGCGACTGCCTACGGCAGGGGGCACGGGCAGTCGGCCGCGGGCCTATGGCCTCCTGGCGCCTTGGGTCCTCGGCCTGCTCGGCTTTCGGCCCATGCTCGCATCCTCGAGGTACCGGTCGCCCGTGCCTAGGCGCGACGACATTCAGAAGATCCTCATCATCGGCTCCGGTCCGATCGTGATCGGCCAGGCGGCCGAGTTCGACTACTCGGGCGCGCAGGCGTGCAAGGTGCTGCTGGAGGAGGGCTACGAGGTCGTCCTCGTCAACTCGAACCCGGCGACGATCATGACCGACCCGGAGTTCGCGACCGCGACCTACATCGAGCCGCTGCTGCCCGACTCGGTCCGGCGGGTGATCGAGCGCGAGCGGCCCGACGCCCTGTTGGCGACGCTCGGCGGTGGCACGGCCCTGAACCTCGCGCGTCAGCTCAGCGAGGACGGCACGCTCGACGAGCTCGGCGTCGAGCTGATCGGCGCCGACTACGACGCGATCCGCCGCGCCGAGGACCGCGATCTCTTCCGTCAGACCATGGAGAACGCCGGGCTGCGGGTACCGAAGGCGGTGGCCGTCGACTCCCTCGGCGCGGCCCTCGAAGCGCTGCCCGACATCGGTCTGCCCGCGATCGTGCGGCCTGGCTTCACGATGGGAGGCCACGGGGGAGGGATCGCGCATACCGAGGGCGAGTTTCAGGAGCGCGTCGCCGAAGGGCTCGCGGCGAGCCCGATCCATCAGGTGCTCGTCGAGGAGTCGGTGCTCGGCTGGGGAGAGTACGAGCTTGAGCTGATGCGCGACCGCAACGACAACGTGGTCGTGATCTGCTCGATCGAGAACATCGACCCGATGGGCGTCCATACGGGCGACTCGGTCACCGTTGCCCCGCAGCAGACGCTGTCCGACCGCCGGTACCAGGCGTTGCGCGACCAGGCGATCGCGGTCATCCGCGCCGTCGGCGTTGAGACCGGCGGCTCCAACGTCCAGTTCGCCGTCAACCCGGCGACCGGGCAGATCGTCGTGATCGAGATGAACCCACGCGTCTCGCGCTCCTCGGCGCTCGCGTCGAAGGCAACTGGCTTCCCGATCGCCAAGATCGCCGCGCGGCTGGCCGTCGGATACGCCCTGGAGGAGATCGTCAACGACATCACCCGAGTCACCCCGGCGAGCTTCGAGCCGGCGATCGACTACGTCGTGGTCAAGTGGCCCCGCTTCGCCTTCGAGAAGTTCCCCGGCGCCGACGGCTCGCTGTCGACCTACATGCAGTCCGTCGGCGAGGCGATGGCGATCGGGCGTACGTTCAAGCAGGCGTTCGTGAAGGCGATGCGCTCGCGGGAGCTCGACGTCGACCCCGATCTGAGCGCAGTGCCCGACGAGCAGCTGCTCGACCGCCTGACCGTCGCCTCACATGACCGCTTCGAGCTCCTGCTCGAGGCCGCCCGTCGGGGGGTCTCCGAGCAGAGCCTGGTGGCGCGGACTGCGATCGACCCCTGGTTCGTCGCCGAGATTGCAGCGATCGCGCGCGGCAAAGACCCGGAGGCTGGCCTCGTGCGCACGTTCAAGGCAGTGGACACCTGTGCCGCCGAGTTCGAGGCCGCCACCCCCTACTACTACTCCGGCTGGGAGAGGCCCGGCCCCCACGGCCCGCGCCACGAGGTTCGCCGCGGTGCCAACGCGAGCGTCGTGATCCTCGGCTCGGGCCCAAACCGTATCGGCCAGGGGATCGAGTTCGACTACTGCTGCGTGCACGCCGCGATGACGGTGCGAGCCTCGGGGCGAGACGCCGTGATGATCAACTGCAACCCCGAGACGGTCTCGACCGACTACGACACCTCTGACCGACTCTACTTCGAGCCGTTGACATTGGACGACGTGCTTGGCGTGCTCGAGATCGAACGGCCTGAGGGCGTGATCGTGCAGTTCGGGGGCCAGACTCCGCTGCGCCTCGCCCAAGGTCTGGTGGACGCGGGCGTCAAGCTTCTGGGGACGCCGGTGGAGTCCATCGACCGCGCCGAGGACCGTCCGAGCTTCAGCGCGCTGCTCGACGAGCTGGGCCTCAAGAGCCCGCCTTCTGCCACGGCAGCATCCGCGGCGCAGGCGCTCACCGCCGCCGATCTCGTCGGCTACCCCCTGTTGGTACGTCCCTCGTACGTGCTGGGCGGCCGGGCGATGGAGATCTGCTATGACCGTGAGGCGCTGGCCGGCTACCTCGATCGGACCGCCGGGACTCGCGAGACGCCAAGCGAGGAGCGCAGCCGGGGCGGTGACCCGGTGAGCACCGGAGCGTCCACCCCAAGCGAGGAGCGCAGCCGGGGCGGTGGCCCGGCGAGCACCGGAGCGTCCACCATCTTCCTCGACCGCTTCCTCGAGAACGCGATCGAGGTCGACGTCGACGCCCTGTGCGACGGCAGCGACGTGCAGGTCGCGGCGATCATGCAGCACGTCGAGGAGGCCGGGGTCCACTCGGGCGACTCGGCCTGCGTGATCCCAGCGATGTCGCTCGGCCCCGAGATGCTGGCCCAGGTGCAAGAGGCGACCTCCGAGATCGCCCTCAACCTGGGGGTCGTCGGGCTGATCAACATCCAGTTCGCGATATTCGGCGACGACGAGCTGTTCGTGATCGAAGCCAATCCGCGCGCGTCCCGTACCGTTCCGTTCGTGTCGAAGGCCGTCGGCGTGCCGCTGGCGAAGGTCGCCTGCCGGCTGATGCTCGGCGAGCGGCTGGTCGACCTCGACCTCCCCCTGCCCGCCGCGCCCGGCCATGTCGCTGTCAAGGAGGCCGTGCTGCCGTTCGACCGCTTCCCCAAGGCCGATGCCCTGCTCGGCCCGGAGATGAAGTCGACCGGGGAGGTGATGGGCTTCGCCTCGGACTACCCGGCAGCGTTCGGCAAGGCGCAGGCCGCTGCCGGCGCCGAGCTCCCCGATCGGGGGACCGTCTTCATCAGCGTCACCGATCAGGACAAGGCGACGGCTACCCAGCTGGCGGCTTCGCTGCACGACCTCGGCTTCGACGTCCTCGCCACCGGTGGCACCGCGCAAGCGATCCGGCGCATGGGCGTGCCCGTGGAGCGAATCTTGAAGCTCACGGAGGGCTCACCCAACGTCGTCGAGCGGATCGAGGAGGGCGGGGTGGACCTGGTGATCAACACACCCACGGGCTCCGGTGCACGCACCGACGGCTACGAGATCCGCCGCGCGGCGGTAGCCCGTGGCATACCGTGCATCACCACGCTCAGTGGTGCAAGCGCCGCACAGCGCGCGATCCGGGCGCGGCGTTCGGGCGATCCCGACGTCCTCCCGCTGCAGGAACGTCACCCGGACGTCAGCGCGGCCGGAGCGGCGTCTGCGTCGCCGACCTCCGGCAGCACCGCGGTTTGAGCGGCGCCTGGCTAGCCGACAGCCGCACGCTGGCTCCGCCCGCCCGGCGGGTCGTCCGCGTCATCGTAACCCGCACGCTCGGCGCCTACCGGCTGCTGACCGCGCTGGACGCCGAGGGTCCCAGCCGCCCGCGGCCGGGGCAGTTCTACATGTTGTCGACGGCCGGGGGATGGGGTGGGGGCACGGACCAGCGGCCCTATCTCCCGCGTGCGTTCTCCTACGCTGGAGCCCGGCCCGGCCCGGACGGTCTCGAGCTCGATTTCCTGCTTGAGGACGTGGGGCCAGGGACGCGCAGGCTCGACCAGATCGCTGTCGGCGACGGTCTCGCTCTGGTTGGGCCGCTTGGAAACGGCTTTGGGCCATCGGCCGGCGGGACGCGCGCGCTGCTGGTCGGAGGCGGTATCGGCGCGGCGCCGCTGGCCTGCCTCGCGCGGGAGCGCGGTCGCCCCACCGAGGTGATCCTCGGCTTCCGGTCCGCGGTGCACGCCGAGGCGGCAGCGCTCTTCGACGCCGCCCGCGTCGTCACTGAGGACGGAGCCGTGGGCGAGCGGGCGCTCGTCACCGCACCGTTGGCCCTGGCGCTCGACCGCGACCCCGCCACGACCGTCTTCTCGTGCGGCCCGCCGGCGATGCTCGAGGCGGTGCGCGCGATGTGCGCCGAGCGGGCGATACCCGCCCAACTGGCCATGGAGTCCGGCATGGCGTGCGGGTACGGCGCCTGCTTCGGCTGTACCGTGCCGACGAAAAATGGCTACGTTCGCCTCTGCGTCGACGGGCCGGTACTCGAGGGCGACTCGCTCGAGACGTGTCTGGTCGGTGAGGTTCCGCTATGAGCGCAGAGGGCGCGATCGAGCTCTGTGGGGTGCCGCTTGCCGGTCCGCTGCTCAACGGCTCGGGAACCTTCGACGCGATCGCGGCGCGCCGCGCTTTCGGCGACGCCCTTCTCGAGCAGTTTCCCTTTCACTGCTACGTCTCCAAGACGATCACCGTCAAGCCGCGCGCGGGAAACCCGCCGCCACGCCTCTGGGAGGTCCCCGGCGGCCTGATCAACTCGATCGGGCTCCCTAACAAAGGCGTCGACGGATTCCTTTCCGAGGACCTGCCGCTGCTGGCGGAGCTCCCGGTTCCGCTCTGCGTCTCGGTAATGGGCTTCTCTCCCGACGAGCTTGCGGTCTTGGTCGAACGCGCGTCCGACTGCGACGAGATCGAGCTGATCGAGCTCAACGTCAGCTGCCCCAACGTAGAGACCGGGCTCGTCATGGGCGCCGATGCCGGGGAGACGGGGGCTGCCGTTTCCCGCCTGCGGCCGCTGACGGGCAAGCCACTGATCGTCAAGCTCACACCGAACGCGACCGAGCCCGCCGTCGTCGCGGAAGCTGCCGTCGCGGCCGGTGCCGATGCCGTCTCGCTGATCAACACCCTCCGGGGGATGGCGCTGAGCCCACGCACGCGTCAGCCGTGGCTCGGCGGTCGCACGGGGGGCGTCTCGGGCGCGGCGGTGCGTGCGGTCGCGCTCGCGCAGGTCTTCAGCGTTGCGGCCCGGGTCGAGGTTCCGGTGATCGGGATGGGCGGCATCGCCACGGGCGCCGATGCCGCCGACTTCCTGGCCGCCGGGGCAACGGCGATCGCAGTCGGCACCGAGAGCTTCCGTGATCCGGCCGCGGGCCTGCGGATCGGCGCCGAGCTCGCCGGGATCCGGGCGGCGACGGCTGCGGAGGAACCCGCGCACGCCGCGTCCGGCCGGCGCGCGCCGGCCTGACCTCGGTCGCCGCCGCCGCCCCTTCCCCGCAAACTGCGAGAAACGCCTGCAAACCGGTTGAAACGGTCAGGCTATGTCAACCCGGTTGCACCTCAAGGTGAGGTCGAGCTGAATTGAGCGGGAAATCGAGTTTGCCCGGCGGAATGCCCGCGATCTGTGTGTATAGTCGCCGCCGATGCCGATCGCCCCCGAATCGTCGGTCAGGAGCCAGCCGGCTGGCCTGACTCCCGAGCGGTCGCTCACGCAGAGGATGGACGCGCTCCAGCGCGCGAACGAGATCCGCACCCGTCGGGCCCGCCTCAAGCGGGAGCTCAAGGCCGGGCGCACGAAGATCCACGACCTGCTCCTGGATCCCCCGGAGTACCTGCAGACGGCCAAGGTCTTCGACCTGCTGCTGGCCGTTCCCAAGTACGGGCGCGTGAAGGTCAACCGCGTCCTCACCCACTGCCGGATCTCGCCCAGCAAGACAATCGGCGGGCTCTCCCAGCGTCAGCGCCAGGAGCTCGTCTCCTACCTCCGCCGATAGTCGCCACGCTCAGTACATCCGGGGGCGGCGCGAAACCACCGGTGCTGGTCATCACCGGGCCGTCCGGCGTCGGCAAGGGAACGCTGATCAGCGCGCTGCTGGAGCACTGTGCAGGAGCGCAGCTAGCGGTGTCCGCACCACACGCGCCCCACGCGCGGGAGAGGTGAACGGGCGCGACTACCACTTCCTCAGCGTCGAGGAGTTCGCGTCGCTGATCGAGGGCGACGCATTCGTCGAGCACGCCGAGTACGCAGGCAACCACTACGGAACGCTGCGCTCGGAGCTCGAGCGTCCGGCGCGCGCAATCGTGCTCGAGATCGACCTCCAGGGTGCCCGCCAGGTTCGTGCGAGCCTCCCGGAAGCGATCCAGATCTTCATCTCTCCGCCCTCGATCGACGATCTCGAGCGCAGGCTGCGCGCGCGCGGGTCCGACTCAGACGGGCAGATAGCCCGCCGTCTGGAGGTGGCGCCGATCGAGCTTGCCGCTCAGAGCGAGTTCGCCCATGTGATCGTGAACGACGATCGCACACGGGCGACACGCGAGCTCGTGCAGCTGGCCGCTAGCATGTAAGGGTCCGCCGAGCGGCACCGCCGCTCCCCAACGAAGGACCCCTTACGTGATCAAGCCTCGCCTCGACACGCTGCTGGAGCACGTCGACTCGCATTACGCGTGTGTGATCGTTTCCGCCAAGCGTGCCCGTCAGATCAACTCCTACTACCACAACCTCGGCGAAGGTACCTTCGATGAGTATCCCCCACCGATGGTCGAGACGGGCTCCAAGAACTACCTGAAGATTGCCCTCGACGAGGTCGCCGAGGGCAAGCTCAAGTACCGGTATCGCAACTAGAGATCTCTGTGGCCCGCGTCCTGCTCGGCGTCTCGGGTGGCGTAGCGGCCTATAAGGCAGTCGAGCTGGTGCGTCTAGCGACCGCGCGCGGTCATGCCGTACGCGTCGTCCAGACCCCGGCGAGCCGACAGTTCGTCGGGATCGCCACCTTCGAGGGCGTGACCGGCGCGCCGGTGCTCGTCGACGAGTTCGAGGCCGATCCCGCACTGGGCGCCTTCCCGGGCGACCCCGCACCGGCCCACGATGCAATCTCCCACCTCGAGCTGGTACGTCGATGCGACGTCTACGCGATCGCCCCGGCGACCGCGAACACGCTCGCCAAGCTGGCTAACGGGCAGGCGGACAACATGCTCACGAGCGCGGCTCTGGCCAACGTCGCACCGCTCGTGATCGCCCCGGCGATGAACGACCGCATGTGGGTCCACCCGGCGACGGCGGCCAACGTGGAGACGCTGCGCTTGCGCGGCGCGACCATCGTGGAGCCGACGGTCGGGCGGCTCGCGTCCGAGGGCGAGTGCGGCGCGGGGAGGCTCGCGGAGCCGTCAGCCGTGCTGGCGGAGATCGAGCGTGTGCTCAGCACCGGCGCCGGTCAAGAGCCACGCTCGCTTGACGGTCTGCGTGTCCTCGTCACCGCCGGCGGCACGCGCGAGGCGATTGACTCGGTCCGCTACATCGGCAACCGCTCCTCGGGACGGATGGGCTTCGCGCTCGCGGCCGAGGCGGCGCGGCGCGGCGCGGATGTCACGCTCGTCGCCGCCAACGCAGCGCTCGAAACCCCTATCGGCGTGCACCGCATCGACGTCGAGACGGTGGGCGAGATGGACCGCGCGATGCGGCCTGTGTTCGGCGCGATCGACGTTCTGCTGATGGCCGCGGCCGTCTCGGACTTCCAGCCCGTCGCCCGCGCCGTCGGCAAGGTCGAGAAGACCTCCGCCGACGGAGCGGCATGCGTCCTCGACATCGATCTCGAGCCGACCACGGACATCCTCGCGTCGTTGGCAGCCGATCGAGGCCCCGGCCAGACTATCGTCGGATTCGCCGCCGAGCATGGGGATGGCGGACCGAGGCGGGCGCGCGCGAAGCTAGAGCGCAAGGGGCTCGACGCGATCGTTCTGAACGACATCGCACGTTCGGAGATCGGCTTTGACTCCGAAGACAACGAGGTTACGATTTTCACTCTCGCCGGCGAGCGGCACGTGCCGAGAAGCTCGAAGCCGGAGGTGGCGGCGGCGGTGATCGACGAGGTGGAGATGCTGCGCTTCGAGCTGCCGGCACGTAGACGGGAGGTGCCCGGGCGGTGACGCCGGAGGAGCCGGACCCGCAGACTAAGCAGGCCGAGGTGGTCTATGACCTGTTCCAGCGTGGTAGCGCTCTGCTCGAGGCAGGGGACTTCGCTGCGGCGACCATCCCGCTCGAACAGGCGCGTAGGCTCGAGCCGGACAAGGCCTCTATTCGCGAGGCGCTCGGACGGGCCTACTTTCGCAGCGGCCGAGTCGGGGAGGCCGTCAAGGAGTTCGCCGCCGTCGTCGAGCAGGCTCCCGTCAACGATTTCGCCCACTTTTGCCTCGGCAAGGCGCTTGCGAAGACCGGACGCCTCGAGGAGGCACGACGTCACGCCGTGCTGGCCGCCTCGATGCGACCAGACCGCGACGACTATCGCGCCCTACGCGTGCGCCTGGACGCGGTCTGAACCGAGTCGCCCCGGCCGTCCCCGGCCCGGCGACAGGGCCCAGGCGGTGCTCGCGTAGGCCGGGGATCCGAGCGTGCGCTGGAGGTTGCGCCAATGGTCGGCGCACCCTCGACGACGAGGCGAAGGATGCGTCGGAAGCCCTCGCAAACCGCCTATACTGGCGACCGCTAGGACTTCAGAAGCTCCGCGACCCCCGGTCGCGGCTGAAGGTGGGCTTTGCGGCCCGCCTTTTTTTTCGACGTATGACCCTCCAGACCGAGCGACAACAAGCCCAGATCGAGCAGCGCCTCGCGTCCGCGATGCCGCGAGTCGAGGTGCTTGTCTGCGAACGCGTGGGCAACGTACGGATGCGCCTCGTCATCGACCATCCCGACGGCGTGGACCTCGATCTGTGCGCGCGCGTGACCTCCGAGTTGCGCGACATGCTCGAAGAGGTCGGACTGGAGGTCTCCTCTCCGGGACCTGAACGGCCGCTGACCAAGCCCGACCACTTCCGCCGCTTCGTAGGGCGGCGTGCACGCGTCCGCACGCGCAACCCGCGCGACGGCCACCGCAGCTTCACCGGCGAGTTGGTCGGCGCCACAGACGAGGACATCACGATCGCGGCAGCTGATGGGGTCATCTCGATCGCCCACGCGGAGATCGCGCGGGGCAACCTGCTTACCGGCGAGGGGCATGGGAACACCGCGAGGAGGAGGGACCAGTGAGCAAGGAGATCGTCGACGCCATCCACGTGCTCGAGCAGGA
>Ga0136615_10001620_pt1 | contig 10955 bp, 20 predicted proteins | sample AntDrymUQ2882206_2_FD_106647 | JGI IMG/M metagenome (GOLD analysis project Ga0136615, IMG submission 106647) | Polar desert sand microbial communities from Dry Valleys, Antarctica - metaG UQ288 (22.06) | ecosystem: Environmental > Terrestrial > Soil > Desert | place: Antarctica: Dry Valley...
ATCTCGCAAGGAGGCGCTGCGGTGCCTCAAGCGGCGCGTCTCCGATGCCGTCTTCAAGAGCCTTACGGCAGATTTGCAGGCGCCTTCGCGCAGCGCCGCTTGACAAAGAGGAGCCGAGAACTCCGTACACCGGAAGCCTAGTTGCCGGGAACGCGTCCTCTCGGAAGGTGGGTGAATAAGCACCGACTCCTCAATCTGACGCTCTCAGGGACGATCCTCGCACCTTCTCCGGGGTTTTCTACTCCTTCCCTCTGATCCAGTGTCCCGGAACATCTCGGCCGGCAGGAATGCGTCCCGGAGCTTCAGCAGCACCCGTCGGAGACCATGAGGTAGCCGCCACCAGAAGCGCCACGCGAAGTAGACGATCAACATCCAGGCCAGGTTCTGTATCGCTGTAACTATGATCCAAGACGCAGCATGAGCAAGGAGATCAGCATGCGTCAGGACAGCGATCGTGAGTCCGTGCTGCATGTCTATGGGAACCACGGAGAAGAACCGGGCTGCGCGGTAGTAGATGTTGGCGTAATTTTCCATCTACCTACTAGCCGCCTCAGGGCGTGTTAGCGACACTGATCCGGGCATGCGGTAGCCGGACCACCCGTTTTCGGGCACAAAAAAGGCCAGGATTCTACCCCCGACCGGTATGAATATGTGATGCGCTGCCACCCCAGAGGGCAGCATTATCCGCAAGGCTCCATAATCACCTCTTGGGAAGCTGAGGCCGCCCACGTGGAACGGCCGTCTGGTTGCGCTAGACTTTCCGGCGGCGAGACATGCAAAGCCTCGCCAAAGGTCGCACCACGCCCTGGGAGGAGGGCGTTAACAATCTACGAAGGTTCTTAGAGCAAAAAGGAAGGGCCGCTTTTTCGGCCCACACCATCTATATCGAAACGATACAAAGGTCCTGCATGACGTTGGTCCAGCGAAGTCTCTTTCTCTAATCCTCCTCGTCGGTCATGGTTGCCATATCAGGTATGTCCCCCTCCCACTCCGGTGGCAAGACATCCTCAAAGCTATCTGTCTTTCCGGTAGTTTTGTGGAGTCGCCGAGCCTCATCCTTAATACGATTGCTGATGTAGCTCTTCGCCCATGAATCGAAGGTCGTCCCACCCTCCCTGAACTTCTCGCATGCCTCTAACAGGCCCATGCGCCCCACTCCTTCGAGATCCTCAGCATCATCTACTCCCCGGGCGATCCTACCGGCCACGGTAGAGATGTAGGACTCAAAATCACTGAGTATCTTGGGGGTCAACTCGACTCCTGGAGACGCCTCCTCGGACCTGACAAACATTCCAGGGGCAACATCCACCGGATGGACCCCCAAAGCACTGGCGAGCTTGGATACCGTACTGCGTCGAGGGGCCTGCTGGCCGTTCTCGATTCTGTGGATCGCCGGCCGCGAGACACCGGACAGATCCGCGAGTCCCTCCTGGGTTAGACCTCGCTCCTCCCTGAGTTTCTTCAGATCCATTAGTTGAGTCACCCCTTAGACCACAAACACATCACATCCGGTCCAGAAGGTCGGCCTTCTTCCCCTCGAACTCCTCCTGAGTGATCGCTCCCAAATCCCTGAGGGCGGCGAGCTTCTGTATCTGGTCCGGTATGTCGGACGGCGCAGACGGCTCATGCGAAGCCTCGGTCTGGGAAGCATCCAGCTGGGAGGGATCCACGGCGGCTGCCCGGTTCTCGACAAGCTCACTCTGCACCCAGGACTCCACCGTACGCTGCCAGTCCGTCCGGTTGGAGGTCACCTCGATCCGGGTCCGAGTGGCGTCCTCCAGCGTGGCGATGACCTGAACCCTACGCTGCAGCTCTATCAGGCCAGCCTCATCCAAGAACCACAGAACGAGGATGTAAGCGAGGTAGACGACCGTGAAGACGAGGAAGGTAATCAGGCTCAAGAAGACCAACAGGGCGAGCCCCGCCCAGGAGTTGACCAAATACCTCTTCTCGCCAAAGAGAACGATCCTGTCGGGTCCGGGAGAAAACTGTGTCGGGTACCTGTAGAACTCACCACCATATGGCCAGTCATCCCTAAGGTGAATTGCGACCTCAGCCAGGCATGATTCCGGAGTGCCGTCAACCACCACTTCCATATCTCCTCCCCCGTGCCGACATCCTGCTCACCCTCCGAATATTCTCCGCCACCAAGGCTTCTGAGAGCCCGTCTGCGGGCCTGCGGCCTCCGGTCCAGGTTCTTCCCCTTCCGGCTCGCTTGCGGCTGTCTGCGAAGCTTCTCGCTCGTTTCTCGGGGACTCCAGTTGCCGCAGGCGGTCGGCGAACATGGCGGTCAACTCCTGCTCCCGCTCCAGGGCCTGGTCCCGCCGGCGGATCTCCTCCGCCCTGGTCTGAAGCTCGCGGTCGCGGGTGGCGATCACGCCCTGGAGGTAGCCGATCTGCTCACGCAGCGCCTCTACGGGCACCGTTTGGTCGCCAACCGGTCGCGCCTGGTCGGCCTCCAAGAGGACGTAAACGACACCGACCTCCTTCACGCTCTGCAGCGTGCCCCGCTTGAGGCGCGAGCGAACGGCCTCAGCGGAGATCCCGAGCTCGTGCCCGGCTTGAGAGACGGTCAAACGGCGCTCGGTCGGCGCCCGGTCCCCGGCTCGGTCCTCCCCCATGCGCCCATGCTACACCCTTCAAAGATCCCGTGCCGCCGCCCAAAAGCGATCCTCGCGCCCCTCTCCTCTGTGTTATGCGAAGTTGGCAGAGAAGACATCTGCGGGGCGGCGGAGATCAGGAGTAGGTTTACCCTGGGCCGAGAGGAGACCGGCCGTCAGCGGCGATCCCCGCAGCTCTCAGGAGCAACCGCAGAACCTTCGAACCACCCTACTCTGACCCCACTCCTACCCAACCACGGGTGCCCATTCCTGACAACTCCAGTCCAACTCTTGTCCCACCACGGGTGAGAGTCGCGGATTCCCTACCGACGATACCAGGCGGCGTCTTCGTAGTTACGGGGGATGGTCTCGCCGCGCTCGTAGGCCCAGCGTCAGTAGTCCTCTCGCCAAGCCATGTCCTCCTTGGCCATTCCCACGGCGCGCCTCCTGGAGGCCTCGCCGCTGAACTCGTCCTGGTAGCCCTGGTAGCCCTGGTAGATCAGATCGTCCAGCTCGTTCTCAGAGATATCGGCGTGCTCAAGCTGACTGAGATCTGTGGCCCCGCCGACGCCTTGCACCTCTGACCCCGTCCCGAGCACCCTCGCCCGGAACTCAGCGTAGGTCTCGTCAACGCAGTTCATCGCTGCCTCCTTGTGTAGATCCTGCGAGAACATGCTCCCACCGACACCGGAACGGAACCGGAACCCTGCATCACGGCGCAAGAGGATCCCAAGAGATGCAAGCCATCGTCGAGGGAGTTCACAACGCCTCCCTCCGGTCGCGGGGCATTCGCCCGTCACGGGCCTCTAGGAGCTCCAGCGCGGCGCGACGGGTGTGAAGGGGAAGATACCTGATCACGGGGTGGCGCCAGTGCTTCTCCCCGTAGGCCCAGACGGCCTCCCAGCCCGCAGACCTCAGCCACTCCTCCTCCAGATCGGGAGGCACGTCACCGGCATCCGGGGCCTCGTCGAAGGACCAGTACTCCTCGGCCTGCTCCTCCCTGCGGGTACGCTGCTCCTGCAGGCGTTCCGCAGTGACACTGTTCTCCTCAAGCTCCCCAGCCAAACGCTCCCAGAAGCTCTCCGGCAGCCGCCACGTGTCCCCGTCGCACACAACCAACCCAGTCGCCTCAAGGCGCCTCAGATAACGCACCACGGCATCCTTGCGCCGACCCGTACACTCCGCGAGAACGTCGGTCGTGAGTCCCTGCCTAAAGGCCAACAACCAGTGCAGGAACAACCCAGCAACCTTACCTACACGCTGGGCTGCCGCCCTGGCGTCCTGGCCCCAACGGAGCCTCAGCAGCTCCCCGAACTCACACAGGTCTACAGCACTTAGATTACCCGCCGCCGTGTGTATGTTAGTGCTGTAGACCTGTGTTTCTGGCTTGATTACGATGACCTCGCGGGCCCTCGCCCTGGTCTTGGGGATCATCTCCACAAGCCCCCGTATCTTCAGTCGCCGGAGGCTTTCGAGGACGGTCTTCTGTGTCGTCCCGCATCTCCCGGCCAGGTTCTCGGTGCCAGGCGCCGTATTGATGCTGCCGTCCCGCCTCGGGTAGCCGTTCTCACTTGCTTCTATCAGCAGGCCGCAGTAGACATTGTGGTCCGTGGCTCCCGGCATGCCTCCCCACTCCTGGTTGAACAGCGGTGCCCACAGACCCGCTCTCACCTGCTGCCTGGCCTCCCTCTTCGCCGCCGGCGGGTCGTAGATCTTGCCACGGTAGCGGAGCACCGAGCTGGCTACCGAGCGCTCCACGTAGTTCAGCCCTTTGCTCGCCCTGTAGAGCGCGCTTCGCCTGAACAGCCGGGCCATCTGCTCCGGATCGCACCTGGTCCAGAACCCGAGCCTCCCCAGGAGGGCGAAGTCTGCTTCGCTGTGGGACTTGTGGCCTGAGATGTCTCCGTGGTCGAAGAGCCTAGCGAACCCTGTGCCGTGCTTAGAGTTGCGGGCCTTGCTTAGCAGCTCCTCGTCCTCCAGCGTGCCGCTTCCCGATGCCCTGGGCGGTGGGGCGTCGTCTTTCGCTGGTGGGAACGCCTTTCCGTAGATCTTCTCAAGGGCTGTCTGAGAGTCCGTCACGAGATCGTGACCGTCGAGTTCCCAGCCGGTTATGGTGAAGAACCGGTTCTGGTCGTAGAGTTCGATCTCCCCGTCCCAGGGAGTATTCTTCGTACGGCACCTATCTCCGGGCTTCCTGGCTCTGACGATGACCTTGATCCCTTCGCCTGAGGGCGAGATCTCTGCGTATCCTCCCAGGGCCTCGAGATCCTCCACTACCGCTTCGTGTGGCCGACCGCCCTGCAAGCAGTCGTCGTAGTCGAGGCCGCAGTAAGGGTCGGCCTCGGTGAACACGAACCCCACGCCGTCTATATCGTCTCGGGCTCGCCAGCGCCTCACGGCCGTCTTGAAGCTGCCCCAGGTATCCCGCCTGTCCGTTTTCGCCTTGTGGCCCGTGTGCGGGTTGTATGGCTCTTTGGTCCACTTGCCGTCGCGCTCTGTCCAGCTCCAGCAGACCCACTGGCGCAGTTCGCGCAGCTCCTCTGGGGCGTTCGCCGGTGTAAAATGCGTAGTTGTGGGGTGTTGGCTACCCCTGCCGGATGGTAAACTGCGTAATGACATTGTAATTGCCTCCTTGCTGGGGGGAGTGCAGTGTCTCTTGAACGGGTCGCCTTGTAGTGGGGGCGACCCTTCTCTTTTGTCTAGTTCGCATTGGCCTCCTCGTCTGGGGCGCGTAGTTCCCCGATCTTGACGCCCAGGGCTCGGGCGAGCGTCCGCCTGGTTCTAGACTCCGCGCCACGCTGGAGCGTCTCTAGTCGCCAGACCGTGTCTGGGGAGATCCCCGCCTTCGCGGCCAGCTCCCTTATTGAGAGTCCGGACTCCTCTCGTGCGCGGGCCAGGCCAGGCAGCAGGTAGCTCCCTGGCTTCAGGCTTCTCATCCACTGTCTCGTCGGTGCTTCCAAGCTCGTTGCTCCTTATTCGTAACTGTGTGTACGTAGTTTAACGTAATTGCTGTTAGAACACAAATACACTACTATTCCGCATAGGTAAGCGGAATTCTCGCTTTATACTGTACTGGAGCTATGTTATAATATGTACACATAAAAGAGGCCCTGGTGGGTGCGGGAACACCCCCAGGGCCGGACCACAGCCCCTAGCGAAAGGAGACTACTGTGGTCGGACGAAGTGTACCCCGGAACGGGGTCAAGCCTTCCTCCACCAGGGAGATCTTGGTGGACGGCCGCTACGCGGAGTTGCTGGCCGAGGACCTGGGCGTGAAGGTGACGACGGCCAGGTCCGCGTTCATCGGCGAGCCCCAGCGCCGAGCCCTCGGCGTTGTCGCGTGGGCGTTCAAGCACGAGCCCGACAGCCCTGAGTTCAGGGCCAGGATGGTCCTGTGTTGGGCGAGGAAGCGCGGCGCCGGGGCGTTCCGCCGGGACGGAGACGCCGAGCGGGACATAGCCCGCAAGATCGCCGCCTACTGGATCGAGCATCCGGATCGCCTCGCGGAGACGCTGCGCGAGGCCCTTGGCAACGGGGCGTGAGGTGCGCGCCCACACCGAGGAGCTGCACCACGCGGCTCCTAGATGTCTGCTGAGGCTCCACGATGCCGCCCGGGGCGAACTGTGGTTCTCCGGCGTGGGGGCGTGGCTGGAGTGGGAGGACGAGGCCGGGCGCTGGGGCGTTCCGGTGGAGATTGCCCGCGAGGACCTGGAGCATCTGGTCGAAGCCTCCACCGTGGTCCTCGATCGAGAGAAGCACCTGCTGCTGCACAGTACCGACTGGCAGCGGTGGGGTAGGCGAGGTGGCAGGGAGACGGTTCGTAGGTACGGGACGACCTGGATGAGCCTGCTGGCGCTGAGGCGCTGGGGCAGGATCTCGCCGGCGGACCTCGACGCGGCCAGGGTGCTCAGGTGAGCCCTCATGGAAGGTTCGAGCTGGGGCTGGTGGTCGCCACTCCCGGAGCCCTGGAGCTTCTGCCGCGCATGGACCTTGACGGGCTGCTGCGGCGCCACCACTCAGGCGACTGGGGCGACCTCGGCGCGTCGGACAGGAAGGCCAACGACTACGCCCTGGAGCACGGCGAGCGGCTGTTCAGCGCCTACGAGGCGCGCCAGGGCCGCGTGTGGATCATCACCGAGGCTGACAGGTCCTCGACGTGCATCCTGCTCCCGGGGGAGTACTGACGTGCGCTGCGACGGATGCGGCGCCGAGGCCCCGGTCCTCAAGACGTGCCGCTGCCGCGACGACGCCGAGCGCGCCGGCGTGCTGTGCGATCCGTGCTGGGATCCGCTGCGGGATCGGGTCTGGATCATCCCCGGCCCGGTCGCCTGCTTCGGCACTTGCTCCCGGTGCGGGGAGTGGGTGAGCGTCAATGATCTGCGGGACGCGACCCCTGGGGGCCGGAGGAGCGCGCCGAGCGGCCTGTGTAGGATGTGCGCTGATGCGCCTGGCCTCTGACCACGTCCACCCCACGCCCCACGACGGGCGGTGCCGCGTCCGAATCTTCCTCCCCGACGACGAGCGGGACGCCGTTGTGGTGGTCTGCACCGAGCCGAGGGACAACCCCGGCACGTCCATCACCAACGCGGCGGAGAGGATCGCTGGCGAGGTCATCTACGCTCATCGCCCCCCGACCCACCTTGTCCAGTAAGATACGTCGCATGGATCAACCTTCTTTCTTCCAGGAGCCGCCGAAGATCGTCAACGTCGCGTCGGTTCCGCAGCGCAGTCCCTTCCGGTACCCGGGTGGAAAGACCTGGCTCATCCCCCGGATTAGGAGGTGGCTTCTTAGCCGGGATCTTCGTCCCGTCGAGGTGGTTGAGCCCTTCGCCGGCGGCGGGATCGTCTCGCTTACCGTAGCTTTCGAGGCCCTGGCCGAGTACGTGACGATGGTAGAGATGGACGAGCAGTTGGCCGCTGTATGGCGCACCATCCTCGAAGAGCCGGACGGCGCCGAGCGTCTCGCGGAGCGGATCGTATCCTTCGATCTCTCGCTTGAGGCAGTCCGCGAAGTCCTGGACTCCGAGCCCACTACCGTCCATGAGCGGGCTTTTCGCACGGTCTTGAAGAACCGGGTCAACCGCGGCGGCATCCTCGCTCCTGGCGCCAGTCTCATCAAGGCCGGCGAGAACGGCAAGGGTCTGCGCTCCAGGTGGTATCCCGAGACCCTCCGGAAGCGCATCCTCGACATCGCTAAGATCAGGGAGCGGATCACCTTCATCTGCGGCGACGGTGTAGAGATCATGCGCGAGGAGGCAGACCGCTCCGACGTCGCCTGGTTCATAGATCCACCATACACCGTAGCGGCGAAGCGTCTCTACAACTGCTGGGAGATGGATCATGCCGCGCTGTTCGAGGTTGCTGGGGAACTCGCCGGCGACTTCCTCATGACCTACGACAACGACGAGCGGGTTCGCTCTCTCGCGGAGCGACACGGCTTCGATGCCCGTGAGGTAGCGATGAAGAACACCCACCACGCCCAGATGACGGAGCTGCTCATTGGGCGCGACCTCACCTGGGTGGAGGACTAAGCTTCCGGTTCCTCCTCGAGGATCTCTCCAAGGATCGGGGCGTCCGGAGGACTGTCGAGCTTGTCGTCTAGCTTCTCTTGCAGCTTCTGCTCAAAGTCTTCGACCGCGCCGACCGCCGGCGTGGTGATGCTGTCCAAAGCGGGCTGAAACCGCGTGTAGACCACCTCGCCCAACTCCAGCCGGTGCTCGTTAGCAGCCTCGTCCTTGCGGAGGTCGTAGACCAGCCAAGCGACCTCGGCTTCCTCGCGCTCCACGGTCGGGGGGTTCGGCAAGGTGTCCCAGAACTTTCGGTGCAGCGCGACGGCCTGCTTCTTGCTCCACGACTGCAAGATCCCGCCCTTGTAGACCATCTGCGGCATGAGTCGCTTGCGAGATGATGAGAGATAGTCCGCCCGGGCCGTCTTTCCTCTCCAAAGAGTCTTCTGGTAGCGCTCCCTGTCGGCCATGTAGTATGTGAAGGCTTGGCGTATGTTCCCCGAGATGTAGACCGCCTGGATCTCTAGCGAGCCGAAGTCTGTCAGGTGCCCGTGCTCGTCGTAGGCTACCAGCACGACATCTATGTTGCCGGCAGATCGTCCGGTGGTGTCGAGGAGCTGCACCTCGTTGAGAGAGGTCCAAGAGCCGGGAGAGAAGCCGAAGAACTCCGCAGCGTCGGTGGTGACCCGGTGATCCTGCGTGCGGAACCTCACGGGGCAGGTGATCGTCGGATCGTCGCCGTCCATAACGCTGCACACTCCGAGCGGGTTGGTCGCGTCGCTCTTGGTGCAGTTGTCTACTCTGTTGCCGAAGGGACAGAGCTTGTTGTCCCTGATGTGCTCCGCCTCTGGCGAGAGGTTATCTACCGGATAACCGAAGACCTCCCCGAGCGGGTTGTGAGGCGATCTGCGAGCCACTACCCCTCCCCTGTTTCTCGTTGGCCTCCGAACATCTTACGCCACCAGAGCCGCTAGAATCTCCACTACTCTCCGTCCCAGAAGCGCCGGCGCTACTCACTCCGTCGCATCTTTATGCAGCAGCACCAGATGTTGTGGTCGGGCTCTCGCCGGCAAGATGACCTTACCCCGTTCACGGCGTCGTGAACGGCCGAGTCCATGCAGGATGGTGGATGCGAGCTTCCGAGAACAAACCCTCTCGGAAGGTGGGTGAATAAAGGGCATTCTGGACGCATACGCGATATGGTATGTTCATCCAGATTTGGCGGCCCGAGGAGCGCGACCATGCGGGTAGAGGTGCTGTACTTCGACGCGTGCCCGACCTACCGGGCGGCGGAAGAGACCTTGCGAGGGGTACTTGCTCGGGAGGAGGCCGAGTTCGAGTTGGTGGCGGTCAACACTGATGAGGAGGCCCAGAGGCTGCGGTTCCCCGGAAGCCCCACGATCAGGGTGGATGGCGAGGACTTGTTTCCCGTACCGGACCAGGCGGAATACGCGCTCGGTTGCAGGGTGTACGCCACCCCTGAGGGCTTGAGGGGTTCCCCCACCGCCGAGATGCTCGAGGAAGCGCTGAGGAGGAGGGAGGACACCGGTGCCAAAGCAAGCCTTTAGGTACGAGGTAAGCGAACTACTGGACAGCGGGGCGCAACTCGTGGAGGTGCTCCCCCGCGAGGAGTACGAGGAAGAACACATCGCCGGGGCGATCAGCATCCCGCTCAAGGCGATGGACCGGAAGACCACCGCCGGGCTAGACCGCGAAGCCCCGGTGATCGTCTACTGCCAGGACTACCTCTGAGACATGAGTCCACGGGCCGCGTGGCGGCTCGAAGGCTTGGGGTTCCCGCAGGTTTACGACTACCCTCCCGGTAAGGCGGACTGGTCCGCGAGCGGCCTCTCTATGGAGGGCACTCTTGCGGACGCCCCGACCATAGGCGATGCGGCGCGGCAGGACGTGCCGACCTGCGCCCCGGCGGAGAAGGTCGGGACCGCCAGGGAGCGCGTGCGCGAGGCCGGCTGGGACAGGAGCGTGGTCGTGAGCAAGGAGGGGGTCGTGCTCGGCCTCTTGCGGGAGAAGGAGCTGGCTGCGGACCCCGAGGCGACTGCCGAGGAAGCTATGAGGAACGGCCCCACCACGTTCCGGCCCGACGAGCCGCTCGAGAAGATGGCGAAACGCATGCGTGAGCGCGGGGCGTCCGCCATCCTGGTGACCACCCCGGACGGCAAGTTGGTGGGCCTACTGTCCAGGGAGGACGCAGAAAGGCTGGCCGCCAAGACCAGCAAATTCTGGTAACAGAAGAACGTATCATCGGGAACAAGCCGCCCGCAGGGGTGCGCCACCAAGGACCGTGGAGGAGCGTCGTGTCGGAGGAGAATAAGGCAATAGCCCGGCGGGTCTACGAGATCGTCTCGACGGGGGGCTTCTGGCGGGCCGGAGAGATCGTGGACCAGGACGCGCCCGACAACGAGCTACTCCCAGACGACCCGCCCGCCAAGCTCATCGACACCTTCAAGGATACCTTCGCGGAGGCCCGCGCCGGCTTCCCCGACCTCAGCATCACCGTCGAGGACCTGATGGCCGAAGGGGACCGGGTGGCGGCCCGTGTCGTCATCCGCGGGACCCACCGGGGAGAGTTCCAGGGGATCGCTCCCACCGGCAAGCGGGTGGAGGTCAAGGCGATGGACATGTTCCGCATATCGAACGGCAAGATCGTGGAGCACTGGGGGCACGCCGACGATCCTACGGGCTACCTGCGCCAGACCCAGTGCCCCTGAACTTCCGACTTGTTTAACTCTGGTCAGGGGCTCGGTGGTCTGCAGCCGCTAAGCTTCTAGGGCGCCGGTTATAGGGATCGCTCGCGAACTTCCTGTCGCCCATGGGATGGGTTGGCTTG
>Ga0136615_10001622_pt1 | contig 10954 bp, 8 predicted proteins | sample AntDrymUQ2882206_2_FD_106647 | JGI IMG/M metagenome (GOLD analysis project Ga0136615, IMG submission 106647) | Polar desert sand microbial communities from Dry Valleys, Antarctica - metaG UQ288 (22.06) | ecosystem: Environmental > Terrestrial > Soil > Desert | place: Antarctica: Dry Valley...
ATCAACACACTCGACCGGATCGGGATCATCCGCGAGCTCCGCCTCGGCGAGTACGACGTTCTCGTCGGCGTCAACCTCCTGCGCGAGGGGCTCGACCTGCCGGAGGTGACGCTGGTGGCGATCCTCGACGCGGACAAGGAGGGCTTCCTGCGCGGGGAGACGTCGCTGATCCAGACGATCGGGCGCGCGGCGCGCAACATCGAGGGCAAGGTCCTCATGTACGCCGACAAGCAGACCGACGCGATGCGCAAGGCGATCGAGGAGACCGACCGCCGGCGCGCGATCCAGGTCGCCTACAACGAGCAGCACGGCATCACGCCGGAGACGATCGTCAAGGGGATCTCCGACATCACCGAGTTCCTGATGAGCGATTCCAAGGTGCCGAACAAGCGCCGGCGCCGCAAGGAGCGTGCGACCGACATGGCGCCGGCCGAGCTCGAGTCGACGATCGTGGAGCTCGAGGAGGAGATGCTCGTGGCGGCCGAGGAGCTGCGCTTCGAGTACGCAGCGAAGCTGCGCGACGAGATCCGCGAGCTGCGAAGGGACTTGCAGGCGGCGACCGCGCCGAGCTGACGGCGTACCCTGGACGGTCATGGCGACGCAGCCCAGGGTTCCCGGCGCCGCTTCCTCCGAGGTCGACTTCGAGCTGGAGCGGTTCGAGCGGACCGGCGAGAACCGGATCGAGATCTCCGGGCGCTGGTACGGACTGCGCGGACGCCGCTTCGTCCGGCCCGTCCTGAACCTGCGCACGGGCGGGATGCGGCGGCGGGCCATCGCCCTGCTCGAGCACAAGCCGTGGGCGGCCGACGACGGGCAGCTCTGGGTCGCGGCCTTCACGTGGCCTGACGGGGGCGGCGAGGTGGAGAGCGCCGAGCTGGAGGTGGGCCCCGGGCTCGCCGTCGAGCTGCCGGCGCCGGGGGGGACGCCGAACACGGCGGGCCGCGTGAGCGCGCTGCGGCCGCACGTGCCGACGCCGCCCGGGCCCGCCTACCGGGCGTCCGAGGCCGACGCGCTGCGCGAGGGCGGTCTGGCACCGGACGCCGGGAACGAGCGCGCCCGGGCGCCGCGGCCGGCGTACGAGCGCGTCGCCTCCCCGCCGCGCGACGTGATGACCGCGGTGCTGGCCGAGCGCGATGCGGCGGTCGAGGCCCGCGACGCGGCCGAGCAGGAGCGGATCGCGGCGCTCAACAGCCGCGACGACGCGCTCTCGCGCCGTGACGCCGCGCTGCGGGACGTCGAGCGTGCGGGCGTCGAGCGCGACGAGGCGGTGGCCGAGCGCGAGCGGCTGCGCACGGAGCTCGAGCGGATCACCCGCGAGCGCGACGTCGCCCACGCCGAGCGCAACCGCACGATGCAGTCCTCCGAGGCGATCGAGCGCGAGCGCGACCAGGCCGCCGCGGAGCGCGACGCCGCGCGCTCGGAGCTCTCGCGTGCCCTGCCGGCGCGCGAGGAGGCGATCCGCGAGCGCGACGCCGAGGCGGCCCGCGCCGACCAGGCGGAGAGCGAGCGCGACACCGCCTACGCCGAGCGCAAGTCGGCGGTCGCCCAGCGCGATCGCGCGCGGCGCGAGCGCGACCGGGCGATGCGCGCCGTGGGGGTCGAGCCGCCCGCGGAGTCGCCCCACGTGGCGTCCGCGCCGCTGCGGCTCGCGACCGTCGCGGTCGCGGCGGGCGAGGGCTCCCCTGAGCCCGACGCGGTGGCAGAGCCGAAGGCGCGCGCGGTGCCCGCCGGTGCGGTGCCGCCGGGGACGCCGCTGCCGTCGCGACCGATCAAGCGCATCGGCGCGAGCCCCGGGCCGGTGGCCGAGCCGAAGCCGCTGCTCACGCCGGTCGACTCCGGACGCCCGCGCCGCCTCTCACGCACCCGGCGCCCTCCTTCGGCCCCTGCGCGCTGGGCCGTGCGGATCGTGTCGCTGCTGCTGCTCGTGGCGGTCGCGGCGGTGCTCGCGCTGCTGCTCCTCAGCCGTCTCTGATCACGGTACCGGCTCGATCCGGACGACCTCGCGGACGCTGGACGCCCAGGCGACCCCCGCGGCGGCGGCGATCTCCCCGCTCAGCTCTCCGGCGGCGACGGGGCGGCCCACCACGGCGCCCGTCTCGACATCGATCCGGCTGACGGTCGCGTCGCCCCGGCTGGCGACCCAGACGCTGTTCCCGTCGACCGCGATCCCCTGCGGCCGGGGGCCGACGCCGATCGGCTTGCCGCCCGGCCGTCCCGTGCCCGGGTCCAGGAGCGCGACCAGGCCTGCGTCGAACACGCTCAGCCACGCGGTCCCGCGGGCGTCGAGCGCGAGCTCGGGGGGAAAGCCGCCCGCCTCCAGGGGCGTCTCGCCGGTGCGCCGGCCGCGGGCGTCGTAGCGCAGCAGCGTCGGCGGGAAGGCCAGCAGCGCGAGCACCTCGTCGCCGCTGGCGACGAGGTCGGTCGGGGCCCCGCCGATCGCGATCGACTCGCCCGCCGGGCGGCGGCGCGCGGGGTCGACGAACTGGAGCCGGCCGCCGGTGTCGTCGTTCGAGAGCACCGCGACGCGGTCCGGCAGCGCGGCGACGTACGCGGGATTCACGCCGAGCCGGATCGGCCGCCCCGCCGGCCGCCCACGAGCCAGGTCGATCGCCTGCAGGCGCCGCCCCGACAGCCCGATCCACAGCCGCCTGCCGTCCGGGGAGAGGTCGAGCCCGCGCGGCGCGCCGCGCAGGGAGATGCGCGAGAGCTGGCGCGTGGACGAGAGGATCTTCACCACCTCGCGGCGCACCGGGTCGAGCACGAACGCGCCGCTCGCGTCCGCTTCCAGCGCACCGGCGCCGGCCTTCGGCCCGAGGGCGATGCGATCGACGCGCGGTGGCGGTGCTGGCGCAGCGGGGGCCGTCGCCTCCCGTGGCTCCTCGCCGTCGCCGAACGCGATCACGGCGGCCACCCCGGCTGCGAGCACCGCCACCGCCGGCAGCGCGAGCCGACGCCATCCGCCCTCCGGCCCGGCGGGGCGCGGGCTCGCGACCGTCCTCGCCCCGGGTTGGGTCGCGCCGGCGCGCGCCAGCGCCGCCCGGGCGGCGCGGACGAGCGCGCCCGCGCTCGCCGGCCGCTCCTCGGGCCGCTTGGCCAGGGCGCGGCCGACGGCCGCGTCGAGTGCGGCGGGCAGGTCGGGGCGTAGCTCGCGTAGCGCCGGCGGCGACGCGTGCCGGTGCGCCCAGAGCGTGTCGACGTCGTTGCGGTGCCGGTGCGGCGGGCGGCCGGTGAGCGCCTCGAAGAGGACGCAGCCGAGCGAGTAGACGTCGGAGCGCGGCGTGGGCGGCTCGCCGTCGAGCAGCTCCGGCGCGACGTAGTCCACGGTCCCGAGCCATTGGCCCGTCGCCGTGACGCCCTCCGTCGCCCGCAGGTCGCGCACGGCGCCGAAGTCCGACAGGTAGGCGCGCTCGCCCTCCAGCAGCACGTTGGCGGGCTTGACGTCGCGGTGCACGAGGCCGCGCTCGTGTGCGGCGTCGAGCCCGGCCGCCACCTGGTCGGCGATCGCCAGCGCATGGGCGGGCTCGAGCCCCCCGCCGCCGGCCAGCCTCGACGCCAGGTCCGTGCCCTGGACCCAGCGCATGGTCAGGTACAGGCGCCCCTCTGCCTCGCCCGCCTCGAAGACGCCGATCACGTTCGGATGGTCGATCGAGGCGAGCAGGCGCGCCTCACGGCGGAAGCGCTCGGCGAACGCCGCGTCGCCGGCCAGCGCGGGCGCCATCACCTTCAGCGCCACCGTGCGCTCCAGGGCGGCGTGCCGCGCTCGGTAGACGACGCCCATCCCGCCGCGGCCGGCCAGCGCCTCGATCTCGTGCCCGGCGAACACGTCGCCGGGCCGCAGGTCGCTCACCTCAGGTCACGCTGCGCGACGGCGCCGGTCTGGAAGGCCAGCTCCACCAGCCGCGCGCGCTTGGCGTTGTGCGGGAGGTCGCCGACGCCGAGCCGCTCGAAGAGGTCGTGCAGGTGCGCCTTGACGCGCGGGACGCTGAGCGAGACCTCGTCGGCGATCTGCTGGTTGGAGGCGGACACCGTGAACGGGCTGCCGTCCCGGAACGGGCGGCACAGCGCGATCAGCACCGCGCGCTGCGTGGGGGAGAGCGCCTCGGCCTGCGGCGTCCCGGCCGCCGGCCGGGTCGGCACGGCCTCGCGGCGCGCCGGGTCGCGGAACAGCACCTGCGTGGCGCCGAAGCGCAGCGTGTCGGCGTCGCGCAACGTGCGCTCGCCCAGTACCCGCTCGCCGCCCACGAACGAGCCGTTGCGCGAGAGCCCGTGGTCGGCCAGCACCCACTCGGGCCCGACGCGCTCCAGCTCCGCGTGCAGGCGCGAGACCTCCTCGTCCTGCGCGAGGGCAACGTCGCAGCCGGGCTCGCGCCCGACCGTCACCCGGCCGCGCTCGGGCAGCGGCAGGGGCCGCTGCGCGCCGTCCGCGTCGCGCCAGACGAGGAACGCACCGCCGGAGCGCTCCGCGGCCAGCCGCGCCTGCAGTTCGGCCGGCGAGGCGCCGTACGGCCCGAGCGGACTGCTCATCGGCGGAACGGTAGAGCCCCGGGTATCGCCGCGCGATACCCGGGGCGCACAGGTCGCGACCCGGGGTCCCTGCCGGGCCGGCCGGTCCGGGCGCACCCTGGAGGCATGTCCGCTTCGCGTTCCCACACCAGCTCCACCACCACCGTCGGCGTCAGCGTCCGCCGCCTTGCCGCGACCTGCCTCGCCGGCCTCGCGCTGGCCGGCGCCGCCGGCTGCGGCGGCGACGACGCGCCCGAGCCCGGCGAGCGCGGCGGCAAGGCGCAGGCGCCGACCGGCGCCGCCCCCCCGACGCCGGCCGCCACGCCGGCGCCGCGGTTCGACGCCCAGACGGTCGCCGACTTCTTTCGCGACGTCACCGGCGACCCGCTCGAGGTCGAAGGCGGCGAGAGCTTCGACTCGCTCCGCCTCGACCGTTCGGACTACGAGCGCTCGCTCCGGCTGTCGGAGCGCTACGGCTCCTTCAGCCTGCTCGTGCTCGACGGCGCGGCGGGCCGCGAGCTGTACGAGACCGACGGCTCGCAGCCGGTCCGGCCCGACGCGCAAGGCATCTACTGGCACGGCGGCGGCGGCGCGTGGCGCGCCGTGAAGCCCTACGCCGGCGGCTCCGTCGTGCTCGACTGGAGCGCGGACGAGGGGCGCAGCGTCGACGAGCGCTTCGAGCGCCTGGACACCGTCCTCTCCGCGCTGGGCCGCCCGGCCGCGGAGGCGCGCGCCGCGCTGCCAGCCGAGGACCGCCCCTGCGACGCTCCCGACGCCGGACGGACGTGCCGCGACGCCGACGGCGCGACGGTCACCACCGTCGATCGCGCCGAGCCGCTCGAGCTGCCGGGCCTGCGGGTCCGCGTGCTCAAGGTCCAGTCCGGCCGCCTGGTCTACCCCGGCACCGAGTACGGCCTGGTCAAGCGCGCCAAGGGCGTGTTCGTGCTCGCCGGCATGCGGCTGCGCAACACCGGCGACGAGCCGCTGCGCAGCCTCTACGCGGTCAAGCTGCGGATCGGGCGGCGCACGTACGACCAGGACGCCGCCGCCGGCTTCACCGCCACGCCTCCGAACACGTTCCCGATCCAGCCGGGCGACTCGGGCCTGGCCGCCGTCGTGTTCGACATCCCGCGCTCCGCGCTCGCCGACGCCAAGCGGGAGGGCGCGATCGCGTTCCCGGCCGACGAGCAGCCGTCGAGTCTCGACAGCGCCTTCCGGATCGGCCAGATCCGGCTCGGCGGCCCCGCCGCCAGCGCCGGGGGCGAGCGGACGCCCGCCTCCTACGCCTAGGCTGTCGACGATGCACGAGGACCGAGCGCGTGCGGCGGCGCTGCTGGAGTGGTACGCGCGGGTCCGGCGGCCGCTGCCCTGGCGGGCGACCCGCGATCCCTACGCGCTGCTCGTCTCGGAGGTGATGCTCCAGCAGACGCAGGCGGCCCGCGTGGTCCCGTACTACGACGCGTTCCTGGCGCGCTTCCCCGACGTGGCGACGCTCGCGGACGCGCCGCCGCGCGACGTGCTGGCCGCCTGGAGCGGGCTCGGCTACAACCGCCGCGCGCTGGCGCTCCAGGCCGCCGCGAGGGTGGTCGCGGAGCAGGGCTGGCCGGACGACCTGACCGCGCTGGCGGGCGTCGGGCCGTACACGGCCGCGGCGGTGGCCGCGTTCGCGTGGGACGCCCAGCGGGCGGCGGTCGACGTCAACGCGCGGCGCGTGATCGAGCGCTGGGATGGGCGCCGGCACGCTCCCCGGCCGCTCGCCGTCCGCGCCGCCGCGCTGCTGCCCGGAGGCCGGGCGGCGGAGTGGAACCAGGCGATGATGGAGCTCGGCGCCACCGTGTGCACCGCGCGCACGGCCCGCTGCGGCGCCTGCCCCGTCGCGCGCTGGTGCGCGAGCTCCGGAGCGCCCGCCGTCCCGGTACCGGCGCGCGCCCCGCGGCCGCGGTTCGCCGACACGGACCGCTACGCGCGCGGGCGGATCGTCGCCGCGCTGCTGGCGCGCGAGCCGCTACCGGCGCTGGCGCCGCAGCGCCTGGAGCGGGCGCTCGCCGGGCTCGTCCGCGACGGCCTGGTCGGCGGGACGAGTCCAGCCGGCCGGCGCTGCCCTGAGCGCGGCGTCGCGCCGGAGCTACGCGGCGGAGCGCAGCGCGGCGAGCGTCGCGGCGCGGACGGCCTCGGCGCTCGTGCCGCAGCGGTGCAGCGCCTCGGCGCCCGCGCCGTCGGCTGCCCGCACCACGCCGAGCAGGATGTGCTCGGGGCCGATGTGGTTGTGGCGCAGCGCCAGCGCCTCGCGCAGCGATTGCTCCAGCGCCTGCTTCGCGCTCCCCGTGAAGCGCGGGCGAGCGCGCCCGCCGGCGCGGGCGAGCGCCCCGGGGCCGAAGCTCGCCTCGACGCGGCGACGGACCGCGTCGAGGTCGATGCCGATGCTCGCCAGCGCGTTCGCGTCGAGCCCGCCCGCCGGCGCTTGCGCGAGCGCGGCGCGCAGCGCCTCCGGCGTCACCCCGAGGGTGCGCAGCACGGGGCTCGCGCCACCCTCACCCGCGAGCGCGAGCAGCAGGTGCTCCGCGCCGATCCGGTCGTGGCCCAGCGCGCTCGCCTCGGCCTCAGCGCGCTTGAGCGCCGCGCGTGCGTCCCGCGTGAACCGCTCGAACATCAGCGTCCCCTCCCGATCCGCCGGCGCGTGCCGTGCTTCTTGTGGGCGGCCTGCCGGCTCACGCCGAGCCGCTCCGCGATCTGCTGCCAGCTCCAGCCCTGCTCGCGGGCGTTGACGACCTGCAGCGCCTCGAGCGACTCGAGCAGCGCGCGCAGGGACGCGACGGCGGCCAGCCCGACGGCGGGGTCGCGGCTGGCGGTGGCGTCGGCGAGCTCCGTGGCCTGGTTCACGCCGTCAACGTACCTTGACAACGGCGATCTGTCAACCCTCATTGACGGGTTCGAGGATCTATCCTCCTGCCGCCGTGGATCGTGACGAGATCGAGCGCCGAGACTTCCCCGCCGCCCGCCGCGGCTACGACGCCGGCGCGGTGGACAGCCACCTGCGCCGCGTAGCCGATGAGTTCGAGGCGCTCGGCCGCGCCGCCGCCGACCGGCCGCGCGCGGCGTCGCTCTCCGAGGGAACCTCCGCGCAGGTGGGGGCGATCCTCGCCGCGGCCGAGGGAAGCGCGCGCCAGCTCCGCGCGGAGGCCGAGCGCGACGCGAGCGGGCACGTCGCGCGCGTCGAAGCGGCGGCCACGGACATGGTCGACAAGCTCCACCGGCTGCAGGCGGAGCTCGACCGCCTGCTCGCCGGCTTGAAGGCGACCGCCGCGACGCTCGACTCCGCTCCCGTGCCCGCCCCGCCGCCGGCGGCCGCGGCCGCGGCCAACGGTGGCGCCCGCTCCGACGACGAGGCCGGCGCCCGCCTGGTCGCGCTCAACATGGCGCTCGAGGGCACCGCGCGCGAGGAGGCCGCCCGCTTCCTGGCCGAGCACTACGCGCTGGCAGACGTCGAGGCGCTGCTCGACGCCGTATACGCGAGCGCCGGCCGGTGAGCGCCGAGCCGGCCGAGCTGACCGCGCTGCGCGAGCGCGCGGCGGTGCTCGCCGACCTCGGCGGCATGCACGCGCTGCTGTTCTGGGACCAGAACACGATGATGCCGCCCGACGGCGCGGCGGGACGCGGCGACCAGTCCGCGACGCTGGAGACGATCGCGCACGAGCGGTTGACCGATCCCGCGCTCGGCCGGCTGCTGGACGCGCTCGAGCCGTGGGCAGCGGAGCAGGTCCCCGACGCCGACGACGTGCGGCTCGTGCGCGAGCTGCGGCGCGACTTCGAGAAGGCCGTGCGCGTGCCGACGAGCCTGGCGGCCGAGACGAGCCGCGCCGCCGCGCTCGGTCAGGCCGCCTGGCAGGAGGCACGGGCGGCCGCGGACTTCTCCCGCTTCCACGACGCGCTGGCGCTCCAGGTCGAGCTCCGCCACCGCTACGTGAGCTGCTTCGCCGGCTTCGAGCATCCCTACGACATCCTGCTCGACGACTTCGAGCCCGGCATGACGACCGCCCGGCTGCGGCCGCTGCTGACGGAGCTGTGCGAGGGGCTCGTGCCGCTCGTGTCCGCCCTCGCCTCCGACGAGCCGCCACCGGAGGGCGGTCCGTTCGGCGGCCCCTACGCGGTGGAGGACCAGCGCCGCGCCGTGATGGACATCCTCGAGGGGATCGGCTTCGACCCGGACGGCTGGCGGCTCGACGTCGCGCCGCATCCGTTCGCCCAGCAGATCGCGCCGGGCGACGTGCGCATCACCACCCGCTACGACCTGCACGACTTCGCCGGCGCCTACTTCGGCGCCCTGCACGAGTACGGGCACGGGCTCTACGAGGCGTCGATCCCGGCCCGCCTGTCCCGCAGCCTCCTCGGGGCGCCCGTCTCGCTCGGCGTCCACGAGTCGCAGAGCCGCACGTGGGAGAACCTGATCGGCCGCGGCCGGCCGTTCTGCGCCTGGGTGCTGCCGCGGCTCGCGGCGCAGCTGCCCGGCGGACTCGCCGGCATGTCGGTGGACGACCTCTACCGCGCCGTCAACGTCGTGCGCCGCAACCTCGTCCGCGTCGAGGCCGACGAGACGACCTACAACCTGCACATCGTCCTGCGCTTCGAGCTCGAGCTCGCGCTGATCGATGGCACGCTGGCGGTCGCCGACCTGCCGCACGCGTGGAACGAGGGCATGGGGCGGCTGCTCGGCCTCGACGTCCCCGACGACGCCCACGGCGTCCTCCAGGACGTGCACTGGGGCGCCGGGCTGATCGGCTACTTCCCGACGTACACGCTGGGGAACCTCATGGCCGCACAGCTCTGGGAGGTGCTGCGCGGCGACGTCCCCGAGCTCGACGCGCAGATCGAGCGCGGCGAGTTCGGGCCGCTCCGGGCCTGGCTAGGCGAGCACGTGCACGCCCACGGCCGGAAGTTTCCGCCCGCCGAGCTCCTGCACCGGATCTCGGGGCAGGAGCTCGCGGTCGCGCCCTTCCTGGACTACCTGCGCGGGAAGCTCGCGGACGCCGGCCGGCTTACCGCAGCGCCGCGTCCAGGAACCTGACGACACGGCGCCCAGCGAATCGTCGGGGCTCCTCGAGCGGGCTGATGCCCGATCCTGTTCCGACCTGGCCGCAAAGTGCGACTGGGGGGAACAGGTGTTCGACGATTCCGTCGGCGTGCTCCGTAGACTGCTCATGGTGACGCGCAAGGACCAGATCGTCGTCTCGGGGGCGCGCGAGCACAACCTCAAGGACGTCACCGTGGCGATGCCGCGCGACGCCCTCGTGGTGATCACCGGCCTGTCCGGCTCGGGCAAGTCCTCCCTGGCGTTCGACACGATCTACGCCGAGGGCCAGCGCCGCTACGTCGAGTCGCTGAGCGCCTACGCACGCCAGTTCCTGGGCCAGATGGACAAGCCGGACGTCGACTCGATCGAGGGCCTGTCGCCGGCGATCTCGATCGACCAGAAGACGACATCGCGCAACCCGCGCTCCACCGTGGGCACGGTCACGGAGATCTACGACTACCTGCGGCTGTTGTGGGCGCGGATCGGCAAGCCCCACTGCTTCAATTGCGGGCGCCCGATCGCGGCGCAGTCGGCCGAGCAGATCATCGACCAGATCATGGCGCTCGAGGACGGCACCCGGTTCATGGTCCTGGCGCCGATCGTGCGCGGGCGCAAGGGCGAGTACGGCAAGCAGTTCGAAGAGCTTCGCGCTGAGGGCTTCACGCGCGTGAAGGTCGACGGCGAGGTGCGGCTGCTCGAGGACGAGATCGTGCTGGACAAGAAGTTCAAGCACGACATCGCCGTGGTGGTCGATCGCCTGATCATGAAGCCGGACGCGCGCAAGCGGCTGGCCGACTCGGTCGAGACCGCGGTCGCGCTCGCGGACGGCATCCTCGAGATCGAGACGCTGCCGCGCGACGGCGGGTCCGGCTCGCTGCTCACGTTCTCCGAGCGCTTCGCCTGCCTGCACTGCGGCATCTCGATGCCCGAGCTCGAGCCGCGGATGTTCTCCTTCAACTCGCCCCACGGCGCCTGTCAGCGCTGCACCGGCCTGGGCTCGCAGATGGAGATCGACCCCGACCTGGTGGTGCCCGACGCTTCGCTGTCGATCGGCGAGGGCGCGATCCTGCCCTGGTCCAGCGGTGCGTCGACCTACTACGACCAGATCACCCAGGCGATCTCCGAGCGCTACGAGATCGATCTCGACGCAGCCTGGCAGGACCTGCCCCAGAACCAGCAGGACCTGTTCCTCTACGGCACCGACGGCGACCGGATCTACGTCACCTACCGCAACCGGATGGGGCGCAAGCGCTCCTACATGACCAACTTCGAGGGCATCGTCCCGAACCTCGAGCGTCGCTACAAGGAGACCGACTCCGACTGGTCGCGCGAGAAGATCGAGGAGTACATGACGATGCGGCCGTGCCCGGAGTGCAAGGGCGC
>Ga0136615_10001623_pt1 | contig 10951 bp, 10 predicted proteins | sample AntDrymUQ2882206_2_FD_106647 | JGI IMG/M metagenome (GOLD analysis project Ga0136615, IMG submission 106647) | Polar desert sand microbial communities from Dry Valleys, Antarctica - metaG UQ288 (22.06) | ecosystem: Environmental > Terrestrial > Soil > Desert | place: Antarctica: Dry Valley...
TCTCGTCGTCGATCTCACGCGCGATCTCGTCGGAGTAGTCGGCCTGCGAGGTGAACTCGCGGCCGAGGAACGGCTGCGAGCGATCGTGGCCGAAGACGCGCGGCCCGAGGCGCTCGGACATGCCGAAGCGCATGACCATGCCCTTGGCCGTCTCGGTGACCTTCTCGAGGTCGTTGGAGGCCCCGGTGGTGATCTCGCTGAAGATGATCTCCTCCGCCGCACGACCGCCCAGCGTCATCGCCATCGTGTCGGTGAGCTCGGCGCGAGTGGTCAGGAACTTGTCCTCCCCGGGCAGCGAGATCGTGTAGCCGAGGGCCTGTCCGCGGCCGATGATCGAGATCTTGTGAACCGGGTCGCAATGGGGCAGCACGTGGCCGACGATCGCGTGGCCCATCTCGTGGAAGGCGGTCACCAGGCGCTCCTTCTCCGACATCACCCGGGTCTTCTTCTCCGGCCGGCGATCACCCGCATGATCCCCTCCTCGAGCTCGAGCATGGTGATCTCGCGCTTGCCCGAGCGGGCGGTCAGCAGCGCCGACTCGTTGATCAGGTTGGCGAGGTCGGCACCGGTGAACCCGGGGGTCTGGGCGGCGAGGGCGTCGAGGTCGATCTCCTTGGCCAGGGGCTTGCCGCGGGTGTGGACCTCGAGGATCTTGCGGCGGCCGCGGCGGTCGGGCCGGTCGACGACGATCTGGCGGTCGAAGCGGCCGGGCCGCAGCAAGGCGGGATCGAGGATGTCGGGCCGGTTGGTGGCGGCGATCAGGATGATGTTGTCGGTCATCGTGAAGCCGTCCATCTCGACCAGCAGCTGGTTCAGGGTCTGCTCGCGCTCGTCGTGACCGCCGCCCATGCCGGCGCCGCGGTGGCGGCCGACAGCGTCGATCTCGTCCATGAAGATGATGCAGGGGGAGTTCTGCTTCGCCTGCTCGAACAGGTCGCGGACGCGGCTGGCGCCGACGCCGACGAACATCTCGACGAAGTCCGAGCCCGAGATCGAGAAGAACGGCACCCCGGCCTCGCCGGCGACGGCGCGGGCCAGCAGCGTCTTGCCGGTGCCGGGAGGGCCGTAGAGCAGCACGCCCTTCGGGATCCGAGCGCCGAGCGCCTGGAACTTCTTCGGGTTCTCGAGGAACTCCTTGATCTCGTGCAGCTCCTGGACCGCCTCGTCGGCGCCGGCGACGTCGCGGAAGGTGATCTTGGGAGCGTCGACCGACATCCGCTTGGCCTTCGACTTGCCGAAGCTCATCACCCGCGAGCCGCCGCCCTGCATCTGGTTCATCAGGAAGAGCCAGAAGCCGAGGAAGAGGAGGAAGGGGAGGATGTATGTGAGCACCGAGAGGATGCCGCCGCCGCCGATGCCCTCGACCTGGGTGTCGATCTCGGCGGTCTGCAGCGTGTTGAGCAGGGCCTCCTCGGTCTCGGGCAGGTAGCCGACCGAGTACTCGGTGTTCTCGGCGTCGGCGCCGACAACGGTCAGCGTCTGGTCCTTCTGCTTGAAGGTCACCGATTCGATCGAGTCGGGGCTGTTCTCGACCTGGGCGACGAATTCGGTGTAGGTCTTCGCGTCCTCCTGCTCGTTGGTGCCGATCAGGCGCTGGGCGAAGAACGCCAGCACGATCACGATCAGGATCGGGAACGCAGCGCTTCGAAAGAACCGCTTCATCGCCTGACCCCGCTGACCGCGGCGACCGTGTGTTGTCCGTTTTTCGGCATGCTCAAAGGGTTTCGTGGCCCTGCAACTGTTGGATCAGCGTACCAGGGCCTTTAAAGGGTCGATCAAGGGCTGAGTAGGACGGCAGAGGGCCTGCGCTACTGGTTCAGCGCGGCGACGTAGCCGAGGTTTCGGTAGCGCTGCGCGTGGTCGAGTCCGTAGCCGATTGCGAAGCGGTTGGCGATCTCGAAGCCGACGTAGCGAATCGGCAGATCGACCCGGCGCCGCTCGGGCTTGGTCAGCAGAGCGCAGACCTCGAGCGAGCGCGGGTTGCGAGCCCGCAGGTTCTTCAGCAGGTAGTGGAGGGTGAGACCCGAGTCGACGATGTCCTCGACCAGGAGCACATCGCGGTCCTCGATCGAGGCGTCGAGGTCCTTGAGGATGCGGACCACGCCCGAGGAGTCGGTTGCGGAGCCGTAGGAGGAGACCGCCATGAAGTCGATCTCGCAGGGGATCTCGAGCTTGCGCATCAGATCCGCCAGAAACAGAACGGCGCCCTTGAGCACGCCGATCATCACCAGATCTCGACCCTCGTAGTCGTGGCTGATCTCGGCGCCGAGCTCGGACACGCGGGCCTCGAGCTTCCCGGCCTCGACCAGGGTCTCCCCGATCGCAGGGTCGTTCACGCCGCGCACCCTAAAGGAACGCTTTCTCAGTCGAGGGCGCGTGCGCTCAGCACCGCGACGCGCTGGGCGTCGGGCGTCAGTCGGAAGTCCTCCGAGACGGCGACGCCCGCGACCCAGACGACGGTCTCGTCGACGGTTACCACCGGCAGGGCGCGGCGCAGCGATCGCGGCACCCCGCAATCGGTGAACAGGTCCTGCAGGGTCTTGGTGCCGGTCATCCCCAGGGGGCGGATACGGTCGCCCTCGCGCCAGGTCCGGACCTCGATGCGTCCGCCGAGCGCCTCCGCGTCGAGCGTCGCCTGCTCGGGGCCGGCCGGGGCCACCGGCGCCGGATGAAGCTCTGCCCGCACCTCCCACTCTCCGATCTGCACCCGGCCCGGCAGGCGCAGGGCGGCCGGCTCGGGCGCGGCGTCGAGGACGGCCGAGCGGAAGCGGACGAAGCCGGCCTCGCAGAGGGCGGCCACTCCCCCGCCGAGCTCGACGACTCCGCCCTCCGCCTGCGAGGCGAGCCGCAGGATCTCGGCCGCACGGGCACGGCCGAGCGCGACCGGCCTGCCGGCGGCGCGCTCGGCGAGGGCGCGCAGCGCCAGTCGCCTGAGGCCGGGCTCGAACTCGGTCAGCGCCGAGGCCGAGATCGCGACCGCGCCGGCGTCGGCGCCCGCGGCCCCCAGCGCCTCCAATACCACCCGCTCGAGCAGCGACGCCTCCTCGGCGAGCTCGGCCCGGGTCTCGAAGACGTTGCGCTGTGCGGCAGGGTTGAGCTCCGCCAACACCGGCAGCACCTCGGCCCGGATCCGGTTGCGGGCGAAAGCGCGGTCGTCGTTGGTCTCGTCGTCGGCGAACGGCAGCCCGGCGGCGGCGACGAGCTCGCGGGCGCGCTGGCGCTCGAGCGCCAGCAGCGGACGCACGACCCTGCCGGCGCGCGGGGCCAGGCCCAGCAGGGCACGGCTTCCCGGCGAGCTGGCGAGCCGGTAGACGAGGGTCTCGACGACGTCGGTTCGGGTGTGGCCGGTGGCGATCAGCTCGGCTCCGGCGCGGGCGCGCAGCCGCTCGGCGGCCTCGTAGCGGATCGCGCGCGCGGCTGCTTGGAGGTTGCCGGTGAGCGCCCCCTTCGGCCGTTCGACGTGAAGATCGATGCGCAGCGCCGCGCAAAGGCGCCGCGCCGCGAGCTCGCCGTCGGCGGCCGAGGCGCGCAGCCCGTAGTTGACGTGGAGCGCGTGCACGCGCTCGGCTCCGAGCTCGCGGGTGAGCCCGGCGGCGACGCAGGCGGAGTCGGCGCCGCCCGAGACCATGACCACGACCTCGGCGTTTGCCGAGAGCAGGCGACTAGCCCTGATCACCTGCGCCAGCTCGGCAAGCGCCTCTTCCTTGCTCACGCAGGCGATGTTACGCCGGGCACAGACGGATTCCTGCCGCCCGCCCGCTATCGAGCCGCGGCCCGGGCCGTGTACAGCTCCACCGGCTGGGGGAACCCCTTGAGCTCGACCCGGCCGATCGGGTTGAACTCGAGGTACTCCGAGTCGCCGATCGCGTCGAGCACGGCGGTGGTCACCATCACCTCGCCGCCGAGCGCCCGGGCGACGACCCGGTGGGTGAGGTTGACCTCGGTGCCGAAGTAGTCGCCGTCGCGGTAGACGGCGCGGCCGTAATGCAGCCCCACCCGCGGCTGCGGGCGCTCGGTGAACAGGGTGAGGAAACCCACCGCCCACTCCGTCAGCATCACCGGGTCGGGCGAGACGATCATCACCTCGTCGCCGATCGTCTTCACGATCAGCGCATCCGCCGGCAGCGTCGCCTCGACCGTCTCGACGAAGCGCTCGACCAGATCCAGGGCCTCGTCGTCGCCCTCCTCCTCGGTGTAGCGAACGAATCCGGTGAGGTCGACGAAGCAGAACGCCATCTGCACCCTGCCCATCTGCCGCATGCCGCCGAAGTCGACCTCCATGTGGCCGACCACGTCCTGCTCGATGTAGAAGCGCAGGTAGCGCTGGTGGATGTACTCCATCAGCGGCGAGGTCAGCGGCAGCAGCTCTCGCGCCAGCCCTTCCATCTCCTCGGCCATCTCGAGCGCGTCGACGCCCTGGCGGATCAGCGGCTCGTGTACGTAGAGGTGAAAGAGGCGGACCTCGGCTTCGGCGATCTTGCGGATCGACTGGGCGTAGACCCGCACCAGCTGCAGCATCGCGACCAGGGGGAGGCCCGCTCCGAGGACGGCGGCCAGCTGCTCGACCGCGGCGACGTCCTGCTCGTTGAGGCTGCCCTCGAGTGCCGTCGGCGTACCCAGCAGGGTCATCACCCGCTCGATCAGCTCCTCCTCGAGGCCGGTCCGCTCGGCCGCCTCGGCGCGCCCGACGGCGCGCTCGCGGCTGCCCGGCAACAGGTCCTCGACGTAGCCGAAGGCGAGCCGGCCGTCGCGGACCGCGCGGCGCAGCGACTCGAGCGAGTGACCGCGCTCGCGCAGCCGGGCGACCACCCGGGCCTGGGCCGCGGCAGCCGTGGTCCAGCGCCCCCGCTTGACCGGGATCACCTTCTCGGCGGCCCAGCGCTTCAGGGTGGAGGCGGAGACCCCGGAGATCCGCGAGGCCTCGCTGAGGGAGATCAGCTCTTCGGGCACGCTCCGATCCTATGAGCACGGCCGGGGCGAAATGAGGACGACGGGGTCTCCTATGCGGCCCCGTCGTCCTTGCGGGCATCACGGCCCGCTGCGTCGGCCTGCGGCGCCGGAGCGCCTTGCGAGCCCCCTACACGAGCCCCAGTCGCCGGGGGCGGGCGCGCAGCGAGGCCACTAGTGGCCTGTTGAGTCTGTGGCTATGAGCCTACGCCCGCCGGGGGCTCGCGTCAATCCGCATTTTCTTCTCGGACCGCCAGCCCCGGGAAGTGCGCCTGAACCACCCGCCGGTAGGGCTCGCGGATCAAGCGGGTCGCCGGCAGGTAGAGCAGCGCCGCCCCGGCATCGCCGCCGACCCGGGCCTGGCCGCGGGCGATCGCGATCGCCAGGCTCTGGAAGCCGAGCAGGAAGCGGTTGGCGACCTCGGAGCCCATCGCCAGGCTGAACTGCGGGCGCCAGCCGGCCTCCTCGGACGACCACCAGCGCAGGTGGCCGTCGGGCTCGTCAGCCGCGACGTTGAGGACCAGATCGGAGTCCGTGAACTCGAAGCGCATTCGCAGCCTGGTGGCGGCGATCAATGGGCCGACGCGCTCGTCGGCGTCGGCGGCCTGCAGCGCCTGTTCGAGCGCCGCGCGGACCTCGGCGGGGCGCCCGCGCTGACGCGCCGACGTGCCTGCCCCCTGCGTCTGCGCGGTCGCTCCCATCTGCGCGGATGAGTCTATGCGCACGAACAACCCGGGACGGCAGGTATTCAGGTGAAGGTGGAGCCGCGGGCGACCAGGTTCTCGTAGAGGCGCGTTTGGATCGTCTCGCGCACGCGCTCGGCGACGTCGAAGACGAGGCGGCGGTCGTCGGCCGCCTCGGGAGGGTGCTCGGAGAGGTCGATCGGCTCGCAGAACTCGATCCGCCAGCGCGAGGGCAGCGGTACGAGCCCGAGCGCGCCGAGCCAGGGGAAGGTGGGCGTGATCGGCACGAAGGGGGCTCCCAGCAGCCGCGCCAGCGTCTCACTCTCGCCGATCTTCGGGTAGATCTCCTCGGAGCCGACGACGGCCACCGGGACGATCGGCGCCCCGGTGCGCAGCGCGATCTCGACGAAGCCGCCGCGGCCGAAGCGCTGCAGCCGATAGCGCTCGGAGAAGGGCTTGCCGGTGCCCTTGACGCCCTCGGGGAACACGGTCACCAGCTGCTCCTGCTCGAGCAGCCGAGTCGCGTTGTGGGGGCTGGCCGGGACCCCGCCGCAGCGACGCATGAAGGCGGAGACGAAGGGCAGGGCGAAGGCCCAGTCGAGGACCATGAAGCGCGGCCAGCGCGGCAGCGCGTGTCGCTTCATGATCGCCGTCGTCACCATCGTCGCGTCGAAGGGAAACAGCGAGCCGGCGTGGTTGGGGACCAGCAGGGCGCGACCGTGGGCGGGGACGTTGGCGGCGCCGATCGCCTCGACCCGCCACCAGACGTCGTAGAGGAACTCGAACAGGGGGAAGACCGCCTCGGCGAACTGCTCGTCGAAGCCCCACTCGTCCTCGTGGTACTCGCCCTGCAGCCGCAGCACCACAGCCTCGAGCGCCTCGCGCAGCTTGCGAGGCAGCGACTCGGCTGCGCTCTGGGCCGCGGTCATCGGATCGAGCCCGGCCTCGATCCCGAGCTTGACCTGATGGATGAAGTCGGCGACCGCCTCGGCGCCGCCGCTGTGCCCTGTCGGCTCGCCGCTCATCGGCCGATCCCCGTGAGCCTTCCCGCCAGGGCTCCGAGATCGAGCCCCGGCCCGACCCGGCGGCCGGCGAGCTTGGTGGCGAGGTCGCGGACCGCGGCCACCGCGTCGTAGCGCGGCTCAAAGCCGACCTCCTCGCGCAGGCGGGTGATCTCGACCCCGCGCCCGTAGCGCAGCATCCTGACGCCGTCGCCGAGCAGCCCGCCGGCACCCAGCTGACGCCCGAGCCGTTGCACGATCGGCTCGAACAGGGGCTGGGGGATCGGCACCGAGGGGCGCCCGCAGAGCCGTAGCGTCCGGCTCAACGAGATCGATCCGCCGGGGCCGACGTTGACCGGCCCGCGAACCTGACGACGCACCGCTGCGGCGATCGCCGCGGTCGCGTCGTCGGCGTGCAGCAGCTGCAGCCGCGGGTCGAAGCCCATCTGCACCGGGACCACCGGCAGGCTCAGGTAGCGGACCAGCGGCGTCTCCAGGTCGGCGCCGATCTCGGGCTGGTAGCGCAGCATGCAGCAGGCGAGCTCGGGGTGGCGTCGGGCGAAGTTCTCGAAGTAGTCCTCGAGCTCGGAGATGTCTCGCTGAAAGCGGGTCCGCAGCCGCGCTCCCCGGGCGAGGTCCTCGGTGAAGAAGAACGGCGAGGCGGCCTCGCAGCCGTAGATCGCCGCCGAGCCCCGGACGACGACCTGCCGCAACGACTCGGTGCGCTCGCAGGCGGCGAGCAGCTGCAGCGTCCCGATCACGTTGATCTCGTGCAGGGCACGCGCCGGTCGCCCGGGCTCGGGATACCAGAGGATGCCGCAGTGGACGACGGTGTCGACCCGGGTCGCCGGCAATAGCCGCGAGAGGAGGTTGCTGCGGATGTCGGCCTCGATGAAATCAGTGCGCTCGAGCTCGAGCGCCGGCGGGTGGGCGTCGATCCCGGCGACGTACTCGACCTCGGGGTCGCGTTCGAGCAGACGGGCGAGCTCCGCTCCCCAGACCGTCGAGACCCCGGTGATCGCGATCCGGCGACCCGCGAGGCTCATCTAACCCTCAGCGCGAGGGTGAGGGTCGGCGCTGTTCGGGTCGCCTTCTCGCCCACCCTCGACCTCCCCTTCAGCCTGAGTCTCGAGCCGATCCTCGAGCTCCGCGAGCCGCTGCTCCAGGGCTTCGAGGCGGCGGCCGACCTCGCCGGTCGCCTCCTGGCCGCGGCGGATCAGCCCGGCGCCCGCCTCCTGGCCGCGGCGGCTGATCTCGGCGCCGGCCTCCTGGCCGCGGCGGGCGAGCTGGGCGCGGGCATCACGGCCGCGCCGCACCACCTCGTCGGCGATCCCGATCGCACGGCCCCTGGTGGTCGCCGCGGAGCCGGCGGTAGCGCGCATCGTGCGCTCGACCGCGGTGCGGACGGCATCGGTGACGCCGCTGTCGGGATCCTTGCGGCGATCCTGCTCGTGCTGGGGCCCGTTCATAGCCGCGAGAGCATAATCCGCGGCCCTTGACCGCCCACCTACGCCCAACCGCGCCGATTGCCGCCGACGTGCTCCTGGTCAACGACCCCGGGGCGGCGCTCGCGCTTGCTCAGGAACTACTCGAGAAGCCGCTGATGGCCAACCACAGCTACGGGCTATGGGGCTACTCGGGGCGCTCGATCGCGGGCACCGAGCTGACCGTCCAGTCGATCGGGATCGGCGGGCCCAGCGCGGCCACCGTGGTCGCCGAGCTCGCCGCCCACGGCGCCCGGCGCGCGATCCGCGTCGGCGACGCCGTCGCCCTCGATCCGGCTCTCGCAACCGGTGATCTCGTACTCGGCGCCCGCGCCCTCGCCGAGGACGGGGTGAGCCGCGCTCTCGGTGTCGAGGCTCCGCGAGCCGATCCCGCTCTCAGCGCTGCCCTGGCCCAGGCCCTCGGCGGCAGGGCCGAGGCGGTCACGGTTGCAGGCGCGGACCTCTTCCACGACCCCGCAGCGGCTGCCCGGCGGGCGGCCTGGCGCCAGGCCGGCGCCGCCGTCGCCGACCTCGAGACGGCCGCGGTCCTGGCACTGGGGATGCGCTTGGCGATGCCCTTGGCGTGCGCGCTGGTGATCACGGAGACGGCCGCCGGCGAGCACGACGAGGGCGCCGCGGAGCTCGCCCTCTCGGGGCTTGCGACGGCGGCTGCGCAGGCGTTCGGGGCGATTGCCGCGAGCGGCGCTCAGGCGTCGGAGCCGGAGACCGAGCCGCTGGCGGCGCCGAGCCGCTGGGAGAGCGCAGCGAGCTGATCGCCGACCTGATCGAGCCGATCCTCGATCGCCTCGAGGCGCGCGGAGACCGAGCGCAAGCGCTGCTCGAGCCGCTCGATGTCCGAAACCGAAGCGACGTTGAGCGCGCCCATCGCCGTCCGCTGGGCGGACATCGCTCGCTCCCCGGCGCCCAGGGCACGGCCGAGCGCCGAGCTGAAGACCGGGTTCTCGAGCAGCGCCTGGGCGAGTTCGCCGACGGCTTCCTCGCCCTTGGCGCGCAGCCCGCTCCTGTCTTCGGAGGCCTCCATGCAGTCGCGCCAGCCTACCGTCTGCACGCCGCTTGCAGGCTTGCGGCGCCAGCCTTCAAGCCACGCCTGTAGCGTGCCGATGTAGACCCGATGGCCGCTGCCGCTCGACCCGCACATATCTCCGCCGCTTCCGGGTACAAGCTGGATCGCGGTTGCACGTTGCAAAGCCGGATCGGAACGGGTAGTTTTCGGCTCGCTCAGGAGGAGCTTCGCCGTTGCGGTAGCGTTGCGGTAGCAGGCAGGGCCGCAGTTGAAGTAGCGGGACGGTCCAGGGCATGAGGGTATGAGACGCAGACTCCCACTATCGATCGGGCTAGCGATCCTTTGCGCGTGCGTTGTCGCGGGCACTGCCGCCGGCCAGGGCAGTGTCATCGGCGTCGGCGAGAGCGGCGTCCAGGTCGACATCCCCAACGGCGGGAACCTCGACCAGCTCGAGCTTCTGCCCCAGTGCTCGAACCGCAACGACGACGATGGCGACGGGCTCGTCGATCTCGCCGACCCCGACTGCTCGAATCCACTGGACGCGACCGAGTCGGGATCGAACGGCCTTCCGGAAGAGCCGGCACCCCCCGCGCCCCCGGCCGACGATGGCGGCAACGGCGGCGCTGGCGGCGGCGGCTCCGACGTTCCCGCCGACGACGGGATCACCGGCGGTGGCGGTGGCGGCGGCGGTTCGACGATCGGGTCCGAGGGCGGCTTCAACGCCGGCGGCGGATCCGGCGGCCGCGGAACCAGCGCCGACCCGAAGCCGAACGGCGGACGCGGCAACGGCAACCACAGCGGCGGCATCGACGCCGACGACGGTCGCGAGCCGATGGAGGAGCCGCCCGACCGGCGCCCCGACGGCGCTCCCACCAACGCCAACCCCGGGCTGACGATCGCCGACTTCGGCCCGGCCCCGATCGGCGTCCCCAACTTCATCATCGACCAGTTCTCGATCCCGCCGTTCCTGCTGCCGATCTACCAATCCTGCGGAACCCAGTACGGAATCCCCTGGCAGGTGCTCGCCTCGATCAACAGGATCGAGACCGCCTTCGGCACCAACCTCAATGTCTCCTCGGCGGGGGCTCTCGGCTGGATGCAGTTCATCCCCTCCTCCTGGGAGGCATACGGTGTCGACGCCAACGGCGACGGCCGCAAGGACCCCTACAACCCGGTCGACGCGATCTGCGCCGCGGGCCGCTACCTGAAGGCGGCCGGAGGCGAGCAGGATCTGCGCGCCGCGATCTTCGCCTACAACCACGCCGACTGGTACGTCGACGAGGTCCTGCTCTATGCCGACCAATACAGCAAGCTGCCCGAGCAGCTGGTCTCCTCGCTCACCGGCCTCACCGAGGGCGCCCGCTTCCCGGTCGCCGCCAACGCCCGCTACGCCGACGACATCTCCGAGCGCCGGGCGATCAAGCGCTCGAAGCCGGGCAAGCGCGAGGCCGGCAACGTCGCCGAGGTGATCTCAAGCTCACCTACACGTCGAGGGATTGACATCTTCTCCCGCGAGGGCGCGCCGGTGGTCGCGGTCAACGACGGTGTGATCACCAAGATCGGCAAGTCCAACGATCTCGGCCGCTACATGGTCCTCCGCGACGCCTACGGCAACCGCTTCACCTACGCCCAACTCGGCGAGACCTCCGACGTCTACCCGGTGCAGGAGCAGAAGCAGCTCAGCGCCAAGGACTTCGAGCTGGTCACCCCGCCGAGCGGCGACGCCCCCGACGTCCCCGCCAGCGCCGGCAGCAACGTCGATCGGGCCAAGCGCGACGAGCCCACCGTCAGCGCGGCCCCCAAGCCGACCAA
>Ga0136615_10001624_pt1 | contig 10950 bp, 9 predicted proteins | sample AntDrymUQ2882206_2_FD_106647 | JGI IMG/M metagenome (GOLD analysis project Ga0136615, IMG submission 106647) | Polar desert sand microbial communities from Dry Valleys, Antarctica - metaG UQ288 (22.06) | ecosystem: Environmental > Terrestrial > Soil > Desert | place: Antarctica: Dry Valley...
AGCGCCCAGCCCGGACGACCTGCACCTGACTGCCGAGGCCGTGGCCGCCGGACGGCTGCTGGACGTGGCCGTGCTGGACCACCTGATCATAGGCCACGATGCCTACGTGAGCCTGCGGGACCTGGGCATCCCCTTCGATCGACCTGGCGGCGGAAACTGATCATCCGACCCCATCGAGCCGCGCATCTCCCTGTCGCGCGGCCCTGACCGCAGCCGGTACGCGGGTATACTCGACCGGCTCCGCGTGCCTGAGGCGCCGCGGTCGCGCCTCATCCAGCGATACGCCGATGACCTGTCTCGCCGCTGGTCGGTCGGCCCCCTTGGAGCACCGCTCCCCGGAGACCCCGCCCACCGTGCTCGACTCCTTCCTCGGCATGTTCTCCCGCGACATCGGCATCGATCTCGGGACCGCCAACACGCTGGTCCATGTGCGCGACCGCGGCATCGTCATCTCCGAGCCGAGCGTGGTAGCCATCGACGCGCGCACTCGCAAGGTGCTGGCCGTGGGGGCTGAGGCCAAGCGCATGCTGGGGCGCACGCCGGCCAGCATCATCGCCGTCCGGCCGCTGCGCGACGGGGTCATCAGCGACTTCGACGTGACCGAGCAGATGATCAAGTACTTCGTGCACAAAGTGCACGACCGAGTGGGGCTCATCCCACGACCACGCATGCTGTTAGGTATCCCGTCGGGCGTCACAGAGGTGGAGAAGCGCGCTGTCCGTGAGGCGGCACTCAACTCGGGTGCCCGGTGGGCGCGCCTCATCGAGGAGCCCATGGCGGCCGCCATCGGTGCAGGCTTGCCCGTGGCCGAGCCGACCGGCAGCCTCATCGTGGACATCGGCGGCGGCACCACTGAAGTCGCCGTCATCAGTCTGGGCGGCATCGTCGTCAGCCGCAGCATCCGAATCGGCGGTGATGAGCTCGACGAGGACATCATCGCCTACGGCCGGCGCGAGTACAACCTGCTGGTCGGTGAGCGGACAGCCGAGGACATCAAGATCGCCATCGGGTCGGCCTATCCTGGTGCCCACGATGAGCAGCGCGTCACATTGCGCGGTCGGGACCTTTTGACCGGGCTGCCTCGGGCCGTCGAGATCACCGCCGAGCAGGTCCGCGAGGCGCTCGAAAGCTCGGTCCAAAGCCTTGTCGACACCATCAAGGACACCATCGAAGAGACGCCCCCCGAGCTGGTGGCGGACATCATGGATCAGGGCATCGTCCTGGCCGGCGGCGGGGCGCTGCTCCTGGGCCTCGATCGTCGTGTTGCCCAGGCGACCCAGATGCCGGTCCATATCGCGGAGGACCCGCTGACCTGTGTAGCACGCGGCACCGGCATGGTCCTCGAGGACCTCGACGTGATGGAGCGAACGCTCGTGACCGAAGCGTACTCTCGCTCGCGCCGCTGAGCGCGGCCCGCGGCACGTCATGTTCCAGGGTCGCGATTCCCGAACCACTCGCGGACGAGCGATCGTCTACGCCCTGCTCGTCGCGCTCTGCCTGCTGCTGCTCGGCGCGAGCAACACACCGCCCATGCTGGAAGTCCGCCAGGGCGTGGGCTTCGCCGTGTCGCCCATCCAGTCGGCCCTGACGGGCATCACCCGCTCGGTCACATCCGTCTTCTCCGCTATCACGCAGATCGAACAGCTGCGGCGAGACAACCAGGAGCTTTCCACACGCGTCCAACGACTCGAGGCGGAGACCCGCCGCTTGGAGAGCGTGGGTCTGCAGAACGAACAGCTGACTCGTCTGTTGGGCGTGCGCGCATCGCTCGACTACGACACCCTGGCGGCAGAGGTCATCGGTCGCCAGATCTCACCCACCGAGCGCATCGTGGTGCTGGACCGTGGGACGGACGACGGAGTCACGGTGGGCGACCCGGTACTGGGCGGCGAGGGCGCACTCATCGGCTCGGTCATGGACGTGGCGTCCAATCGCAGCGTGGTGCTGTTGCTCAATGACACGCGTTCGGTGGTCATCGGTCTGGTGGAGAGCAGCCGAGCCACGGGCGAGGTCGATGGGCGGCTCTCCGGTCCCCTGGCCATGATCAACATCCCCTCGACCGATGTCGTGATGGTAGGCGAACGCGTGGTGACAGCGGGCCTCGAGCTGGGCGAGGACATCCGCTCGCCATTCCCGCGGGGGCTGCTCATCGGCCACGTGGTGGACGTGCGAACCGATCCCAACACCGTGGTGCAGACGGCACTCCTGACGCCGGCCGCGACGTTGGAGAAGCTGGAGTACGCCCTGGTCATCACGGACTTCGAGTCGGTGCCCATCGACGAGCCGGAAGCCAGTCCGTCGTCAGCGCCCGGTACGGACCCGGCCGGAAGCCCGCTGCCCTCGGAGGACGCCGCCGCCCAGCCATGACGAGCTGCGCCCGCTCGGTCCGCCGGGTCCCTCTCGTCCGCCGCTATGTGACACATCTGTAACGTGCACCGTGGCCGACCTAGCCCCGCCTGACGTCCGCGCTGCCCAAACTCACCCTCGGTCGTGTCCCAAGGGACGCATTGGCGTTCACGCGGCCGCTTGGGAGGCAGAACGAATGATCGGTGAAATCATCGCGTGGCTCGTACTCGGAGCCATCGCCGGCTATCTGGCCGGCATGCTCGTCAAGGGTGACGAGGGACTTGGCGTCGTGGGCAAGATCGTCCTCGGCATCATCGGTGCCGTCGTCGGCGGAACGTTGTGGCGCCTCATCAGCGGAGAGGGCCTGGACATCGGCGGAAGCAACGACATCAACGTCGTGTCCATCATCGTTGCCGTCATCGGTGCCGTGATCGCGGTCGTGGTCTACGGCATGGTGACGGGCAAACGCCGCACCGGCAGCGGTCCCGTCTAGGAGACCCCCGCCAGGTCGCTCGTAGTCGGAGCGACCAAAGACGACTCGGCCAGAAACGCCCATCCCAGCGAGGGATGGGCGTTTCGCCATATCCGAGTACCAGTACCGATGGACCAGCCCAGGTCGCTGCCCCAAACCTCACTTCCCCGCACCCTGCCCGCCCTGAGATCGACTCCTGGGCGGGTCGCCGGTGCGGTCCAGGGGCGCTTCTCACCTCCCGCCAGTCTCCAGCGGCCTAGCGCGATAGGGACCATCTCGGCATGGATTCCAAGGTTTGCAAGAACCAGTCTTCCGGTGAAGCCCACAGGCGTGCTCCCGAGCCACGTCCAGTTCGACCACCGGAGTTCGCCGCATGCGTCACGCTACCGCCTACCATCTCGTCCGCCAAGCCGCGCTGCGGACATCCGTCATGGTGGCGGCCCTTATCGCGTTGCTCATCATCGCCACGGCCGGCAACTTCACGGCCACCGTCCGAGCGGCCGAGGACGAGCCCGCGACGCCGCTCAAGGCGGTCGTCGTGGTCGGCCCGACCCACAGCTCCACGACCGAGTACCTGGCCGAAGGCCGGCTCTTCGCCGACCAGGCCGAGGCGGCCGGCATGGCCGTCACCCGTGTCTTCCACCCATACGCGACCTGGTCAGCGGTCACGACCGCCGCGGAGGGCGCCAACCTGTTGGTCTACTTCGGTCATGGCAACGGCTGGCCCAGCCCATATGCGCCCTTCCAGGAGAACACCAAGAACGGTTTCGGACTCAACGGCACGGCCGGCGGTTCCTCGTCGTCGGTGACCTACTACGGTGGCAACAAGATGCGCGAGAGCCTGCGCCTGGCACCGAACGCCGTGGTCTTCCTGTATCGCTCCTGTTACTCGGCGGGCAACGGCGAGGAGGGTCAGCCGGTCCCGACCGAGGAGATCGCACTCCAGCGCAGCGACAACTTCGCGGCCTCGTTCCTGGCGCCCGGGGTGGGCGCAGGCGCCGTCTTCGCCTTCTGGAAGAAGCAGTTCGTCGACTTCGCGGCCCAGCTGATGACGCCGGGCATGACCATGGAGGACATCCTGCGCGTCAGGACCACCATGTCTGGCTACCCGTCGAGCGGCTGGATCGGCACGAGCCCGGTCTATGCCGAGTCCACGCGCACCCCCGGTGCCCAGCTGCTGCTCGATCCGCGTGGCGCTACTCCGGAGGTGAGGGACTACTCGCGAGCGCTCTCAGGCGAGCTGGGCATGAGCACCGACACTTGGCGGGGCGATGCTCCCGAGGTCGGTCACGAGGACGACTTCGTCGCTCCCGAGGTCAGCAGCCTGGCCGGCGTGCAGGCCGGCGACACGCTGCCGGCCGGCGAGAACGCGCCGCCCACCTTCACGCCCAATGGCGACGGCATCAGCGACACCATGACACTGCGCCACACGGTCTCTGAGCCCGCTTACCTCCAGTTCCACATCCGCGACGCGGATGGCAGCTCCGTTCGCCGCTTCACGAGCTGGACCGAAGGCGACGAGGGCACCAGCACCTGGGACGGCAAGGATGACGACGGCGCATTCGTATCCGAGGGGCGCTACGTCGTCGCGGTCACGCCCAAGGATCGGGCCACCAACGTGGGAGCCGAGGTCTCTGCCCCGGTGAAGGTCTTCAAGTCGATGAAGACGCCCAAGGCCAAGCCGGCTCACTTCTTCGCCCGCGATGGCGACGGTCTGGCCGCTGCGACCAATCTCAGCGTGACCCTGGAGCGGTCCGCCGCTCTGAGCTGGCGGGTGGTCGATGCCTCAGGCCTGCCGGTTCGCAGCCTGCTCACGGAGCAGCTCCTGGAAGTGGGCGCTCAGTCCGTCCGCTGGGATGGACGCGATGATCTGGGCAACTACGTGCCCGACGGGCTGTACACAGCCATCGTGACGGCCACCACGCAGGCCGGCTCATACAGCCACCGACTCTCCCTGCGGGTGATGCCCTTCAACGTGACGGCTCCCGTCTGGAGCGGACCGGCCGGCACCAGGGTGACCTTCACCATCAAGAGTGCTGAGCCCCTCACGGGCTGGCCGCGCATCGAGATCCGCCAGCCGGGTCTGCCCATGTACACCGGCTACCCCATCAGGTACTCCACCAAGGAGTTCAGGGTCACCGTCACCTTCAAGGCAGGTGGCTTGCCCGGACCGGTGAAGATGAAGGTCATGGGCACCGACACGGGTGGCGGCAAGCAACAGACCACCTACCTCTTCACCCTCGAGTAGCACTCGCGCCTGGTTCCCAGACACCAGCGTCGGAACGAGCTCGATCCCTCCGGGGAGCGGGCTCGTTCTGCGTGCCGAGTGATGCCCCCGCCGTTGAGGGTCGAGACCCGGAGGCGACCTGTTGACGGCTAGACTGTCGCCGATGAACCCGTCTGCCACCCGCACCTGGGTCGTGCTGCCCACGTACAACGAAGCGGACAACGTCGTGGGCATCTCGGCGGCCATCCTCGAGCAGATCCCGGACGCGACCCTGTTGGTCGTGGACGATGCTTCGCCTGACGGAACGGGGCGCCTGGCCGACGAGTTGGCCGCCGCCGATGGGCGCATCCGCGTCCGGCATCGGCGCGCCAAGCAGGGACTGGGCAAGGCCTATGTGGACGGCTTCGGTGTAGCACTGGCCGGCGGCGCCGATCGCATCATCCAGATGGATGCTGACTGGTCCCATCACCCCAGCTACCTGCCCGTCCTGCTGCGTGCGCTGGAGGGCGGCCCCGATGCACCGTGGCCGGAGGGAGCCGATGTCGTCATCGGCTCGCGCTATGTCAAGGGCGGTGGTGTCCGGAACTGGGGCCCGCTGCGACGCATCGTCTCGCGCGGCGGTTCGCTCTTCGCGCGTACCGTTCTCCGCCTGGGCACCAATGACCTGACCGGCGCCTACAAGGTCTGGCGGCGCGAGGCCCTGGCCACGACGCCCTGGGACCGGCTCCACTCCGGAGGCTACGTGTTCTCCATCGAGATGACCTATCTGGCCGACCGGCGCGGATTGCGCGTGGTGGAGATGCCCATCATCTTCACCGACCGGCAGGAAGGCGAGAGCAAGATGTCGCGGCGCATCATCGTGGAGGCATTGCTCGTCGTGCTCCGCTTGCGTTGGGATGAGTCTCGGGGTCATTCGCCGCGCACCCCTTCGGCGGGTGCCTCAGCGGAGGGAGACGGGAGCTGATGCTCCGGCGCGATGCGTCGGCGCCGCACCACAGCGACGCACCGGGCGTGCGGGTGGTCATGGACGTGCGACCGCTGCAGGAGCGGCATCGCGCGCCCATCACGGCGGCCTATCTGGACCGCTTGCTCAAGGCCTTCGCAGCGGATCCCGTGTCTGGCGAGTCGTTCGCCTTCGTGCTCCGTGGCATCCGCGACGACCCCACCGCAGAGTTGGAGGCGGCCGGCCTGCCGGTCGCGGCGAGGCGACACCTGCCGCCCACTTCGCGGCTCTTCCGCTCCGCCGGGCTGACCCTCGATTCCTTCCTGCTGCGCGGCGCCGAGCTGCGTGTGGCGGCCGGGGCGGAGGAGGCCGGCGCCGCAGGCACGCTGTATCACACGGCCGGAGGGGCGGTACCCATCGCCTCGGGGCTGCCGGTCGTGGCCACTCTGCTGGACCTCGCTCCGTGGGAGCTGCCGGGTCGCTACGCGGCGACGGCCGCGGCACGCTTCGGGCATCGACTGCGGGCGCGCAGCCTGCGCGACGCGGCGCGCGTGATCGTGGCCTCACGCGCCACGGCCGAGGCGGCACAGCGCCTGCTGCATCTGTCGGACGAGAGTCTGGCCGTCGTACCCCTGGCCGCGGACCCGGCCTTCGGGCCCCAGGCTGCCGACGCCGAGCGCTCGGCGTCGCTGCGCGACCGCTTCGACCTGCCGCCGCGCTACCTGGTCTTCGCCGGGCGCTACGACGCGCGCAAGGACTTCGCGACGCTGTTCGACGCGCTGGCAGCGCTGAGGGAGCAGGCGCCCTCGTCGCCTGCGCCCCGATCCCGTCCTGCGGATCTAGGCACCTGGCCGCCGGTGGTCGTACTGGCGGGCGCCGCCGGCGACGGTCATGAAGACTCCCCGGCCGTTGCTCGCCACGCCCGTCGGGCCGGCGTGGCCGACCTCATCCGACTCACGCCGCAGCTCGAGCCTCGCGACCTGGCAGCTCTTCAGGCAGGCGCCCTGGCGCACGTGCAACCGGCACTCAGCGACGGCACCGGGCTGGCGGTGTCGGAGGCGCTGGCGCTGGGCATCCCGGTCATCTGCAGCCGCGTCGGGGCACTGCCCGAAGCGGTCGGTGCGGCGGGCATCATCGTGGAGCCCGCTGATGCGGCACGGCTGGCCGTCGCCATCCGAACTATCTGGGAAGGGGGCGCGGTCGCCCGTCAGGTTGCGCGGCGTGCCCGTCAGGGTGCCACTGGCCCACGCCGCACCTGGGCGGACGTGGCCCGCGAGACCCGGGCCGTCTATGCGGCGGCGCTGCTAGGCTAGCGGCCCAGCGGCGTGGATCGTCCAGCGGTCCCGCGCGAGGTATCGGGAGACGAGACTGGCGTGACGGGAGTGGAAGGGCACGAGGCCGGCGAGGCGGAGTTGGCAGCGGCGGAGGACCAGGCAGCGATCGAGGCTGCGCGCGAGGCCGCCCCGACCTCACCGGTATCGCACCGCAAGGTCGGTCCGGGCACGCGCGACGCGGTCATCCAAGCGGAGCATGTCGACTTCTCACAAGGCGGTGCTTCTCGAGTACGGGCCAGGACGGTGACCCTCTCGCAGGGCGGCGCCGGCCGGATATCAGCGCACGACGTGAGCATCAGCCAGGGCGGCGCAGGCATCGTGCAGGCCGGCACGCTGCGGCTGGAGAGCGACGCGAGCGCCCTTCTGGTAGTGGCGCGCAACGCCGAAGTGGCACCCGGTTCGCGTGTCTTCCTGCTCATCTCCGGCCGCACGTCGGGGGGCACGCGGCCACTCCTCGATCCGCGCTCCGCGCTGGCCATGGCCGGCGGCTTCCTGATCTTCCGGCGGCTGCTGGGCCTGCTGCGCCGGCGCTGATGGGCTCCGGCGGCGGAGCGCGCCGGCTCAAGGTCACGATCGTCGCTGCCAACCCCTTCGAGTTCGACTCGCGTTTCCTGCGCACGGCCACCACCCTCAGCGCGGATGGTCACGACGTACGCATCCTGGGTTGGCCGGGACCCGGCCTGCCCCAGCGCGAGGAGCTGGCACCCGGCGTGATGCTGACGCGGCTGGACATCGACCGGCGCATCAGTAGCGCGTTGCGGCCGCTGCCTGGGTTCCTCCGCTCGGCGGTCTCTCGCCTGCTCGGCCTCGACCCCGCAGCCAAGGTCCTGCCGCCGGACGCTGCGCGCGGCGTCGACCGGCTGCGCCACCCCCTGCGACGGCTGCTCGAGATCGCGGCCAACGCACGACGTGTGGCTCCGTGGACTAACGCGGTGGTCGCCGAAGCACCAGAGACGGATGTCTTTCACGCGCAGTCACTCATCGTGCTGCCGGTCGTCCGCGACGCGGCCCGACGGCTGGATGGTCGCTTCGTTTACGACGTCGCCGACTACCACACTGAGGCCGCCCGCCTCGCGCGTATGCCCTGGGTGGTGCGCGAGCTGGTCCGGAGGCGGGAGCGACGTTGGGCCCGCGACGCAGCCGGCTTCCTGGCCGTGAGCGAGCCGGTGGCGAAGCTGATCGAGCGACGCTTCGGTGTCGAGCGTCCGGCGGTGCTGCTCAACTGCCCGCCGGCCTGGCGGCCGGACGAGCCAGCACCGCCCGTAGCCGACCGGCTTCGTGGCGCGGCGGGCATCGAGGAAGGCCGGCCCATCGTGCTCTATCAAGGCGGCTTCAGCGTGGATCGCGGCGTGGAGGAGTTGGTCGCTGCCGCAGACGAGCCGGCCCTGCGCGAGCTCGACGCGGCCATCGTCTTCATGGGCTACGGACGTCTCCAAGGCTTCGTCGACCGTGCCGCGCGCGAACGACCCGGCCGCGTCTACGTCCTGCCCGCCGTGCCGGTCGATAGCCTGCTGGAATGGACGGCCGGTGCCGACGTCTCCTTCGTGGGACAGCCGCCGCGAACGCTCAACCAGCGCATGAACCTGCCCAACAAGCTGTTCGAGAGCATCATGGCGGGCGTTCCCGTGGTGGTCTCGCGGGGTAACGAGCAATGTCGCCTGACCACTGCTGAGGGCGTGGGCCGCTGTGCGGACATCGGATCGCCGGCCTCCGTGGCAGCCGAGATCGCGGCGCTGCTGAAGGTCCCTGAGACGGAACGACAGCGCCTGCGTCAGCACTGCCGGACGGTGGCTCTCAGCCGGTACACCTGGGATCTCAACGCCGATGGGCTGCGCCATCTCTTCGCGCGACTGGCCGCTAGCGGCGCAGGATCTCGGCAGTGACCTCGTCGGCCAGGCTCTCGTAGTCCGGCGGCGTGGGCGTGCGCTTGGTGATCAGGAGTTGCTCCGGCCGCTCCAGGATGCGCATCCGCCCCGACTCGATGAGGGACCGGTCGACGGCACCCAACTCACCCCGGAAAGTGGTCCATGTCGGCGTCCCCAGCAGCGCCGCTTCCCGGTTCATGGTGCCGCCCGCCGAGATGACCACGTCGGCGGCGTAGACCAGCGACGGTCCGTCGATGGGGCGCTCAGGGACCGTGACGCCGGATGCCATGCCGAACTCGATGGCCTGCTCCGGCGTCCGTGGCAGCAGTACCACCTGCGCGTCAGTTCTCAGCAGATGTTCGAGCACCTCCGTGAAGAAGGGGTTCTTGAAGCGGTGGTAGAGGCTCATGGTCGCCGGTGGGCGCAGCACAGCGATGGGCCGCGAGGCATCCAGGCCCAGCTCGGCCAACACCCCAGGGTCGGGCTCGAAGTCGGCCAATGAGACCTGCTCCTTGATGCCGGGATAGGGCCGGTGACGGCGAGCATCCAGTCCCAGCTCCCGCAGGGCGGCGAAAGGGATGGCGGCGGGCAGCATCACCTTGTCCGCCAGGCGAAAGTTGATGCGGTGCATCGTGGTGGCACCCTCGTAGTCGTGGAGCACCGTCGAGTGGAGTCGCAAGAGGCGCGCCGCGACGGCCAGGTCGTTCGAGCCGTGACTCACGGTCTGGCTCGGCCGGCGACCCCGCCCGAAGCGCACGAGCGCCATCGACCGGCGGGCGAAGCCGGCGGCCTTGCCCGCTACCCGCGCCCCACCGTGACGGCCCACCACCGTGTGCGGGATGCCATAGAGGCGCAGCAGGCCGAGCGTCTGCGCGAAGTCGCGCGCCGTCACCATCGTCTCGACGCCGGCCTCGTCCAGGCGACGCAGGATGGGCCGGAAGAAGACGACGTGGGGCGAATTGGTGAGGTCGATCCAGACTCGACGGGCCGGGCTCAAGTCAGTGACAGAGGGGGGAGCGTCCGCTCAGAGCACATCCACGTTGTCCGGCACGGCTCCGCTCGCGCCGCCGCGGGACTGGCGGACGGCGTTGCGCAGATCGACCACGAGCGGCGCGCACTCCACCACCGGCGCCAGGTCCACCGCCTTGTGGTCAGTGGCGATGACCACGCAGTCGAGGCCGCGCAGCAGCTCATCGCTGAGCGGCTCGGAGCGCAGACCGTGTGAGGCGAGGTCCGGCACGTGGGGGTCGTGGTAGAGCATCTCTGCGCCTTCGACACGAAGCAGCTCGAGCAGCTTGAGCGACGGACTCTCGCGCATGTCTCCGACGTTGGGCTTGTAGCTCATGCCCAGCAGCAGGATGCGACTGCCGGCCACTGACTTGTGCTGCCCGTTCAGCGCCCGTGCGATGCGGCTCACAGCGTAGTAGGGCATGCCCACGTTGATGCGACCGGCCAGCTCCACGAACTCGGTGGTCAGGTCGAAGGCCTTGGCGCGCCAGGTCAGATAGAACGGATCGACCGGGATGCAGTGGCCGCCCAGACCCGGCCCGGGCCAGAAGGGCATGAAGCCGAAGGGCTTGGTCGAAGCCGCGCGGATGGTCTCCCAGACGTCGATGCCCATGCGGTCGCAGAGTATGGCCAGCTCGTTGACCAGCGCGATGTTGACCGCCCGGAAGGTGTTCTCTAGGAGCTTCGACATCTCCGCGCTCTCCGGGGTCGAGACGACGTGCACCCGGTCGACGATGTGCTCGTACAGCTCTTCG
>Ga0136615_10001626_pt1 | contig 10937 bp, 8 predicted proteins | sample AntDrymUQ2882206_2_FD_106647 | JGI IMG/M metagenome (GOLD analysis project Ga0136615, IMG submission 106647) | Polar desert sand microbial communities from Dry Valleys, Antarctica - metaG UQ288 (22.06) | ecosystem: Environmental > Terrestrial > Soil > Desert | place: Antarctica: Dry Valley...
CGGCGTCCGCCGGATCCCGTACGCCCGCGCACGGGGCGTCGCCCAGGCGTACGACTTCATGGGCACCTACGTGGACGACCTGCCATCGGTGCTCGACCTCGATGCCGTTCGTGCTGCAGGGGTCCGGATCGGCGCCGACCCCCTCGGCGGCGCCAGCATCGACTACTGGGCGGCGATCGCCGAGCGGCACCGCCTCGACCTCACGGTCGTGAACCCGCTGGTCGACCCGACGTGGCGGTTCATGACTTTGGACTGGGACGGCAAGATCCGGATGGACTGCTCGTCACCGGCCGCGATGGCCTCGCTGATCGCGCGCAAGGACGAGTACCAGATCGCCACCGGCAACGACGCGGACGCCGACCGGCACGGCATCGTCACCCCGGACGGCGGCCTGATGAACCCGAACCACTTCCTCGCAGTCGCGATCGAGTACCTCTACGGCGCCCGCGGCGACTGGTCGGTCGACGCCGCCGTGGGCAAGACCGCGGTCTCCTCGTCCATGATCGACCGCGTCGCCGAGGGCCTCGGGCGGCGCCTGGTCGAGGTCCCGGTGGGTTTCAAGTGGTTCGTGCCGGGCCTTCTCGACGGGTCGTTCGGCTTCGGCGGCGAGGAGTCCGCCGGCGCGTCGTTCCTGCGCCGCGACGGCTCGGTCTGGACCACCGACAAGGACGGGATCCTCCTCTCGCTCCTCGCGTCGGAGATCCTCGCGGTCACCGGCCGGTCCCCGAGCCAGCACTACGCCGCGCTGACCGAGCGGTACGGTGCCCCCGCGTACGCGCGGGTCGACGCCTCGGCCAGCGGCGAGGAAAGGGCCCGGCTCGGCAAGCTCGCGCCGGACGCGGTCAGCGCGACCGAGGTCGCCGGCGAGCCGATCACCGAGAAGCTGACCGACGCACCCGGCAACGGCGCCCCGCTCGGAGGGCTCAAGGTCACCACCGAGTCGGCCTGGTTCGCGGCTCGCCCGTCCGGCACGGAGGACGTCTACAAGATCTACGCGGAGTCGTTCAAGGGACCTGAGCACCTCGCTCAGGTGCAGGCCGAGGCTCGGAAGGTCGTATCGGCCGCGCTGGCTGGCTGAACCTGTACGGGCACGTTGCTCGCTCAGGTGGCACGAGTTGTCGACGTCCGGGCAGCTTCGTCGACAGGTCGCGCCACCTCGCTGACGGTGGACGCGCTGCGCAGCCTGCTTCGACAAGCGTTCGCGGTTGCCCGCCAGCGTCAAGCGGGCGGCGCCGCTGCGTCGGTCGAGGCGGCACCGGCGCGGCGCGGCAGGCCGTCGTCGAGGAGGAGCTCGTAGTCCGAGGCCTGTGACACGTAGGTGTGCCCGACGGAACGCAGGCCGGTGGGTTGGTCGAGGGTCCCGGCGGAGATGCCGATCGTCGCTCGCTCCGGCGCGTCCCAGAAGAGGCTCGCGCCGCACCGAGAGCAGAAGCCCCGTCGTGGGCGGGGTCCGTCCCCGGGAACGGTGAACCAACCCACCGACTCGGGTGCGCCGATGATGACATCCTCGCGGCGTGCCGAGGTCATGGCCGCGGCGTGACCATGCCAGTGGCGGCAGTCTGCGCAGTGGCAGATCAGCACGTCCCGCAACGGACCCCGTACGACGTAGGTGACCCGGCCGCACAGGCAACGGCCGGCAGCTCGGACCTCTCCGGCGTTCACGTCGAGACGGTATCGCCGGCGCCGCGGTGAGCGCTGGCCCGGGCCACTCGCTGAAATCGCGTCCCGGCCTCCCCGGTGGCTGGTCGCCTCGCCCTGACCAACGAAGGAGTCGGGTCAGCGAGAACGAGCGGGGCGCTCCACGAACCGGGCCCGTCGGGCAGCGCGCCGGAGCGCGGCCAGGACGGCGGGACCGACCAGCGCGATCAGCACCACGTTGGTGATCGCGCGGCCGAGGTCCCAGCCGAGGCTCGACGTGGTCACCGAGTAGATCAGGAACCGGTGCAAGTTCTCGACCGGACCCGAACCGGGTACGTACGAGAGCTCGGTGCCGGTGCCCGCGAGGCCGTACGGCCAGCCGGACATGTTCATCAGCAGCCCGTAGACCTGCGCGGAGACCGCGCCGTAGACGCACAGCACGACGATCTCCGCCCGGCCGCGCAGCCGGCCGCGCCCCGGGAGCAGGCCGGCACCGAGGCCGACCCAGGCGGCGGCGATCATCTGGAACGGCAGCCACGGGCCGACCCCGGCGGTCAGGAGCGCGGAGGCGAACAGCGTCGTGGCGCCCAGCAGGAAGCCGAAGCCGGGCCCGAACACCCGGCCGGCGAGCACGAGCAGGAAGAACACCGTCTCGAGCCCGGCGGTACCGGCACCCAGCGGCCGCAGCGCCGCGCCCACCGCGGCGAGCACGCCGAGGACGGCTACGGCCTTGGAGTCGAGCCCACCCGAGGAGAGCTCGGCGACCCCGACCACGACGAGCACGGGGAGGATCGCGAGGAACACGAACGGTGCCCCGGTGCTGCCCGACGTCGGTGCGGCGATGACCAGCGGCCAGAAGAACGTCGCCAGGCCGGCCATGGAGGCGATCGTGAGCACCACGGCCGGTCTGGTGCCGATCCGCAGGGCCGGGACCCAGGTCGGGGGCGGCGCGCCGCCCGGCGTACGGAGCGCCGCGCCCGACTCCGGACGCAGGTCGGCGCTCACCGGCGCACCGGCTGGATCGGCTCGGCGGATCCCGCGAACACAGCCGTGGCCCGAAGCCCCTCGGCCACCTCGGCGATGGTCAGCCAGGCCTGCGGCGCCAGCACCTTGGCTACCTGCGGTGCGAACGCGGGTGAGGACACGACCACGTCGGCCGTCGTGCCGTCCGCGACGATCTCGCCGTCGGCCAGCACGACGACCCGGGCGGCCGCGCTCGCCACGAACTCGACGTCGTGCGTCGCGAGGACGACCGCCCGGCCGGCTGCGGCAAGCTCGGCGAGCACGTCGGCGAGCCGGGCCTTGGCCGGATAGTCCAAGCCGCGGGTGGGCTCGTCGAGCAGCACGACCTGCGCGCCCGAGCCCAGCTGGATGGCCAGCACCAAGGCCAGGCGCTGGCCCTCGGAGAGGTCACGCGGGTGGACCGCCGGGTCGACCGGTCCGGCCAGCCGGGCGACCCGGGCGAGGCACGCACCCGGCTCGGCCCCGGACTCCACGTCGGCGGACTCGCACTCCGTCGCGACGGTGGTGCGGTAGAGCAGGTCCGTCGGCGTCTGTGGCACCAGAGCGACCAGCTCCCTCGCCGCCCCGGGAGGGAGCGTGGCCGGATCGGCTCCACCGCTTCCACCATGATCGGCTCCGCCGACGGAAATTGTTCCACCGCTGCGCCGACCGGAGCCCTGCAGCGCCCAGAGCAGCGACGACTTGCCGGAGCCGTTCCGGCCCATGAGCGCGACCACCTCGCCGCCGACGAGCTCGAGGTCCACCTCGCGGACCGCAACCAGGTCGCCGTACCGGACCGAGAGCCTCCGGGCCCGCAAGCGCAGAGGCGCCGTTGGGGGGAGAACCCGGTGGGCGGATGGCGAGGAGCCAGCCAGCCGCTCCAGGAGCGGCCCGGCGCGCCGGCGGGCGTCACGGATCGACAGCGGAAGCGGTGTCCAGCCGGCCAGGCGGCCGAGCTCGACCACGGGCGGCGCCACCTCGGAGCCGGCCAGGACGTCGTGCGGCGAACCGTGCACCACCCGACCGTCGATGCCGACGGCGAGCACGCTGTCGGCGTACTGCACCACCCGCTCGAGCCGGTGCTCCGCGACCAGAGCAGTGATCCCGAGGTCGTGCACGAGGCGCGTGATCATGGCCAGCACGTCCTCGGCTGCGGTCGGATCCAGCGCCGAGGTCGGTTCGTCGAGAACCAGCACCTTGGGGTGCGCGGTCAGCACCGAACCGATCGCCACGCGCTGCTGCTGCCCGCCGGAGAGCTCACGCAGCGGCCGGCGGCGCAGGTCGGCGAGGCGCAGGAGATCGAGCGTCTCCTCGACCCGCTTGCGCATGACGCCGGCCGGGACGGCCAGCTGCTCCATCCCGTACGCCAGCTCCTCCTCGACCGTGTCGGTCACGAACCCGGCCAGCGGGTTCTGCCCGACGACGCCGACAACGTCGGCGAGCTCGCGCGGCGGGTGCTCCGCAGTGCTGCGACCGGCCACCAGCACCCGACCGACGACGTGGCCGCCGGTGAAGTGCGGGACGAGTCCGTTCACCGCACCGAGCAGCGTCGACTTGCCCGACCCGGTCCGGCCGACCACGAGGCACAGCTCCCCGGGCGGCACCTCGAACGAGACGTCGCGCAACGTGGGTTCGAGGGCGTCGGCGTAGGTGATCGTCACCTGGTCGAAGACGATCATGCTGCGTCCACCCGGTCCGAGCTGCCGACCCGCTGGACGGCCGCGACCTCGTCGGCTTCGGCGCCGACGGCGTGGGACGAGTCGGTCGCGCGAGACGCGGGGCGGCGTGGCGGGGTGGCGACCGCGGGGGCGAGCACAGCCGGCGCTGCAGCGGCGAGAGCGCCGAGCGCGGGGACGATCGGCAGCGCCGGCCAGCCGAGCGGGGCCAGGGACGGTACGAGCTGCGCCGGGTCGACCCATCCAACTGCGAGCACGGCGGCGACGCAGGCCGCGCCGCTCGCGACGACCGCCCACTCCGGGGTCCGCCAGGGGTCGGGCCGGTAGCGGGTGCGGTGCACCTGCCGGCCACCGATCGCCAGGCCGCCCGCCGCCACGACGCTGCCGGCACCGAACATGACGAGCCCGCCGAGCCGCGACCCCGCAGCCCCGCCGAGCAGGCCGTAGAGCCCTGCGCAGATCCCGAGCAGGCCGCCGACGACCAGCGAGCCGCTGGTCATCCGCTCCGACCGGGTTGCCGTGCCGCGGCGGCCGTAGCCGCGGGAGTCCATGGCCGCGGCGAGCCGCAACGAGCCGTCGAGGGCGTCCTCCAGGACCGGGAGAAGCAGGCTGCCGAGCGCGCGCGGACCGCGCCCCAGGCCGCCGCGGAGCCGGCGCGCGCGCCGTACGCGCAAGATGCTCTCCACCAGCTGCGGCGCCATCGTGAGCGCCACCACCACGGCCATGCCGACCTCGTACAGCGCACCGGGCAAGGTCCGGAGCATGCGCTTGGGGTTGGCGAGCGCGTTGGCGGCGCCGAGGCAGACCAGCATCGTGGCCAGCCGGAGTCCGTCGTAGCCGGCAGCCAGGAGCGACTCGAGCATGACCGGCCCCCCGATCGTGATGCCGGCAGCGGCGTCTGGGAGCCGGAGGCTGGGCAGCGTGACCACGATGTGGTCCCCTCCCGCGCCACCGAGCAGCGCCCGGACGAGCACGCGCAACGTGATCACCGCAAGGCCGAGGTAGATGAAGTAGCGCAGCCCACGCGCCCACGGTGCGTCTGTACGGCGGGCCGCGACGACTGCTCCGACGGACGCCAGCACGAGAGCGAGCAGCAGCGGGTTGGTCGTCCGGCTGGCGGCAGCCGCGAGTGCGAGCGCCCAGAGCCACCACGCGACCGGGTGCAGGTCGCGCGGCAGCCGCGGCGGACGCGAGCTCATTGCGACGGCGCTCCGCGTCGCCGGCGCACCCCGACCACGCCACCGGTCGCCGCGACCGCTGCGGCGGCGAGCAGCCCGAGCAGCGTGCTCAACGGCGACCCGCCGGAGGCGGTGGCGGCCGAGCCGGTCGCGGACGGCCCGGGCGAAGGTCGAGCCGCCAGCCCGCCCGTCTCAACGCCCGGGCCGGACCGGCTCGCCGTGGGAGGCCCGGTCGTGCCCTGCCCAGCAATTGGCCCGGCGCTTGGCCCAGTGCTCGGCCCAGTGCTGGGCGCAACGGTCGGCGCGATGGTCGACGCCCCGCTCGACGTGGCTGGCGGGGAGGATGCTGGGTCGCCCTGGTCGCCCGGTCCGGGATCCGAGGTGGGTTCGCCCGGCGGCGTGGACGTCGGTGGCGGCGGGGGCGGTGGAGGCGGAGGCGGGGGCGGGATCACGGGCGGTGGCGGTGACCCAGGCGGCGCCCCGGCGCCGAACGACCACCCCTCGACCCCGCCGGCGGGCGGGTCGTACGCACTGGCGCTCTGGCTGCTGTACGTCCAGCCGCCGCCCCGCTCGGCGTGCCAGTAGACCCAGTAGGCGGTCGCCGGCGGGGTCCGGACGCACTGGTCGTCGTCCGCGGTCGGCAGACCGTTGATCCGGCAGACGAAGTCCCCGAACTGCGCCGTACCCGCCCAGGTGAAGCCGGCTGCCTCGAGCGCGCCGAGGCCGGTTCCGGCGTCTGGTGCGCAGCCCACCTCGACGCCGCCGTACGGACCGAAGTCGACCACGACGGTGACCCCAGCGGGAGTGTCACAGGCGCCGGTGGCCCGCGCCGCGACCGACGCGGGGGCCACGACCACCACCGCCGCTGCAACGAGCGCGGCCGCGGACCAGCCCACCCACCGGGTCACGCGCGGCGGAGCGACCGGCCGGCGACGATGACCAGGGCGAGCCCACCGACGACCAGGCCGAGCGCGAGGGCGCCGAGCGTCGACGAGCCAGCACCGGTCGGGGGCAGGGTCGGGGTCGACGGGGTCGGCGTCGGCGTCCCGCTCGGTGTGGGCGTGGGGGTCTCGGTCGGGGTCGGGCTCTGCGTCGGACCCGGGTCGGGGGGCACCACGACCGCCGCAGCGACCACCGACGGGTCCAGCGACAGGAACGAGTCGCCGGACAGCGCCGGGAGCGCCTGCGCCGTAGCGAAGACGTCGCTGTCGCCACCCGGCTGCATGGGCAGGCCGCCGTCTGCCAGCTGCACCCCGGCCAGCCAGCCCGTCGACGAGCCGGCGTCGAGACCGGCGGCGAGCACGCCGAGCGCGCCGTAGCCCGTCGTGTTGATGTTCGGGACACCACCGAGGAGGTACGAGCCGTCGGTCTCGCGGTTCTGCTCCAGCCAGCGAGCGGCGGCAACGAGCGCCGCCTCGCGCCCAGGCGTCAGGCTGACGGACTCGCCGGGGTCGTTCGCGTTCAGCGCCTGCACCACGCTGCCGGTGGTGTCGGGTGTTCCGGTGCAGGCCCCGCCGTCGAACTCCAGGGCGAAGCTGCCGTCGTCGCACTGCGCGTCGACCAGGATCTGCACGGCGGCCTCGGACGGCTCGACGCCCTCGGCCGCGGTCAGCGACAGGATCGCGAACGACTGGCCGAGCACGTTCGAGAAGTCGCCGAAGTCGCTGCGGTCGGAGAATCGACCGTCGGCTCCCTCCAGGTCGAGCAGGGTGTTCACGAGGTCCTCACCGGCGATGTCGCGGGGGTCGCCGCCGGTGATCGAGACGAAGAACCCGAGCTTTCCGGCCGCTCCGGCGTAGGCGGCATCCGGCGCGTCGAAGTCGCCGCCGTGCACGTACTCGTCGACCGAGTCTGCGGTCGTCACGTAGTCGGTGATCGCGGCCAGCGTCGCGGTGCGGCTGTCGGCGGCAAGCAGGCCGAGCCCGACGTCAATCGTCGGGCCGTACTGGACGAAGCCACCGATCTCGACGTGGTCGCCCTCGGTGAGCTGCGAGACGAGGTACGCCGCGGCGTCGTCCGGGGGTGCGGCCTGGGCCGGTCCAGCGGCGAGCGTGACCGTGGCAGCTGCGACGACCGGGGCGAGCAGGGCGATCCGGCCGAGCACGCGGCTGGCGGACCGGCGGCGGGTGGTGGTGGAGCGGGTCATGCAGGCGCCTCTCGGTCGAGTCGCGTCCGGTCGGGGCACCACCAGAAGACAGCCGTGGGACGACGGTGCCCCCGGCGACGTCCGGAGGACAGGACGTCAACGGGGGCGGGATGCGAACCACGACGGTTCGGGAGGCTCCGCCCCGTAGGCCACGACGGTGTTGATGGAGCCGGTTCGGTCGTCAGTGGGTGCTCCGGCTCGCCGTCCGCGACCCGCTGGGCGGGCGACGGACGACCTACGGTTGCGGGTCAGCGCCGGACTCAGACCGGCTTCCCCCACATGACGACGTCATCGGTGTTCTGTTGTGTGCCGCCGTCTCCTCCGGAGATCAGGCAGCGTGGACATGTTAGCCGCCTCGCCGCCGCCCGAACAGCCACGCCTCCGTCGACGGCCCCTACCCCGGCCAGCCCGTAGGGTTCCGCGCGTGGGCGCTGTGCGCGAGGTCACGCCGTACGTCGAGCTCGACCGCATCGACTGGTCGGCGCTGCGGGCCAGCACGCCGCTCCCCCTCTCGCTCGAGGAGCTCGACGAGGTCCGGGGGCTCGGCGACAACGTCGACCTCGACGAGGTGGCAGCGGTGTACCTGCCGCTGTCCCGCCTGCTCAACCTGTACGTCGCGGCGATCCATGGTCTTCGGGCCGCCACCGGCACGTTCCTCGGCGAGCAGCAGGAGCGCGTGCCTTACGTCATCGGGATCGCCGGCAGCGTCGCGGTCGGCAAGAGCACCACCGCGCGCCTCCTGCAGCTGCTGCTCGCGAGATGGCCGGACCACCCACGGGTCTCCTTGATCACCACCGACGGCTTCCTGCTGCCGAACCTCGAGCTCGAGCGGCGCGGGCTGCTCGAGCGGAAGGGATTCCCCGAGTCCTACGACCAGCGTGCCCTGCTGCGCTTCGTGTCGGAGGTGAAGTCCGGGGCGACCGAGGTGAAGGCGCCGGTGTACTCGCACCTCTCCTACGACATCGTCCCCGGCGAGTGGGCCGTGGTGGAGCGACCGGACGTGCTGATCGTGGAGGGGCTCAACGTCCTGCAGCCGGCCCGGGCCAGAGCCGACGGCAGCGCCGGGCTCGCGGTGTCGGACTTCTTCGACTTCTCGATCTACGTCGACGCGAACACTGCGCACGTCCAGCAGTGGTACGTCGACCGGTTCCTCGCCCTGCGCGAGACGGCCTTCGCAAACCCGGCCTCGTTCTTCCACCGGTTCGCGGTGCTGTCCGACGACGAGGCGGTCGAGCTGGCCACCGGGATCTGGCAGTCGATCAACGAGCTGAACCTCCGCGAGAACATCCTGCCGACCCGCGGTCGGGCCACCCTCGTCCTGCGCAAGGCCGCCGATCACTCGGTCCAGCGCATCCGGCTCCGCAAGGTCTGACCGGAGGCCCGTGATGACGCTGCCCGGCGGGTACGAGCTCGACGACGACCGCGCCCGGCTCGATCTCGACGCCGCCTGGGACCTGATCGAGCGCTACGCGTACTGGGCCCGCTCTCGGACCCGCGACGTCGTCGAGCGCCAGCTGGCCGGCTCGTGGCGCGTGCTTGCCGCGTACCACGAGGACCGGCTGGTCGGGTTCGCTCGGGCGATGGCCGACGGCGAGACCCTCGGCTACCTCGCCGACGTGGTCGTGGCGCCGGAGCACCGCGGTCGTGGTGTCGGCCGGGCGCTGGCCCGCGCCATGGTGGAAGAGGGCGCGGCGGCCGGCTGGCGCTGGATGCTGCACACCCGCGACGCGCACGGCCTCTACGCCGAGCTCGGGTTCGGCCCAGCCGGCGGCAACTACCTCGAGCGCCCTGGGACCAGCTGGGAGAGCTCGCCCGCGCTGGCGTCCGAGCCGATCGAGGCAAGCGTCCTGTACGTCGCGACCTTCCACGTGCCCGCGTCCGGTGTCGAGGCGTTCCAGGCCTACGAGCGAGCGGTGCTCCCGGTCATGCGGGCACACGGCGGGCGGGTCGAGCGGCGGTTGCGTGGTTCGGACGGCCAGGTCGAGGTGCACGTGCTTCGCTTCCCGTCGGCCGGGGCGCTCGACGCCTACCGTGCCGACCCCGGCCGGGCGACCGTCGCGCACCTGTTCGAGCAGTCCGGCACCACGATGCACCTCCAGCCGGTCGCCGATCTCCCGCCGGGGTGACCGCGAACACCCGATCGCGACGAGCCTCGGTCGTCAGGTCCCGATCGCGGAACCAACGAGCTGACCGATGGCGTACGTGACGACCATCGCCAGCGCGCCACCGGTGACCAACCGCGCGACCGCCGGACCTCTGCGTGCGCCACCGAGCCTGGCGCTGACGGCCCCGGTCACGGCGAGTGCAAGCAGGACCGCGGCGAACGTCACCGCGACCCGTGCGCCCGTCGGCGGCAGCGAGATCGCTGCCAGCGGCAGGAGCGACCCGAGGGTGAACGCGATCGCCGACGCTCCAGCGGCGTGCCACGGATTGATCAGTGCATCCGGGTCGATGCCCAGCTCGATGTCGACGTGCGCGGCGAACGCATCGTTGGCGGTCAGCTCCTCGGCCACCGTCCGTGCCGTCGCCTCGCTGAGCCCTTTCGCCTGGTACATCGCCGCCAGCTCGTCGAGCTCCTCATCGGGGAACTGCTCGAGCTCCATCCGCTCCTTGGCCAGGAGCGACCGCTCGGTGTCACGCTGGCTGCTGACCGACACGTACTCACCCAGCGCCATCGACACCGCACCGGCCACGAGCCCCGCGACCCCGGCCGTGAGGATCGGGGCCCGGGCCGTGGTCGCGCCAGCCACACCCACGACCAGGCCAGCCGTCGACACGATGCCGTCGTTGGCGCCCAGCACCCCGGCCCGCAGCCAGTTCAGCCGCGCGGACAACCGGCCGCGGTGCGGCTCGTCCTCGTGCAGGCGCGGCGGACCCGGGGCAGACGCATCGCTGGCACTCATCACGCCATCATCGAGCCCCTGACCGCTCACCGAGCCACGCCGCGCGCTCAGCGCGGCGGGCCGGCGAGGATGCGGGCGCGCAGGCGCTCCTCGGCAGCAGGGCCGGTGATCCCCCACGGCGACTCGATCCACCAGGTCGCGCCGGCCTCCTCGTACGGCTTCGCCTTACCGCGTGCGGCCACCGCGTCGTCAGCGGAGGACTCCGCCTCGACCACGATGTCGTACGGGCCGGCGTCCGGGCCGCGCTCGCGATCGGCATGTGCACGCATTTCGGCGACGAGCTGCGGACTCACCTCCTCGGGATGGCTGACGTGCGGGAGCAGCCCGTCGTAGCGCAGGGCACGGCGCATCGAGCGCGGCTTGCCCCATGCGCCGACCACCCAGATCGGGATGC
>Ga0136615_10001627_pt1 | contig 10936 bp, 9 predicted proteins | sample AntDrymUQ2882206_2_FD_106647 | JGI IMG/M metagenome (GOLD analysis project Ga0136615, IMG submission 106647) | Polar desert sand microbial communities from Dry Valleys, Antarctica - metaG UQ288 (22.06) | ecosystem: Environmental > Terrestrial > Soil > Desert | place: Antarctica: Dry Valley...
TGCACCGGCTCTACATCATGGAGAAGGAGGGCCGGCTCCTGTTCCCGGCGATCAACGTCAACGACTCCGTCACCAAGTCGAAGTTCGACAACCTCTACGGCTGCCGGCACTCGCTGATCGACGGCATCAACCGCGGCACCGACGTAATGATCGGCGGCAAGACCGCGCTCATCCTCGGCTACGGCGACGTCGGCAAGGGCTGCGCGGACTCGCTCCGCGGGCAGGGCGCCCGCGTCCTGATCGCCGAGATCGACCCGATCTGCGCCCTGCAGGCCGCGATGGAGGGCTACCAGGTCGCGCGGCTCGAGGACGTCGTGGACTCGGTCGACATCTTCATCACCGCCACCGGAAACTTCAACATCATCACCGCGGACCACATGGCCCGCATGAAGCACCAGGCGATCGTCGGCAACATCGGCCACTTCGACAACGAGATCGACATGGCCGGCCTTGCCAGGGCCGACGGCGTCGAGCGGATCAACATCAAGCCCCAGGTCGACAAGTGGGTCTTCCCGGACGGCCACGCGATCCTCATCCTGTCCGAGGGGCGCCTACTGAACCTCGGGAACGCGACGGGCCACCCGAGCTTCGTCATGTCGTCCTCGTTCTCGAACCAGACGATCGCGCAGATCGAGCTGTTCACGAAGATCGAGGAGTACGAGGAGAAGGTCTACGTGCTGCCCAAGCACCTCGACGAGAAGGTCGCCCGACTGCACCTCGGCGCGCTCGGCGCCCAGCTCACCGAGCTGCGCCCCGAGCAGGCCGCCTACATCGGCGTGCCGGTCGAGGGCCCGTACAAGCCCGACCACTATCGCTACTAGCCGCGATTCGGACGCGGCGGCCGGCCGCGCCCGCATCGAGTGGGCCGACGGGCAGATGCCCGTCCTGCGCTCGATCCGCGAGCGCCTGGCCGCCGAGCGCCCGCTCGGCGGCCTTCGCGTCGGCGCCTGCCTGCACGTCACCGCCGAGACGGCCTGCCTCGTGCGCGCGCTCGCGGCCGGCGGGGCCGAGGTCGCGCTCGCGGCCGCCAACCCGCTGACCACGCAGGACGAGGTCGTGGCCGCGCTCGTCGCCGACGGCTGCTCCGCGCACGGGCGCCGCGGGGAGGACGTCGACGCCTACGTGGCCGGCGTCGTCGCCGTCGTGGACACCGCGCCGCAGGTGACGCTCGACGACGGCGCCGACCTTCTGACCCTGCTCCATGCCGCGCGCGAGGACCTGCTGCACGGGCTCGTGGGCGGCACGGAGGAGACCACGACCGGGCTCGTCCGGCTACGCGGGCTCGAGGCCGAGGGCCGGCTGGCGTGCCCCGTGATCGCCGTCAACGAGGCGCGGACCGAGCGGCTGTTCAACGACCACTACGGGACGGGGCAGTCGACCCTCGACGGCATCCTGCGCGCCACCAACCTCCTGCTGGCGGGGAAGACGATCGTCGTGCTCGGCTACGGCTGGACCGGCAAGGGCGTGGCCCTGCGGGCGCGCGGCGCCGGCGCGCAGGTGATCGTCTGCGAGGTCGACCCCATGCGGGCGCTCGAGGCGCGCATGGAGGGCTTCGAGGTGATGCCCGCACTGGTCGCCGCCGAGCGCGGCGACGTGTTCGTCACCGTCACCGGCAACCGCGACGTGCTCTCCGCGCCGCACTTCGCGCGCATGAAGGACGGCGCCGTGCTCGCGAACGCCGGGCACTTCGACGTCGAGATCGACCTGCCGGCCCTGCACGCGGCCGCCGCCGCCCCGCGCGAGGTGCTGCCGCTCGTGACCCAGTTCGACCTCGGCGGCCGGCGCCTGAACCTGCTCGCCTCCGGCCGGGTGGTCAACCTCGCCGCCGGCCAGGGCCATCCCGCCGCAGTCATGGACATGTCGTTCGCCAACCAGGTGCTCGCGGTCGAGCACCTCGTGCGCCACGGTGCCACGCTCGGGGCGGGCGTCCACCCGGTCCCGGAGGCCGTCGACCGGGAGGTCGCCCGGCTCAAGCTGGCCTCGCTCGGCGTCGAGATCGACACGCTCAGCGAGGAGCAGGCTGGCTACCTGCGCGGCTGGCTAGGATCGGCGCCCGGATGAGCGCGGACGGGCTCGAGGCGAGCGTCACCAAAATGCAGCGCGAGGGTGTGCCGGAGGCCGCGATCGCGACGTTCCAGCACTACTACGAGCAGCTGGCCGTGGGCGAGTCGGGCATGGTGCCGGAGGCCGCGATCGAGCCGGTCCGCGACCTCCAGGACGCCGACCGGCTGCCGGATGCGGAGGCGCCGCTCGACGAGGCGGTGGTGATCAAGCTCAACGGCGGCCTCGGCACGTCGATGGGCATGTCGCGCGCGAAGTCGCTGCTGGAGGTCAAGGACGGGATGGCGTTCCTGGACGTCATCGCCCGCCAGGTCCTGGCGCTGCGCGCGGGAAGCGGCGCGCGGCTCCCACTCGTGCTCATGAACTCGTTCTACACGCGCGACGACTCGCTCGTGCTGCTCGAGCGCTACGCCGACCTCGCCGCCGACGTCCCGTTCGACTTCGTCCAGCACAAGGAGCCGAAGCTGCTGGCCGACGGGCTCGTGCCCGTGGAGTGGCCGGCGGACCCGAGCCTCGAGTGGTGCCCGCCTGGCCACGGCGACATCTATCCGGCCCTCCTGACCTCGGGCATGCTCGGGACGCTGCTCGAGCACGGCTACCGCTACGCCTTCATGTCCAACTCGGACAACCTCGGCGCCGTGCTGGACCCGCGCATCCTCGCCTGGATGGCGGCCGAAGCGCTGCCGTACGTCTGTGAGGTGACGGAGCGCACCGAGGCGGACGAGAAGGGCGGCCACATCGCCCGGCTCAAGGCGTCTGGCGAGCTGATCCTGCGCGAGACCGCGCAGACGCCGGAGGACGACATGGGCGCGTTCACCGACGTCGATCGCCACCCGTACTTCCACGTCAACAACCTGTGGGTCGACCTGCGGGCGCTCGAGGCGCTCCTCCGCGAGCGCGACGGCGTCATGGGGCTGCCGATGATCGTCAACGAGAAGACGGTCGACCCGTCGGACGCCTCGACGCCCCCCGTCTACCAGCTCGAGACGGCGATGGGCGCCGCGATCGGCGTCTTCCGGGGTGCGCAGGCGATCCGCGTGCCGCGCTCGCGCTTCGTGCCGGTCAAGAAGACGTCCGACCTGCTCGTGCTGCGCTCGGACGCCTACGTGCTCGGCGAGGGCGCCCGGATCGAGCTGGCGGAGGGGCGGAGCGCGCCGCCGCTCGTGGAGCTCGACGACGCGCACTTCAAGCTGCTCGGCGACTTCGACGACCGCTTCCCGGCCGGCCCGCCGTCGCTGGCGGCGGCCGACCGGCTCACGGTCGAGGGTGACGTGACGTTCGGCCGCCACGTCACCGTGCACGGCACCGTGGCGGTCGAGGGCCCGCGCCGGGTGGAGGACGGCGCCGAGCTCAGCTGAGCCCGCGCTGGGGCGTCGTGGACGGGACCACCGCACCCGAGTTCACGCTGCCGAGCGTTCGCGGCGGTCCGATCGCGCTCGCCGAGCTGCGGGCCGGCGGCCCCGCGGTGCTCGTGTTCCTCGCCGAGGAGTGCCCGACGTCCACGCTCGCGCTGCGCCGGCTGGCGCCGCTGTCCGCCCCGCTGCGGGAGGCCGGCGTGGTGCTCGCCGCCGTCTTCGAGGATCCGCCGGAGATCGCCGCGCGGGTCGCACGGACGACCGGGTTCGCCGGTCCCACGCTCGCGGAGCCCGCGCCCTACGACGTGTCGCGCGCGTACGGGCTCCAGGCGCTTCCGACCACCGTCCTGGTCGACCGCGACGGCGAGGAGGCCGACCGCCGGGTCGGGTGGGACGCCGCGGGCCTGCAGGAGCTGCTCACCCGCGCCTGCGGGACGGCGGTCGAGGTGACGCGCGAGGCCCCGGTCGTCAAGCCCGGGTGCGCGGCGAAGTGCAGCTACGACGCGGCGACGATCGCGCTGCTCGACGGCGGCACCGACGAGCTCGAGGACATGTTCGCCCGCGGCTGGACCGACGGGCTCCCGGTCGTGCCGCCGACGCGCGAGCGGGTGGCGGCGATGCTCGGCGGCCGTGACCCGGCGCGGGTCCTGGGGGAGGTGCCCCCGGCCCGCGGGGTGGCGACCCTGGAGCGCGTGGCCGCCTGCGCCGTGCTGGCCGGGTGCCGCCCGGCGTACTTCCCCGTCGTGGAGGCGGCGGTGGAGGCGGCCCTCGATCCGGCGTTCAACCTCAACGGGCAAGCCGTGACGACGCAGCCCTCGGGCCAGCTCGTCGTGGTGAACGGGCCGATCCGACACGCGCTCGGCCTCAACGGCGGGATCGGGGCGCTGGGCCCGGGCACCCGCGCCAACCTCACGATCGGGCGGGCGCTGCGGCTCGTCGTCACGCTGACCGGCGGCGCCGCGCCGGGGCGGATGGATCGCGCGACGCTCGGCCATCCCGGCAAGCTGGGCTTCTGCATCGCCGAGGACGAGGAGGGAAGCCCGTGGGAGCCGCTCCACTCCGAGCGCGGCTTCGCCCCCGACCGCTCCGTGGTGACCGTGATCGCCTCCGACGCGCCGCTGTCGATCTCCGACCACCGCTCGACGGGGCCGGAGGAGCTCGCCTCGATCCTCGGGTGGGCGGCCGCGGCGACCTGGAGCCCGAACTGGTGGCCGCTCGGCGCCACCTCCGTCTACGTGATCTGCCCCGAGCACCGCGCGCTGTTCGCGGCGGCCGGCTGGAGCAAGCGGCGCGTGCGCGAGGCGATGTTCGCCGCGGTCACGCGGCCGGCGCGCGAGCTGCGAAGCGGCGAGACGACGCCGTTCGTGCTGGCGGCCGATCCCGACGCGACGATCACCAAGTGGACCAGCCCCGAGGAGATCGTGGTGCTGGCCGCCGGCGGAGAGGCGGGCCGCTACTCGGCGCTGCTCGGACCCTGCCTCGGGATGGAGGCCGCGATCGTCTCGCGCGAGGTCGTAGAGTCCGCGTGATGGACTACGTCAGCCCGTTCGACGAGACCCGGCGCGCGGCCCAGCCGCTCGCGGCGCGCGGCAGGGCGCTGGACGGGGCGACGGTGGTCCTGCTCGACATCACCAAGCGCCGCGGCGACCAGTTCCTGGACCGGATCGAGGCGCGGCTGCACGAGCACGGGGCGGACACCCTCCGCGAGGCCAAGGAGATCTTCTCCAAGCCGGCGGAGCCCGAGCTGATCCGGCGCATCGCGAATCGCGGTGATCTGACCGTCGAAGGCCTCGCCGACTGAGGCTCCTGCACGTCGTGCAGTGTGCACGACATGGTGCGGCTCGAGGCGGCGGGGATCCCGACGGCGGCGGTGGCGACCGAGCCGTTCGTCGACGAGGCGCTCGAGCAGGCCCGCCTGCTCGGGATGCCCGAGTACCGCATGGTCCTGGTGCCGCACCCGGTCCAGCTGCTGACGCTCGACGAGCTGCAGGCGGTCGCGGACGGCGCGTTCGACGAGATCGTCGCCCGCCTCACCGGCGTCAAGCCAGGTGGCGCTCCGCTCGCCGGTCCTCCTCCTCGGACTCGCTGAGCATCCGCGCGAACAGCCACGCCAGCGCGATCCCCATCACGAGCGACTGCTCGAGCGCCATGATAAGCCCCGCCACCTGCTGGTCGTCGTGGGCGGTCAGCCCCCAGCGCCGCCCCGGCTCGTCGTAGGCGTCGTAGAGCAGGTCCGGGGCGAAGGCGAGCACGATCCCCAGCAGGCCCACCAGCAGCTTGGTCACGCCCATGTAGGCGATCGGCCCCATGCCGCCCAGCCGCAGCCGCGAGCGGATCGGGGACAGCAGGTGCCACCAGTAGAGCAGCCCGGCGGCGCCGAAGGAGAGGTGCTCGAGCGTGTGGACCCACGGCTGCTCGAGGGCTGCGTCGTACAGCGCGGGCACGTGCCACAGCCACATCGCCCCGACGTAGGCGACGACGCCGAACCACGGTGAGGCGAACGGGCCGGCCGCGCGCTCGATGCGGTGGATGCGGCGGGTGGCCGGGCGCAGGATCCAGCGGGTGAGGCCGAGGGTGAGCAGGATCGCCGCGAAGTCGGCGACGAGCAGGTGCTGGACCATGTGCATCGACGCGAGCTGGTCGCCGAGCCGGTCCACGGGCGAGACGAGCGCCACGAACAGCGTCGCGACGCCGGCGCACCACGCCGCGAGCCTCCATCCCCCCGCGGCGCGCGCCCCGCCCTCGCGCCGCGCGGTGCGCCAGCGGGCGACGTACACGCCCAGGTAGCCCGCGAGCGCGAGCAGCACGATCGGCGCGAAGGTCCAGCCGGCGTCGACCGCCGCGGCGGCGCGCAACGAGGGCTCCACTGGCACGGGATTGTGACGATCGCGGGCTGTCTCGTGCGCGCAACTGCCGCAGGCTCCGGACATGCCGTCCCGCTCCGCGCTCGCCGAACTGCTCGCGATCGTCGCCCCGCCCGCGTGCCTCGCCTGCCGGGAGCCGCCCGGGCGTGCCGACGCCCTGCTGTGCGCCGCCTGCCTGCGGGCGCTGCCCTGGCTGCGGGGATGGCGCTGCCCGCGCTGCGGGCTGCCGCGCCACAAGCGCGGCGGCTGCCCGGCGGTGGGCGCGGCGTTCGATCGCGCGTGGGCGCCGATGCCCTACGACGGCGCGGCGCGCGCGCTGGTGCAGGCGCTCAAGTTCCGCGCCGCGCTCCCGGCCGCGGGTGTCATGGCGGCGCAGATGGCCGCCACCCTGCCGCTCGAGCTGTGCGGTGGCGTCGTCGTCCCCGTTCCGCCCCAGCCCGCGCGCCGACGCGCCCGCGGCTTCGATCCGGCGGGCGCGCTCGCGAACCAGCTCGCCGCGCGCCTCGGGCTGCCGCCGGTCGCGCTGCTCATCCGCCACGACCGCGCCACGCGCCAGGCCCGCGCGGACCGGACGGCCCGGCGCGCGGAAGGCCGCATCGTGGTCCGCGCCACCGGTGCCGTCTCCGGTCCGGTCCTGCTGGTCGACGACGTCCACACGACCGGGGCGACGCTCGACGCCTGCGCCAAGGCGCTGGTCGCCGCCGGTGCCGCGCGCGTCGCCGCGGTCACCTACGCCCGGACGCTGTGACGGCTGCTCAGCCGACGACGGCGCGCTGCGCCTCGTCGGCCCACTCCAGCGCGGAGCGGTAGGCGCCGGCGAGCGACACGCTCGGCGTGGCCGGGACTGCCGGCGCGCTCGGGAACTCGCCGCGCTCGTAGGCCATCACGGCCGACAGCAGGTCGCCCTTCGGACCCTCCTGGTGCAGCAGCGCCACGCGGATCTCGTCCGAGAACGGGAGCGACTCGAGCACCTCCTGCATCGGCGCGCCCATGAGCCCGTCGGAGACGGAGAACAGCCCGATCGTGAACAGCGTCTCGCGCTCCTCGGGCAGCGCGCTGCCGGCGAGCATCTCGCACATCCGCGCCCGGTGCAGGGCGATCGCGACCAGCTCGTGCGGCGCGTCGGGGATCGCCGACATCGCCATCACGGTCGCCCAGCGGCGAACGGTGCGGGTGCCGAGCAGCGTGAGCGCCTCGCGCACCGAGCCGATGTTGCGCGGCAGCGCGAAGAAGGCCGAGTTGACGTAGCGCAGCAGCTTCAGCGACAGGCCGACGTCGGAGGAGATGATCCGCTCGAGATCCTCGAACGAGGCGTCGGCGGCGCTCAGCTCGCCCAGTGCCCGCAGCGAGGAGAAGCCGCCGGTGCCCACGCCGCGGTGGCGGATCACGCGCGGCTTGGCGAAGAAGTCGCCCTGGAAGTAGGAGAAGCCCAGCGCGCGGCAGCGCTCGAAGTCCTCGGCGGTCGCCACGTGCGTGGCCACGAGCAGGGCCCCGTGCACCTTGGGACCGGCGATGATGCGCTCCAGCGTCGCGTCGTCGCGGTCGCCGACATCGACCTTGACGATCGAGCACAGGCCGAGCAGCGAATCGAGGTCGGCGCGCCCGTCGAAGTCCTCGAGCGCGAGCGTGTAGCCGCTGCGGCCGATCTGCTGCAGCACGCCGAGCATGTCGTCGCGCGCGGGGTAGGCGGCGACCTGGAGCACCGCGCGGTCGGGGCGCACGGGCGGCGGGCCGATCTCCATCAGGAAGTTGCGAGCGATCGACATCCACGCGGGGTGGCGGCCGGAGAGCGCCTCCAGGCCGATGTCGCCGAACGCGTCGACGAGCAGGGCGGACGTGGCCTTGGCGTCGGTGGCGGAGTCCAGCGCCTGGCTCTCCCCGCCGAACAGCAGCTCGTAGCCCACGACGGCGTGGCGCTCGTCGGCGATGGGCTGGCGCACGACCGCGACGTCCGGGCGGCCGGCGGGGGATTCGGCGAGGACCGTCATGACCTCCATGGTCGGCATCCGGCGGAAATCGTTGAGGGCCCCGGTCAGGAGATTCACAAGCGGGCCCGCGTGGCCTACTCTCGAGCTGCCCGGTCATTCGGCCAGACGAGAGGAGTCCCCCCATGGAGATCGAGGTCAAGGGACGGAACCTTGCGATCACCGACGAGCTCCGCGAGCTTGTGTCTCGCCGCTTCGAGAAGGTCGGCAAGCAGGTCAGCTCCCTGGCGGTCCTGCAGGTCGAGCTGTTCGAGGAGCGCAACCCGGCCAATCCCGACAGCTGCGTCGCCGAGGCGACGTTGCACCTCAAGGGCGTCACGCTGCGGGCCAGGGAGGCGTCGCGCGACCTCAAGCACTCGGTCAACCTGATCTCCGACGACCTGGCGCGCCAGGTCAAGCGCCACCGCGACAAGCGCCGCGGGCGGCGCGAGGCCCGCGCCGCCGAGCCGATCGCGCCGAGCGCCACCGGAACGGTCGACGAGGGCCCCGGCGAGGCCGCCGCGGCCTGGTAGCAGGGGCGATCCGCGGGAGCCCGCCGAGGCCCGGCCGGCTCCCCGCGGGCCTCTATCCTCTGTGCCATGTCCATCCTCGACCGCGCCCTGCGCCTGGGCGAAGGCAAGCAGTTCAAGACGTACTCCAAGCGCGTCGAGCGCATCAACCGGTGGGAGGGCGAGCTCGAGCTGCTCGAGGACGGCGAGCTGCGCGCCCACGCCGACGACCTGCGCGAGCGCGCCCGCAACGGGGAAGCGCTCGACGACCTGCTGCCGGAGACGTTCGCCGTCGTGCGCGAGACCTCGCGCCGCACCATGGGGATGCGCCACTTCGACGTCCAGCTGATCGGCGGCATGGTGCTGCACGGCGGCTCGATCGCCGAGATGAAGACGGGCGAGGGCAAGACGCTCACCGCCACCCTGGCCGTCGCCCTCAACGCGCTGGCCGGCAAGGGTGTTCACCTGGTGACCGTCAACGACTACCTGGCGCGCCGCGACGCGGAGTGGATGTCGCCGCTCTACCACGGCCTCGGCCTCTCGGTCGGGGTGCTGCAGAACATGCAGCCCTACCAGGAGAAGCGCGCCGCCTACGCCGCCGACATCACCTACGGCACCAACTCCGAGTTCGGCTTCGACTACCTGCGCGACAACATGGCGACGTCGCTGGAGGAGAAGGTCCAGCACGGCGGCCGCATCGACGAGGCGGGCAAGCCGGTCGGCATGCACCAGTTCGCGATCGTCGACGAGGTCGACAACATCCTCATCGACGAGGCGCGCACGCCGCTGATCATCTCCGGCGCTCCGGAGCAGGCCGCCGACTTCTACGTCCGCTTCGCCAAGCTGGCCAAGGTGATGAAGCCGGGCAAGCGACCCGAGGGGATGGACCCGAGGACCAAGAAGGAGTTCGTCGCCGACTTCGACTTCGAGTTCGACGAGAAGCACAAGACGGTCTCGGTCACCGAGCAGGGCGTGGAGAAGGCCGAGCGCTTCCTCGGCATCGACAACCTCTACAAGGCCGAGAACGGCCCGCTCGTCAACCACCTCAACCAGTCGCTGAAGGCCGAGGTGCTCTACAAGCGCGACGTCGACTACGCGGTGGTCGACGGCGAGGTCAAGATCATCGACGAGTTCACGGGTCGCATCCTCGACGGCCGGCGCTGGTCGGAGGGGCTGCACCAGGCCGTCGAGGCGAAGGAGGGCGTCCGGGTCCAGGAGGAGAACCAGACGCTCGCCACGATCACGCTGCAGAACTACTTCCGCATGTACGACAAGCTCGCGGGCATGACCGGCACGGCCATCACCGAGGCCAACGAGTTCATGAAGATCTACAAGCTGCCGGTCGTGCAGATCCCGACGAACCGGCCGATGGTCCGCGCCGACCGGAACGACCAGGTCTTCAAGACCAAGGACGGCAAGTGGGCGGCCGTGGTGCGGGAGATCGAGGAGCGCAACGGCAACGGCCAGCCGATCCTCGTCGGCACCATCTCCGTCGAGGTCTCCGAGCACCTGGGCGCGCAGCTGGCGGCCAAGGGCATCCCGCACACGGTGCTCAACGCCAAGCCGGAGTTCGCCCAGCGCGAAGGCGAGACGGTGGCCGAGGCCGGCCGCCCCGGCGCGGTGACGATCGCGACCAACATGGCGGGACGCGGCGTCGACATCAAGCTCGGCGGCAACCCCGAGCACCTCACGCAGGTCGAGCTGGCCAAGCTGGGCCTGCGCCCCGGCGACCCGGACTACGACGAGCGCTTCCGCGACGTCCTGCCCGCGATCGAGGTGCGCGTCGAGGAGGACCGCGAGCGGGTCGTCGACGCCGGCGGCCTCTTCATCGTCGGGACCGAGCGCCACGAGTCGCGCCGGATCGACAACCAGCTCCGCGGCCGCTCGGGACGCCAGGGCGACCCCGGCGAGTCGCGCTTCTTCCTCTCCGCCGAGGACGACCTCGTGCGGCTGTTCGCGGGCGACCGCATCTACCGCATCCTCGACCGCCTCGGGCCCGTCGGCGAGAGTGGCGAGGAGGAGCCGATCGAGGCGAAGATGCTCTCCAAGCAGATCGAGAACGCCCAGCGCAAGGTGGAGGAGCAGAACTTCCTCATCCGCAAGCGCGTGCTCGAGTACGACGACGTGATGAACCAGCAGCGCGAGATCGTCTACCAGTACCGCGACCGCGTGCTCGAGGGCCA
>Ga0136615_10001628_pt1 | contig 10934 bp, 8 predicted proteins | sample AntDrymUQ2882206_2_FD_106647 | JGI IMG/M metagenome (GOLD analysis project Ga0136615, IMG submission 106647) | Polar desert sand microbial communities from Dry Valleys, Antarctica - metaG UQ288 (22.06) | ecosystem: Environmental > Terrestrial > Soil > Desert | place: Antarctica: Dry Valley...
CGTCGACGTCGGGCTGGGCAAGGCGGCGCCTGGTGACGTCGCCGGCATCCTCGCCGCCCGCTCGCGGGCGGCGGCCGGCACCGTCGCCCCGCCGGGCGGACTCGTCCTCTGGGAAGTGGGCTACTGACGGAGAGACGGAGCCCGCGACGTCCGACCGGGGTTAGCGTTCGCATCAATGAGCGACTACCGGGCACCGCTCGAGGACATGCGCTTCGTCCTCGAACACGTCGTCGACATCGCCGGGCTCGCCGCCCTCGACGGCTTCGAGCACGCCGACCCCGAGACCGTGCTCGGTCTGCTCGAGGAGTCGGGTCGGTTTTTCTCCGAGCAGTTCGCGCCGCTCAACCGGGTCGGCGACGTTCAGCACAGCCGGCGCAACGACGACGGTTCGGTGACCACACCCGAGGGCTTTGCCAAGGCCTACACCCGGTACGTCGACGCCGGCTGGCCGGCGGTGCCGTTCCCACCAGAGTACGGCGGCGGCGGCTTCCCGTGGCTCGTCGGCGTGGCGATGCAGGAGACGATGACGGCCGCCAACATGGGCTTGTCGCTGTGCCCGCTGCTGACCCAGGGCGCCATCGACATGTTGTTGCACCACGGCAGCGAGGACCAGCGCGAGACCTACGTGACGAAGATGGTGTCGGGGGAGTGGACCGGCACGATGAACCTGACCGAATCCCAGGCCGGCTCCGACGTCGGCGCCCTGACGACGCGGGCGGTCCCCGCTGACGATGGCTCGTGGCGTATCACCGGACAGAAGATCTTCATCACCTACGGCGAGCACGACCTGGTCGACAACATCGTCCACCTCGTCCTCGCTCGTGTCCCCGACGCGCCGCCGGGCACGAAGGGCATCTCGTGCTTCATCGTGCCGAAGTTCCTCCTCGGCGACGACGGCGCGCTGGGCGAGCGCAACGCACTCGAGTGCGTCTCCATCGAGCACAAGCTGGGCATCAACGCCAGCCCGACCTGCGTGATGGCCTACGAGGACGCCGTCGGTTATCTCATCGGCGAACCCAATCAGGGCATGCGCTACATGTTCACGATGATGAACACCGCCCGCCTCTCGGTGGGGCTGGAGGGCCTGGCCATCGGCGAGCGGGCGTATCAGCAGGCCGTCGCCTATGCCACCGAGCGCACCCAGGGCAGGGCGCTGGGGGCCAAGAGCGCCTCGGCGATCATCGAGCACGCCGACGTCCGCCGCATGCTGCTCACCATGAAGGCCAAGATCGAGGCGCTGCGCGGGCTCGCCTACCTCAACGCCGAGTCGATCGACTTGTCCAAGCACAGCGACGACGAGGCCGTGCGCCAGGCCCGTGACGAGCTGGCCGATCTGCTGACCCCGATCAGCAAGGGTTGGGGGACCGACCTCGGCTGCGAGCTGGCCTCGATCGCCGTGCAGGTGCACGGGGGGATGGGCTTCATCGAGGAGACCGGCGTCGCCCAGCACTACCGCGACATCCGGATCGCCCCGATCTACGAGGGCACGAACGGGATCCAGGCGATCGACCTCGTCGGGCGCAAGCTGCCGATGCGCGACGGCGGCGTGATCGGCGACCTCCTCGACGAGATGGCGGCGACCGCTGACGATGCCGCGGAGGCCGGAGGCGAGCTGGCCGAGTTGGGGACGCGGCTGACCGACGCCCTCGACTCGCTTCGCGAGGCGACGACGTGGCTGCTGACGAACGGCCGGACCGACCCGAACAATGCGTTGGCCGGCGCCACGCCGTACCTGGAGATGCTCGGCGTCGTCACCGGGGGCTGGATCCTGGTGCGTTCGGCGCTGGCCGCCGAGCGCCTGCGCGCCGGCGACGGTGACGGTTTCTCGGACGACTTCCTGGACCAGAAGCTGGTCACCGCCCGCTTCTACGCCACCCAGCTGCTGCCCCAGGCCGCCGGCCTGCTGCCGGCCGTCACCGCCGGCCCCGCCGACCTCTTCGCCGCCGCGCTCTAAGGAGCCGAGCCGACAGGCGAGGCGACCAATCATGACGGTCGCCTTGTTCGGCTGCGGAGCAGCCGAAACACAAACGGGCACTCGCGCGAACGGCGACCTATCCGCTCGAGTCCTAAGTGGGGCTTCGCCGACCGGCCAAGCCGGATCGGCTGCGCCTCCGAGCTCGCCGTCGCCGCTTCGCAGCGTCGCTCGCCCACCTGACCTTCGCGCCGCCCTCTAGCCCACCGGTGGTGGTGGCCACGGTGGCCACGGTGGTTCGGCGACGGGTCGGCCGCGGCGCCAGGCCAGCAGGAGCGACAATGCGAAGACGGTGGCGGCGGCGACGGTCAAGCTGAGGCCGGCGGTCCGTCCGTCGGCGACGAAGAAGAGGACCGGGAACGTCACGACGAGCAGGGCAACGGTGCCGAGCCCGCCCACCAGCGCCGCGGCGACCGGGCGGCCGCCGCGCCGGCGGGCGATGAGAGCGACGATCGGCGTGAGCACGAGCAGCGCCAGCGGCGCGATCGCCAGGTTGGCCGTCCAGCTCGGCAGGCCCCCGATTGGCAACGGCTCGGCGTCGGCGACCGGCACCCGGGCGGTCTCGTCGCCGCGGTGGACGAGCACGCCCTGCTGGCCCATCGCCACGAGCGTGACCGGTCCCTCGTCGTCGGATCCAGTGGCCACGGCCAGGAAGTCGTGGTCACGGTCGATCCCGCACGCCGCGACGTGGCCCATGCGCCTTCGCGCTTCGGCCGAGAACTCGAACGCCGGCTCACAGACGCCGTCAGCGCACTCCTCGAGCGCGACGCCGGACCGCACCCGCCAACACGTCGCGCCGGCGCAGTCCTCGGTGGCCGCCGGCGGGCGACGTCGCGACGAGCGGGTCCACGTGGTGCCGCCATCGGTGCTGGCCCACGGCTCGCGGTCGTCGTCGAGGGCCGCGACCAGCGTGCCGTCCTCGCCGACGCCGACGGCGTCGACCGACGAGACCTCGGCACAGCTCGTCGCTCCCGTCGCCAGGCCGGCGACGGTGACGGCGGCACCGGCCAGCACGGTGCCAGCAACCCCGAGCCGGGCACCGTGGCCGGCGGCGGTGGGCGTGGCCGCCCGCAGCCACCATCCGACCGGCACGAGGACCGCCAGCGCCACCAGGTCGGTCGGGTCGGTGCGGGTCGTCCCGCCGAGCAACGGGGCGGCGAAGGCGGCGACCGGCGGGGCCAGTTTGAGCGCCGTGAAGGCGGCGGCCGTCGCACCGACTCCCAGCCGCCACCCGGCCAGCACGGAGACCACCACGGCGACCACCGCCACGCCGGCGACGTCGCTGAGCTTGCCGGTGACCAGGCCCGGCCACCACTCCTTGAACGCGTGGTCGTTGGCGGCCAGCAGCGCCACCGCCCCGGTGAAACGGGGGTCGCCCAACAGCGCCAGTCGCCACCGCATCGGCGCCACCCTAGGGACCAGGGCCCGCGGCGCCGCGACCGGGCGTTGCCGCTGGTGGGGCGGTCCCCGTATCCTTTCCCGGTTCCCCGTTCGAAGCCCCGCGTGAGGGGCCGTTGATGAGACGCGAGTCATGCGCACCTACACCCCGAAAGCCAGTGAGATCCAGCGCGAGTGGCACGTCGTCAATGCCGACGGCCTCGTGCTCGGACGCATGGCGACCGAGATCGCCCGCGTGCTGCGGGGCAAGCACAAGCCGGTGTTCGCACCACACCTCGACACGGGTGACCACGTCGTCATCGTCAACGCGGCCAAGGTCGTGCTCACCGCCGGCAAGGCCGAGCGTGAGCGGGTCTACCGCCACAGTGGCTATCCGGGTGGGATCAAGTCCAACACATACGGCGAGCTGCTCGCCAAGAAGCCCGAGGAGGCGGTGCGCCGTACCGTCAAGGGCATGTTGCCGAAGGGTCCGCTCGGCCGCCAGATGCTGTCCAAGCTGAAGGTCTACGCCGGCCCCGACCATCCCCACGGCGCGCAGTCCCCCGAACTACTCGACCTGTCCGCGGCGAAGGCCCGCTGATCCTGGAGGCAGACATCATGGCCACCCCGCTGACTCAGACCACCGGTCGCCGCAAGGAGGCCATCGCCCGGGCTCGCCTGCGCCCCGGCACCGGGCAGATGACCGTCAACGGTCGCCCGTTCGACACCTACTTCACGACCCCCGCCCACCGGCAAGAGGCCAGCGAGCCCCTGCGCGTGGCCGAGGTCGAGGAACGCTTCGACGTCGACGCCACCATCACCGGTGGCGGCGTCAGTGGTCAGGCGGGCGCGTTGAGCATGGCCTTGGCCCGCTCGATCGCCGACCTCGAGCCCGAGACCCGGGCCAACCTCAAGAAGGCCGGCTTGCTCACCCGCGACGCGCGGAAGAAGGAGAGCAAGAAGTACGGCCTCAAGAAGGCCCGCAAGGCGCCGCAGTTCACGAAGCGCTGACCCAGCGCCCTCGCGGGTCCTGCTGTCATGAAGTTCGGCACCGACGGTGTCCGCGGCGTCGCCAACTCCGACCTGACGGCCGCGTTCGCGCTCGACCTGGGCCGGGCCGCCGCCCGCGTGCTCGGTGCGCGCGAGGCCGTCGTCGGCGGTGACACCCGGCTGTCCACGGCGATGCTCGAGGCGGCGTTCGTCGCCGGCGTCGCCAGCGAAGGGGTCCTCACCCACCGCCTCGGCGTGGTCCCGACGCCCGTCGTCGCCTTCGAGGCGGCGCGCCGCGCGGCGATGGGGGCGATGATCTCGGCCTCGCACAACCCGTACCGCGACAACGGGATCAAGCTGTTCGCCGTCGGCGGCACGAAGCTCCCCGACGACGTCGAGGCGCGCATCGAAGCCGAGGTTGCGGCCCTGCCCGCTCCGACCGGCGACCCCGCGCCGCTGGTCGACCTCGAGACCATCCCGCACTACCGCGAGCACGTGCTCGGGGCACTGGAGGGGCGGACGTTGGACGGCCTGCGCGTCGTCGTCGATGCCGCCAACGGCGCCGGCAGCGCCATCGCCGCGGACGTGATGCGCCAAGCCGGGGCCGACGTCGTCGCCATTCACGACCGCCCCGACGGTCGCAACATCAACGACGGCTGCGGCGCCACCGACACGGCCTCGTTGGCCCGCTCGGTCGTGCTCGAACGAGCTGACGTCGGTCTCGCCCTCGACGGCGACGCCGATCGGCTGCTCGCGGTCGACGGCGACGGCGGCCTCGTCGACGGCGACCACGTGCTCGCCATCTGCGCCCGCGACCTGCGCGACCGCGACGAGTTGCGCGACGACACCGTGGTCGTCACCGTCATGTCGAACCTCGGCTTCCGCCTGGCCATGGAAGCGGCGGGCATCCATGTCGTCGAGACCGCCGTCGGCGACCGCTACGTGCTCGAAGCCCTCGATGCCGGCGGCTACTCGCTCGGCGGGGAGCAGAGCGGGCACGTCATCTTCCGTGATCTCGCCACCACCGGCGACGGCCTGTTGACGGGGCTCGTACTGTGCGATGCCCTGACGCGATCCGGCCGGCCGTTGGCCGCCGTGGCCGCCGACGCCATGACCCGGCTGCCCCAGGTTCTCGTCAACGTCCACGTGGCCGAACGCGTCTCCGACCCGGCCGCGACGTTCGCCGCCGAGATCGCCGCTGCCGAGACCGAGCTGGGCGAGACCGGGCGCGTCCTCGTTCGGGCCAGCGGCACCGAGCCGCTGGTCCGGGTGATGGTCGAGGCCGCCAGCGAGGAGACCGCCCAGGCCACGGCCGAGCACCTCGCCGCCGCCGTGCGCGCCGCCGACGCCTGAACCGGCCTCGATAGCGTGGCCGCCCATGTGCGGCATCATCGGGATCCTCAGCCGGCCGGCGACCCGGCCGTCCCCGACGCCGGATGACATCTTCGCCGGGCTGGACGCCGCCCTGGCCGATCGCCACGACGCGGCGGCGGTCGCCGCCCACCTGCGCGACGTCGACCATGCCCTGCGCGGCCTTCCCGGGCTGCTCGCCCTGGTCGAGCACCGCTCCCTCGTTGCGTCGATCACCGGCTGCCTCGACCAACTCGACGCCGCCGTCGGCGAGCTGGAGGCCCGCCTGGCCGACGACACCCTCGACCCCGAGGAACTGGAGCGAGCCAGCGCCGCGTCGATCGCCGTGCGCGACCGGCTCTGGGCCATCCGCCGCGACCGGCTGGGCACGGCCCGCGCCGTCGTCGATCTAGCCGGCCGCGACGCCCCCGCCTCGGCCTACGCCGGCTACCTGTCGATCCAGCAGGCCTTCGCCGCCATCGATTACATGGAGGTACGCGGGCGCGACTCCGCCGGCATCAACGTGTTCGTCTGGGACCACGGCCTCGACGCGGCCGACCCGGCCGTCGTCGCCGCGCTGAGCGAGCGATCGGGCGACCTGCTGTACCAGAGCGGTTCGGCCCAGTTCGTCGACCGCTCCCTCTCGCTCGTCTACAAGGCGGCCGCCGAGATCGGTGAGCTCGGCGACAACACGGCGGCGATGCGCGCCGCCGTCGCCGCCGACGCCCTGCTGCGCCGCGCCTTGGCCCAGCCGGCGGCCCGCGTCACCGTGCTCGGTCACACTCGCTGGGCCAGCGTCGGCATCATCTCCGAACCGAACGCTCACCCCGTCAACAGCGACGAGCTCGAGTTGTCGGGGGAGGAGCAGGCCGAGGGTCCGTTCGTCGTCGGGGTGCTCAACGGCGACGTCGACAATCACGCCGACCTCAAGGTGCAGCACGGGCTGCGCTTCCCCGGCCCCATCACCACCGATGCCAAGGTCATCCCGGCCATCGTCGCCCGCCACCAGCGCGACGGCGCCGATGCCGTGGAGGCCTTCCGTCGCACGGTGTCGTCGTTCGAGGGCTCGGTCGCCATCGGGGCCGCCGCCGCCGGATCGCCGGACCAGCTGCTGCTCGCGCTCAACGGCAGCGGTCAAGGCGTCTACATCGGGCTCGCTGAGGACCGCTACGTGGTGGCCAGCGAGCCGTACGGCGTCGTCCAGGAGACCGACCGGTACGTGCGCCTCGACGGGGAGCGGGGCGGTCAGATCGTCGCCCTCGACGCCGACGGCGCCGGCACGCTGCAGGGGATGCGTCGTCTCGGCTACGACGGCCGCGCCCAGCCGGTTACCGACTCCGACGTCGTCGTCGCCCAGGTGACGACGCGCGACATCGACCGCGGTGATGCGCCGCACTACCTCCTCAAGGAGATCACGGAGTCGCCGGCCAGCTTCGCCAAGACGATGCGCGGCAAGATCGTCGAGGAGGATGGTCGGCTGCGGGCCGCCGTCGGACAACAGGCCCTCCCTGACGAGGTCGCCGCCCGGCTGGCCGCGGGCACGATCACGCGGGTCCGGGTCATCGGGCAGGGCACGGCGGCTGTCGCCGGTCAGTCGATGGCGGCCGTGCTCGACGGGCTCTGCGCCGGCGGGCTCGACGTCGACGCCGTCACCGCCACCGAGCTCTCCGGCTTCGGCCTGCGGCTCGACATGAGCGACACGCTCGCCGTCGCCATCAGCCAGAGCGGCACGACGACCGACACCAACCGCACCGTCGACCTGCTGCGCGCCCGCGGCGCCGCCGTCATCGGTGTCGTCAACCGCCGGGCCAGCGATCTCAGCGAGAAGGCCGACGGCGTTCTCTACACCTCCGACGGACGTGACGTGGAGATGAGCGTGGCGTCGACGAAGGCGTTCTACGCGCAGGTCGCCGCGGGTGTGCTGCTGAGCTGCGCGATCTCGGAGGCCGTCGCCGTCGGATCCGCGGCGCGGCGTCACGAGCTCCTGTCAGCGCTGCGCGATCTGCCGGCGGCGATGCAGCTCGTGCTCGATCGTCGGGAGACCATCGCCGACGCCGCCCGGCGGTTTGCCCCGGTCAAGCGCTACTGGGCCGTCGTCGGCAGTGGTGCCAACAAGGTCGCCGCCGAGGAGGTGCGGATCAAGCTCAGCGAGCTCTGCTACAAGTCGATCGCCTGCGATGTGACGGAGGACAAGAAGCACATCGACCTGTCCTCGGAGCCGCTGATCCTCGTCTGCGCCGCCGGGCTGGCCGGCAGCACGGCCGACGACGTGAGCAAGGAAGTGGCCATCTTCCGCGCCCACAAAGCGACGCCGATCGTCATCGCCGACGATGGCGACACGCGCTACCCGGCGGCGGCCGTCATCTCGGTCCCACCGGTCGACGAAGCCCTCGGCTTCGTGCTGTCGGCGATGGCCGGGCATCTCTTCGGGTACGAGGCGGCGCTCGCCATCGACGCCTCGGCCCGGCCGCTGCGGGCGGCCCGCGAGGTCATCGAGCACGCCGCCAGCACGGCCAGGTCGCCCGACGATGTGCTCGTGCAGGTACGGGCGGGGATCGTCGGCCCCGCCGAGCAGTTCCTCGACGGGCTGCGAGCCCACCGCTACGACGGCCACCTCGAGGCGAGTACCGCCGTGGGCCTCGTCGGCCTGCTGCGCGACGTGTGCTCGGACCGGCCCGTCGAGCGATACCAGGAGGCATCCGGAAAGGTCGGGTCGCCGGCCGCCCTCATCGACGACCTGGTCCTCGCCCTGACCCGGGCGATCGAGGAGCTGACCCGGCCGGTGGACGCCATCAAGCACCAGGCCAAGACCGTCACCGTCGGCATCTCCCGCAGCGACGAAGGCGTACTCGATCGCCCGCTGGTCCAGGCCGTGCTGGCCGCCGGGGCCGGGCGCGACGTGCTCAGCTACCGCACGCTCAAGGTGCTCGCCGCGCTTGACCCAGCCGTCGCCGAGGTCACGGGCTTCACCCGCTACGGCGTCGACGACGATCAGATCGTCGTCGTCGACCGGGGCGGGATCTCGCGCGAGCTCGTCAGCCGGGTCGACACCAGTCCGGTACTGGCCGGTACGAAGCGCCGCGTCGCCCACGAGCGCGACGTCCTCGTGGCCCGCGGCCGCAGCGACGGTCGCACGTTCATCCTGGTGCCGGAGGTCAAGGCCAACCACACGACCGGATTGACGCTGTTGCAGGTCCGCTTCCACGAGCGTCTCGCCCCGGACGCCATGCGCGGCGTGCTGCTCGGCTACGACGGCCGCTACGACCGCCTGGTCGACTGGGTGACGGAGACCGAGGGTCGGTTCGACGATCGGCTGCTCGGTGAGCTCCCCGTCGACGACCTCCTGATCGCACCGATCTCCGATGCCGCCGACCACTGGCGTTCGTAGGGGTTTCGGCGCCCAACCAAAGGTTGGTCGCCGAGGTCCGGCCCGCCGGCCTGCGGCCGTCGACCGGGTGTTGAGCGGCCTGCGGCGGCACTGACTGATGTCGGTCGGCCGGGCGAGCCGGATCGACCAACGGGTGGGGCTCCGGCGGAGCCTCTGCCCCCACGCCCCCTCCTTCGCCTCGCCCTTCTCTAAGGTCGCGATGTGATCGGCATTGGGGTGGACGTGGTTGAGATCGAGCGGTTTCGGCGCTCGTTGACGCGGACGCCGTCGATGCGCGAGCGACTGTTCACCGCGGGCGAGCTGGCCTATGTGGCGCCCAAGGTCGACCCCGTGCCGTCATTGGCGGCGCGCTTCGCCGCCCGTGAAGCGCTGATGAAGGCGCTGGGCCTCGGCCTCGGCGCGTTCGGGTTCCACGAGGCGTGGGTCGAGGTCGCCGACTCCGGCGCCCCTCGCCTCGTACTCGCCGGGCGGGCGTGGGAGCTGGCCGTCGACCGCGGGGCCACGCAGTGGCATCTCTCGCTCAGCCACGACGGCCCTGTCGCCGTTGCCATGGTCGTCGCCGCGTGATCCCGATCGTCACGCCGGCGGTGATGGCCGTGATCGACGCCGCCGCCACCGAGCCGGTGGACGTGCTGGTCGAGCGGGCCGGGGCGGCCGTTGCGTGGGCGGCTCGGCGGATGCTCGGCGGCACGTACGGGCGGGTCGTCCACGTCATCGCCGGCCCCGGTCACAACGGCGACGACGGGCGGGTCGCCGCCCGTCGCCTGCACCAGTGGGGCGTTCAGGTCCACGTCCACGACGTCGCCACCGTCGGTCCGTCACTCCCGCCGGCCGATCTCGTGATCGACGCCGCCTATGGCACCGGCTTCCACGGCACGTGGACGCCGCCCGTCATCGGCGCCACCCCGGTCCTCGCCGTCGACATCCCGAGCGGCGTCGACGGACTGACCGGCGCCGCCGGTCCCGGGGTGCTGGCTGCGACGCGCACGATCACCTTCGCCGCCGTCAAGCCCGGGCTCCTCCTGCTCCCTGGGCGGGCGCTGGCCGGCACGGTCGACGTGGCCGATATCGGCCTCCCCGTCGGCGACACGCGGGCCCAGGCGGTCACGGCCGCCGACGTCGCCGGCTGGTGGCCGCCGCGCCCGGCCGGAAGCCACAAGTGGTCGCGCGCCGTGCGGGTGATCGCCGGCAGCCCGGGCATGACCGGCGCCGCTCATCTCAGTGCGGCGGCGGCGCAGCGGGCCGGCGCCGGGATGGTCACGTTGTCGGTGCCCGGCGCACCGGCGGCCGGGCCGATCGAGGTGGTCGCTCGCCCGATCCCCGCCACCGACTGGTCGGCGACCGTCCTCGACGACCTCGACCGCTACCACGCTGTCGTCGTCGGACCCGGCCTCGGCCGGACGGAGGCCACCGTGGAGGCCGTGCGTCGCTTCGTCGTCGAGTGCCCGCTCCCGATCGTGATCGACGGCGACGGCCTCTTCGCCCTCGTCTGGAGTGAGGCTGGTGGGGCCGGCTGGCTGAAGCGGCGCTCGGCCCCGACCATCCTGACGCCCCACGACGGCGAGTTCGGGCTCCTGACCGGCGCTCGGCCGGAGTCGGACCGGCTGCTCGCCGTCCGCCGGCTGGCGTGGGATCCACGCACGCGCGCGTACGCCACGCGCCGCACGGCGGAGGGCAAAACCACGCCGGAGATCCTGCGCTGCCTCAAGCGGTACCTCGCCCGTGAACGCTCCCCACTGCTAACGGGCAGACCAGCTACCGTTCCCGCCATAGCCGTCACCGCCCGAGGGACCAGCCGCGGGCGGCAGCAGAACGATCATTCGACCGCTTGACAACTTATAGGAGCCTCCCTACAGC
>Ga0136615_10001630_pt1 | contig 10928 bp, 9 predicted proteins | sample AntDrymUQ2882206_2_FD_106647 | JGI IMG/M metagenome (GOLD analysis project Ga0136615, IMG submission 106647) | Polar desert sand microbial communities from Dry Valleys, Antarctica - metaG UQ288 (22.06) | ecosystem: Environmental > Terrestrial > Soil > Desert | place: Antarctica: Dry Valley...
GACATCCTGAGCGACGCGCTCGCGCAAGCCAAGGAGGGGCGGACCCACATCCTCGGGGAGATGGCAGCGGCAATCGAGGGGCCGCGTCCGGAGCTGTCGCGTCACGCGCCGAGCATCGGGCAGATCGAGATCGACACCGAGAAGATCGGGATGATCATCGGAAAGGGCGGCGAGACCATCCGCGCCCTGTCGGACGAGTTCGAAGCCCAGATCGACGTCGACGACGACGGCATCGTGCGCGTCTTTGCCCAGTCCGGCGAGCGGGGCGATGCTCTGATCGACCGCATCCGGTCGATGACCAAGGAGGTCGAGGTCGGCGACGAGTTCACCGGCAAGGTCGTCAAGACGACGACCTTCGGCGCGTTCGTCGAGCTCTCCAAGGGCAACGACGGCCTGCTGCACATCTCCAACGTCAAGCCAGGCGAGCGGGTCGATGCGGTCGAGGACGTCTTGTCCCGCGGCGACGAGATCGCCGTCCGCGTCGTCGAGGTCGACAAGGAGCGCGGCCGTGTCGGACTGCGACTCGCCGAAGATCCGGACATCGCCGGCAAGACCGCCGAGGACCTCGCCAGCGTTGGAACTGGCGACAAGGGAGGCTCCCGCGGCTCGGGCGGCGACCGTGGCGGCCGGCGTGACGGGGGCGGTAGCGGCCACCGACGAGAGCGACGCTAGTCGTTGGGGCTGGAGCCGGACCGCTCTTCCCATCACAGCGGCCAGCGCCCATGGACGACGCCCAGATAACCACCCTCGACTCCGGCCTCCGCGTGGTCAGCGAAAGCGTCGAGTCCGTACGCTCCACCGCGCTCGGCTTTTGGGTGAGGAGTGGAAGCCGTGACGAGAGCGCTGCGCAGGCCGGGCTCTCGCACTTTCTCGAGCACCTGCTGTTCAAGGGCACCGCCCGCTTCAGCTCATTCGAGATCGACGAGACGTTCGACGCGATGGGGGCCGAGGTCAACGCCGGCACGAGCAAGGAGACGACCTCGGTCTATTCACGCTTCATGGACCGTCATCTCGACCGGGCGCTCGACGTCATGGCCGACATGGTGCTCCGGCCGACCTACCCCGACATCGAGTCCGAGCGCCAGGTGGTGATCGAGGAGATCGCGATGTACGAGGACGAGCCGCAGGACAAGGTCCACGACGTGCTCGCCAAGGCGGTCTTTGGGGACCACCCGCTGGGACGCCCGATCATCGGCCAGGCCGAGGTGATCTCGTCGGTGCCGGTGCCCGCCATCGCCTCCTACCACCGGACGCGATACTCGCCGCAGAACATCGTCATCTCGGCGGCGGGGAGCATCGACCACGACCAGCTCGTCACGCGCGTCGAGCAGTCGCTCGATGGGGCGCCCGGCCCGTCGCCCAACGGCGCGCCGGAGACGGCGCCGGCGGGATCTGAGCCGCGCGTCTGCTTCCACGCGAAGGAGACCGAGCAGTATCACCTGTGTCTCGGCGCGCTGGGACTGCCCCGCGACGACGACCGCCGCTTCGCGCTGCGCGTCCTCGACACCATCCTCGGCGGCTCGACCTCCTCGCGTCTGTTCCAAGAGGTCCGCGAGAAACGGGGCTTGGCCTACGCGGTCTTCTCCTACAGCGGGCATTACGCCGACTCCGGCCATGTCGGACTGTATGTCGGCACGCGGCCAGACAACGTGCACGAGGCGATGGAGGTGATCGGCACCGAGCTGACGCGCATCTCAACCGACGGCGTGACCGACGCCGAGCTCGAGCGCGCGCAGGAGAACGTCAAGGGGCGGACGACGCTTTCGATGGAGTCGACGCTGTCGCGCATGAACCGCCTCGGCAGCTCGCTGTTGATGGAGGTGCCGCTGCTGTCGCTCGACGAGGTGCTGGCCGCGGTCGACGGAGTCACCTCCGAGGACGTGCGCCAGCTGGCCGCGGGTCTATTCGACCCGAGCCGGATGTCAGCCGCCGCTGTGGGGGCCAACGAGGATGTGTTCCGCGAGGCACTCGAGACGGTCAACCCCGGCCTCGCCGCCGCCTGAAGTGCTCCGCGTCGGCGTCTGCGGAGCTGCGGGCCGTATGGGGCAGACGGTGTGCGGCGCTGTCGAAGGGGCGGACGACATGGAGCTCGTCGGCCGCGCCGACCCACAGCTAGGGACCTCGCTCCAAGATCTGCTGTCGGCCGAGGCGGCCGACGTCGTCGTGGACTTTTCCCGGCCGAGTACCGCGCTCGCTAACGCGCGTGCTTGCCTGGAAGCGGGAACGCATTGCGTGGTGGGAACCTCGGGCGCCGACTTCTCGTCGCTCGCGGGCGTCGGCAGCGCCAACGTCTTCTTCGCCCCCAACTTCGCAATCGGCGCGGTCCTGATGATCGAGGCCGCGAAGCTCGCCGCCAGACACATGCCCGAATGCGAGATCGTCGAGTTGCACCACGACGGCAAGCTCGACGCACCGTCGGGAACCGCTGCCCACACGGCCGAGCTGATCGCCGCGGCCGGCGGCAACGTCCACGAGCCGATCCATTCGGTCCGTCTGCCCGGTCTCGTCGCCCACCAGGAGGTGTTGTTCGGCGGGCTCGGCCAGACCCTGACGATCCGGCACGACTCGACCTCCCGCGAGTCGTTCATGCCCGGCGTGCTGCTCGCGATCAGGCGCGTCGGAGAGCTCGACCGGTCCCCGACGGTCGGACTCGAGCAGCTGCTGTTCTAGCGCTTGCCGTTGCGCCGCAGGGCGCGGGGCACCACGAACCGGATGCCGGAGCGCGCGTCGTCGATCGAGCACGTCTTGTTGTCGATCAGACCGACCTGCTTCGCGAAGGGAACCAGGGTGAGCTGGTCAAGGTAGCGCTCGTGGCCCCGCTTGCGCGTGATCAGCCACAGGTAGCCCGAGTCGCGCAACCGGGCGCGGTAGGTGACGAGCGCCTCGCGGCCCTCGTCGAGGGACTCGACGAGGACGATCGCGCCGTCGAGCGTGCCCGAGCGGACGAGGCCGCGACCGATCGCCTGCTTGAGGTCAGACCGCAGCCCCGGTCCCACGTCGCCCGCGACCTCCATCCGGTCGCCGGGGTGGACGCCGAGCTTCTGCGCGGTCGTGCGGTGGCTGTGGTCGCTCGCCAGCATCTGCACGAGATTGTGCCATGTGGCCCCCAATCGCACCTGGGGGGGCACAACGGTGCGTGCGCCGCAGATTAGCCAGGCTCCACGGAGCGCGACTGGCCAACACGCACCACGCGGCCCGGTAAGGTGCCCCGAGCGATCTCGAAAGGAGGGCCATGAGCTTCATCGACAAGGCCAAGCAGATAGCCGACCAGGCACAGAAGAAGATCGAGGAGACCCAAAAGCAGTTCAACAACAGCCAAGCCGAGAAGGCGGCGCCTGGCTCCAGCGCTGGACAGCGCTTCGACGCCAACGGTCGCCCGATCGCTGATGGTCCGCCCGCGGCCCAGACTCCAACAGCGCCCGTCGAGCCGACGGCGGCCCCCGGGGCAGCGTCGGCTGCCGAACCCGAGATCGCCCAGGGCGTGGCCCAGCCCCAGCCACCTGCAGCAGGGGAGGCGATCGGGGACCCGTCCGCCGAGTCGCTAGCCTCCCCGAAGGACGGGATCGATGCTAGCCCCGACCCCTTCAAGCCTATTCAGTGACTCTGCGGCAGCCTGAACGAGTCGCTCTCTCGACGTGAGGGTCGGCGGCATCATCACCGCGATGGTCACCCCGTTCGCCCCCGACGGCTCCCTGGCCGAGGAGAAGGCCGCGAACCTCATGCGCCACCTCCTGCGCAACGGATCCGACGGGCTCGTGCTCGCCGGCACGACCGGGGAGGGGTCGACGATGGACGACACCGAGAAGCTGCGCCTGTGGGAGATCGGCGTCTCCGAGAGCGGGCAGGCTCCAGTCATCGCGAACACCGGCAGCAACGACACGCGTCACTCCGTCGAGCTCACCGGACGGGCGTCTGCACTAGGCGTGGACGCCATCCTGGCCGTCACGCCGTACTACATCAAGCCCAACCGGCGCGGTATCGTCGAGCACTTCCGCGCGATCGCCGGTGCCACGGATCTGCCCGTCGTGGTCTACAACATCCCCGGGCGTTGCGTGATCGACATCCCCAACGAGCTGCTGCGGGAGCTGGCCGAGATAGAGAACATCGCGGCGGTCAAGCAGTCTCGCTACGACGACGTCCAGCAGATCGAAGGCCTCGACCTGCTGGCCGGAAACGACGACATGCTCGCCCACGTGCTCGAGATCGGCGGCACCGGTGGCATCTGCGTGGCCTCCAACGTCGCTGGGCGCGAGCTGCGCCGCATGATCGACGAGCCCGAGGCTCGGCAGAGAATCCATGACTCGCTCACCGACCTGCTCGAAGCCCTCTTCGTGACGGCTAACCCGATTGGCACGAAGGCGGCCCTGAACATGCTCGGCCACGACGTCGGCGGCCTCCGGCTGCCCCTGGTGGAGGCCAGCGACGAGGAACGCTCGGTGGTCCGCGACGCCCTCGAGCGCCAGGGGCTCCTGGCCGCGGCCGTCTAGATGGCCACCGGAACGCTCCGCGTCCTGCCGCTCGGCGGCCTGGGGGAGATCGGCAAGAACATGACGGTCGTCGAGTACGTCGACCGGATCGTCGTGGTCGACACCGGGCTGATGTTCCCCAAGCCCGACCAGCTCGGGATCGACCTCGTGCTCCCCGACTTTGCCTACCTGCGCGACCGCAGCGCCGACATCGACGCGATCGTGCTCACGCACGGGCACGAGGATCACGTCGGCGCGCTGCCCTACGTGCTACGCGAGCTCGACCAGTGGCCGACGATCTACGGCGGACCGCTGACGATCGCGATGGTCCGCTCCAAGCTGGACGAGCACCGGCTCAAGGACGTCGACCTCGTCGAGGTCGCGCCCGGCGACCACCTGGAGGCCGGGCCATTCGACATCGAGCCCGTCAAGCTCGCCCACTCGATCCCGGACATGTTCGCCTACGCCTTGACTTGCGAGCTCGGCACGACGCTCGTGACGGGTGACTACAAGTTCGATCAGACCCCCGTCGACGGCAAGCCCGCTGACGTGGCCCGCCTCGCCGAGCTCGGTCGCGACGGGATCCTGCTGCTGCTCGGCGACTCGACAAACGCCGACCGCCCCGGTTGGTCGCTGTCGGAGTCGAGCGTCGGTCCCCACCTCAAGGAGACCTTCGCGCGCTGTGACGGCCGGATCGTGGTCACATGCTTCGCGTCGAACATCCACCGCGTGCAGCAGGTCGTCGATGCCGCCGCCGCCCTGGGCCGCAAAGTCGCCCTCGTAGGTCGTTCGATGCGTAAGAACGTCAACATCGGCCGCCAGCTGGGCCATATCCACGTCCCCGAGGGAATGCTTGTCGAGCCACGCGAGATCCCCGACTTCCCCGACCACAAGCTGGTGATCCTGTCGACCGGCAGCCAGGGGGAGCCGCTGTCCGCGCTGCGGCGCATGGCGGCCGGCGACCACCAGCACGTCGACCTCCACGACGGCGACACGATCGTGTTCTCGGCGACGCCGATCCCCGGCAACGAGCGGGCCGTCAATGAGACCGTCGACCGCCTCTACCACTTGGGAGCGACCGTGCTGACCCCGCGAGACGCACCGATCCATGCCTCCGGTCACGGCTACGCCGAGGAGCTGAAGCTGATGCTCAACCTGGTCAAGCCGCGCTACGTGCTGCCGGCCCACGGCGACCACAAGCGGATTCGGCTGCACGCCGGGCTCGCCGAGGCCGTTGGGATCCCGTCGGAGTCGGTCTTCAAAGGCGAGAACGGCATGCCGCTCGAGATCGACGCCAAGGGCGCCCGCTTCGGCAAACGTGAGCGGGCCGGGCTCATCTTCGTCGACGGCGTCGACGTCGGCGACATCGAGGATGTCGCGCTGCGCGACCGTCGCATGCTGTCGGCCGACGGCATCATCATCGTCGTGGCGACGGTCTCCGAGCAGGACGGGCACTCCGTCGCCGAGCCAGAGATCATCTTCCGGGGGGTGCCGTTCCCCGACGACTCGAAGGGCCTGCTCGATGAGCTCCGCGAGGCCGTCGAGGACTCGCTCGACAAGCTCGCGGACGAGGGGATCACCGATCTGTCCGTGCTGCAGACCCGCCTGCACGACGACCTCGCGCGGTTCGTCTACAAGCGGCTGAAGCGGCGGCCGATGGTGCTTCCGGTCGTGGTCGAGGTCTAGGTGTAGCTGCCCGCGCCATTCATTTGGGCTTCAGTGACCCCACGCACCCTCGCATCGGCCACCTGGCGCTCGACCTTCGCGGTGACCACCAGCCGCCCTCGTCGCGGCGGCTGGTGGGTCCGCCAGCTCGCGGCGGTAGCGCTCAGCAGGTGCGCTCCGCGACGCATGGATCGATGACGCGCAGGTAACGGCCCCAGTCGACCTTGTCGGCGATGTCGAAGACGTAGGTGCCGTTGTAAGTCGGCACGCCCTGCTTACGGGCGAAGCTCACCATCGCGTCCTCTCGACCGAAACTGGTGTAGGTCGCTCCGGACTCGGCCTGGATGCCCCATGAGCTTCCTCCACCGGTGTCGCCGAAGTACATGCCGTAGCGGGCCATCGCCCGCAGCAACGGCTTCTTCCACTGGGGGACGGGGAGCGCAGCGATCTGGGCGTCGGTCATGTTCAGCTGGAATCGGGCTCCCATCGGAGGCGCGTCGGCGTTTGACTTCCCCGTCTCAGAGCAGGCGCGACCGCTCTTGGCAGCCGGGTAGACGAAGCTGCCGGAGTCGCAGTTGATGGTCATGAACAGCGCGTGATCGATCTCTCCCGCCTCCCACTCGGGTGCGCGGATGACGCCGGCGAGATTGCCGAACCTGGCCGCTGTGGCGTCGGATCCGAGCCCGTCGCCGTTGATCGCCGTCCGCCCACCCCAGGCGATGTCGAGCTGCCCACCGCCGGAAGGCTTCGAGCCCACCTGCCAGAAGTCCCACTCCCAGCCTGACGCCGGGTCGACGACCGTCATGTGGCCGTCACCGCCGGCCGCGGGCTGTGCCTCCTCGGGTATCCGAACCTTCTGGCCCTCGACCTCGCACTTGCCCCACTGCTCGCCGCACCGGATCGTGAACTCCGGGTCGGAGGGCTTGGAGTAGAAGGTCGGGTGGCTCCAGTCGCCCTCCGTCTTGGCAGCCCCTACGGTGAGCTTGCTCGGATCACCGAAGCCGTTGACCTTGTTGACGATCGCGTCGGAGTTGGGATGGAGCCTGGCATCTTCTGGGATGCGCTGGTTGAAGGGGCTGGCGTTGGAGTAGGGCCGCCAAGCTGCACCCGGCGGCCGTCCCTCGGGAACTATCCGAGGCAAGGCCGCGGTGTTCGCCGTCGCGGGCGGGGCAGCAGACGGGGATGCTTGCGCCGGTCGCCGCGGCTTTTGTTTCCCCGCGGGCTCGGTGGCAGGCGGCTCAACGACCGCGGGCTGATCCTCTGTCGCCGACTCGTGAGCCACAGGCTCGACAGCTGTCGCCGCCTCCTCCTCGGCGGACTCGTTCTCGGTTGCCGGCGTGTCCTTTGCGCCGGGCTTCCTCTTCTCTGCCTTTCGCTCGTCCGCCACGGGCGCTTTCGGTGTCCTCGTGTCCCCTCCGGGCACGTTCTCCCTCGCTGCCGAAGCTCCGGCAGCGACGGGGTCGAGCGAGGGCAAGTTCTGTGTCAGCGCCGGAACTCCGGCGACGGAGTCGAGCGAGTCCTGGACCGACTTGAGCCTGGCATCGATGGCGCGTACGCGCTCCTCGCTGTCGGTCTCGATCGCACGGACCTGCGCCTCGATCGCGACGACCTCTTTCTCGATCGCGACGACTTTCTCCTCGAGGGCGGCGACATCGTCGGCGACCCTCGCCTCGACGGCCGGCTCTGGGTCGGTGGTGGCGGCGTCGGCGTCTTCGGCGGCCGGCTCTGGGTCGGTGGTGGCGGCGTCGGCCTCTACGACGGCCGGCTTCGGGTAGGCCATGACAGCGCCGGCCTCCTCGACCGCCGGTACCGGGGCGACGGCCTCCTGCGCGGTTGACGCGGCGGGCTCGGTCGCGTTGCTGCACGCTGGTAGCGCCAAGGCTAGCCCCGCGGTCGAGACAAGCGCGAAGGGCAGCTTTCGGGCGCCACCAAACCGGCGCGGAAGTGACCCAGCCCTAAAAGGTTCGTCCAATGCCATCTAATCGTCCCCCTGTGCTGTTGGTGATGAACCGACGCGGTCTTCTACCGGCTGGGCCCCGGTAACGCAAGTAAACCAGAGACCATTGGCGGGACAGCCATAGCCCATTCGGGGGGGGGCTCGTGGTCAGAGGCCGGAGGGCTGATCCGCAGCGGGGGGGACGTCCGCGTACTGCGCCTGCCGCGAAATGGGCTCGCCCACGTCGAGCTTGACCGTGAAGCGGGCGCCGCCACCGGGCGCCTCGTCAACGGTGACGGAGCCGCCGTGGGCCTGAACCACCGCACGCACGATCGCGAGCCCGAGGCCGCTCCCGCCGTTTCCGACCTCATCGCCGGCTTCGCGCGCGAAACGATCGAAGATTCGATCGCGCAACTCCGTCGGGACGCCGGGGCCTCGGTCTGAGACCTCCAGCGACAGGGCGCTACCTTCACGAGCAACCGCCACGACGACCGGCGTGCCCGGCGGCGTGTGCAAGAGAGCGTTCTCGACAAGGTTGAGCACCAGTCGATGGAGGTCGTCGGGGGCTCCGTCGAGCGCAGCCACGCCCTCCTCTGGTAGATCGAGCGAGATATTGCAGTCGGGTGCCAGCGGCCCGGCCTCCTCGGCCGCGTCGCGTGCCACGATCGCCAGATCCACGCGCCGAGCGGGGGCGCGACGCCCGGCATCCGCTCGTGCGAGCAGCAGCAGGTCGCCGACGAGGCGCCGCATCCGACGCGAGGAGCGCAGTGCCGAGGTGGCACTCTCCGCGGCCGCCTCGCGGTCGCGGAGCCCGGTCTCGCGTAACAGCTCCTCCTCGAGCAATTCGAGGTTCGCGAGGATGCTGGTCAGGGGGGTGCGCAACTCGTGCGAGGCGTCGGCGACGAACTCGCGCTGGCGCTCCAAGGCGGCCTCTGTCTCGCCCCGTGCGGCATCTAACTGGGCGAGCATCTCCTCGAGCGTCTCAGCCAGCTCTGCGACCTCGTCGTGGGCTTCCAGACGGGGGAGGGACTTGCCCGGATCGCGCGTCCGGGCGACCTCACGCGCGGCTTGGGTCAGCCCGGCGATCGGTCGCATCGCGCGGCGGGCGACCGCGAAGCCTGCAAGGAAGGCGAGGCTCGTGCCGCCGAGGACGCCGAGCGCGAGGAAGAGGTGCAGCCTGGCGGCGGTCGAGTCGAGCCGCTCGCGCGGCTTGGCGTACTGGACGTAGGCGATCGCGCCGTCGACCGGATCGGGAGTGGCGCCGAACGTGTCCTCCGGCGTCAGCGCGCCCGCGAAGAGGGGCCGCGCGACGACGCGGTACGCGCCGATGTCCCGCAGGCCCTCGTACGGCGGGCCGAGGGGAGCATCTTGTGTCTGCCTGATCACCCGGCCGGAGCGGTCGACAACCCGAATCGCGGCGTCGCCCGACGCCGCAGCGCGCAGGAGACGCTCTGGCACGAACAGCTGCGGCTGGCCGTTCTCGTCGCGCTTGATGCTAAGGCTGTCGCGAACATCTGCACCGGTAGCGCGTAGGTCGTCGTCGAAGCTCGACATCAGCCGCCGCTCGGTGAAGGCGCCGACCACGAGCGCAAACAGCAGCAGGATCACGAACGTCAGCCCGGCGGAGACGACCGCCAGCCTTAGACGGATCGGCAGCCTGAGTCGCGTGCGCCGCAGCGCCCTACGCGCCCGCCCGCTCACTCGTCGGACCTCAGCACGTAGCCCGAGCCGCGCACGGTGTGCAGGATCCGCGGCTCGCCGCCGGCCTCGAGCTTGCGGCGTAGGTTGGACACGAACACATCGATCGTGTTCGTCTCGGCGTAGGGGCCGTACTCCCAGACCTCTTCGAGCAGCTGGTCGCGTGAGACGACGAGCCTCTCGTTGCGCATCAGGTGCTCGAGCAGCTCGAACTCGCGGCTGGTGAGCTCCAGATCACGGTCGCCACGTGTGGCTTCTCGCGTGTCGGGGTTCACACGCAGATCGCCCGCGACCACGTAAGCGCTGCCGCGAGGGGGTCGGCGACGCAGCAGGGCACGGAGCCGCGCGAGCAGCTCCGCCCGCTCGAACGGCTTGACCAGGTAGTCGTCCGCACCCGCGTCCAGACCCGCCACGCGGGCGTCGAGCGCATCGCGGGCGGTGAGCATCAGGATCGGGACGTCGCCGTCGGCCCGCAGCCGGCGGCACACGTCGACCCCGTCGAGCTTCGGCAGGCCGAGATCGAGCACGACCGCGTCGGGCGCGAAATCGGGCGCATCGGCGAGCGCCGCCTCACCGTCGGCCGAAAGCCGTACCTCGTAGCCGTCCATGCCCAGTGAACGGCGCAGGACGTCGGCGATGTCGCGGTCATCCTCGACCACGAGCACGCGGGGTGAACCTGACATGGCTCCCATGGTAGGGAGGATGGCGCGGTCCCCCTATTAGAAGTTGCCCGCGACCCGGGTGCCGGCGAGGATTTCTGAGACAGTCACTTACAGCAGGGGCACGCCGACGGCCGTCGAAGGACGAGGTCAGCCATGGCGAGCACCAAGCGCAGCACCCAAGCCCATAAGCGCGCATCCAGGAGACGGCCGACGCCGAAGCGGCGGGCCAGGCCCATCATGCCCGCGCTCGAACAACACCACCGCGACCTGGTCGGCCTCGCCCTCGTCGCGTTCGCGGCCTTTCTGGCATTCGTCCTCTACGGGGGACAGGCCGGCGGCGAAGCCGGCGCCCGCCTGGAGGACGGCCTGCGGCTGCTGGTCGGCGCCGCCGCCTACACGGCCCCGGTGATCGTCCTCGGGACGGGCGCCATCCTGCTGATGCGCGAGCTGCTGCCGACGATCAAACCGTTCCGAGCCGGCGCCATCTGCCTGCTGCTCGGC
>Ga0136615_10001633_pt1 | contig 10918 bp, 9 predicted proteins | sample AntDrymUQ2882206_2_FD_106647 | JGI IMG/M metagenome (GOLD analysis project Ga0136615, IMG submission 106647) | Polar desert sand microbial communities from Dry Valleys, Antarctica - metaG UQ288 (22.06) | ecosystem: Environmental > Terrestrial > Soil > Desert | place: Antarctica: Dry Valley...
ACTCGTCGAGCGACTCCGGCTTCATCTCGATGCTGTATCCTGGCATCTCCGGCGGCATGTAGCGGCCGTTCTGGATCTTCACGGGGTCGAGGAAGTGTTCGTGCAGGTGGTCCACGTACTCCAGGATGCGGCTCTCCAAAGAAGCACTTACGTATATGTAGTCGAATATAGAAAGGTGCTGGACGTACTCGCTCAGCCCGACCCCGCCCGCGTGCGGGCAGACCGGCACCCCGAACTTCTTCGCCATCAGCAGTACGGACAGGACTTCGTTGACGCCGCCCAGACGGCACGAGTCTATCTGGCAGAAGCTTATGGCTTCTGCCTGCAGGAACTGCTTGAAGACGACGCGGTTCTGGCAGTGCTCGCCGGTGGCCACGCCCACGGGGGCAACGGCCCTTGCTATGCGGGAGTGACCGAGCACGTCGTCGGGGCTGGTGGGTTCCTCTATCCACCACGGGTCGAACTCTTTGAGCCGCTGCATATTCTCTATGGACTCGTCTACGTCCCAGACCTGGTTCGCGTCCATCATGAGCTTTCGTTCCGGGCCGATCTCCTCCCTGATCAAAGCCGCACGGCGCATGTCGTCCTCCGTGTTCGTGCCGACCTTCATCTTGAAGTGGGTCCAGCCCGCCTGGACGGCCTCGCGGCACAACCGCCTTAGCTTCTCGTCGTCGTACCCTAGCCAGCCGGTCGAGGTCGTGTAGGCGGGGAAACCGTCGCGCAGCATCTCTTCTTCGCGGGTCACCTTCGTGGGCTCGTTCTCCCGCAGTATCTCCAGGGCTTCCTCGGGAGTGATCGCGTCGGTTATATAGCGGAAGTCTATGCAGGAGACGACCTCCTCCGGGCTCATGTCTACGAGGAGCTTCCAGAGGGGCTTGCCTTCTGATTTGGCGTAGAGGTCCCACACGGCGTTGACTACCGCGGCGGTCGCCAGGTGTATGACGCCCTTTTCCGGGCCCACCCACCGGAGCTGGCTGTCGCCCGTGATCCTACGCCAGAAAGCCCCCATGTCCTGCGTAAATGACTCCAGCGTCTCCCCGACGACGAGCGGGGCGAGAGCGTCTATGGCCGCGACGCACAGCTCGTTACCCCGGCCGATGGTGAAGGTGAGGCCGTGGCCTTCGAGGCCCTCTGGGGAGTCGGTCTGCAGGACGACGTAGGCCGCCGAGTAGTCGGGGTCCTGGTTCATCGCGTCGGAGCCGTCGAGGTTCTCCGAGGTGGGGAAACGGATGTCGCGGGCAACGACTCCGGTGATGGTTGTGCTCAAGACAGGCTCCTTTCAGCGGGCGGTCATGCCGCCGTCCACGACCATGCAGGCACCGACGACGGAGTCGGCCTCATCGGAGGCGAGGTACGCGGCCATTGCGGCGATCTCTCCGGGCGAGACCAGGCGGCCGTGGGGCTGGCGGGCCTTCATCTTCTCGCGGGCGTCCTCGGGGTCTTCGTAGCCAGCGGTTATGCGCGCTACCCACGGGGTGTCCACCGTACCGGGGGCGATACAATTGACCCTCACGCCTTCTTCTATGTGGTCTATCGCTGCCGCGCGGGTCATCGCCAGGATCGCACCCTTCGCCGCGCTGTAAACGACCCGGTCGTTGAGGCCGACGAGCGCCGCGATGGAGGACATGTTGACGACCGACCCGCCGCCGGATTCTCTTATCGCCGGGATCGCGTACTTCATCCCAAAGAGGGTTCCCCTGACGCACACGTCCATCACCAGGTCGTAGTCTTCCTCGCTCGTCTCCGGCGCGGTCGCGGCGACCCCTACACCCGCATTGTTGACCATCACGTCGAGGCCGCCCCACTCCTCGACGACACGCCGCACCAGCGCCTCGACCTCCTGCTTCTGAGTAACGTCGGCCTGGTGGACCAGTGAATCCCCTTCGAGTTCGGCGGCGACCTTTTTTGCACCCTCCTCGTCCAAGTCGGCGATTGCGACTCGCGCACCTTCCGCCCCTAGGCGGAGTGCGATAGCCTGTCCGATGCCCGCACTGGCGCCGGTGACGATGGCGCGCTTGTCCTCCAGGCGCCTCACGAGTTTTCTCCTCGCGCCATGTTCCCTCCATACTCGCTACCCTTGATCGTAACAACCCGTATAATAGCGGTGCGGCGGGGACCGCGAAAGCGTGTCCGGGTGGCCGCCACGAACCTTGAGTGAGATAAGGAGCGTGTCTTTAATAACGGACCTGGGAACCTTCATAGTCCGGACCAACTACGACTGGCTTTTTGTCCCGGACGTCCATGCAAATGGCGACTTACCAGGCTTCGGGCGAGGGCTTTCTCGCGCGGGTCTCAGGGCAGCTATAAGCTCGGCGACGTTGCGCGCCGCGCTAGAAGGCGAACGCCGGGTCTTCTAAGGTTAGTTCTTCCTCATCGGAACGGATGCATGGCTCTCGCTCCGCCTGAGGTCTCGGACAGTGTCTACTAAACCCGTTGCGTAATTGAGGGGATAAGGGCAAACTGCCGCTACTATGCTCGCCGTTAAGAAACTTCGCCGCAAGCCCAAGCACTTCCACAACTTCACCGGCCTTACGCCCCAGCAGTTCGACGAGTTGCTCTTGGCCTTGGAACCAATTTACGAACAAGCCGAACAGGAGCGCCTCGAAAATCCCGACCGCCTGCGCTCACGAGGCGCCGGACGCAACTTCAATCTAGAGTTACCCGAGCGGCTGCTGATGAGCTTGATGTACTTTAGGCTCTACGTAACCCAGGCCTTGCTCGGCTATCTCTTCGACCTCGACACCTCCAACGTGAGCCGCGAGGTAAACGGGCGTATGCTGGCGGTTCTATCGGAGGTGTTGCCCGTCCCCGCCCGAGATGAGCCGCTCTTGGACCTCCTCCTCGCCGCCGCCCAGGAGGCGGATATCAGCAGCAGCAGCAGCAGTGGTGGTGGTGGTGGTGGTGGTGATAAAAGGAAGCGCAAGGGGAAGAAGATCGGCACTCTCGAAGAGTTGCTCGAGAAGCACCCGGAGTTTGAGGAGATCTTCATCGACGCCACCGAGCAGGAGCTACCCAAGCCCAAAGACAAGGAGCGTCGCAAAGAGCTCTACAGCGGCAAGCGCAAAAGGCACACCGCCAAGATGCAGGTGGTGAGCACCAAGAACAAGCTCATCCTGCACCTTTGTGGCCACGTACCGGGTCGGGTGAGTGACCACCTGCTTCTCAGAGCCACGGGGGTAATGCGCCGGATACCCCAAGGGGTGGTGGTGGTGAGGGTGGATAAGGGCTACGAAGGGATAGAAGAAGAGTACCCGCAAGTCAGGATTGAAAAGCCTCGAAAAGCGAGGCGCGGTCATCCACTGACGGTGCTAGAGAAGATTTACAACAGGGCGATGAGCGCTTTGAGGATACCGGTGGAGCACGCGATCGGGCATCTGAAGAAGTATCGGATGCTGGCGGGGATCTACCGGGGCGAAGCGGAACGTTACGACGAGAGCGCGTTGGTAATAGCAGGGCTGCACAACTACCGGGAGCTGGGCAAGCTGAGCTGGTAGCACAGAAAGAGGACACGAGCCGAAAAAGGGAGGCACGTTGCTTCGTCGGATGCAACATCGCTATTACGCAAGGGGTTTACTGTAAACTGGAGTCCTGCTGACAAGGATCGAAGAAGGGGAAGTAACGGGCGATGACGGAGAACGGGGGCGGCCAGTCGCTACAGAACCGGCCCTTGGGTAACACTGGCCTACTCGTCTCACCATTGTGCTTCGGGTGCGCCCCTTTGGGGGATATGCCGCAGACGTTTGGTTTCTCGGTAGCAAAGGAACGGGCCCATGAGACGCTGCGGACCGCCATCGAGAGTCCGGTGAACTTCCTCGACACGGCCGCCTCGTACGGCGACGGAGAGGCCGAGAAGCATATCGGCGAAGTTTTGCGGGAGCTCGGGGGAGTGCCGCCAGGTTACGTGGTCGCCACGAAGGCCGACCGTGACCTCTCGACTGGCGACTTTAGCGGGGAGCAGATGCGCCGCTCCGTCGAGAGGAGCCTCAAGCTGCTGGGAATGGACAAGTTGCCCCTGGTCTACCTGCATGACCCAGAGCATGCGAGCTACGAAGACATCGTGGCACCGGGCGGCGCTCTGGAGGTACTGGTGGGCCTCAAGGAGGAGGGGGTGATCGAGCACCTCGGCGTCGCGGGCGGGCCGATAGACTTGATGATCCGGTACGTCGAGACCGGCACCTTCGAGGCCGTCATCACCCACAACCGATACACCCTGATCAACCGTACGGCCGAACCCCTCCTCAATAGGGCCACCGAGCTTTCGGTGCCCGTCCTCAATGCCGCCCCCTACGGCAGCGGCATCCTTGCCAAAGGCCCGGACGTCTACGCTCGCTACGCCTACCAGGATGCCCCCCAAGAACTGATTGAGACGGTGCGCGCAATGTCCGAGGTCTGCGCAGAGTACGGTGTCTCCCTGGCCGCCGCCGCCCTGCAATTCTCCATGAAGGACCCACGTGTGGTCTCGACCATAGTCGGTCTGAGCCGTCCGGAGCGGGTCCAGCAAACCATAGACCTGGCGACCTACCCCGTACCGAACGAGCTGTGGCCTCGTCTCGAAGCTCTTGTCCCTGAGGAACAGCGCGACCCTGAAGAGTCGCGGTGGTGAATATGCTACCAATAGACGTCAGACCGATCGAAGGTCGGTCGTCGGTTCTCACCGACCATCTTCTGCTCCGGAGGTGAGGAAAACAAAGCGGACAATTGCGCCCTCTCAAAGTTCGGCTCGGTTTTGCCGTAGGGCCGTTTGACAACTTCGATGACCTCCTCGAGGTTACTAACGACTCCCCGTAGGGTCTCTCCGGTTACTCTTTGCGTTGACCCTGCACATGGTGGTGCGGGCGATCGACGATACCAACTTCGGCCAGGTCTACGCCGACAAGATCGCTCTCGAGCAGCTCCAAAGCTTCCGCACCGGGTACGGGCTCTCTGGCATGAGCGGCGACGACGCGCCGTACGATTACCATAAGCACCTGGGCCGCAAGACCGTGTATCTCCCCCACGAAGACTTTGGCGCTCCGGCAGAGATCCATCTCTAGGTTTCGGAGAGGGGCGCCAGAGCACCCCGGCAACCCTTGTTTAGGAGGTCTGGGTCGGCGGGTCGTCGCAGGTAGGGTTGAGGACGGCCTGTATCTCGTCGTCGTTGAGGTTATCCTGGGTGACGAGGACGGAGCCGGTGTCGCCACCCTCGGGCAGGGTGCCTTCGCGAATCCCCTGCACGGCGGCGTTCACGCCGTCGTAGCCCATGCGGAACGGGTTCTGGGCGACCAGCGCGGTGACAACGCCTTCCTCGACGGCCGCTATCTCGTCAGGAGCGGTATCCCAGCCGACGATGACTATCTCTCCGGCCTTGCCTGCCTGGCGGACGGCCTCGGCAGCGCCGAGAACGCCGGGCTCGTTGGCGGCGTAGATGGCGTTGAGGTCGGAGTTGGCGGTGAGAATGTCCTCGGTGACCTGCAAAGCCGTATTGTAGTCGCTCTCACTCGACTGCTCGGCCACGAGCTCGAGCTGCGGGTTCTGGTCCATCACGTTCTTGAAGCCCTCGTCGCGGGTGTCGTTGGTCGCAGTCCCAGGCTGGAAGGGGATAAACGCCACTTTTCCGCCTCCCTGTCCAAGCTCGTCGGCGAGGAGCTGGGTAGCCTGCTCGGCGGCGGCGACATTGTCCGTAGCGAAGACCGGGGCCTCATCGGGCTGGGGTTCGGTGCCGGAGTCTATGTTGACCACGGTCAGGCCCTGGTTTATGGCCTCCTGGGAGACGTCGGCGAGCACCCTGGCGTCGGTGGCAGCGTAGACTAGGCCCTCCACGCCCTGGGTGATGAAGTTTTGGAGCAGACTCTGCTGGCCGGTGACGTCGGTCTCGGCGGTGACGCCGTCCCACTGGGTCTGGACCTCCCCCTCGGACGTCTCGGCGGCGCACTCGGCACCGATGCGGACCTGCTCCCAGAAGTCGAAGCCGATCGCCTTGGGGACGACCGCCAGCCGGATCGGACCGTCCTCACCCCCGCCGCCCTCCTTGCCTCCGCCGCTCTCCCGCACCTCGGCTCCACAAGATGCTGCCAAGGCTAACGCCAGTATCAGGGCGGCCGGCAAAAGCAGTCTGCTCATCTCTTACTCCTCCTATTACTCGGATGCGGCGAGCCTACGCCGGTACTGGTCCCAGAAGACCGCGATCCAGATGACGACACCGATGATCACGCTCTGGTAGAAGACGTCCACGTTCAACAGCACCGCGCCGTTGCGGATCAGGGCTATCAGAAACGCACCGATGAGCGTCCCCACCACGGTCCCCTGCCCCCCGAACAAACTCGCCCCGCCGATGACGGCGGCTGCGATTACGTCGAGCTCCAGCCCCAGCCCATAGTTCGGCTGCCCGGAGTTGACCCTGGAGGCGGCTATCATGCCGCCGAGGCCCGCCAGGGCGCCGGCGATCACGTACACCATGGTCAGGTAGCGCTTTATCGGTATCCCCGAGAGTCGAGCGGCCTCGAGGTTGGACCCCATAGCGTAAGCGTAGCGCCCGAGCCTGGTGCGCGAGAGGACGACGTATCCGGCTATCGCCACGACTACTATCACTAAAATGGGTATCGGGATCGGCCCGAGGACCCCCTGCCCGAGCAACCGGAAGCTGTCCGGCGCCCCGAATACGGCCACGGCCCCGGTCGAGATGTATGTAAGGCCCCGGGCGACGCTCAACATACCAAGTGTAGCGATAAACGGGTTGATGCCGGCGAACGCGACCAGCAAACCGTTCACCAGCCCGGCGATGGCGCCCACGAGGATGCCGCCTAGGATGCCCAGAGGCACCGGGAGACCGAAGCTCACCATCAGGGTGACCCCCATCACACCGGAGAGCGCCGCCACGGAGCCGACGGAGAGGTCGATGCCGGCCGTGATGATCACTAGCGTCATGCCGATGGCTATGACGGCGACGACCGCGGTCTGGGAGCCGATGTTGAACAGGTTGTCGGCGCTCAAAAAATCGGATGAGGCAAAGGAGAGAAAGACGAAGACGACGATCAAGGCTCCCGCCGCCGCGAGCTGGGAGACGGCCCCGGAGAGCCTCTCGCGCAGGGCGCTCGTGCCGCGTTCCTCTTGCGCACTAGTGCTAGTCATGCAGCCTCCTTCGCCCCGGTCGCGAGCGTGATTATGCGCTCCTCGGAGAACTCCTCCTGCCGAAGCTCGCCGGCTATCCTTCCCTGACGCATCACGACGATCCTGTCGCACATGTTCAACAGCTCCGGCAGGTAGGAGGAGATCAGGACTATCGCTCGTCCCTCTCTCGCCAGGTTCCCGATGAGCCCGAACATCTCTGCCTTGGCGCCGACGTCTATACCACGGGCCGGCTCGTCGAAGAAGAGCACGCGGGCGCGGGTTTCGAGCCACTTGGCAACGACGACCTTCTGCTGGTTGCCGCCCGAGAGCAACTGGACCTTGCGCCGCAACGAAGGCGTCCGGATGTTGAGTTCGTCCCGCCGCCTTCGGGCGGTCCGCAGCTCTGCTTTGAGGTTCAAAAAGCCGGCACGCGTCGGCAAGTTAGCCAGCGTCGTATTCTCATGGACCCCAAGCTGGAGGGCAAGCCCCTCTCCCTTTCGGTCCTCCGTGAGGTAGCCGATACCGGCTTCTATCGCGGCGCGGGGGTTCTTGATGTTGAGCTGCTTGCCCTCCAGCTCGACTGTGCCCGAGTCTATGGGGTCGGCGCCGAAGACGGCCCGTGCAAGTTCGGAACGACCAGCCCCGACGAGTCCAGCGAAGCCGAGGATCTCCCCGCCGCGCACGTCGAAGGAGCAGTCTTGCAGGAAGTTGCCCCGACTAATGCCCTCGACGCGGAGGATTACCTCCTCGATCTCCACCTCCGGCTTAGGGTAGAGGTTTCCGAGCTGGCGCCCAACCATCATGCGGACCAGCCTGTCCTCGTCCAACTCTCCGGTAGACATGGTGGAGACGATTTGGCCGTCTCTCATCACGGTCACCCGGTCAGTGATACGGAAGATCTCGTCGAGCTTGTGGGAGATATAGAGGATGGCTATGCCCCGCGAGGCGAGGTCCCGTATAACCCCGAAGAGCTCTTCGATCTCCTTCTCCGCAAGCGTGGCCGTTGGCTCGTCCATGATGACGACCTTCGCGTCTATGGCGAGCGCCTTGGCGATCTCCACCCGCTGCTGCTGGGCCACTGTCAGGCTAGAGACCAGACGTCCAGGGTCTACCTCTAGCCCCACCCGTCTGAGCAACTCTATCGCCTCCTCCTTCTCCCTGCCGCGGTTGATAAACCCCGCGCGCGCGGGCTCACGCCCCAAGAAGAGGTTCTCGGCCACCGAGAGGTGCGGAGCGAGCGCGAACTCCTGATAGACCATCGCCACGCCGAGGGACTGGGCGTGTCCGGGACCGCGGAATGCCACCGTCTCGCCAGAGATCTCCACCTCCCCCGCCGTGGGACGCTCCACCTGTGAGAGGAGCTTCATCAGGGTGGACTTGCCGGCCCCGTTCTCCCCGGCTACCGCGTGAACCTCCCCAGGTAGGATCTCCAGATCCACCCCGTTCACGGCCAGTACGCCGGGAAACTCCTTCGAGACGCCCCGCAACCGGACGACCGGATCTCTTGTCCCGGCTCCCTTCTCAGGAGACGGCACTTCCTCCCCCTTTCCACGGATCGGCTAAAGACAGGAAGATCCTGGCCTTCCCGGCAACCTGATTCATCCTTCTCCCTCTCCCTTAGGAAATCAGTCTTTCACTAATATAATGATCGTCACAACGCGCGTCAACCGCGATGCCTTTCGTTGCCCCTTCCGGGCAGGTTCTGTAGACTGGCAAGGAAGAAAGATACGAGTTCCAGGGGTGGGGCATGGGGAGCAAGCTGCGGGTTCTGTTGGTTGGCGGACCGATGTACGATCCTCTGTACTCACGTCTTTCGGACTTCGAGGAGCAGGAGGGCGTAACCGTCGAGGTGGTAGCGAGCCTGCCACATCCGGAGCTGAACGACCGCGTGGAGGAGGAGTTCGGCTCGGGGGAAGCCTCCTACGACCTCATCTCCACCCACGTCAAGTACGCTCCCAGCCAGGCTCGATGGCTCTCGCCCCTGGACGAGGATCTCGACGAAGGGGACCTCCAGCACTTCTCACCCCTGACGCTCGAGTTAGCGCGCACAGACGACAGCCTCTACGGCGTACCGCGCATGCTGGACGTGAAGCTGCTCCTCTACCGCACGGATCTCCTCTCCGGTCCCCCCGCCTCCTGGGAGGAGCTGCTGGAAGAGGCCGCGCGCTTGCGGTTCGGCGAGACGTACGGGTTCGTCTTCCCCGGCAAAGAGTCCGGTCTCTTCGGTCACTTCTTCGAGCTGCACGCCATGTCCGGAGGAAGGATGTTCGAAGGTGAGGGCCCCCCGGTGCCACGCTTGAACGACGAGGCCGGCCACTGGGCTTTGGGTCTTCTCAAGGAGCTCTACGAGCGGGCCGCACCCAAGGAGACGACCGAGTGGCACTATGATGAGGTCGCCGCGTGCTTCCGGGAGGGCGGGGCCGCCATGTCTACCGACTGGCCCGGGGGGTTCTACACGTACGAGGAAGAAGGGAGCGCGGTAGCGGACCGGTTCGACGTCGCCCTCTACCCTGAGGGTAAGGCAGGCCGCTTCATCTATGCCGGCTGCCACACCTTCGCGATTCCGAACACCGTGCGTGACCGTCCTGGAGCGTTGGCCCTCCTGCGCTTTTTGACCTCACGCGAGTCGCAGGCTTACGAAGCCCGCCTCGGCACCCTGCCCGCGCGCGAGGATTCTTTAGAGGACGCCCGAGCTGCGGCCCCCGACGGTTCGCTGGCGGCTCACCGCTGGAGCCTACTAGAAGAATCCAAAGAAGCGGTCCTGATCCCGCCAAAACATCCGAACTATCCTGCGGTCGAAGACGCCATCTGGCGAGGCATCCGCGAAGCAATCTTGGGCCACAAGGGCGCAGAAGAAGCCTTGCGACAGACCGAAGCCGCAGCGGGTCGGGCCGCGGATGGCATCCGATGAGGGACGGCACACGGGCTGCCCGTGGACTCCGCTCAGAGGGTAAGAGCCCTGTCCTTACGCCCAGCATAAACAGACCCCCGCTACGCACGCCATAGAGTTCCGCATAAACGCCGAGGACCCGGAGAATGACTTCTTCCCCTCGCCTGGGAGGGTCACGGTCGTCTAGGTCCCGGCGGCCTGGAGATAGGGCAGACGCGCCCGTTCTCGCAGGCTATGCGATACCGCCGTTCTACGACTCGATGGTCGGCAAGTTCATCGTCCACGGTGCCGATCGCGACGAAGCCCAGTCTCGGGGACGCCGGGCGTTTTAGGAGTACCCTTTGGAAGGCATACAAACACGAAGCGCCGATGAGGATAGGGAAGACATCCTGTACTACCGACCCTGTCCAGGATCTGAAACGTCTGTAGCCCGCCGACGTAGATCGGCGGGTGCGGCCTCTGCACCGTGTTGGGCCAGAGCCCGATCGGGTCGAAGTCCACGTATAGGCCGTGGAACTCCGGCTCGTCTTTGGTCCAGATCTCTATCATCGCCCGGATACGCTCGTTCATCAGTTTGCCGCGGGGTCGCGGGTCGGTGACGTGGTTTTCCATCTCGAAGACGTTCCTGATCTACTACCGTCGCTCTCGGAGTCGGGCCTCGCCCGCGGGGGATCGTCGGTTCGGTGAAGCTTCTCCCGCAACCGCAAGAAATCATCGAGTGGGGGCTGCCGGTAGGAAGCGACGGGGCATTGTCGAGGAAGCGGGTGGTATAGACATGACTTGCGCCCACGCGGAGCAGTAGAATGCGACCAGGGCGGCATTACTGATCTCTGCATAAAGAAGCGAACCTCGGGTAATGAACTGGCATGAGTGATTCCATCGATAGCTCCAAAGCCACCGATTGGCGCGAAGGCCGCCGTCTTCGGGCCTTCGAGCTAAAGC
>Ga0136615_10001634_pt1 | contig 10916 bp, 9 predicted proteins | sample AntDrymUQ2882206_2_FD_106647 | JGI IMG/M metagenome (GOLD analysis project Ga0136615, IMG submission 106647) | Polar desert sand microbial communities from Dry Valleys, Antarctica - metaG UQ288 (22.06) | ecosystem: Environmental > Terrestrial > Soil > Desert | place: Antarctica: Dry Valley...
ATGAGCGACCAAGGCCTGACCTACACCGTGGATCTCGTCTTCTGCATCGACGTGTCCGGCAGCATGCGGCCGATCCTCGACCAGGTGAAGGCCAACGCGCTGTCGTTCTACTCCGACGTGCAGACCAACCTCACCGCGAAGGGCAAGGACGTCGACCAGCTGCGGGTCCGCGTGGTCGCGTTCCGCGATCTGGCGCACCCCGACGAGTTGCCCCTGGAGGAGTCCGCGTTCTTCACGCTCCCCGGCGAGCAGGAAGGCTTCGCAGCCTTCGTCGAGCGCCTGTCGCCAGCCGGCGGCGGGGACGAGCCCGAGTCGGGCCTGGAGGCCCTGGCGCTGGCCATCTCCTCGGACTGGACGCGGACCGGCGACCGCCGCCGCCAGGTCATCGTGGTCTGGACCGACGCGTCCACCCTCCCGCTCGGCAGCGCGCCCGCCTCGCCCGACTTCGGCACACGCATCCCCGCCGACTTCAGCGCGCTGACGGACCAGTGGGAGAACGAGCAGGGGGCGATGGGGGTCAACAGCAAGCGCCTGATCATGTTCGCGCCGGACGGCTCGGGGTGGAGCGAGATCTCCAGCGTCTGGGAGAACGTGGTGCACCATCCCTCGAAGGCGGGCTCCGGGCTGTCCGAGGTGGACTACGGCACCATCCTGGACTCCATCGGCAACTCTGTTTGACGGTGAGCAGCATGTCGGGGGCTGCGCAGGACGCCGAACCCCGGGTGGCGATGTCGTTCTACCTGGAACAGGTCGCCGGGGAGGGGGAGGACGCTGAGCCGCTGGTCCTCGTCGGCTACGAGCGCTCACTGCTCGGGGTCTTCGACGGGCTCGGCGGTGCTGGCGGGACGGTCTACGAGACGCCCGGCGGCCGCCACGCCGGCGCGTGGTTCGCCTCCCGCCTTGCCCGTGACGTCGTCGCCGGCCACATGCCCGAGGTGGTGGGCGCCGGGCCGCAGATCGACGGTGAGCAAACCGCGCGGCAGCTCGCGGAGCGCCTGCGCAAGGCGCTCGTCGAGCGGCTGGCCGAGTTCGACGCCCCGCGCTCGTCGCTGCGCAGCAAGCTGCTCAAGGCCCTGCCGTCCACCATGGCCGTGGCCTACCTCGTGCGTGGCGAGACCGGTGGGTATGCCTGTCACTGCTTCTGGGCCGGCGACTCCCGGCTCTACGTGATCGACCCGGTGGCGGGCGCGCAGCAGTTGACCAGCGACGACCTGCGCTCGGACAACGACGCGATGGCGAACCTCCTCGACGACAGCGTGATGGACAACTGCCTGTCCGCCGACACCGAGTTCGTCGTGCACCACCGGCGCGTCGACCTGCAGCCCCCGTTCATCGCCCTGGCGGCCAGTGACGGCTGCTTCGGCTACGTCGCCTCGCCCATGCACTTCGAGCACCTCGTGCTGTCGGGCCTGGACGGGGCCGCCTCCCCGGACGGGTGGCGTGAGGCGCTGCGCTCGTCCGTCCAGGCGGTCGCGGGCGACGACGCCACGCTGGCCTTGCTCGCCGTGGGCGGTGACCTCGCCGAGCTCAAGGGCACGTACCGCACCCGGCTCGACACGCTGCGCACGACCTACATCGAGCCGATGGAGGAGGCTGAGCGCCAGACCCGCAGCGCCCAGGAGCAGGCCGACGAACTGGAGCAGCGCCGCGGCGCGCTGCGCGCCGAGCTGTGGTCGAAGTACAAACCGGACTACGAGCGCCATCTGTCCGCGGACGCGCCGACGCCCGCGCCCGGTTCCGAACCGCCCGCCGATGCCGAGGCACCCTCGGATGAGGAGCCGAAGACGCCATGAAGCAGGGCGACGTGATCAACGGGTACGAGATCCTGAAGGACTTCACCGTCGTGGGCGCGGGCCTGAGCAAGTGGACGTTCGCCGCGAAGGACGGGCGCGAGTACTTCCTCAAGGAGTTCCTCAGCCCGACCTATCCCGACGATGACGCACCGGGCAGCGAGACGACCAAGGCCCGCAAGCGCCGCCGCTGCGCCGCGTTCGAGGCCCACCACCGGAGCATCCAGGAGGCCACCCGGCCGGTGTCGAGCCTGGGCGGCAACCTCATCGTCACCCTGGACTTCTTCCGCTGGGGGGCGAAGTACTACAAGGTGACGGAGAAGGTCGACGTCGGGGACGGCTTCGACAGCGCCGATGTCGCCGCGCTCGACTTCGACGACCAGCTGGTGATCTTCAAGTCGGTCGCGCACAGCGTCAAGGTGCTGCACGACCTGCGCATAGTCCACGGCGACCTGAAGCCCAGCAACGTCCTGATCAAGAGAACCACGCTGGCCTACACCGCCAAGCTCATCGACTTCGACAGCAGCTACGTCGCGGGTGAGCCGCCGCCGCCCGACGAGATCGTCGGCACCATGAACTACTACTCACCGGAACTGGTCGCCTACATCCAGGCCGGCGATGCGGCCGAGCCCGCGCGGCTCGGCGTGGCCGCAGACGTCTTCGCGCTCGGGCTCATCTTCGCGGAGCACCTGACCGGCGCGCTGCCGACCTACGACCGCGACCGCTACCGCTACCCCAGCATCGCGGTGCGCGAGGGCGCGGTCCTGCGCCCGGCGGACAACCCGGCGCCCCCGGAGCTGAACGACCTCGTCGCGCGCATGCTCCTGCTCGGTCCCGCCGCCCGCCCGACCATCGCCGAGGTCCACGCCACCCTGCTGCAGATCGGCAGGGACGGACCCCGGCCCGCCACCCCGCCACCGAGCTCCGCGCCCGCCGCTCCCTCCGCCCTGCGCGGCAAGGGTCTGCGCACCGCCACCCGCCCCGCCGCACCGGGGTTCGCCACGGAGACCAGACCAGCGCCCGCCGCCCCACCCCCGGCCGTCGCCGATGCCGCTGTCCCCGCGCCGGGGTCCGTCACCCCGGCGCCGGCCCCTACCGAGGCCGCGCCTCCGGGGCCCGCCGCCACGGCCGAGGCCGCGCCGCCCACGCCCGCACCCGCGGCGCCGGGACCGGCTGAGCCCGAGGCGGCGCCCGTCGAGGAGGAAGGGGAGGCCCCGGCGAGCAGCCTCCGCGGGTCGCTCCTCCGCCAGGTGCGGGAGCGCGACCCGGAGTGACCCCGGCCTGGCAGTGCGGGGTCTGCGAGGGGATCAACCACGGCGGGGCGACCTGCACCACCTGCGGCGCGGTGATCCCGCCCGGCGCCACCCCGTCCCCGGCACCCACCGTCGCGTCGACCCCCGCGCCGCCTCCGCCCGCCCCGTCTTCCCCCGCGCCGCCCCGCCCGGCTCCTCGATCGAGCGCCGCGCCCGGCGTGCTGCCGCCCCCGCGCCCGGCGTCGGGCCGCCTGCGGCGGCGGTCGGCCGTGCGCCTCGCGCCCGCACCGCCCGCACCACCCGCACCGCCCCCTCGCACGACGCACCCCGCCGCGGTCCCGGCTGCGCCCTCGGAGTCGGACATCCGCGCGCTGGCGGCTCGGCCCCACACGTCGGCGGACCGGCCCCGCACGCCAGCCGCGCCGCGCCGCGCTCCGGCGGGGCGGGGCCGCAGACCTTCCGGCCTGGTCGCCCTCCTGGCGGGGTTGGTCGTGCTGCTCGGGTGGCTCCACAGCGCCTCGTACGCACCCGGGCTCGCGCCCCGCGCGGTCGCCGCGCCGCCGGATGGTGCGGACCTCGCGGTCCGTACGGACGGCGAGGACACCCTGCTCCTGGTCCCCGACGACACGCCGGTCGGCGACCTGTCCATCCGTGTGGAGTTCCCCGACGGCGACGCGCTGCTGGAGGTCGGCCGTCGCAGCCAGACGGTGTGGATGGTGTCGCGCCCCAGCCTGGCGGCGCTCACCACCATCGCGGGCAGGTCCGGCGAGCACCGGGTGGTGCGCGTACCCGGGCCGCCACCAGGGCAGCGCTGGTCCGCGCAGGCCGCGGCAGACCGCCAGCCCCCGGAGGGCACGAGCGCGGTCGAGGTCGTCCCCCGACCGTTCGCGGCCGAGGCGCGGGACCTGTCGTCCCTGGCGGTCGTCGGGGTGGTCGCGGTCCTCGTCGCGCTGGCAGCGGCTCGCGGGGCGACCTTGGGGACGCTGCGCACGGGCGGCCGCGCCCTGCTGTTCGGGCTCCTGCTGCTGCCCGGCGCGCCGGTCGCAACGCGCCTGCTGCAGCGGCTCGTGTCGGCCACCGGCTGGTCCGGGCAGTACCTCACGGCCGAACCGGCCGTCGTGTGGGTGGCGATGGCGCTCGTGCTGCCGCTTGTCGCGCTGCGCCTGGCCCGCACAGCCGTGCGGGCGCCCGCCCGCCCTCCCGCCGACCTCCCCGTGCCAGCCTGGGTGCGCCCCTTGACCGCCCTGCTCGCGCTCGCCCTGGTGCTGCTCGCGGGACTGCTCGGCCAGGCGATCGTGCAGCGGTTCCTGCCGGGCCTGGTCGGCTGAGTGGCGGTGGAGGCCATCGAGCTGCTGGCGCTGGTGATGGCGCCGGTGCCGCTGTCCAGTGCGGCGCGCCTGCAGAGCCGGGCGGTGTGGCGGCTGATCGACTTCCTGCTGGAGGGGCTGGTGTTCCTGCTCATCGGCCAGCAGCTGCCGGTCGTGCTGTCCGGGCTGGAGCGGTACTCGGGACTACGAGGAGGGCTGCTCCCGGAACCCTGAACGGCCCCGGCCCTGACCGAAGGGGGGTTGGTCCCCGGCGGCGGACGTCAACCTCGCAGCTCGCTCGTGCGTCGGGGAGTGGGAGAGCAGGACCTCCATGGCCCTGCGGTTCCGCGCCCGGTGGCGGTGAGCGTCCTGGCGCGACCAGGGCTCAGCGAGGCGCCGACGGACTTCGCCGGGGTGTTCGCGGCGCACCATGCCGAGGCGTTGTCGCTGGCGTACCTTCCTCGACCCCACCGGGAGCTGAGCTCGGCCGCGGCCGCCCTGCTACCCTCGGGCGTCGGCTCGCGGCTCGACGGGTGGCGGCAGCTCGCGAGAGGGTGCTCAGACGGTGTACATCGACACACACTGCCACCTCGGCATGCTGAACGGCGCATCCGCCGACGATGCCGTCGAGCGCGCGCGGGCGGCCGGGGTGAGCCACCTGGTGACGGTCGGCGTCGACCTCGCCTCGTCCGCGGAGTGCGTCGGCGCGACCGCCGCCTACCCCGAGGTCTACGCGGCGATCGGCATCCACCCGAACAACGCCATCGAAGCAACGGATGGGGTGCTGGAGCGCATCGCGGCGCTCGCGCGGCACCCGCGCGTGGTGGGCATCGGTGAGACCGGCCTGGACTGGTTCCGCGACGGCAGCCCGCCGGTGCGCCAGGAGGAGAGCTTCCGCGCGCACATCCGGCTGGCCAAGGAGCTCGACAAGGCGCTGGTCATCCACGACCGCGACGCCCACGCCGACGTGGTGCGCGTCCTGGACGACGAGCGCGCCCCCGCGCGCACGGTGTTCCACTGCTTCAGCGGTGGCCTGGACCTGGCCCAGACCTGCGCCGAGCGCGGTTGGTTCCTGTCCTTCGCCGGCACGGTGACCTTCCGCAACGCCCCCGAGCTCCGCGACGCCGCCGCGAAGACGCCGCTGGAGCTGATCGTGGCGGAGACCGACTCGCCGTTCCTGTCGCCGCACCCGCACCGCGGCAAGCCGAACGAGCCCGCCCGCGTGGTCCACACCGTCGCCCGGCTGGCCGAGCTGCACGGCCTGGAACCCGCGGAGATGGGTCGCATCACCAGCGACAACGCGCGGCGGCTGTTCGCCCTGCCGGAGTGACCCCCGGACTGCTGACGCCGACTGAGGTGCGCCGCCTGCTCGGCGCGCACGGGCTGGCGCCGCGCAAGCGGTTCGGCCAGAACTTCGTGGTGGACGCGAACATCGTGCGCAAGGTGGTGCGCGATGCTGGCGTGTCCGCGGGTGACCTCGTCGTCGAGGTCGGTCCCGGCCTGGGTAGCCTCACCCTTGCTCTGCGCGCCGAGGGCGCCCGCGTGGTCGCCCTCGAGGTGGACGCTGGCATGGTTCGCGCGCTGGAGGAGGTGGTGGGCGCCGACCGCGACGTGCGCGTGGTCCACGCCGACGCCCTCGCGGTCGACTTCGCCGCGCTGGTCACCGGCGAGCCGTCGCCGCACCTGGTGGCGAACCTGCCCTACAACGTCGCGACGCCACTCGTGCTGCGCGCCCTGGAAGCCCAGGTGTTCACCGGTCTGCTCGTCATGGCGCAGCGCGAGGTGGGGGAGCGCTGGGCCGCCGGCGTCGGGTCGCCCAGCTACGGCGCGGTCAGCGTGAAGGTGGCGATGCTCGCCGAGGCGCGCCTGGCGGCGACCGTCCCGCGCACCGCCTTTTGGCCCGTGCCCAATGTCGACAGCGTCAGCGTGGCGCTGACCCCCGTGCCCTGGCGCCAGGACACGGATCGGGCGGCGGTCGCCGCGCTGGTGACCGAGGGCTTCGCCCAGCGCCGCAAGCGGCTGCGCAACGCGCTGGCCCGCCCCGGGCGTCCGCCGGCCGCGGTGGAGGGGGCGCTGGAGGCGGCGGGCCTGGACGCGGGCGCCCGCGCCGAGGAGTTGGATGTCGACGCCTGGATCACCCTCACCCGGGCGCTCGCCTAGCGGCATCCGCGAGGCGTGAGGGCGCGGATTCGCCCGTGCGTCGTCGCCTTGCCTACCATGCACGCTGGGACCGGGGGAGCGTCTGGCGCGCCCCCGCCCTACAGGAAAGGGGAGCACGCTGCGGGACCTCGACGGCGTCCGCGTCCGCGTCCCCGCCAAGCTCAATTTGTTCCTCGCGGTGCGCGGGCGCCGCGCGGACGGGTACCACGAGCTCGTCACCGTCCTGCAGACGGTGTCGCTGTTCGACGAGGTGACCGCGGGCTTCTCCGGTCCGCCCGGCCGCGGGCAGCACCCGACGGCGCGGCGGCGCATGAGCGTGGAGCTGCGCACGGAGGGCGCTGACGGCCTGCCGGAGCCACGCGAGAACCTGGCGGTGCGCGCCGCCCTCGCCCTCGGTGCGCGCGCCGGTTTCCCGGAGCTGGGCCTGCCCGGCGAGGCCGACGCACCACGCACAGTGATCGACCTGGTGAAGCGCATCCCGGTGGCCGGCGGCATGGCCGGGGGGTCCGCGGACGCCGCCGCCGCGCTCATCGCCCTCAACGAGCTGTGGCGCCTCGACCTCGGCCGCGACGAGCTGCGCGTGCTCGCCTCCGAGCTGGGCAGCGACGTCCCCTTCTGCGTGGACGGCGGCACCGCGCTGGCGACGGGGCGCGGGACGGCGCTGATCCCCGTGCTGTGCCGCGGCACGTTCTCCTGGGTGGTCTGCACGTCGGCGACGCCGCTGTCGACCGGCGAGGTCTACCGCGCCTGGGACCAGGAGTGCGAGGCGAGCACGCTGGGCCCCGACGCCGTCCTGGGCGCGCTGGTGAACGCCGAGGCGCGGGCCCTCGGCGCCGCCATGCACAACGACCTGGAGCCTGCGGCGTTCTCCCTGCGTCCCGAACTCGCCGCGGGCAAGCAGGCGCTGCTCGATGCCGGCGCGGTGGGCGCGGTGCTCAGCGGCAGCGGCCCCACCCTGCTCGCGCTGTGCGCCGACGGTGACGCCGCCGAGGGGCTGGCCGAGCGCGTGCGCCACGATTACCGCGAGGTCTTCGTGGCGCACTCACCGGCCGGCGGCCCAGGCGCGGACCGTGTCTGGCCGAGGCCGTCCGGGCACGGTCGGGCCAGGCCGGATGGGTAGGATCGGCACTGCCGGCCTTCCCTGCAGCCTGGAACGCCGGGGCAGTGGGAGGTGGTGAAATGGCATCACGTCGTCCTTTGGAGTCGAAGTTGAAGGTTCGATCCCTTCCCTCCCAGCCCGCCGTCCGATGAGCATCGGGGCGATCGTCCTCGCCGCCGGTCACGGCACCCGCTTCCGCTCGGAGCGCGCGAAGGTCCTGCACCCCGTGGCGGGACGCACGGTGCTCGGGTGGGTGCTGGAGGCCCTGCGCCCGCTGAAGCTGGACCCGGTGGTGCTGGTCGTCGGACACCAGGCCGAGGCCGTCGAGGCCGAGGCCGAGGTCTCGGGCCTGCCCGGCCTGGTCCCGGTGGTGCAGGCGGAGCGCCGCGGCACCGGGCACGCCGCCCGCGTGGCGCTGGCCTCGGGCGCGCTCGACGGCGTCGACGCCGTGCTGCTGCTGCCCGGCGACGTGCCGCTGCTCACCGCCGAGCCGCTGCGCGCGCTGCTCGACACCCATCGCGGTCCGGCCACCCTGCTGACCACCACGCTGCCCGACCCGGCCGGCTACGGGCGCGTGCTGCGCGACGCCGATGGCCGGGTGCGCCGCATGGTCGAGGAGCGCGACGCCACCGCGGCCGAGCGCATGGTCGACGAGGTCGGCACCTCCATCTACGCCTTTGACCTGGCGGCGCTGCGTGGCGCGCTCGAGGGCCTGTCGACGGACAACGCCCAGGGCGAGGAGTACCTGCCCGATGTCGTCGCGCGGCTCGCCGCGGACGGCGTCGGCGCGCTGCACGCACCGCGCGGGCTGGTGGCCGGGGTGAACGACCGCGCCGAGCTCGCCGAGGCCGGCGCCGTCCTGCGCCGCCGCGTCCTGGACCGGCTCATGCGCGGCGGCGTCACGGTCGTGGACCCCGCGACCACCTACGTCGCCGATACCGCCGACGTGGAACCCGACGCCGTCCTGCTGCCCGGCACCCACCTCGAGGGCGCCTGCCGCATCGCTGCGGGCGCCACCGTCGGCCCCGACAGCCGCTTGGTCGACACGGTGGTGGAGGCGGGCGCCACGGTGACCTACACCGTGGCACTGCGCGCAGCGATCGGTCCCGGCGCCATGGTGGGGCCCTTCGCCTACCTTCGGCCCGGCGCCCGGCTGGAGCGCGGCGCGAAGGTGGGCACCTTCGTCGAGGTGAAGGGCTCGGTGATCGGCGAGGGCAGCAAGGTGCCGCACCTGTCCTACATCGGCGACGCCACCGTCGGGCGGGGCGTGAACGTCGGCGCCGCCACGGTGACAGTGAACTACGACGGCTACGCCAAGCACCCCACGGTGATCGGGGATGGCGCCTTCGTCGGCAGCGACACGATGCTGGTCGCGCCGGTTACCGTGGGGGCGCACGCCTACACCGGGGCGGGCTCCGTCATCACCAAGGACGTGCCCGACGGCGCCCTGGCCGTCGAGCGCACCGAGCAGCGCACCATCCCCGGCTACGCCGAGCGCCACCGCGCGCGGCACGCCGCCGACGAACCTCAGCATTGAGAGGCCCGCTCGTGGAGGTCATGACCAAGAAGCGGATGCAGGTCTTCTCCGGCCGCGGGCACCCGGAACTGGCGCACGAGGTGGTCGCCCACCTCGGCATGCGCCTGGGCGACGTGGACATCCACGAGTTCGCCAACGAGGAGCTGTACTGCCGCTTCAGCGAGAACGTCCGCGGCAGCGACGTGTTCGTGATCCAGAGCCACTGCTCCCCGGTGAACACCAGCATCTGGGAGCAGCTCATCATGATCGACGCGCTGAAGCGCGCGTCGGCGAAGCGCATCATCGCCGTGGCCCCGTTCTACGCCTACGCGCGCCAGGACAAGAAGTCGCGGTCGCGGGAACCGATCACCGCCAAGCTGCTGGCGGACATGCTGACCGTCGCCGGTGCGGACCGCATGGTCTCGGTCGACCTGCACACCGGGCAGATCCAGGGCTTCTTCGACCAGCCCGTCGACCACCTCACGGCGCTGCCGCTGCTGGTCAACTGGCTGCGGGACAGCTACCGGGACGAGGAGTTGGTGGTCGCCTCGCCCGACGCCGGCCGCGTGCGGCTCGCGGAGAAGTTCCAGGGCCGCCTGCCCAATGCCTCGGTCGTCTTCCTGGCCAAGACCCGGACCGCCCACAATGTGGCGAAGACCCTCGCGGTGACCGGTGAGGTCGAGGGCAGGACCTGTGTGCTGGTCGACGACGTGATCGACACCGCGGGCACGGTCTGCGGGGCCGCCGAGGCGCTGCTGGAACGCGGTGCGGCGCGAGTGATCGTGGTGGCGACGCACGGCCAGTTCTCCGGACCCGCCGTCGAGCGTCTGGCCAAGAGCCCGATCGAGCGGGTCGTCGTCACCAACACGCTGCCGCTGCCGGCCAGCTGCATGCTCGACAAGGTCGAGGTCGTGTCCATCGCGCCGATCATCGCCAGCACGATGCGGGCGATCTTCGAGGACGAGAGCGTCAGCGAACTGTTCAACGACGACAACATGTAGCCGCAGGGGCTGGGAATTGGACGAGACACCCGCCGAAGGAAGCCGGGCGTCCCGTAGTCCGTAATGAAGCGGTTTCCAGCGCCGAGCGCAACCCTGAGTATGAGAAAAGATTGCCTACCGTGGTCGTAGGTGCGCCGGGCGGGGTTCCACGGGCCGCGGCACGCTCGCTACACTCCCCGATGCAAACCTGCTGCAGCAGATGTCGAACCGGATTTCCGAGGAGCGTGCTTTCCCCCATGGCCGACCAGGTTGCGCTGGGCGCCCGTCCGCGCGCCGGCAGCGGCAAGAGCGAGGCTCGCGCCCTGCGCCGGGAGGGTCGCGTGCCCGCCGTCGCCTACGGCGTGGGCCTGGAGGCCACGGCGGTCTCCGTCGACGCACGTGAGCTCTATCACGTGCTGCACACCGACGCCGGTGACAACGCGATCATCCGCCTGTCGATCGACGGTCGCCCGCACCTGGCGCTCGCCCGTGAGCTCCAGCGCCACCCGGTGCGCCGCGAGGTCCTGCACGTGGACTTCGTGACGGTGTCGCGCAACGTGAAGGTGACCGTCGAGGTCCCGATCGTGCTCGAGGGCGAGGCGGCCGGCGTGGACGAGGGCGGCGTGCTCGACCAGTCGCTGTTCACGCTGAACGTCGAGGTGCTCCCCTTGGAGGTGCCGGACTCGCTCGCGCTGGACGTGAGCGGGCTGGGTATCGGCGACGTCGCCCGCGTCGCGGACATCACCCTGCCGGCGGGCGTCGATCTGCTCGACGACCCGGAGGAGGCCGTGGCAAGCGTCGTCGTGACGCA
>Ga0136615_10001635_pt1 | contig 10915 bp, 9 predicted proteins | sample AntDrymUQ2882206_2_FD_106647 | JGI IMG/M metagenome (GOLD analysis project Ga0136615, IMG submission 106647) | Polar desert sand microbial communities from Dry Valleys, Antarctica - metaG UQ288 (22.06) | ecosystem: Environmental > Terrestrial > Soil > Desert | place: Antarctica: Dry Valley...
GCCTTGGCCATGGCCAGGCCGGAGTCGGTGATGAAGCGGTCGCCCTCCACACGCGCCTGCTGAGCGCGATTCATGACCACCAGGCCACCGATGCCGGCATCGCTGATGACCAGGTCGGAGCCGCGACCCAGGATGAACAGGGGCACGCCGCGCGCACGCACGAATCGAGCGATGGCGCGCAATTCGAACAGGTTGCGCACCTCGGCGAAGAGATCGGCCGGACCGCCGACGCGCATCGTGGTGAAGCGGGCGAGCGGCTCCTGGCGAGACGTCTTGACGCCGATGCGTCGCTGGATGTCCGTGCCCAGGCGGAGTGCCTCGCTCTCGTCGAGGCGGCGAGGGACGGGGCCCGCATCAAGCGTCGCCGACGACACGGCACCCTCCCGCGCGTCCGAGGCGGCCGTCACGCAGCTTCCCGTGAGATGCGCTCGATATGGTCGGCTGGCGGCAGAGACCTACGTTCGGCGAGGCTCGACAGCAGCTCCGCGACAGCTCTTGCGGCGGCAGGACGAGCCTCTGCGCGGCAGGCGGCTGACATCCGCGCCAGGCGCTCCGGCTGGTCCAGGATGCTGCTTGCCTCGAGCAAGGCGGCAGTGTCGAAGTCCTCGTCAGCGATCACCAACGCCCCCCCGGCATCCACCAGTCGCCGCGCGTTGGCCACCTGGTGCGCCGCCGCGTGGGGATATGGGACCACCACCAGCGGCAAGCCCACGGCGGCTGCCTCGGCCAGCGTGGACGACCCGGCGCGACCGATCAAGAGATCGGCGGCCATCAGGGCATCGGCCATCTCGGCGTGCAGCGAGGGATAGGGGCGGTAGCGCGCGCGCTGCTTCTCCGGCAGCTCCTCCCGACGTCGCAGCGCCTCCGCGTAGGCCGGCTCGCCGGTGATGTGCAGCACGGCGGCACGTGACAGCAGGTGGGGTAGGGCTCCTGCCACGGCCTCGTTCAGACGCCGCACCGCTTGTGAGCCCCCGAACACGAGCAGCAGCGGCATGGCGGCCGGCAGGTCCAGGCGCTCGCGTGCTGCCGTCCGCTCGATACCGGCCAGCGAGCGGATGGGCGTGCCGGTCACGAAGCACTTCCCGGGCAAGGCTTCGCAGCTGCCCTCGAAGGCCACCGCGATGGCCGACGCGAGCCGTGCCGTGGCGCGGATGCTCTTGCCCGGCATGCGATCGCCCGCCCACACCAGGCTAGGGACGGCCGCCGCCCGCGCCGCGGCCAGCACGGGGATCGAGACATACCCGCCGGTCGTCAGGATGACTCGCGGCCGCCAGCGCGCAAGGAGCGCCATCGTCTGGGGCACGGAGGCACCAAGCCTGAGCGGGTCGGCCACGCTGTTCACCGAGAGCTCGACGCTGCGCAGTGAGCGCAACCACAGGCGGTCGAGCCGGTAGCCAGCGGCCGGCACGATGGTGGCTTCCAGCCCGCGATGGCCGCCCAGCCAGCGGACCTCAAGGTCGTCGACCCGCTCGGACAGGGAGCGTAGGACGGCCAGGGCGGGGTAGATGTGGCCGCCCGTACCTCCGGCCGCGATCAGGATCCGCATCGTTCCATGTGCCTCTGGTGATGGTCTCTCGCGAGATCGACAGGAGGATACCGACCGCCGCGAAACTCACCACCAGAGAGGAACCGCCGTCGCTTACGAAGGGCAGCGTGATGCCCGTGATGGGCAGCAGATTGAGGACGACGGCGATGTTGATGAGCCCCTGGAAGGCGAGCCAGGCGGTGACCCCGGTGGCAAGCAGGGCGCCGAAGGTATCGGGCGCAGCCAGGGCGATGCGCACCCCACGGTAGGCCAGGAGCAGGAAGAGCACGATCACCCCGAGACCGCCCAGCAGTCCCAACTCCTGGCCGATGAGCGCGAAGATGAAGTCGTTGTGAGCGTTGGGCAGACTCAGCGCGCCGGGCTGCGCACTCTGACCCAGCCCCGTGCCGAGGAAGCCTCCCAGCGCCAGCGACAGCAGCCCCTGCACGGTCTGGAACCCCGCGTTCAGCGGGTCCGCCCACGGATCGAGGAAGGTCGTCCAGCGGCGCATCTGGTAGTCGTGGAGGGACACGTAGGTCGCCACCCCCAGGACGGCCATGGGTATCAGCAGGGCCAGGTGCCAGAGGCGAGCGCCGGCCACGAACACGATGGTCAGCGCCGTCATGGCCAGCACACCGCTAGTGCCCAGGTCGGGCTCGAGGGCCACCAGCCCGATGCACGGTCCAGCGATGAGCAGGAACGGGAACAGGCCGTGGATCAGGCTACGGACCTGGCTGCCCTGCTTCGCCAGCCAGTGTGCCAGGTAGACCACCATGGCCAGCTTGGCGAACTCCGCCGGATGGATGGTCGGCAACGGCCCGATCTGCAGCCAGCGCGTGGAGCCGTACTTCGTCACCGGCTCGATGGGTCCCAAGGCCGGCAGGAGCACGAGGAGAAGCAGGACCAGCGTGAAGAGATAGAGCGGCACCGAGGCAAGTCGCAGATAGCGGTAGTCCACGCGCGCCAGGACGGCCATGCCCGCCACTCCCGCCAGACCCCAGCCCAACTGCGTGGCGACCGCGCCGAAGGGGTCGCCACCGGTGCGCACGGCCGTGGCCACGCCCCCGCTGGAGTAGATCATCAGGAGACCGATGGCAGTCAGGGCAACGACCGAGACCAGCACCAGATAGTCGGGCTCGTGCCGCTCGCGCTGAGGACCACGCACGACACGCGTGGCGCCCGCCGGCCGTGCCTCGCGTCGCGAGGCCGCCGCCCCCCCCGGCACCACCGCCGCGCTTCCCGGCCGCTGGTGCACGACGAGGTGGCGCTTCGACCCCTGGGCGGTCATGGGGTCCCTCGCCGTCGTGTCTCGGCCAGCTCCGCGATGGCGGCCTTGAAGGCCATCCCGCGGGCGGCGTAGTCCTCGAACATGTCGAAGCTGGTGGCCGCCGGGCTGAGCAGCACCGTGACCGGCACCGAACCATCATCGACCAGCAGCGACCGGGCGATGGCGTCAGCTGTCGAGACGGCCTCCGCAAGGTCGCCTGCAGCGGTCAGATGGCGAAGACCGGCCGACTCGAGCAGGGAGGCCAGCTCTGGGCCGCTCTCGCCCATCAAGACGGCCGCGTCGGCGCGCTCCGCGGCGACCGCCGCCAGTTCCTCCATGGGCAGCCCCTTGGAGCGGCCGCCCGCGATGAGCACGAGCGGGCGCGGGAAGCTGCGCAGAGCGGCGATGACCGCGTCCGGTTGGGTACCCTGGGAGTCATTGACCCAGCGCACGCCGTCGATGGTGCCCACCCACTCAAGGCGATGCTCCACGCCGGTGAAGGCACGCATGGCGGCACGCAGACCGCCGGCGGGGATGCCCAGCAGCACGCCCACCGCTGCCGCCGCCAGCGCGTTGCTGATGTTGTGCTGGCCGGGGATGGCCAGCTCCGCGACCGGCATCAGACGCCCCACGGCCGGCCGTCCACGCAGTGCCGCCACATCTCGGGCCACGATCCAGCCATCACGCAGGCCGAGTTCGCCCGGGCCCGGCTCCGCGCGGCGATAGCGCACCACGCTCGCTTCAGGGGGCGCAGCCGTGGCGTACTCGGCCGAGACGGGATCCTCTGCGTTGAGTACCAGCGCGCCGCTGCCGGACAGCAACTCGGCCAGGCGACGCTTCACGGCGCGATACGCCTCCACCGATCCGTGTCGGTCGAGGTGGTCGCTGGTGACGTGGGTGTAGACCGCCACGTCGGTGCCACGGGAGAGCGTGGGCAGCTGCAGTTCGGAGAGCTCCACGACCACGCGATGAGTCGGGCCGAGCTCCGGCAGACGCTCCACTAGTGGCGTGCCGATATTGCCACCCAACAGCACCGCATCGGGTCCCTCGGCCAGGACCGCGGCGATCAACGAACTCGTGGTCGTCTTGCCCTTCGTCCCGGTGACACCAACGGTGAGGGCCGGGCAGAGGCGCAGGAAGAGGTCGATCTCGCTGATGACCGGCACGTGCCCTTCCGCCTCGAGCCGGCCCAGCGCCTCGCGTAGTCGCGCCTCGGTCGTCGGATAGCGGCTGCTGATCGAGGGCGAAGTGCAGATGAGGGACTGCCCGGTGAGAGCCTCACCGGGCTCGATCTCGGGTCCCAGGAGCAGCCGGACGGGCCGTCCCTCGAGGGCGGCCATGGCCTGACCCAGATCCCCCGCGCGCCGGGCATCGTAGGCCGTCACTCGCGCACCGCGGTCGGCCAGGAAGCGGGCCAGTGCGATGCCGCTTCGGGCGAGACCCAGGACCGCCACCGGACGCCCGTCGAAGCCGTCCAGGTCCAACCGCGCCAGGTCGAGGGGCGCTACCGCGGCGCTGACCCTGCGGCCATCCAGCGCAGCACTCACGTGATCGGCCCGCGGCCGGCCAGGAACACGACCACGCCCAACATCGCGGCCAAGACGCCCACGATCCAGAAGCGGAGGGTGATCTTCTCTTCGTCCCAGCCGCTCAACTCGAAGTGGTGATGGAGCGGGCTCATGCGCAGGATCCGCCGGCCGGTCATCTTCACGCTGGCCACTTGCGCCAGCACCGAACCGGTCTCTAGCACGAAGATCAGCCCGATCAACGGCAGCAGGAGGATCTGCCCCGTGATGAGACTCACCACGGCCAGCGTGGCGCCCAGCGAAAGCGATCCAGTGTCGCCCATGATGACCTGGGCCGGGTGGGCGTTGAACCACAGGAAGCCGAGCAGGGCGCCGATGATGAGTGCGCACAACACGGCCAGATTGGGCTGCGAGGGCGAGTTCACGGCGGCGATGATCATGAAGCCCACGAAGGCGAAGATGAGCGTGCCGCCGGCCAGGCCGTCCAGGCCATCGGTCAAGTTGACGCCGTTGCTGGTGGCGATGATGGCGAAGGCGGCGAAGGCGACGTACACCACGGGGGCGATCTCGACCGGCCCCAGGAAGGGCACCAGCAGGACATCGATGGCGTAGGTCTGCTGGATCTGGAACGCCACGTAGCCCGCCACGGCGGCCTGCCAAAGCAGCTTCTGACGGACGCGGATGCCGTCGCCCGTGCGCGCGTTGAGATAGTCGTCGGCGGCGCCCAGCGCGCCGACCAAGCCCAGCGTGGCCAGCGGCGCGATGGTCGAGCCGTCCAGGAAGTCTCCCGAGAGCAGCTCCAGCATGAGCGCCGAACCGCCCACCACGATGAGCATGAGCAGCCCGCCCATGGTCGGCGTGCCCTCCTTCACCAGGTGGCTCTGCGGCCCGTCCAGGCGGATGCGCTTGCCGAATCCCAGGCGGCGCAGGATGCGCAGGAAGGTGGGCATCAGGATGACCACCAAGGCAAAGGCCAGGAGGATGGCCTGGACGATGGACTCGTTCATGGCGGGCGCCGGGGTCATGCCGTCACCGCATCGCGACCGGCGGCCACGAGGCCGTCCACCAGCAGGTCCAGAGCCACGCCGCGGGATGCCTTGACCAACACCGCGTCACCCGGTCGCAGATCCCGCAGAAGCAGGGCCAGTGCCTCGTCGCGACCAGCGACCTGGTCGATGGCGCCCCTGTCCATGCCTCCTTCCCGCGCACCGGTCGCGATAGCGGCCGCCCCAGCGCCCACCGTCACCAGCCGATCGGCGAAGGCGGCAGACCGTCGACCCACGATGCGGTGGGCCTCAGCCGAGTCCTCGCCCAGTTCCAGCATCTCACCCAGCACGGCGATGCGACGGCCACCCAGGGAGCCCAGCAACTCCAGGGCGGCCTCCATCGAGTCTGGCGCCGCGTTGTACGAGTCATCCAGGACGCGCCACTCGCCCACACGCATGTAGGCCGTCCGGTGCGGCGCGCGGAAACCGCCGGCCAGACCGCGGCAGATGTCTGGCAGTGCCATGCCCGCGGCGATGCCCACGGCCGCCGCCGCCAGTGCGTTGTGCACGCTGTGGCGACCCAGCGCGGTGGTGGTCACCGGCGCGGCGCCAGACGGCGTGCGCAGCGTGAAGCGCATACCCGCCTCTCCCAACGACTGGATCGCCTCGGCGCGGATGTCGGCCGCGGCATGGAAGCCATAGGACAGGACCGCCGCCCGGGACTGGCCGCGCATCGACATCACGCGCGCATCGTCGGCATTGAGCACTGCCGTCCCGTCCTCGGGCAGCGACTCGACCAGTTGCGCCTTGCCCTGCTGGATGGCGTCGAGTGAACCGGCCCGGCTCAGATGCGTGCCGCGTACGGCCGTCACCACCCCGATGCGCGGACGCGCGATGGCGGCCAGGAGCCCGATCTCCCCCGCCACGTACATGCCCATCTCCAGGACGGCCGCCTCGTGAGCGGGCAGGAGCCGCAGCACGGTCAGTGGCAGGCCGACCTCATTGTTCTCGTTGCCCTCGTTACGCAGCACGGTCCAGCGCTGCCCGAGCACCTCGGCGGTCTGCTCCTTGGTGGACGTCTTGGCCAGGGAACCGGTGATCCCCACGACCAGTGGAGCGAACCGTTCACGCCAGGCTCGCGCGCTAGCCTGCAGCGCGGCCAACGCGTCGGGGACCTGGATGACGGTCACCGGTGAAGCCGCTCGCAAGGCACTCAGCGTGGCAGGAGCAGGTGTCTCCCGGACGACGACGGCGGCGGCACCGGCTGCGACTGCCTGAGCCAGATAGCGCTGCCCATCAGTGCGCTCACCAGGCAGTGCGAAGAAGCAGACACCGGCCGTCACCCGTCGCGAGTCGACCGCCCCGCCACGGATGGGCAGCGTGCCGGGAACGATGAGGTCACCGCCTACGATGCGGGCCAGTTCCTGGCCGGACAGGTGGGGTTCGCCAGGGGTGGGCCTGAAGGTCGACGCGTCACTCACGATCGTGGCGCATTCTCGCATGATGGGCCCTAGCCACCGGGGTCAGCGCTCGCATCGGCTATCGGCTCCGTGGCCCTGGCAAGGGCTCCCTGATGACGCGCAGCGGCGGGACGTCCAGGGAGTTCATGGCATCGATGGCCACCCGACGGAACAGCTCGTAGGAGGCGATGCCCAGGTGCAGGACGCCCGGTCGGGTGACGGCCGGCTTGGACTCCTCGATCCTGATGGCGATGATAGCCTCGGGCTGGGAGGCGCCGGCAAATCCCACGAACGAGAAGTTGAACAGATCCGGGTGCCAGCGATCTCGCTCGACGTCCCAGATCTGGGCCGTACCCGTCTTGCCACCCACCACATACCCGGGCATCTCGGTGCCCGTGCGATACCAGTCGACCTCGGTCAAGACGTGCTCCATGAGGTCCTTCAAGTGGCCAGCCAGGGCACGCTCGATGATGCGCACCGGGGGCGGAAAGGCGACCGCCTCGTCGCCTGTGCTCTGCACGAGGTGCGGCGTCACGCGGTAGCCACCGTTGGCCATGGCCGCAGAGGCCACGGCCAGCTGGATCTGAGTGACCGCGACACCCTGCCCGAAGGCCCGGTTGGCGAGGTCGACCGGCTGCCACTCCGTGGTCGCGGGGTCGACCACCATGCCCTGCTCCTCGCCGGCCAGGTCGAGCCCGGTGCGTTCGCCGAAGCCGAAGCGCTGCCACATGTCGAAGAGCACCTCCGAGGCGCCCTCCACGGTGCCATCAAGTCCCATGGCCACGCGAGCCGTGGCCACGTTGCGCGAGTAGGCGATGACATCCTCGAAGGGGATCCGCCCCATCGAGCGGCGATCCGCGTTCCGCACGAGGTGTCCGCCGAAGCGGAGGCCATAGGCGTCGCGTACCTTCTCATCCAGCGTGACGGTGCCATTCTCCAGGGCTGCAGCCGCGGTCAGCATCTTCATCACCGAGCCGGGTTCGTAGACGGCCGAGGCGAGGGGATCGGAGAGCAGGTGCGAGGAGGACGCGGCCACTTGCTTGTAGTCATTCGCGTCGTAGCCGGGCACCGAGGCCCAGGCCAGGACGGCGCCCGTCTCCGGTTCCAGGATGACGGCGCTCACGCGCTTGGCGCGATCGGCTACCCAGGCCGCATACAGCTCCTTCTCCAGCTGGAGCTGGAGGCTCGCATCGATGGTCAGGCGGACGTCGGCACCGTCCTGTTCCTCCTCGACCACTTCGGCGCTGCCGGCCAGGACGTGTCCCGCTGGATCGCTCAGGGAAGCCAGCCTGGTGGGCACGCCCGCCAGCGCCGCGTCGTAGTAGCCCTCGATCCCATAGTGGCCCTGCCCATCCTCGGCCACGAACCCGACCAGCTGACTGGCCAGCGTGGTGCCCGGCATGCCGCCCGGGTTGGGATACACGCGGACGGGCCTCGGCTCCAGCGCCAGACCCGCCAGTCGGCTCGCGGCATCAGGACCGCTCATGCCAGCCCGAACGGCTTCGCTCTGCTCAGGGCTGAGTTCGCGCGAGATGATCGTGTACTGGTCGCCGCTGGCGAGCCGTGCACGAAGCGCGGCCGCGTCAGTCTCGTCCAGTCCCAGGATCTCGACCAGGCCGCCGACGGTCGGTTCCAGCCGGTCTGCGCTGATGTTGGCGGGGTAGGCCGCCAACAGGTCGCGGTAGGCGGTCGTGGCCAGGACGGTGCCATGCCGATCCAGGATGGCGCCGCGCACCGGCGAACGTTCGCTCGCCCGGTGCATCTGCGCCATGGCCAGGTCGCGCAGTCCAGGGGCCTCAGCCAGCTGCAGGTAGGCCAACCGCACGACGGCCGCTCCGGACATCGCCACGAACACGATCAGAACGACGATCAGTCGAAGGCGGAGGTCGGTGCGGCCCAGCATGATGCGCGCTAGGGCCGCGGCACGCGGAGCTTCCCGCCCAGCGGATCAAGCCCGTTCTGGTGCGCCCAGTCGATCACCTGAGGAGCGGCCCCCCACTGGGCGATGGTGCCCTGCTGGCTCTGGATCTCGCGACGCATCTGGTCCTGTTCCACGAGGAGGCGACTTACCTCCACGTTCAGGGCACCGACCTGCAGCATCTGCGTGAGGTAGACCAAGCCCACCAGAAAGGCGCACACCACGGCGATCAACGCGAAGAGGACCGGTGCGGGACGCCGCTGGACCCGTGAGCACGCACGGCGTGAACGTCGCTCGAAGGGCGCGGCGTGGCGGACCTTGGGCAGGGGCCCCGTGAGCGGCCGCGCGGCGGGCATCACGGCTCGCGGTCGGGTTCCCTGATAGACGGCCATCAGGCTGCCTTCCCACGGTCACGTCGATGCAGCATCTCGGGCGCCAGCTCAGCTGCAGCCGACCATGCCGAGCCGCGCGGCCACTCGCTCATCGGCGGCTCCAGCTCCGCGGGCTGTGCTGCGCGCCGCCGGACGTCGCGCTGGCGAGGACCGTAGTTACGCCGACGGGAGGCGTGGTGGCCGCGGCTCACGCTGCCAGCCTCCGCGCCACGCGTAGGTGCGCGCTGCGAGAGCGAGGGTTGGCATCCACCTCCGCCTCGGTGGGCCGCTGGGGCTGTGGCCCGACGGGCGCCAGCCGTGGGGTGCGTCCGCAGACGCAGACCGGAAAGGCCGGCGGGCAGACGCAACCACGTCGCTCGGCGGCCACGAAACGCTTCACGATGCGATCCTCCAGGGAGTGATAGCTGATGACGGCCAGGCGGCCCTCGGGACGCAGGAGCTCCACTGCCGCGGCGAGCGCCACGGGCAACGTCTCCAACTCACGGTTCACGGCGATGCGCAGGGCCTGGAAGACGCGCGTCGCGGGATGGATGCGGGGGCCCTTGCGATGCCCGTCCCGGCGCCGGTCAGAACGGGCCGGTGCGGCCTTCTCGATCAGGTCGGCAAGTCCGCGGCCCGTGCGCAGCGGCGCCTCATCGCGCTGAGTGACGATAGCCATCGCGATCCGGCGGGCGTGGGGCTCCTCGCCGTAACGACGAAAGAGGTCGACCAGTCGCCGCTCATCGAGCTCGGCCAGGAGTTCATGAGCCGGACGGCCCTGGGAGGTGTCGAAGCGCATGTCCAGCGGCCCGTCCGCTCTGAAGCTGAAGGACCGGTCCCCGTCGGCCAGCTGCTGGGAACTCAGCCCAAGGTCGAAGAGGACGCCCTGGACCTGCCCGAACCCCGCCTCGGACGCCTCCTTGCCGAGCTGCTCGAAATTGGCCTGGCGCAGGACCGCGCGGTCACCGAAACGGCCCAACCGCTGCCGTGTCCTGGCGATGGCCGCCTGGTCGGCATCGACGCCGAGCAGGCGGCCACCAGGCGTGGACGCCTCCAGGATCCGAAGGGCGTGCCCCCCGCCGCCGACCGTCGCATCGATCTGGAAGCTGCCCGGAACGGGTGAGAGAGCCGCCATGACCTCCTCCACCATCACGGGCAGATGCCCTTCTTCCACGTTCACGACCTGTCTGCGGCGAGCCCCTTCGGATCCTGGAGGCTCATTTGTTGCGCTAGATGCCCAGTCCCTGGAGGTGCCCAGCAAGGACCTCCGGCGCGTCCATCTCGGCGCTGTAGCTCGACCAGCGGGCCAGTGACCACAGCTCCAGGTGATCCCGCGAACCGACCACTACGGTCTCCCCTTCCAGCTCCGCGAACTCGCGCAGGACCGCCGGGACGACCAGCCGCCCCTGTCGATCGAGCTCGACCTCGAAGGCCGTTCCGAAGAGGAACCGCTGGAAGGTCCGGGCTCCAGCGTCGGTGACGGGCAGGCTGGCCGCGCGTTCGGCCAGCGCGTCCCAGGCAGGCCGCGGGAAGATGGCCAGGCAGCCGTCGATCCACTTGCTCACCAGCGCGCCGCCGGCGAGTTCCGCCCGGAAGCGGACAGGGACGGCGATGCGCCCCTTCTCATCCACCGAATGGCGGTACTCGCCCGTGAACATGCTGCCGTGCTGCCTCGTTCGGGTGCGGTATCCACCGCCGACCCGACTTGGGCCGCCCGGCGCGGGTTTATCACCGCTTCTCCCCACTTTGCGCCACTTGACGCCACCGACGGCCATAGTACCCCGTCCGGGGCGGTCGTCAAGTGACCAGGCGGAGAAAGGGGCGAAAGGCGGCTGATGCGGCCGGGAGCACCTGGGAAAGGA
>Ga0136615_10001636_pt1 | contig 10915 bp, 8 predicted proteins | sample AntDrymUQ2882206_2_FD_106647 | JGI IMG/M metagenome (GOLD analysis project Ga0136615, IMG submission 106647) | Polar desert sand microbial communities from Dry Valleys, Antarctica - metaG UQ288 (22.06) | ecosystem: Environmental > Terrestrial > Soil > Desert | place: Antarctica: Dry Valley...
CTCGGCGGGACGGAGACTGTTAAAGTCAACGTGCGTTTGATCGTTGCCACCAACAAGGACCTCGACCGCTCGATTGCCGAAGGACTATTTCGGGAAGACCTTTACTACCGCCTCAACGTGTTCACGATCTTCATGCCGCCGCTTCGGGAGCGCAGAACCGACATCCTTCTGCTCGCCGATCATTTTCTGGAGAAGTACGCACGCGAGCACAGCAAACCAATCAAGCGCATTTCGACGCCGGCGATTGACATGCTGACGAGCTATCACTGGCCGGGCAACGTGCGCGAGTTGGAGAATATACTTGAGCGCGCGGTGCTTGTTTGCGAAACGAACGTCGTGCATGGGCACCACCTGCCGCCGACGCTGCAAACCGCTGAAGGCTCCGGCACCGTGACGCGCCTGACGCTCGCCTCCGCGATTGAATCCTTCGAGTGCGACGTGATTCAGGACGCGCTCAAGTCTACCCGCGGCAACCGTAAAAAAGCCGCCAAACTACTCGACACGACCGAACGCATCCTCGGCTACAAGGTCAAGAAGTACGGGATTGACTGTGCTCGCTTCCGCCCGTAGTTAGTGGTTTGTGTCGCGGCGCTGCCGCTCGAATAGAACAAGAGCAATAAGCCGAGGGCGATAAACTGCTTCATAAAGCTCTTCAACTTTGCTGAGACGACTCCACACCCAAATCTTTGATGATTCGCATCGCCGAATTATGGCCCGCCGACCCGATTACCGAGCCGGCCGGATGACACCCCGCGCCGCATGAATAGAGTCCGGCGATGGGCGTCGTGTAGGGCATTCTTTGGTCGAAGCCGAACGTGTTGTCCACGTGATGAATGTGGCCGTAGCTGATCCCGAAGTGTTGCTCGATCTTCCTCGGCGTCAGGGCGAACACGTCAACCACGCTATCGCTGAAGCCGGGAGCGAATTGATCCGCTATGTCGAACAGATGTTTGACATAGCGTTCCTCTTCATCATCCCAGCTTTTATCTTTTAGCTCGTAGGGAACCCACTGCACGAAGAAAGCTGCGTTGTGTCGCCCCCGGTCGTCTCGCAGTGTCGGGTCGGCCTGCGTATGGATGTACCACTCAATCGTCGGGAAGTCGGCCAACTCACCCGCCTGCACTTTTTCAAACCCTCTGCGGACGTGGTTGATCACGTCTGTGTCCTGCGGCAGAAGGTGAATGGTCGCGTTATGCTGGCCGCGATTTTCGGGCAGGCACTTGAAAGTGGGCAATCTGTCTAAGGCGAGATTAACTTTCAACGTCGTCCCCGCGCGTTTGAAGTTGTCGAGCTTCGCGTTGAATTCTTTCGGGAATTTCTCACCACCGACAAGCGAGCGCAGGCGAAACGGATCGGCGTTGCACATCACGACTCCGGCCTCAATCTCGCGGCCATCCTTCAACTGAAGACCCGTCACTCCCCCGCCGCCGGTCATGATTTTCTCGACGCCCGTTCCGGTCTCGATTTTCGCCCCCGCCTCCGTCGCCAGTCGGGCGAGGTCTTTGGTGATACTTCCCATCCCGCCCTCGACGATCATCCACGTGCCGTCCGCGCCCGGCAGACGACACATGTTATGCACGAGGAAATTCATCCCCGTCGCGGGCGTGCCGAAACTTCCCGTCAAGCCCGAGAAGCCATCCGTCACGGCATACATCGCCATCAGAAGCTCGCTCTTAAATCCGAATCTAGCAAGATAATCTTCGACGGGTCGCGTGACGAGATTGATGAACGTCTCACGCAAGGAATGTCGGATGTATTTTTCCGCCGTGTTCTCCAAAGACAGCGGCTCTTCCATCCAACTCGGAACCAAGTCGTCTCTGATTTCGGCTATCTCTCGCGTCAAGGCGTCGTTCGCCTTCCAGTCCGTTTCAGAGAAGAACTTTAGGAACTGCTCGCGCATCGCGGACACGTCGGAGCCGAACATTAAATAGCGGTGGTCGGTTGTCGGCAGGAAATAGTGCGGGTCACGACGGATCAGCTTGAATCTCGCTTCCAGTTTGGCGATGAGTTCCGGCTGCATGACTCCTAAAAGGTAAGCGCCCGACGAGGTGCCGAGCTTTGGCGCTTTTGGGAAAGGATACTCCGTCTTTGCCGCCCCCCCGATGACAGCCTTTTCTTCAAACACGGTGACACGCAGTCCACACCTTGCCAGAAATACGGCGGCCACGAGACCATTGTGGCCGGCTCCGATGATTGCTACGTCAGTTATGGTTTTAGACATCTGCATGTCCTTTATGATTGCCACCCCAAACTTACTCAGAAAAGTTGAGGATAACATTAAGACTTCACGGATCTACGCGACAACCGAGCTGGCGCGGGCGATGTGAATGAGAAGTCACACTTTACTCCCAAGTGACAGGTGACAGGAAAGAACTATAGCTTTCAGGAAAATGTATTCTGATTCGTGTCCCGAAGGGACGTGAGGAGATTAGCCGGTGGTGCAACCACCGGAATCAAATCCACGTTGATGTCTGCGTCCCGGTTGGGACGCCGGAAAGCTGTCGCACCGTAGTCCAGCGCTCCTTCAGGGCGCTTTGCATGTGTTGGACTGATATACCGGTGGTTGCACCACCGGCTAATTTCCGCCGCGCCTCCGGCGCAAAACAGCAACCGTTTTCTTGAAACTTACATAACGAGTGAGCCGCGCGACGCTCATCGTTCTTCGTCAGTTTCAATGGTGAGAGCCTCCCGCTCCGTCTGCCTGAGCATCTGAAGCTTTGCCGTGATCTGGCTTCCTAACCTTGCGCCTTCCCTTTTCGGCATCTCATCCGACCCGAAGATGTCATCGAACCATGACCGCTTCTCATCAACTCCCCCGTGACTTGTCTCGCTCGCGGCTCCGGCGTCATTGGATTCTGCTTCGTCCGTGGAAGGCGGAGTGAGTGACTCTTGAAGTTCGTTCTCGTATCGCTCCTTCAGGAGTTGCATCTCGTCGGCGATGTTCAAAGCCGCGAGGACGGCAATTTTCGCCACGTCGTGTGTGGCGAGTTGGGATGCAATCATGCGCATCCGCTCGTCCACAAGCTGTGCGACCTGCCGGACGTGTTCGCCGCCACCGTCAGAGCGGAGGCGATAGGTTTGGTAGAAGATGTTAACTTGAATTGACTCAGGCGAATCTGTGTTCATAGTCCTCTCGGTTGTGCATAGTCGCTGCAAACACGGGCGGAGATTGCTATTTAATTTTCGTAATGAAAGCTCCCGAACCGAACTAAGCTGGAGCACGCATCATAGTATAGACTGAGTTTTTCCGTGCGGAACCAAAGTTTTTTGAGTAAAGAGTCCGTCCCGATGGATGACTCCGTGCGGCACAGAATTCAACTCTCCCGTCACCTGTCAAGATTTACACGTCACTTCCGAGCAAACGGACGTGATGCGGAAGAGACTGGTCAGGAGAACGGACTGTTTCGCCGAAAACAGTCAGTCCTGCTCACGACGTAGTTTGTTTTTATTTCAGCCGCAGAGGACGGCGCCGCCGTTGACGTTGAGGACTTCCCCGGTAATGTGGCGCGACCATGTTGAGGCGAGAAAGACAATTGACAAGGCCACGTCGTCGGCTGTAGCGAGGCGTCGCAGAGGGATGGCGTTTGTCGCCTGCTGTTTGTATTCGGCGTCGCTAAACACTTCCGTGTTGAGTTCCGTGTCTACCCATCCGGGCGCGACGCAGTTGACGCGAATGACGGGGGCGAGTTCGGAGGCTAATGATTTGGTGAAACTGATTTGCCCGCCCTTCGACGCGGCATAGTTTGAATAGCCCGCCTCGCCGCGCTGCCCGGCGGTCGAACTGACGATGACGATTGATCCGTGATTCTGTTTCTTCATCACGGGGACGACGGCGTGGCACACCGTCCACGTTCCCTTGAGGTTGACGTCAATTACCTTGTCCCACAATTCTTCGGAAAGTTCTTCGACGGGTGCGCCTTCCCAGATGCCGGCATTCACGACGAGCAGATCAATGCGTCCGAAGCGTTCCAGCGTCGCCTTGGCCAGCGCATTCGCCCCCTTCAAATCGGAAGCGTCGGAGCGCACGGCTAAGGCTTCAACATCAAGCGCGCGACATTCGCGCACGACATCTTCCGCCGCTTCTTCGTTCTGAATATAACTGACGACGACTGTCGCTCCGGCTTCAGCCAGTCTCAGTGCGGTGGCTCGACCGATTCCGCGCGAGCCGCCGGTGACGATGGCGACGCGCCCGCGAAACAAATCGCGGGGCAACACGGAAAGTTCCTGATCGTTTCCATTCATTCTTTTACTCTACGACGCGCGCCCGACTCTGTTCAACCTGTAGATGTTAAGAAAACCATTTAGCCACGAATAACACGAACCACTTCATGTGCAGCAAGTCGCGCGGAGCAATGAGAGCGATGACTTCGGTGACGTGACTTCTCGGTCATAGTTTTCATTCGAGTCATTTACGTGATTCGTGGCTCATTCTTTTTATTGAAGTATATAGAATTGGTTGGGCGCTCACCCGTGCAGGCCGCATTCCGTTTTCCCCGAACCCCGCCAACGCCCGGCGCGCGTGTCTTCCCCGATGCGAATCGGCGTCGTGCAGGGCTGGCAACCGATAGAGGCGTAGTTTTCATCGTGCAGAGGATTGTACGGAACGTCGTTTTTGAAAACATAGTCCCACACTTCGCGCGAAGTCCATGCGGCGAGCGGGTTGATCTTGATGAGGCCGAATTTCTGATCGCGCTCGACTAAATTGATTCCGGCGCGCGCCGGCGATTGATCCCGACGAATCGCGGTGATCCACGCGCTCAAATCTTTGAGTGCCCGCCTGAGCGGCTCGACTTTACGCAGTCGGCAACATTCATTCGGCTCGCGCTTCCACAACTCCGCGCCGTGTTGCGCACCTTGCGCTTCGACGCTTAATTGAGTCGCGTGGCGTTCAAAGACGACGCCGTAGCGCTCGGCGAGTTGGTCACGCAAAGCATAGGTTTCGGGAAACAGCAGCCCTGTGTCGAGGTAGAAGATGCGCGCCCGGCGGTTAATGCGCGCGAGCATGTCAATCAGCACACAGCCTTCAACTCCGAAGCCGGTCGCAAAAGCCACCTCTTCGCCAAACTCTTCGAGCGCCCACTGAAGCAGAACTTCCGGCGGCGTGTCGGCGAAGCTCTCCGAGATGTTGCGCAAATCTTCGTCGGAAGCTTCGCTGTATAAGGATGTAACCGGACTCAACATAAATTCACCCGTAACTATTTTTAGATGAGGACACCCAACTCCGAATCCTCACAGAAGACGGTAGCCGCGCCGCGCTCTTCAAACCAGCGCAGACGCTCACGTAACCTGACGACCTCTCCGACGACGATCACGCTCGGCGCGCGCATCCCGGCGTTCTTCGATTCGCGGGCAATCGTTTCGAGTGTGGCCGTGACGGTCTGCTGGCCTTCGTAAGTTCCCCAGCGAATCACTGCCGCCGGAGTGTCGGGCGTGCGCCCGGCTTTTATTAATTCACCGGCGATTTCTTCGAGACGCCCCGTGCCCATCAAGACGACAATCGTATCGGCTTGTGAAACGCCCGCGAGCGATTCGTTCCTGTCTTCGCCCACTGTGCGCGCGCCGGTGACGATTGCCACCGAGCCGGCGACGGCGCGATGCGTCAAAGGAATTCCTGAGTAAGCCGGAACGGCAAGGGCGGAGCTGATGCCGGGCACGACTTCATAAGCGATGCCCGCACCTCGAAGCGCCTCACACTCTTCGCCGCCACGCCCGAAAATGAAGGGGTCGCCGCCCTTCAAACGCACGACGCTCTTACCCTGAAGCGCGCTTTCGATGAGAGTGCGGTTGATGTCACTCTGCGGAGTCTGCCGACCGCCGCCGACTTTACCGACATAAATCCGCTCGGCGTGTGAAGGGGAGTATCGCAACAACTCAGGGTTTACGAGGTAGTCGTAAACAACGAGGTCACACGAGGCGAGCAGATCGCGTGCCCGGACGGTAAGCAATCCGGGGTCGCCGGGGCCGGCACCGACAAGGTAAACCGTCCCGCTCTTCGCTTCGTTGTGTAGCACATCATTTGCGTAACCTTCTCCGAATCCATCGGCTTCACGAATGCGCTCGATTGACGCCCGGATGACGAGATCATGCGCCGTCAGCGGCTCGGTAATCGTGTAAGTGATACGGTCGTGTTTGGCGGCAGCTTCGCGGACTTCAACGGGAATGTCGCCGCGCGTGTGTCGCCCCGGCGAGAGAAAGTAGGGATGCACCGTAATGTGCTGCGCGCCGCGTTCGACTAACTGCGTGAATCCTTCGCTGATGTTCGGACTGGTGATTTCAAGAAAGGCTGCGCCGACGAGCGGGTAATTGCCGCGCTCGGCGATCTTCTCGGCGACGCGGCGCACGTCTTCATTCGCTTCTTCACGGCGGCTTCCGTGCCCGACAACGAGCACCCCGCGTCTTTCATCGTTCATCGTGCCAGCGCCTCCAATTCATCTGCTGTGTGGCGCGCGATGAATGTCGGAAACTTCTCTTCCCTGCCGCCGCGCCGCTCCAGATAAACACGCGTGAGTCGTTCGATATAGAACTTGATTTCGTCAGCGGGTATTTTTCTGTCCAACTCCCGACCGAACGAATAGCCGTCGCCGAGATGACCGCCGAGGTAAATTCGATACGCTTCTTTCTTTCCTTCCGGCGTCGTGATCTGATCGCCGACCAATCCGATTTCACACACTTGATAATGCGCGCAACTGTTCGGGCATCCGGTCACGCTGATGCGAAAAGGCGAATCGAATGCGGGGAAGTTTTCTTCGAGATGCGCAATGATCTCCGAAGCTTTCTCTTTCGTTTCGGTGACGGCGAGTTTGCAGAAACGCTTTCCCGTGCAGGCGAGCGTCCCGCTCCGAAAGACGGACGGTGTGACGTACAACTCCAACTCCGCCAGTTTTGCCGAAAGCGTTTCGCACTCTCGTTCCGGCACGTCGAGCACGACGAGATTCTGCGTCGTCGTCAGGCGGACGCGCCCGCCGGCATGATCTCTGACGAGTCGTGCGAGCGCGAGCATCGCCGTTCCGGGGAGCTTTCCGCGCGTGGTTGCCGCGCCGATGTAGAACAATCCCGACTGCCGCTGCGGATGGACGCCGACGTGGGCGCGGTTGTCACTTGACGGAACATGCGGAGCGTCGCCGTCAACGAGTTTGCGTCCGAGTCTTTTTTCAAGCTCATCCCGGAAGCGCTCAGGCCCCCACTCGCCAAGCAGAAACTTTAACCGCGCGTGTCCCCGCGACCCGCGATTACCGTGGTCGCGGAAGATGGCACAGATGTGATGCGTGACCTCGACAACTTCACGGGGGCTGATGTGCGCGCCGAGGCGATCCGCGAATCGCTCTTTCGAGCCGAGTCCGCCGCCCACCCACAAATCGAAGACGACCTCGCCTTCGGGTGTTCGCAGCGCGACGAGACCGATGTCGTTGATTTCGTGGCCGGTACAGTAGAGCGAACAGCCCGAAACGGTAATTTTGAATTTGCGCGGAAGGTTGGAAAATTCCCGGTTGCCGAGGAAATGACGATGGACTTCCTCGACGAGAGGTTCGGCGTCAATAAACTCGGCGGCGTCAATTCCGGCCAGAGGGCAGCCCGTAACATTGCGCGTGATGTCGCCGCACGCGCCGCTTGTCGAAAGGCCGACATCGGCTAACTCGGCGAAGATGGTCGGGACATCTTCGATTCTGACGTTGTGAAACTGCACGTCCTGTCGCGTCGTCGCGTCGCCGGTATTGCGCGCGTATTGAATCGAGAGGCGTCCGAGCGTTTCAAGCTGCTCCGCCGACAGCGTCCCGTTCGGTATCTTGACGCGCAGCATAAAGAGGCCTTCCTCCTTCGGCCTCTGCGTGTACAGCCCGTACCAGCGCAGGCGCACATCCAAGTCTTCCTCCGGGATGCCGGCGAAGCCGTTCTTCGCGTAGACCAGCAAATCGTCCAGACAATCGAGGCCGTCGCGCTCTCGTTTGACTCTCTCGACCTTGTTCTCTCGTGCTACTGCAACACTCATTTCTTCCCCTCGTGAAGCACAAACCCTAAGAGACGGTTTGTTAGTTGGCGGACGCTAACGAGAAACTCCTTGCGGGCGCAGTCCTTATTCAAACTCGCTGGTTGCGCCTCGCCTATCGGATGTCGCCACTATACCCCCGACGACCCGGCCACTGTCAACATAACGGCGAGCCTGCATATTATACTGACGGGGGCTGCCGGTCTATATTTTTATTTTTATCTCATGGTTAGAACAATTTATGTCGCGCAGAGTGTGATGGGCGGAGCGCGTTGGGTTAAAGTGTGTAGGCGTTTAGTAGACGCCGATTAAATTATTCGTGGGTTGAACATTAAATGATTTCCAGTTCGAGCAGGACGGAGAATTTCCGGTACGCGATTCGTAATCTCGTGCGCGCCGCCGAGGAAGTGGAGCGGGCGGGGCGTGAGGTGTCTTACTTCAATATCGGCGACCCGCAAGTTTACGGATTTCATCCGCCCGCGCACGTCGTCGAAACGGTCGCGCGCGCCTCACGCGACAAATTCACTGGTTACACACATTCGGCGGGTCTTCCAGAAGCGCGCGCGGCGGTCGCGTCCTACGCCACGGCGCTCGGCGCACCGACCGTGCCGGGCGAGGTGCTCATCACTTCCGGCGCGTCCGAGGCCGCCGATTTGCTGCTGACGGCGTTAGTCAATCCGGGCGATGAAGTGCTTCTGCCCGCGCCCGGCTACCCGATTTACGCGGCCATCCTACATAAGCTCGGTGCCGTGCCGCGCTACTACAAATTGAATGACGCCGACAATTGGCTGCCGTCGCCTGCCGAGATGCGCTCACTCGTCAGCGCGAGGACGCGCGCTCTGGTCTTGATTAACCCCAACAACCCGACGGGCGCCGTGACTCCCGATGCTTTGACTGCCGCCATGATCGAGGTCGCGGCGGAGCGCAATCTTTTAGTCATCGCAGATGAGGTTTACCGGGAGCTTTGCTTCGGCAATCAGCCAACTGCGTCTTCCGTCATTGCTCGTGAGATGTCAGTTCCCCTCGTGACGCTTGAGAGCTTATCGAAAACGCACTTAATTCCCGGCTGGCGCATCGGCTGGATGCGCTTCACCTGCGCCGAAAAGATGCCCGACCTTCTCCGCGCGGTCGGCAGCCTTGCCGACGGTCGCCTTTGTTCACCGACGCTGACGCAGTATGCCGTGCGCCCGGCGCTTGAAGGCAGTAAAAGTTTTCAGCATGAATTTGTTTCCGAAATTAGAAAAAGGCGCGACACGGCTGTCGCTCACGTCAACCGCATCGAGAAGCTTTCCTGCGCAGTGCCGGAGGCGGCCTTCTACCTAATGATCAAAGTGAACGAGTTAATCGAAGATAGTGACGAAGCTTTCGTTTTACAACTACTCAAAGATACCGGCATACTCGTGGTTCACGGGTCGGGCTTCGGCACTGACCCGCGACTTGGTTATTTCAGGATGGTTTATCTCGCCGAGGAGGAGGCGCTCGACAAGGCCTTCGGTGCCATCAGCCGATTCATGTCGAGACGCTCTCGGTGAGAAGAAAGCGGCACTGTCACATCTGAGTCGCCACGTCCGAGTTGCCTCGTCCGGTACAATCACCTGCCGAGAACAATTTGTCTTAATGCGGGTTCGTAACGAATCCGGCAGGGCGGCACAGAAATTGTGGAGCTGATCGGCGTTTAACTTTTCGACAGTAGGGAGGTTTTTAATTATGCGTTGGAGCGGTCGTCGTGAGAGCCAGAACGTGGAAGACCGGAGGGGCATGTCGCGGGGCGGGATGGCCGTCGGCGGAGGAATCGGCACCCTCCTGCTGGTGTTGATTGCGATGCTCTTCGGCGCTGACCCACGCCAGTTGCTCGAACAGATGCCGAGCGGCGGGCCGGCCCCGGCTACGCAGACCGGGGGACGGACGAACCCGGCGGAAGAGGAACTCACGCGATTCACGTCGGTCGTGCTCGCGGACACCGAAGACTTTTGGAACGATGTTTTTCGCCGCGAAGGCTCTCAATACAGAAAGCCGGTCCTCGTTCTCTTCACCGGTCGGGTGGAATCGGCGTGCGGCATCGCCGGCGCTGCCGTCGGCCCCTTTTACTGTCCGGGCGACCAAAAGGTTTATCTCGACCTTTCATTCTTCCGCGAACTCCAGGAACAATTCGGGGCGCCGGGTGATTTCGCGCAAGCCTACGTCATCGCCCATGAGATCGGACATCACGTCCAACACCTGCTCGGGACTTCGGACGAAGTAACACGTTTGCAGCAACGGTCGGGGCAAGCCACCGCCAACCAACTCTCAGTCAGGCTCGAATTGCAGGCGGATTTTTACGCTGGCGTCTGGGCGCGTTACGCCCAGCAGAAAGGCTTGCTCGATTCCGGTGACATCGAAGAAGCGTTGCGGGCGGCGACCGCCATCGGCGACGACCGTCTGCAGAGGAGAACGCAAGGGTACGCCGTTCCCGATTCGTTCACTCACGGCACCTCGGAGCAGCGAGTTCGCTGGTTCCGGCGCGGGTTCGAGACGGGCGACGTGCGACAGGGCGACACTTTCAAGGCCACAAGTTTGTAATTGACTGAGAGTGCGGGTTCGGATGGCGGGCGTCGGTAGCTTCTCTCCCACTGATAGCAGCATTGTTAAGGATGACTGTCAGAAGCAACTGAGCGCGGCTGGTCGGTCGAAAATGGTAAGGACGGATTACTGCAATTCTTCAGCCCGATGTCTAGCGGAAACAAAAAAAAGGCACCCGGCTTCCCCATAGCCGAGCACCTTTTTAAAGCCACTAGAACGTGGCCTGCCTTAACTTTCTCTCCAGAAGGATCAACCACTGAGGGGCACACAATAGCCGGAACCAAACGAGCTAGGGTTGCAGTCTTATTGCAATCTCATTGTGTTTCCCGCCGCCCTCATTTTTTAACTTACGGAGTTGCGGAAGAGGTTGAA